>NNBT01002028.1_pt1 | contig 71960 bp, 71 predicted proteins | sample 1173831 | NCBI WGS metagenome assembly NNBT01 (sample SAMN07173936, study PRJNA388173) | plant metagenome | isolation source: symbiotic tissue sample KVJ10 | place: Norway: Troms, Kvaloya island | reverse complement strand
AGGTCAGCGTCAGCCTGCCCAAGAATGCCGACCGCCCCCATGCGATGAGCGAGGTGTCGCTCACGCTTTCCGCCAACGAGATCCTCTGCGTCGTCGGTGAATCCGGCTCCGGCAAGTCGATGACGGCCAATGCCGTCATGCGCCTGCTGCCGCCGGGCGTCGCCATCGATGGCGGGCGCATCCTGTTCGAAGGGCGCGATCTCGCGGGCCTGAGCGAACCCGAGATGCGCAAGGTCCGCGGCGCCGGCATCGCCATGATCTTCCAGGAGCCGATGACGGCGCTCAACCCGCTGCGCACCATCGGCGACCAGATCGGCGAGATGTTCCAGCTCCACACCGATCTCGGCAAGACGCAGATCCGGGACAAGGTCCAGGCCCTGCTCGAAGAGGTGCGGATCCCCGATCCTGTCGCGGCCGCAAAAGCCTATCCGCACGAGCTCTCCGGCGGGCAGCGCCAGCGCGCCATGATCGCGATCGCGCTGGCGCTCGACCCGAGGGTGCTAATCGCCGACGAGCCGACGACGGCGCTCGATGTCACCACCCAGGCCCAGATCCTCGAACTGATCCGCGACCTGCAGAAGCGCAAGGGCACGGCCGTCCTGTTCATCACCCATGATTTCGGCGTCGTCGCCGAGATCGCCGACCGCGTCGCGGTGATGAGCCAGGGCCGCGTCGTCGAGCAGGGCACGGCGGAGGCGATCCTCGGCAACCCCCAGCACGCCTACACCAAGCAGCTCATCGCCGCGGTCCCGCCACTGAAGGCCCCGCCCCCGCGTGAACTCAGCCCCGAGCCGATCCTGACCATCGAGCATGTCTCGAAGACCTATCGCACCGGCGGCTTCCTCGGCCGCGGCCAGCGCGTCACCCATGCGGTCAAGGATGTGTCGCTCGCCCTGCCCAAGGGCGCGACGCTCGGCATCGTCGGCGAATCCGGGTCTGGCAAGTCGACGCTGGCGCGCTGCCTGGTGCGCCTGATCGATCCCGACAGCGGCGCGATCCGCATCGACGGGACCGATCTCGCCAGCCTCTCCAAATCGCAGCTGCGTGCCGAAACCCGCCACATCCAGATGGTCTTCCAGGACCCCTTCGCCTCGCTGAACCCGCGCCGCAAGGCGGGCGACGCCGTCGCGCAGGGGCTGATCGTCCACGGCAAGCCCCGCGCCGAGGCGATGGCACGGGCCCGCGAGCTCTTCGCGCTGGTCGGGCTCGATCCATCCGCCATCGACCGCTACCCGCATGAATTCTCCGGCGGCCAGCGCCAGCGCATCGGCCTCGCGCGGGCACTTGCGCTGGAGCCGCGCGTGCTGGTCGCCGACGAACCGGTCTCGGCGCTCGACGTCTCCGTCCAGGCGCAGGTGCTCAAGCTGCTAGCCGATCTGCGCGCCCGTCTCGGCCTCTCGATCGTCTTCATCACCCATGACCTGCGCGTCGCGGCCCAGGTCTGCGACCTCGTGGCGGTGATGAAGAGTGGTGAGGTGGTCGAGGCCGGCCCGATCGGCGAGGTCTTCGGGAATCCCCGGCACGCCTATACGCAGGCCCTGCTCGCCTCGATTCCCGGCCGCGAGTTTGGTATGCGCCAGCAGGCAACGGCCGTCTGACTCGGCAAGGGTCGCTCTTCGACGGACGCCATCGGAAAGACCATGACCATCCGCGAGCAACTGATCGAGCGCTTCTTCCGCTATCTCGCGATCGAGAGCCAGAGTGACGCGCGCGCCACGACCCTGCCGAGCACGCCGGGCCAGCAGCGCCTTGCCGATCTGCTCGCAGCGGAACTGCGCAGCCTCGGCCTCGACGACGTCGTCGTGGATGACCACGCGACCGTCACGGCGCGCAAGCGCGGCACGGTCGCGGACGCGCCGCGGATCGGCTTCATCGCCCATCTCGACACGGTCGATGCCGGGCTGTCACCCGTCATCCATCCGCAGATCCTTCGCTTCGAGGGGCGCGATCTCTGCCTGAACGCGCAGGAAGAGATCTGGCTGCGGGCTGCCGACCACCCCGAGATCGCGCGCTGGAAAGACTCCGACATCGTCTTCAGCGATGGCACGAGCGTGCTCGGCGCCGATAACAAGGCCGCCATCGCGATCATCATGACGCTGCTGGCCACGCTCGGTCCCGAAGACGCCCATGGCGACATCGCGGTCGCCTTCGTGCCCGACGAGGAGATCGGGCTGCGCGGCGCCAAGGCGCTCGACCTTGCCCGCTTCCCCTGCGATTTTGCCTACACGATCGACAGCTGCGAGGTCGGCGAGGTCGTCATCGAGAATTTCAACGCCGCCGCCGGCGACATCGTCTTCACCGGGGTCAGCGCCCACCCGATGTCGGCCAAAGGCGTGATGGTCAATCCCATCCTGATGGCACACGACTTCATCGCGCAGTTCGATCGCGCCGAGACGCCCGAACGCACGGAAGGCCGCGAGGGCTATGTCTGGTTCACCGAGATCACGGCCCATCCCGGTCAGGCGAGGCTGAAGCTCGCCATCCGCGACTTCGACCGCGAGCGTTTCGCGCAGCGCAAGCGCCGCGTCGCCGAGGTCGCGGCCGAAATTGCGGCGCGATATCCAACCGGGCGCGTCGCATGCAGCCTCACCGACACCTATGGCAACATTTCCGACAGCCTCGGCGATGATCGCCGCAGCGTCGATCTGTTGCTGGCGGCGATGGCCGATCTCGGCATTGCGCCAAAGCTGATCCCGATGCGCGGCGGAACGGATGGCGCGGCGCTCTCGGCCCGGGGCCTGCCGACACCGAACTTCTTCACCGGCGCCTACAACTTCCATGCGCGCTTCGAATTCCTGCCGATCCCGGCCTTCGAAACGTCATTCGCGGTCGCGCGCAAACTCTGCATGCTGGCGGCCCGGCGATAGGGGCTCGGTCAACCGCATACCCAGCGTGGAACGGCCCGGTCGAAGGGGAATGCTCTCCTGCCTCAGCAGAGGCGGGCGCAGCCATGGGCTGCCGCAATCCCAGCCGCCGGCTCGGGCTCGGATTCGCAGAACCCGGGCGTGAAGGCGTCGCAGGAGACCGGGCCCAGCGCCTCGCCCCTGGCGCTGCGACGCCGCAGGGCGCCTTTCAGCGGACACGGGGCCGAACCTGACATACCGGCAGCCTCGGCGAGATTGAACAGGCAGGACGCGCAGGGAAGATCGGCCGGCCGGCGCGTCAGGTCGACGACAAGGGCGATGGAAGGCATCATCGGTCTTTTCCGGCCCGGCCACGATCAAGGTCTGACCCAACACTGGCACGACGCGCCTGACCGACAGGTTAATCCATTCTCGACGCTGGGCGGAACGCAAGCGCAGCTCGCGAATTGTCAAAGACGGGCGGTCACAACACCATTTTAACGTGGAGCAGCCATCCTGCTTCGGACCGTGGCCCCCAGGGACGACCGATGCCTCCCCAAACCTCCCCCAGTCTGATCGATCAGGGATTGCGCGACGAGGTTTATGTTTCGCTGGTGCGCTCGCTTTATGCCGACCCCAAGACCCTGATCATCGGGTCAAGCGGAACGGTGCTGGCGGCCTTTCTGAGCGCCGGCATCGCGGGGCATCCCGCCCTCTACATCTGTGCCGTCCTTCTGTTGTGCCTGACGCTGATGCGAGCGGCCGACATCTCGCAGTTCAGGGCCGCTGCGCAAGTGATGCGCGATCGCAACGACGCCTTGCGATGGGAGATGCGCTACACGGTCTTCTCCTCAGCCTATGTCTTCGTTCTCGGGCTCTGGTCTTTCCTGACCTTTGCCCTGCAGGCGAGCCCGCCGGTCCAGCTCCTCGCTTTCTCGATGACGCTGGCGAACATGATCGGCGTCGCCGGACGCAATTACGGCAGCCGCCTGCTGGTAACGACGCAGCTCAGCTTTGCCGGAGTGCCGCTGCTGGCCGGGCTCGCGCTGGCAGGCAACGTGCATTACGCGGTCGTCGCCTGCGTGCTCGGACCGTTTCTGATCAGTTTCAAGACCATAGCCGACAAGCTTCGCGCCACGCTGACGACGGCGATCATTTCGGCCAAGCGCGAGCGCCTTCTGGCGGCCCGGCTTGAGGCCGCCCTTAACAACATGGCGCACGGCTTGTGCATGTTCGAGCAGGATGGCCGGCTCTCTCTCGTCAACGGGCGTCTGCCGGCGATCGTGGGCCTGCCCGCCGGGCTGGCCGAGTCCGGCCGCAACATCGGCCGCCTGCTGATGCTCTGCCAGCGCGGCGGTTTGATCGGGCGCACCCAGCTGCGCAGCCTCGTGCTGGCCGCCCGTCTGGCCCTGCGCCATCACAATGAAGCGCGGCTCACGGCGAGCCTGGCCGATGGGCGCGTCATCGAACTGACCTTTCGCACATCGGGCGCCACCGGCACGGTGGTCGTGATCGAGGACATCACCGAGCAGCGCCTCCAGGAGGACACAATCCGCCAGCTCGCGCACTACGATCCGCTGACGGGCCTGCCCAACCGCAGTCTCCTGAAGACACATCTGCAGACGCTTATGGCCAGCCCGGACCGCAGTTTCGCGATCCTGTTCATCGACCTCGACCACTTCAAGAAGGTCAACGACACCCTAGGACATCCCTATGGGGATGCCCTGCTGGTCGAAGTCGCGCGCCGGCTCAGCGTGCTGCTCGACGCCGCCTCGCTGATCGCACGGCTCGGCGGCGACGAATTCGTCGTCGTCATCCCCGACCTCGCCGATCGGACGGCGCTCGACACGATCACCGCGCGCGTCAGCGCCAGCCTGGGCCAGCCCTACGAGGTCGACGGCAACGCCATCGTCAGCAGCGCCAGCATCGGCATCGCGATCAGCCCCGACGATGGCCGCGACCCCGACATCGTCATTCGCAACGCCGACCTGGCGCTTTACGCCGCCAAATCGAGCGGCCGCGGCTGCGCGCGCTTCTACGACCGCAGCATGATCGAGGCGGCGCGCACGCGGCGCGTCGTGGAACTCGATCTGCGCGAGGCGCTGGCCCGCGACCAGTTCGAGATGTTCTACCAGCCGATCGTCGCGATCGGGTCCGGCCGGATCACCAGCTGCGAAGCCCTGCTGCGCTGGCGCCATCCCGAGCGCGGCATCGTCGCCCCCGGGGACTTCATCGGCATCGCCGAGGAGGTCGGGCTGATCACACAGATCGGCCGCACGGTGCTCGACAAGGCCTGCCGCGAGGCGCTGCTCTGGCCCAGCACAGTCTCGGTCGCCGTCAACATCTCCGCCACGCATTTCCGGGGCGACGTCATCGTCAACGACGTGGCCGCGGCCCTCAGGCGCTCGAAGCTCCCCCCTTCCCGCCTCGTCATCGAGCTGACGGAATCGGCGCTGATGCATGACGACGCGCAGGCGCTGTCGACCCTGACCAAGCTGCGCGATCTCGGCGTCCAGATCGCGCTGGACGATTTCGGAACGGGCTACTCCAGTCTGGCCTATCTCCAGTCCTTCCCGCTGCACAAGATCAAGATCGACCGGTCCTTCGTCTCGGGCGGGCGCGAGACGCAACGGGACCAGACGCTGCTGGTCGGCATCGCCCGCCTCTGCAAGGAACTGGGCCTGACGGTCGTCGCCGAGGGCGTCGAAACCACCGCTCAACTGGACGCCCTGACCAGGATGGGTGCGATCGACGAGGTCCAGGGGTATCTGCTGGCCCGGCCACAGGCGACGCCCCTGGTGCGCGATCTGATCACCACATTTGCGGCCCGCTCGCTGACAGACACGGTCGAGCGCAGACCGCCGGACCGTCGCGCATCCTGAGCGCGCTCGCGGGCTCGGCCTCCATACGCGGGTCATGTGGCCGTCATGCACGCGCGTTTTTCCGGCCAGAGCGACGTTACGGCAGGCTAAATCTTGTGCAAGGCGCCGCTTGACGGGCGCGCATCGCGACGATGATGGTTAACCGAGATTAATCACGTCCGGTCGCATCATGGTCCACGCCGTCGCTCATCAAGGGCTCTCCCTGAACGATCGCGTGATGCGCGCATTGGAGCGGGTCGAGTATCGCCAGGCACTGAGCCCGGAGGAGCGCGAGCGCGTCTTCAACCTGCGCTATCACGCCTATCTGCGCGAGGGCGCCATCGCGCCCAAGGATGACGAGCGTTTCACCGATCCTGTCGACGATCAGGCCAACTGTCTGATCTTCGGCGTCCATGTCGATGGCGAACTGGCCGGCGCGATCCGCCTCAGCATCTCCATCCCGGGCCTGCCGCAGATACCCACCGCCGGCGTCTTTCCCGATACCGTCCTGCCTCAGATCGAAGCCGGTCGCGTGCTGGTCGATCCGACCCGCTTCGTCGCCGATCTACGCTGGTCGCGTGAGGTTCCCGAGCTTGCCTATCTGACGCTGCGGCTGCCCTGGCTGGCGATGGAGCAGTTCGATGCCGACGTCATGCTGGCGGCCGTGCGCCCGGAACACTATCCCTTCTACCGCCGACTCTGGGGCAATACCGTCGTCAGCCCGCCCCGCCTCTACCCCGGCCTCGCCAAGCCGGTGATGCTCTCGCAGCTCGACTACGAGAAGGCGGCGCCCCGCGTCGAGACGCTGTACCCGTTCTTCCAGGCGCGCCGCGACGAGCGGGCGGCGATTTTCGGCCGCAGCGATCTGACATGGCGTCCCGCGATCATCGACGCGCCGCCGGCCCGGCCCGCGCTGTCGTGATCGCAGAGGGCGTCATGGCCCGCGACGGCCAGCCCCTGCACTGAACGGAGCGCCTCTTCTACCGTCGCGGCGAAGCCGCGTCTGCAGGCCCGATCGGCTGTAGTGCCACTCAAGACTTTGCACTACTAAGGTGTCGCGTTTCGGCTTCGCATCGGCATACGAGGCTGTCTTCACACCGCCGGCAGAATTCAGTCACCATCGGACGTTCATGCGCGACGCAGACCAGGCCCCGCCTCTTCCGCATTTCCTGAAAGGCGACACCGAACTCGCCCGTCTCATCGCCGCCTTCGACTGGTCCGCGACCAGCCTGGGCCCGATCCCCACATGGTCCGAGACGGTCAGGGCGATCGTCGGCATGATCCTGCAGTCGCCTTTGCCCATGGTGACGCTCTGGGGCGAGCCGGGCGTCATGATCTACAACGACGCCTATTCGCGCTTCGCGGGAAGTCGTCATCCGGGCATTCTGGGGGCGGAGGTCAGACAGGCCTGGCCAGAGGCTTCTGACTTCAACGACAATGTCGTGCGGACCGTGTTCGGCGCGGGACGGACACTGTCCTACAAGGATCAGGAGTTCGCGCTCGACCGCGGCGAGGGTCCCAGGCCCGTCTGGATCAACCTCGACTACTCGCCTGTCGTGGGCGAGGGGGGCGCTCCGCTCGGCGTCATCGCGATCGTGGTCGAGACCACCGAAAAGGTCGCCGCCGATCGGCAGCTGCACAACGAACGCCTCCGCCTGCAGCAGATGTATCAGCAGGCGCCGTCCTTCATGGCGATGCTGGAGGGGCCGGAGCATCGCTTCACCCTCGTGAACGAAGCCTATCAACAGCTGATCGGCCATCGCGACGTGCTCGGAAAGACCGTGGAGGAGGCCCTGCCGGACGCGGTCGAGCAGGGCTATCTGCGGATTCTCGACGATGTCTTCGCCAGCGGCCAGCCCTATCGGACCTCAGGCGCGCGCTTCGTCATGCAACCGCCCGGAGGCGGTGCGCAGCAGATCCGCTTCGTCGATTTCGTCTTCCAGCCGATCGCGGATGCGGGCGGGCAGGTCACCGGCATCTTCGTCGACGGGATCGACGTGACCGAGCGCATCACGGCCCAGGAGGCGATCCGCGCCAGCGAGGCGCAGTTTCGCACCTTCGCCCAGGCGATGCCCAACCATGTCTGGACCGCGCCTCCCGATGGTTTGCTCGACTGGTTCAACGAGCGCGTCGCCGAATACAGCGGCAGGGAGCCGCAGGAACTGCTCGGCGCCCGCTGGATCGAGATCGTTCACCCCGACGACCGCGACGCCGCTGCAACGCTCTGGCAAGAGGCCCTCGCTTCCGGCGAGCGATACGAAACCGAGTTCCGCATTCGCAACGCGGCCCTCGAATACCGTTGGCACCTGGTGCGCGCCCTCCCGATCCGGTCAGAGACAGGCGAGATCATCCGCTGGATCGGAACCAACACCGACATCCACGAACAGAAGCTGGCCGAGGTCGAAACCGTCCGGGACAGGGACCGGCTCTGGACGCTGTCGCAGGAGCTCATGCTGGTCTGCGACCATCAGGGCATCGTCACGGCCGTGAATCCGTCGGCACAACGCCTTCTCGGCTGGAGCGAGTGCGACATGGTCGGCAAGGCCCTGACGGATTTCCTGCATCCCGACGATATCGATCGCGCGGCGGCCGAGGTGGGCAAGCTTGCGGAAGGCGCGGCCACGATCGCGTTCGAGAACCGCTATCGCTGTCGGGGGGGCGGCTATCGGCTGCTCGACTGGACGGCCGTTCCCGACGAGGGCCGGATCCATGCGATCGGGCGCGACATCACCGAGGAACGCCGGGCGACCCGCGATCGCGACCGGATCTGGAACCTCTCGCCGGTTCTCAAGGTCGTCGCCTCCCGTGCCGGAACGATCACGGCGGCCAACCCGACCTGGAGCCGGGTGCTGGGCTGGCTGCCGGAGGAGACGGTCGGGCGCAGCATAATCAGCTTTGTCGAGCCCGAGGATCGCGAAGCCGCCTCGGCACGGCTGTCGCGCGTCGCTGATGGCACCGCGATCATGACGTCCGAGAGCGTGCTTTTGACCCGGGACGGCGGTCGGCGGCGAATCGCCTGGACGAGCGTTCCCGACGGCGAGACCATCTACGCCTTCGGGCGCGACATCACCGCCGAGACCGAGGCTGCCGCCGCGCTCGCCAGCAGCGAGGCGGCCCTGCGGCAGGCCCAGAAGATGGAGGCCATCGGCCAGCTCACCGGGGGCGTCGCCCATGACTTCAACAATCTGCTCCAGGTCGTCAGCGGCAATCTCCAGCTCCTGTCGCGCGACATCGCCGGCAACGACACCGCCTCCCGCCGCATCCACAATGCGATGGAGGGCGTCGCTCGCGGCTCCCGCCTCGCCTCGCAACTGCTGGCCTTCGGGCGGCGCCAGCCGCTGGCCCCCAAGGTCATCGATCTCGGCAAGCTGATCCGCGGCATGGACGAGATGCTGCGCCGCGCGCTGGGGGAGACGATCGAGATCGAAAGCGTGGTCGCGGGCGGGCTCTGGAACACGCTCGTCGATCCCGGCAACGTCGAGAACGCATTGCTGAACCTGGCGATCAACGCCCGCGATGCCATGGAGGGCAGCGGCAAGCTCACCATTGAGGCCGGCAATGCCGTGCTCGATGCCACCTATGCCCGCGCCCATCCCGATGTCACGCCGGGGCGCTATGTCATGCTGGCGGTGACCGACACCGGCTCGGGCATCCCCGCCGACATCGTCGACAAGGTCTTCGACCCGTTCTTCAGCACCAAGCCCGAAGGCAAGGGCACGGGGCTTGGCCTTTCGATGGTCTATGGCTTCGTCAAGCAGTCCGGCGGCCACATCAAGATCTACAGCGAGCCCGGCGAAGGCACGACGATCCGGCTCTACCTGCCGCGCTCGGCCCAGGCCGAGGACGATCTGGTGTCGCATGACAGGGGCCCCATCACAGGAGGCACCGAGACCATTCTCGTCGCCGAGGACGACAGGGGCGTGCGCGAAACCGTCATCGAGACGCTGACCGATCTCGGCTACCGCGTCCTGCAGGCGCCGGACGCCAAGTCCGCACTCGCGATCGTCGAGAGCGGCGTTGCCATCGACCTGCTCTTCACCGACGTTGTGATGCCCGGCCCGGTCAAGAGCACCGAACTCGCTCGCCGGGCCGTCGAACGCCTGCCCGGTCTCAGCGTGCTCTTCACCTCCGGCTACACGGAGAATTCAATCGTTCACGAAGGGCGTCTGGACGAAGGCGTCGAACTGCTGAGCAAGCCCTATTCGCTCGAGCAACTCGCCCGGAAAGTCCGCCATCAGCTCGCCAACGCCGCCCAGCGCCGGCAGCCAGCCGCCCCGCCCGAGCCGGCGCCCACGCCGCAGCCGGAGCAGGCTCGCAAACTTGCCATCCTGCTCTGCGAGGACGACGCGCTGATCGCGATGGCGACGATCGACATGCTGGAGGACCTCGGCCACGCCGTGTTCGAAGCCGCCAATGCGCGCACCGCACTCGACATCCTCGGCAAGACGCCAATCGACCTGCTGCTGACCGATGTCGGCCTGCCCGATATGCCCGGCACCGTCATGGCGGAGAAGGCGCGGCTCGGCCGGCCTTCCCTGCCGGTCATCTTCGCGACCGGTCATTCCAGCGTCGAAGGCGCCGGCTCCGACCCGCGGACCGCCTTGGTGGTGAAGCCCTATCGCGCGACGGACCTGGCCGCCGCCATCGCGAAGGTGATCGGCGCCGACGATCGGAAAGACGGCTGAAATCCGGACGAGCGCGGCGCCTGAAGCGACGGGCGCCCGCCGGGAGCGAGAAAAAATCCGACGCCGCTGCGTCCAGACGGCGGTCTCCAGCGTTCCCATGACAATCGTCATGGGGAAACCGTTTCAGATGATCCTGCCCGTCCTGTCCCGCCGCACTGCCGTCTCGCTTCTCGCCGGCGGCCTGCTTCCGGCCTGCACCACGCTCGGCTCGCCGGGAGCCGCTGCGGGCGCCCGCGACATCGCCTTCGGTCCCCATCCCCGCCAGCGTCTCGACATCTACGTCCCCCCCGGCGGCGGCGCGAACCGCCCGGTCGTCTTCTTCATCTACGGGGGCTCCTGGTCAGGAGGCGCCAAGGCGACCTATGCGCTGGTGGGCGAGGCGTTCGCCGCACGCGGTTTCGTCACGGTCATCGCCGATTACCGGCTCGTGCCCGAGGTGCGCTTTCCCGTTTTCATCGAGGATGGCGCGCTGGCGCTGCGCTTCGTTGTCGACACCATCGCGCGCTATGGCGGCGACCCGGGCCGCATCCATCTCGTCGGCCATTCGGCGGGCGCCTACAACGCGATGATGCTGGCGCTGGACCGGCGCTATCTTACTGCCGCGGGGGTGAGGCCACGCATCGTCCGCTCGGCGACGGGCCTTTCGGGCCCCTACGACTTCCTTCCGCTCGAGGGAGCGGTCACCAACGCCGCTTTCGGCAACGCCCGAAACCTCGCCCAGACTCAGCCGATCACCTTCGTGCGCCGCGACGCCCCGCCGATCCTGCTGGCGACCGGCAGTGCCGACACCACCGTCCTGCCGAAGAACACGAATAACCTCGCCGCGCGGCTCTCGGCCGTCGGCGCAGCCGTAACCGTCAAGGTCTATGACGGTCTGGGACATGCCGACACGGCGCTGGCGCTCACGCCGCTGTTCAGCTGGCGCGCACCGGTGCTCGGCGACGTCGTCGCCTTTATCGGGCGATAGCCGCTGACGTCGAAGCGGTCTCGCCGCCGGCGCGGCCCATGGTGATCGCGAACAGCCCGACATCGGTCGCCGCGCTGCGGAAGCCGCCTTCGCAATAGCAGAGATAGAACTCCCACATCCGGCGAAACGGCTCGTCGAAGCCGAGCGGGCCGATCGACTGCCACTGGTTGAGGAAGCGGATGCGCCACTCTTGCAGCGTCAGCGCATAGCTGTCGCCGAAGCTGAACATGTCTGCCAGGCTGAGGCCCGCCGCCGCGATCTGCTCGCGCATCGCCGTCGGCGAGGGCAGGAGCCCACCCGGGAAGATGTAGTGCTGGATGAAGTCGGCGCCGCTGGCATAGGAGGCGAAGCGGCTGTCTTCGATTGTGATCGCCTGCAGCACGATGCGGCCATCCGGCTTCAGGCAGTTCCGCAGCATGCCGAAATAGCTCGGCCAGAACTCGCGCCCGACGGCCTCGATCATCTCGATCGAGACGATCCGGTCGAACTGGCCGGTGACGTCGCGATAATCCTGCAGGCGCAGCTCGACCTGGTCCGACAGGCCCGCCTCCGCGATCCGGTTCTGCGCATAGGCGAGTTGGGACGGCGACAGGGTGATCCCAGTGACATGGCAGCCCTCGCGCGCCAGCCGCTCCGCCAGCGCGCCCCAGCCGCAGCCGATCTCGAGGATGCGCTCGCCGCCCTTCAGATGCAGCCGTTCGACGATGAGGTCGAGCTTGGCCTCCTGCGCCTGCTCGAGCGTCTGGCCCGGCTGCGTATAGAGCGCCGAGGAATAGGTCATGCTCTCGTCGAGCCATTGCGCGTAGAAGGCGTTGCCGAGATCGTAATGGGCGGTGATGTTGCGCGCGCTGCCGCGGCGGGTGTTGGCTCGGCCGAGATGCAGCGCGCGGTTCAGCAGCCGCGCGGGCCAGGAGCCCGAGATCAGCGCCCTCAGCGTATGGTCGTTGACGGCGGCGAGTTCGATAACCGCCGTCATGTCGGGGCTGTCGAAATCGCCGTCGCAATAGGCACGCGCGAAGCCGATATCGCTCTGCAGCACCAGACGGCGGATCGCCCGCCAGCGCTTGAGAACGATCACCGCATCGGGCCCCGGCTCCGGCGCCTGCTGGACCAGCACCGCGCCGTCCGGCGTGACGACGGTGAGCCGTCCCCGAGCCAGCCGCTCCATCAGCTTCGCCAGGAACTTGCGCGACAGGCCCATGCGCCAATCGGCCGACGGCCCCATGGCTCGGTCGGCGATGTCCTGCTGCGTATCGCGTATCGTCATGCTCAATCACCGATCGCACTGGAAGGCCGCCCCCGGGCTGGGCGCTGGCGTCGACGGTGTTTCTCCATCCTCACCAGCCCCCTCGACCCGGAACATGATTCCCATACGCTGCGTTCAGGCAAACGGATTTGAGGTTGAGGCTGATCAGACGGCCGCCCGTTCCGCGCGCATGCGATCCACGGGCCCAGGGCCAGCGTATCGTGACGACATCAGCCAGAGGACATCATGACTTTCCTTGCAGGATATCTTGTTTTTCTGGTCATTTTCGGCGTCATCGACATCATCTGGCTGTCGGTCATGGCCGGCGCACTCTACCGGCCCGCACTCGGCCCGATCCTGCTGGACAAGATCCGCTGGGCGCCCGCGCTGCTGTTCTACTTCGCCTTCCCGGCCGGGCTGATTCACTTTGCCCTGATGCCGGCCCTGCAGGCGGGCTCGCCGGTCGCGGCCCTGACGAACGGGGCCCTTCTCGGCCTGCTCGCGTACGGCACCTATGACCTGACCAATTATGCGACGCTGCGGCCCTGGACGCTCAAGATCACACTGGCGGATCTGGCCTATGGCGGGATCGTGGCCGGCGTCTCGACGCTGGCTGCCTATGGCGGCGTCGTGAGCATGAGAAACTGGGGCTGGCTCTAAGGTTCAGTCCGGGCGCAGCAGATAGTGCCCGACGCCCCAGACCTCGCCCGAGGCATGTCCGAACAGGCCGCTGGTGGCCAGGAAGAACAGCCGCCAGCGCCGGCGCCACAGCGCCGCGTCGTCGCCATAGACGCTGGCGAGGATCGGGTCGATCGTCGCCAGGTTGCGGTCGAAATTCGCCAGCCAGTCCTCGGCCGTGCGGCGATAATGCTCGCCGCTCCAGTGCCACTCCTGCTCCACGCTGAACAGGTCCGGGAAGCAGTGGATCAGCCGCCGGCTCGGCATCAGCCCGCCGGTGAAGAAGTGCTGCGCGATCCAGTCGGACTTGTCGTTCACGTCGAAGCGGTAGCAGGCGCGCCGATGGGTGAAGACGTGCAGGAAGAGCCGTCCGTCGGGCCGCAGCCAGCCCCGGGCGCGCGACAGCAGTTCCGTCCAGTTCGCCATGTGCTCGAACATCTCGACCGAGACGATCCGGTCGAACCCGCCCTCGCAGCTGAAGCTGTTCATGTCGGCGGTGACGACGCGCAGATTGGCCAGTCCGCGCTTGGTCGCCTCGCCCTCGATGAAGGCGCGCTGCGAGGCAGAGTTCGAGACCGACACGATCTCCGCATGCGGCAGCGTTTCGGCCATGAACAGCGACAGCGAGCCCCAGCCGCAGCCGAGTTCGAGAATGCGCTGGCCATCCCGCAATCCGGCGTGCTCCGCCGTCAGTTCGAGCGCCCGGATCTCGGCCTGGTCCAGCGTCGTCCCCGGCGTCTCGTAATAGCAGGACGAGTATTTGCGCCGCGCGCCCAGCACCTGGTGGAAGAAGGCCGCCGGCACTTCGTAGTGCTGCTGGTTGGCGGCATCGGTGTGCTGGGCGACGGGATAGGCCGTCATCTCCCGGGCAAAGGCTTCGTCCGACGGCGCATCGCCTTGCGCGAGGCTGCGGTCGGTCCGTCCCACGAGAGCCGCGATTCCGGCCCGGCTGACGAAATCGGGCAGGGGCAGGCGCTCGCCCCAGGCACCGAGGTTCTGCAGAAGGGTCATGGGGTCAGGCTTCCCTCGGCGACGGGGGCCATGGCAGCAGGGCGCTCGTCCGCCGCTGGTAGGCCCGGTAGGCGTCGCCATGCTTGGCGACCATGTGCTCCTCGAGCGGCGGAATCCCCGAAATCTTCGTCAGCAGCAGCGTCATGCACAGCGGCGCCAGCAGCGCCACGAACCCGAAGGCATAGCCGCCCGCCGCGATGGCGACGACCGGATAGGCCGACCACAGCACGCACTCGAAGAAGTAGTTCGGATGCCGCGACCAGGCCCACAGCCCGCGGTCGCAGATCTTGCCCCTGTTGGCCGGATCCTGCGCGAAGGCGCGCAACTGGCGGTCGGACACCGCCCCGCCACCGACGCCGAGCGCGAACACCAGTACGCCGAGCAGATCCTGCAGACCGAGCGCGGGGGCGGGATTATGCGCGGCGAGCACGATGCCCATGGCGAGCGGTGTGCTCGCCAGCGCCTGCATCATCATGAAGCGGAACATCTGCCGGTCCTTGTCGGCCCCCCAGTCGCGCTTGAGCTTGGCGTAGCGCGGATCGTCTGTGATGCCACGCGTGCGCGACGCCACATGAAGACCCAGCCGCAAGGCCCAGGCGGCGGCGAGCGCCGCCACCAGCAGGCGCCGCGAGAGGGGTCCCTCGCCGAAGGGCAGCAGCGCGCCGGCAATGCCTGTCGCGCCCAGGCCGAAGGTCCAGACGGCGTCGATCCAGCCGGCATTGCCAGTGCGTCGCTCGACCAGCCAGGCCACGGTCATCGCGCCGGCCATCATCGCCGCAGCGATGGCGAGCGCGAACCCGAAGGAGGCGATCGTCACAGCCGCACCAGCGGCTGCAGCAGCCGCCCGAGCCAGCCCTTGAACCGCACCTCCCCCGTCAGCGCGACGATGCAGGTGCAACCCTCGACGGGATCGACATGCGGGTGGTGCTCGTGGTCCTCGTTGGCCTCGTCGAAATCGCCCCGTCCGAAGCGGCCATATTCGTGTTCGTAGGCGCCGGACAGGATGGTCGTCCATTCATGGCCGGTGTGGCGGTGCTCGGGGAGCCAGGTCCCCGGCGCGGCACGCAGCATGAAGACGCGCGCCTGCGCGCCGGGCACATGGACACGCCGCATCGCGACGCCGCGCCCGATCGTCCGCCACTGTCCGAGCTCGTAAGGCATGAGAACGCGCGGCAAACCGCTTTCGCGCCGCTGCGCCGGCAGGACGATCTGATCATCCGCGCCCAGACGCGCCAGGGCGTCCTCCGCCGAGGTCAGCATCGCGATCCCTTCGCCGCGCGCCAGCACGCCGCCCCCGATCGCGTCGATCTCGCGCAGCGCGCGGCCCGACGCCGGGTTCAGCTCCAGATGCGCAGCGACGACGAGCGACATGCCCTCGTCGAGCCGGCCGGAGGAGAAGCCGGCCAGTGTCTCGTCCGAAGCGAGATGGGTTTCGTCCGACGCGAGATGCCGGGCGTTCATCGCAGATCCTCCAGATTCCGGCGCAGATGCGCCATCGCCAGCCGCAGCCGCGATTTCACCGTCCCGAGCGGAATCGCCAGGCGCGTGGCGACATCCTGGTGGCTGAACCCTTCGAGGAAGGCGAGTTCCACCACCTTGTACTGCTCCTTCGACAACCCCGTCAGCGCGTCGCGCACGCGGGCATCCCGCTCCGATCCCGACACGAGCTGGTCGGGCTGCTCCGGGCTTTCCTCCTCTAGGATTTCAAACACCTGCGAGAGACGCGACCGCTTCTCGCGGCGGGCATGGTCGATCCTCAGATTGCGCGCGATCGTTGCAATCCAGGTGCCGGCGCCGGCCTTGGCGGGGTCGAACAGAGCCGCCTTTCGCCAGACCGTCATCAGGGTTTCCTGCGCCAGTTCCTCCGCCAGGTCGGCAGGCGTACCGTTGCGCATCAGCAGCCCCTTCACGCGCGGCGCGAAATGGTCGAACAGCTTGGCGAAGGCTTGCCGGTCGGCAGAAGACGCGATGGCCTGAACGAGGGCGTCTGCATCCATGGGAACGGTGACCGAACCTCTCAGCGCCCCGGCCATGGCCAGGGTCGGTTTCTTGAATCCTGTGTCGGGCGTTGCGAACATGCCTGCTTTACGCAGCAGCGTCGCGAGCGGATCAGACGAAAATCAACATTGCAGGGTTCCTCCAGGCAGCGGGCTCTCCAGGCGGGATCGCTTCACGAACGAAAGCCGAGGCGCTTCCATCCACCGGCCTGAACGACGCCGACTGAACTGAAACAGGCAACCGAACGTAATTCAAACTGTCTTTGTCACAAGGGTTGGCCCATGCACGGTTCGTTTCGCAGCCCGCTCCGGATCGCCGTCATCGGTTCGGGCGTGTCCGGGCTATCCGCCGCCTGGCTGCTGTCGGAGCGCCATGATGTCACGCTCTATGAGAGCGCTGGCCGGCTTGGCGGGCACGCCAACACGGCGCTGGTGCCGCAGGCCAGCGGGCAGGACCTGCCGGTGGACACCGGCTTCATCGTCTATAACGAGGCGACCTATCCGAATTTCACGGCGCTCATGGCCCATCTCGAGGTCGAGACCCGGGCGACCGAGATGTCCTTCGCGGTCTCGCTTGACGAGGGGCGGCTGGAATATGCCGGGACGAGCCTGTCGGGCCTGTTCGCGCAGCGGCGCAACCTTCTAAGCCCGCGCTTCTGGTCGATGCTCGCCGATCTGCGTCGATTTTACGCCAACGCCTCGCGCGATGCCGCCTCGCTCTCCCAGAACGGCATGTCGCTGGGCGACTATCTCGACGCCGGCGGCTATGGCGAGGCCTTTCGCGACGACCACCTGCTGCCGATGGCGGCAGCGATCTGGTCGGCGCCCTGCTCCGAGATCCTGTCCTATCCGGCGACCGCTTTCATCCGCTTCCATCACAATCACGGTCTGCTCAAACTGACCGGCCGCCCGGTCTGGAGGACCGTTGCCGGCGGCAGTCGCTCCTATGTGGCAAAGCTTGCAGCGGCGTTCGGCGGCAGGGTCGCGGCCGGCTGCGCCGTCCGGCGCATCCACCGCTCGCCGGGGGCGGTCCTTGTGGAGGATGGTAGCGGCGCGGCTCAGAGCTTCGACCATGTCGTGATCGCGACCCATGCCGACCAGGCGCTCGCCATGCTCGCCGATCCATCCGAGCGCGAGTCCACGCTGCTCGGCGCCTTCCGCTACAGCCGCAACCGCGCGATCCTCCACACCGATGACGCGCTGATGCCCAAACGCAAGAGCGCTTGGGCGAGCTGGAACCATCTCGGCGCGCGCAACGCGCCCGATGCGCCCTGCGCTGTCACCTACTGGATGAATCTCCTGCAGGGACTGGTGTCCGACAAGCCGCTCTTCGTGACGCTCAACCCGCCGCGCGAGCCACGGCAGGAGACGGTTCTGCGCGAGGAGATGTACGACCACCCGATCTTCGACGGCCCGGCGCTGGCGGCGCAGGCGCAGCTCTGGTCGCTGCAGGGGCAGCGCGGCACCTGGTATTGCGGCGCGCATTTCGGCTCCGGCTTCCATGAGGACGGTTTGCAGTCCGGGCTGGCCGTGGCAGAAGACCTCGGCGGCGTCAGGCGGCCATGGACCGTTGACGACGAGTCGGGCCGGATCGTCCGGACCCCGGTGCAAGCGCCTCTGGAAAGCGCGGCATGAGTGCCGTGAGATCAGCTGTGCCTGCCATGGCGGCGCCGGCCTCGGCCCTCTATGTCGGCCGCGTCAGACATATGCGGATGCGTCCGCGGGCCCATAAGCTGTCCTACCGCGTCTTCTGGATGCTGCTCGACCTCGACGAGATCGACGCGCTGGCCGCCAGGCTGCGCTGGTTCTCGCGCAAACGCTTCAATCTCTATGCCTTCCGCGATGCCGATTACGGCGACAGGACCGGCAGCCCGCTGCGACCGCAGGTCGAGGCGATCCTGAGCGACGCCGGCCTTAAGCCCGATGGCGGCCCGATCCGGCTGCTCACCATGCCCCGCATCCTGGGCTACGCCTTCAACCCGATCAGCACCTATTTCTGCCACCGCCGCGACGGCGCGCTGATGGCGATGGTCTATGAGGTTCACAACACCTTCGGCGAGATCCACAGCTATGTCGCCCCCGCCGGAGCCGCCGCTGATCCTGTCGTGCAGGAGGCGGTCAAGAGCTTCCACGTCTCGCCCTTTATGGGGTTGGACATGAACTACCGGTTCCAGGTCGTGCCGCCCGCCGACACGGTCTCGGTCTCGATTGATGGCTATGACGATCAGGGCCGGCTGATTGCCGCCACCATGAGCGGGGCCCGGCGTCCCATCTCCGACAGCACGCTGCTCGTGCTGCTCGCCACGCACCCGTTGCTGACGCTGAAGGTGACGCTGGCGATCCACTGGCATGCCGCCCGGCTTCTGCTGAAGAAGATCCCCTTCTTCGCCCATCCCGCACCGCCGCCCGTCCCCGTCACGCGCGGCCGGCTCGCGGACACAAAAGGACGTGAGCCCGCGCCTGTCGTCGGAAGCCGCTGACGCAAGCGGCTTCAGGGGTAGCCCCGTCATCCGCGACGGGTGCGGGGTGTAAAGGTCAAAGAAAAAGCGCCCGAAGGCGCCTTTTCCCGATCAGACAGGATCTGACGTCGTCTTAACGACGCGCGAAGATGTCGATTTCCTCGTCGCGGTGGCGACCGCCGAGCATCGCCGCGAGATAGGCCGCGGCGGCGCCGACGAGCAGCACGGCCGCCGTCAGGAAGGCGATGATCACGCCAGTCTTGCGTGCCTTCTCAGCCGCCTGCTTGGCCGTCTCCTTGGCCTGGTTCAACTGGGCGTAGGCATTGTCGATGCGCTTCTCGGCCTCGGCCTGCGGGATGTTCATCCGCACCGCCATCCGGGACGCAATGTACTCGCGGTCGCCGGCTTCGAGAGTGCCGCTCGACAGGCTGCGAACGAGGATGCGCGAGGCTTCCTCGCGCTCGCCCTGCGTCGGCGGCGTCGCGCCATTGGAGCGCATCACGCCGTCGAGCGCCGAGGCGAGCGGATCGGCCTGCTGGCTGATCAGCGCGCCGGCGCCGCCGGCCACCGCGGCCGCTCCGGTCGCGGCCGTCCTGGCCGCGCCCATGATTGTCGACGAAGCGAGGAAGGCCACGAGCAACGCGCCGACGGCCCAGACGACGAGGCCGTGTGCCCCGTCGCGAATGCCGCGCTCATGCGTGCTGGTTCCACCGAGAGGCTTGCGCATGCGGCCGGCGAGATAGCCGCCCGCGCCGCAGGCCGAAACCGTGACCCACAGCGCCCAGAGAGCGGCAGCGACCGCCAGCGCGACCATGCTGGTCGAGCGCGCGGTGTCTGCCGACACCAGCGACAACCCGATGGCGGAGCCGAAGGCGGCCATGATCGTCGAGATCGCAGCCGACAGAACGGCGCCCCCCAGGATGGGGCTCCATTCGAGATAGGACCCGGACGATGTTTCGGAGCCGGGAGGAGTGACGACGACGACGTCGGTTGAGCCGAGCGACATGGCGATTCCCTTACCGGAGACCGAGGAAGGACAGGATGGCCAGAACGACCACGACGAGACCGACGAGATAGATGATACTGTCCATGACAGCCCCCATTCATAGATGCGCAGCAGCGCGAATGCCGCCTTAACCGCAGGGCTGGCCAAGATGTTCCGTTCGGGACGGCTGGAAGGCGATACGATCGCATGGGTGGACGGTCCCGATCGCCAGCTGCGCACGCCACGGATTGCGCTTGTCAGCAGTGGCCGACTTCAGCTCCGCCTGTTCTGCCAGCCTTCGACACGGTCGATCACCCACATGGTGAAACGGGCCATCGGATGCTGCAGGACGGGGACATCGGCCGCGATCAGCATCAGGCCGAGCGGCAGCATCCAGATCCCGAGGATCGGCAGGAACGAGAACACCCCGCCGAAGATCAGCAGGAGGCCGGCCGGCAGCCGCGCCCAGCGCGACGCGGGATGACGCAGCCAGCGCAGCCATGACGCCAGGCGCGCCGGCACGTTTCGTTCGAGCCGCTTGAAGGCGGCGCGAAGCGCATGCTTCCCGGACACCTGGCTCATAATCCCGGCCGCTCGAAACGACGACAGGCGCTCACGCTCGACCCTCCACCACATCGCCGAACTCCGGATGGCGGTGGGCCCAGGCGGCGATGAACGAACAGGCCGGCACGATCTTCCGCCCGCTGTCGCGGGCCTGTCTGAACAGGCCGAGCGCCAGTTGCGAGCCGATGCCTCTTCCATTGAATGCGGCCGGCACTTCGGTATGAGTCACGATCAGGCGGTTGCCGGCACGGCGAAAGCTCGCGAAGGCGAGACCGCCCGAAAACGCCAGTTCGAAGCGGCTGGCAGCGACGTTCTCGATCACCAGACCGGCAAGATCTGCGTCCATGCTATCCTCGTCAGACGGGCTGGCCTGCCAACGGCGGCCGGCCGGGCCAGGTTCCGGCCGGGCGGTCGACGAAGCGCCGGGACGGGCTCGGGCGCGGCGAGCGCCGGGCCGGGAAGGTCGCCTCGGTTCAGGTCTTCACATGGGCATGCGACCGGCATCCGCCAAGATCGCACGGCAGGGAAGCGTGGACCGGCGGACGGAAGATGCCGTGGTGGGGCCCGCCCCGATCTCACCCTCGCCTGTCGAAAGATTGGCGACGGTGGGCGAAGCAGGCCGCAGGCATCGAGCCATCCACCCGGCGCAGGTCAGGGCCACGCGAAAACGCTGGAAGGTACGGCACGAGGGTCGAGGGCTCAGAACATCCCGAGCCAAGCCCGGAATGGGGCTGCCGCAGTTCGCGCCTCATGCGTGCATCGAAGGCACGCTTCAGTGACGCGTCCCGCTGCTGAAGGCGCCGGCACGGACCTTGTCGGCCAGCCCTTCGGCGAAAATGGCGGTCGCCTCCTCGCCATAGGTCTCGACCAGCGTGCGGAACGCGGCAAACAGCGCCGCATGCGCCAGCGCATCGCTGTCCAGCCCATCCTGCTGCGCCTCGGCGAAGGCGTCCTCGACATAGCCATAGGCGACGCGGCGCGCGTCGTGACTGTCCTCGGCCAGCGTCAGGTCGAGCGGCATATCGTCAGGGATGATGGACATGAAGGCGAGAACTCTGCGGCTTGCTTGGATCGGCTTGGTATCGCGCATAGTGGGCATCGGCTGGTGCGAATCGGGCCAATCCGGCCCTGCTTCGCAACACTCGACGTTGCGGAAATCATAGGCCGTGCCAGAGCGGGACGCTACCGCCCCGTTTAGGAAAGGTTAACGCGCCAGCGATAATCGCGTGGAAAGTTGTGCGTCGATTTGCGCTGTCATCTATCCACCATAGCGGCCCGCCAGCGCCCGGGCGAGACGCTCCCCCTCGCCCGCCAGCCGCGTCGAGGCTTCCTGGCTGCCCTCGCTGCAACTGCGATGCGTCAGCGCATAGGCGCGGAAACCCCGGTTGTAGGCGCTGGTCAGGCGCTCGCGTCGCAGGGGCGTGCGGCCCTCCGCCTCGACCAGCGCCGCCATCCGGTCGCGCCAGTCCTGCGCCTCCTTGCCGGCGCAGACGGCGCGCAGATAGGCCAGCGACCCCATGATCTCGGCGAGCTTCAGCAATTGCGGCTCATAGGGCGGCGGCGGCGGCTCGGGCGCGGGAACAGGCTCGGCCGGCCTGGTCGCAGCCGGCGGGCGCTGCTGCGCCAGGAGCATGCCCGGCGCGGCGCCCACCAGAAGCGCCAGCAGACAGAGCGCCGCACGCCTCACGCGCCCTCTCCCGCATCGAGCAGGATCTGGCGCGCCCGGCGCAGCACATCGGCCAGTTCGCGCGTCGTCGGCAGGCCACCGAGCCGCAGCGGGTCGGCCCACATCACCGCCCCGGCCTCAGGCCCGGTGCGCGGCTCGCCGGCCAGCCATTCCCCGACGAAGGAAGCGACGACGAAATGATGCGTGATGGCGCCGTTGGCATCACGCCCGAAGATCTCGACATGGCGGTTGAAGCCGACGATGCGCGCGGTGACCCCGACTTCTTCGTCGAGTTCGCGCAGCGCTGCCTCTTCCAGAGTCTCGCCGGCCTCGACCTTGCCGCCCGGCAGCGACCAGAGCTGGTCGGCCGGCGGCTTGGTGCGCGTCGCGAGCAGGACTTTGCCGTCACGAAAGACGGCGACGGAGGCTGCCAGGACCGGCCGGGCCGGCGCCTTGCCGGCCGCCGGAAAGCGAATGACCTGCGCGCCGTCCCCGCTCATCTCAACCCGCCCGGATCATACGTGCTGGCCGCCATTGATGTGCAGTTCGGCGCCCGTCACATAGCTCGACGCGTCCGTGCAGAGGAAATGGATCGCGCGGGCGACCTCCTCCGTCCGGCCGAGTCGCCCGAGCGGCAGCGTCGCGACGATCTTCTCGGTGCCCGGCGACAGGATGGCGGTGTCGATCTCGCCCGGCGAAATCGAATTGACCCGGATGCCAAGCGGCCCGAAATCCGAGGCCATTTCGCGCGTCAGGCTGGCGAGTGCCGCCTTCGAGGTCGCATAGGCCGCCCCTGCGAAGGGGTGGACGCGCGAGCCGGCGATCGAGGTGACGTTCACAATCGTGCCCTTGGCGGCCGTCAACTCGTCGAGCAGGCCGCGCGCCAGCATGATCGGCGCGAAGAAATTGACCTGGAACACCTTGTGCCAGTCGTTGAAGGAGGTCGTCGCCGCGCCGAGACGGGCGCCCTTGGGACCCTTCGGCGAGATGCCCGCATTGTTGACGAGCGCGTTGAGCTTGCCGCCCTCCGCCGCCAGCCGGCGCTTGATCTCGGCGATGCCGCGCATCGTGTCCTCCGGGTCGCCGAGGTCGATCTGCACGTGATCGTCCGCGCCCGACGGCCAGGGGCACTTGTCCGAAAAGGCCTGGCGCGAGCAGGACAGGATGCGCCAGCCCGCCATCGCGAACTGCATCACCGTGGCATGGCCAATGCCGCGGCTCGCCCCGGTCAGCAGCATCACCGGCCGCTTGCCGGCCTCGGTCTTGGGGAAATCGAATTTCGGCATCGCCATCGGGCTATCGATCCTCAAGGATAAAGGCGCGCGCGCGCCCAGGGTTCGCCGACGCTCGGCCGGCTGAAGACGACGCGGTCATGCAGGCGGAAGGCGCCGTCCCGCCAGAATTCGAGATAGACCGGGCTGATCCGGAAGCCCGTCCAGTGCGGCGGCCGCGGGATGGTGCCGACGCCGAACTTCGCAGCCTGGAACGCGACCGCCTTCTCGAGCGCGAAGCGGCTTTCCAGCGGGCGCGATTGCTGCGAGGCCCAGGCGCCGATCCGGCTGTCGCGCGGCCGGGACTGGAAATAGGCGTCGGCCATCTCGTCGCTGACGACCGAGACATGGCCGCGGATGCGGACCTGGCGGCGCAGGCTCTTCCAGTGGAACAGCGCGGCCGCCCTGGGCTGGCCGAGCAGCTCCTCGCCCTTCTGGCTTTGCGTGTTGGTGTAGAACACGAAGTCGTCGCCGTCGCGACCGTTCAGCAACACCATGCGGCTGTTGGGCATGCCCTGCGCATCGACCGTCGACAGCGCCATGGCGTTGGGGTCGTTGGGCTCGCTTGTCTTGGCCTCCTCGAACCAGGCCGCAAACAACGCAAAAGGGTCCTGCTCCTGCGTGAAGTCACCGCTCGTTAACCGTTCCACGTGTCTAATCCTCGGAGAATTGGGGTGTTGCGTTTGGGCGAGCGCGAGCGGTGATCTTGGTCAACTCAGCACGACTATATAGGACAGGGACGAAGGCGTTCCAAAGCCTTCCTCGGCGCGCCTCCGTCATGCGTCGGATCGCCGCCGTCGCCGCGACGTGCCTGGCCATGACCGCCGGCGGATGTTCCGTTTCGTTTCCGATCCTGGGCCTGTCGAGCAAGGCCGAGGATGACGTCGCCACCACCTCCTCCGTCTTGCCGGCGCGCGGCACCGGCAAACCCGGCCCCCTCGCCTCATTGTCCTCGGAACTGGGCCCGGAGGATCTCCGCCGGGCGGACGGCGCGATGGCGGTCGCCCTCGACCCCCAGGGCAATGGCGCCGCCGTATCCTGGGACAATCCGCAAAGCGGTGTGAAGGGCTCATTCATCCCGGTGGGCGGCCCGTTTCTGCGCTCCGACGAGATCTGCCGCGCCTTCATCGCCAGTGTCCAGACACAGACAAAGCCTGCCAAACTGCAGGGCACAGCCTGCCGGCCTTCGGGCGGCGAGTGGATCGTCAAGGACATGGAGCCCTGGAAGGGCACGACCTAAGCGCCCAGGGGCTGGTCGGCACCACTCTCTTCAGCGATATCATGCACGGCGGCTGTTGCACTCAGGCCACACCCTTCCCAGATAAGGCTTTGGAGATCAGGGTGGCCCGGCAGGCGTCCGGCCGACCCGTCAGCACGGCCAATTGGGGTTCATGAATGCGCGACCCGTATCAGATTCTGGGCGTCGCCCGCACGGCGAGCGAAGCCGACATCAAGAAGGCCTATCGCCGCCGCGCCAAGGATCTGCATCCTGACCGCAACCAGGATGATCCCAAGGCGCAGGACCGCTTTGCCGAGCTCAACGGCGCCTATGAGATCGTGGGTGACGAGGCCAAGCGCAAGCAGTTCGACGCCGGGCAGATCGACGCCGAGGGCAAGCCCAAATTCCAGGGCTTCGAGGGCATGGGCGCCGGCCGCGGCGGGCGCGCGGGCGGCTTCGAGTTCAATTTCGGCCAGGGCGGACGCGGCCATCCCTTTGGCGCGGGGGCCGGTGCGGGCGCGGGCGCGGGCTTCGATCCCGCCGACATCTTCGGCTCGCTGTTCGGCGACGCCGCGCGGCGCCAGGGTCAGGCGCGTGCAGAGGCCCACAAGCCCCCGGAACAGAGCTTTACCCTGGAAGTCACGCTCGCCCAGGCGGTGGCTGGCGCAACGCGCCGCGTCAGGCTTCCCGGCGGACGCGAGGTTGAGGTGACGATCCCCGAAGGCGTCGCCGACGGCAAGGTCATGCGCCTGCGCGGGCTGGGACAGGCGGATCCGATCTCCGGCCAGGTCGGCGACGTGCTGATGACGATCAAGGTCAAGCCGGATTCGCGTTTCACCACCGACGGAGACGATCTGCGCACCCGCGTGCCCGTGCCACTCTCGCGTGCGGTCCTGGGCGGCCCCGTCCATGTCCCGACCTTGACCGGCACCGTCGAGATGACCATCCCGCCGCTGACGGGCACGACCAAGTCGTTTCGGCTGCGCGGCAAGGGGCTCAAGGGCGAAGGCGGCAAGGCGGGCGATCTCTTCGTCGCCATCGACATCGAGATGCCCGCCAGCGATGCGGAGCTGACGGCGTTGATGAAAACGCGGGTGGAGTAGGACGCCCGCGCCATCAACCGAGCGCAGCCCGTCTGCGCCGCGGCAGAGCGGCGGAGCTGCGACGATGCGGTGAAATCAGGTTTCCACTTTTCTCCGCCATGTTCTAAGAGACGCCCTCGACTTGATCCAGTTCGCGGGTTCCAGATGCCTGATTCCACTGCCGCCGCCCGGCCGACCGCCAATCTTCTCAAGGGCAAGCGGGGCCTCGTCATGGGCGTCGCCAACAACCGCTCGATCGCCTGGGGCATCGCCAAGGCCGCGGCCGACGCCGGCGCGGAACTTGCCTTCACCTATCAGGGCGATGCGCTGAAGAAGCGCGTCGAGCCGCTGGCGAAGGAGCTCGGCGGCCATGTCGTCGGCCATTGCGACGTCACCGATTCGGCCACGATCGACGCCGTCTTTGCCGAGGTCGAGAAGCTCTGGGGCAAGCTCGACTTCGTCGTCCACTGCATCGCCTTCTCCGACAAGGACGAGCTGACCGGCCGCTATGTCGAGACGACGGAAGCCAACTTCACCAAGTCGCTGCTGATCTCCTGCTACTCCTTCACCGCCGTTACCCAGCGCGCCGAGAAGCTGATGACTGATGGCGGCTCCATGCTGACGCTGACCTATTACGGCGCCGAGAAATGGATGCCGCATTACAATGTCATGGGCGTGGCCAAGGCGGCGCTGGAGTCGAGCGTGCAGTATCTCGCCGCCGATCTCGGCCCCTCGAAGATCCGCGTCAACGCCATCTCGGCCGGGCCGATCAAGACGCTCGCCGCCTCCGGCATCGGCGACTTCCGCTACATCCTGCGCTGGAACGAGTACAACTCGCCGCTGCGCCGAACCGTGACCATCGAAGAGGTCGGCGAGACCGCCGTGTTCCTGGTCTCCGACATGTCGCGCGGCATCACCGGCGAGATACTGCATGTCGACGCCGGCTACCATGTCGTCGGCATGAAGGTGCCGACCGCGCCGGATATCTCGCTCGACAAGGGCGAGTGAGCGCAGCCTAGCCCGCGCTGAGAGCCTGGAGCCGATTCGTCGCGACCGGGTCGCTGCGGATCGCGTCGTCGATGACGGCCTGCAGCAAGTCCCGCACCACGCTTCCCGCGATCGACAAGCCCGGCGCGATCTCAGCCAGCGGCGCCAGCACGAAGGCCCGTTCCGCGATGCGCGGATGGGGCACCTGCAGCCCTGGCTCGTCGATGGTCTGCCCGCCATAGGTCAGGATGTCGATGTCGAGCGTGCGCGGGCCCCAGCGCTCGCGCCGCTCCCGCCCGCCCTCGCGTTCGAGATCCAGGCACAGATCGAGCAGCGCCCGCGCCGGCAGGTCGGTCTCGAGCAGCACCGCCATGTTGAGGAACTCCGGCTGGTCGAGCTTGCCCCAGGGCGCCGTGCGAAAGACGCTGGACGGACGGAGGGAGAAGACGGCGGGATGCCGCGCCAGCCGCGACAGTGCCTGCGCGAACGCCGCGACCGGATCGCCCAGATTGCCGCCGAGCCCCAGCGTCGCCTCAACCCTCACGCCGGTAGCTCAGCGTGATGCCGACGCTGGCGAGCGTGGCGTGGATCGGCGGGGCGGGTTTGCGCAGGGTCACTTCGATGCGGGTCACCGGCGGAAAGCCGTCGAGCACGGCGAGTGCCACCGCGCGCGCCGCCGCTTCCAGCAGGTTGAAGCGGCTCGTGGTGAAGACCTCGGTGACGACCGCGACGACCTTGCCGTAATTGACCGTGTCGGCGAGCGTGTCGCTGATGGCGGACGCGCGCAGGTCGACCTCCAGAGCCAAGTCGAGGACGAAGCGCTGCCCGAGCCGCTCCTCTTCCGAAAAGAAGCCGTGATAGGCGTAGATATCGAGCTTCTCGATCAGAATGATGCCGGTTTCGCTCACGCGCGGGGCTCCGAAGGCTGGGACAGGGCGGTCCAGACCTTGAACGCCTGCGCATGCGCGGCGACGTCATGGACGCGAATGAGCGCGGCGCCTTGCGTGGCGCCATAGAGATGGGCGGCGACGCTGCCGGCGACGCGGTCGGCCGGCACGCTCTGGCCGGTGACGACGCCAATCACCGACTTGCGCGAGGCCCCCAGCAGGATCGGGCAGCCCAGTGCCTTGAGAGCCGCCAACTCGCGGATCAGCCGCAGAGACTGCTCCGGCGTCTTGCCGAACAGGCCGATGCCGGGGTCGACGACGATCTGCGCGCGCGGCACGCCGGCGTCCAAGGCGATCGCGATCGACCGCTCCAGGAAGCGCAGCACGTCGGACAGGATGTCGAGCGCGGGATCTGTGGTCTCGCGATTGTGCATCAGGATGATCGGCGCACCATGTCGGGCCGCGACGGCGGCGATGGCGGGATCGCGCTGGGCGCCCCAGACATCGTTGACGATCGAGACCCCGGCCTTCAGCGCGGCCTCCGCGACCTCGGCCTTCCAGGTATCGATCGACAGCGGCACCGGGGTCCGCTCCCGCAAGCCCGAGATCACCGGCAGTACCCGGGCGAGTTCGGTCGCTGCATCGAGCGGGGCGTGGCCCGGCCGCGTCGATTCCCCCCCGACATCGACGATGTCGACCCCCTCCGACACCAGCCGCACGCCATGTTCGATCGCCTGCTCGGCGTTGGCCAGCATGCCGCCGTCGGAAAAGGAATCGGGCGTGATGTTGACGATCCCCATCAGCAGGGGCGCGGCGTCGAGGGCGAGCCTGCGACCATCGGGCAAGGTCAGAACCGGCGGCATGAAGGATCATCCGGAGGGGCGGAGACCGGCCTATAGACCGACCATCCGCGACAGGCCAATGGAAACGACGGCTCGCGGCCATGGCTGCGACGCATGGCCCCGATCCGGCGAGAAGCTTTGACGTTGCGTCCGGCAGCGTGCAGAAGCCCGGCCATGGTCCCGCTCACGCTCCCGCACCGGCTCATCCTCGTCCGCCATGGCGAGACCGACTGGAATCGCGAGGGCCGGCTGCAGGGCGGGCAGGACATCCCCCTGAACGATCTCGGCCGCAGCCAGGCCGCCGAGGCGGCCGAGCGGTTGCGGACGCTGGCGCGCGACTTCGCCACCCTCGACTATATCGGCTCGCCGATGCTGCGCGCCCGCGAAACCATGGACATCCTGCGCAAGACGCTGGAGCTGCCGCCAGGCGCCTATCGTCTCGACGATCGGCTGAAGGAGCTCACCTTCGGATCATGGGAGGGCTTCACCTGGCGCGACATCCGCAAGGCCGAACGCGAAAAGGCGCAGCTGCGCGAACGCGACAAATGGAGCTTCGTGCCGCCCGGCGGCGAAAGCTACGCCATGCTCGCGCAGCGCATCCGGCCCGTTCTCGAAGAGCTGACCCGCGAGACCGTCATCGTCAGCCATGGCGGCGTCGCCCGCACCATCTTGGCGTTGGTGGGCGCAGTCTCGCCGCAGAAGGCCGCGCTGGTCGAAATCTGGCAGGGCAAGATCCTGGTCGTCAAAGGCAGCCAGGCCGACTGGGTTTAGGCTTCACGCCAGCGCCTGCGTCTCCGCGATCTCGATGCCGAAGCCGCTCAGGCCGACGAAGGAGCGCGGCGACGAGGCCAGGTTCACGATCGAGCGAACCCCGAGATCGCGCAGGATCTGGGCGCCCAGGCCGACCTCACGCCATTGCTGCGAGCGCTGCGCGTCGGACCCCTCCTCGACGCTCTTGATCGGCACGCCAGCCGAACCGTCCCGCAGATAGATCAGCACGCCGCGCCCCTCGGTCTCGAATCGCTTGAGAACCGACTGGATGGCTGTCGCGCCGCCCAGCACGTCGGCGACGACATCGGCGCGATGCAACCGCGCCGGCACCTTTTCGCCATCGCCGATCTTGCCCGCCACGAAGGCGAAATGCTGCGTGTCGTCGAAGGGCGTGACGTAGACATGGCCGGTCATCTCGCCGAAGGCGGTCTTGACCGGGAAGGAATGGACCCGCTCGACCAGCTTCTCGCGCGACTGGCGATGCGCGATCAGGTCGGCGACCGTGATCTGCTTGAGGCCATGCTTCTGGGCGAAGGCGGTGATCTGCGCGCCCTTCATCACCGTGCCGTCGTCATTGGCGAGTTCGCAGATGACGCCGACCTGCGGCAGCTCGGCGAGCTTGCAGAGATCGACGGCGGCCTCGGTATGCCCCGAGCGCATCAGGACGCCGCCATCCTTGGCGATCAGCGGGAAGACATGGCCGGGCCGCACGAAATCGGTCGCGCCCATATTGCCGTTGGCGAGCGCACGCACCGTGTTGCAGCGCTGCTCGGCCGAAATGCCGGTGGTCAGGCCGTGCTTGACGTCGACCGTGATGGTGAAGGCGGTGCCCAGCGGGGCATCGTTGGACGACACCATCGGGTCAAGCCGCAGGCGGCGCGCCTCGGCCGATGTCAGCGGCGCGCAGACGATGCCGCAGGTGTTGCGGATGATGAACGCCATCTTCTCCGGCGTGCAGAGCGAGGCGGCGACGATGAGATCGCCCTCGTTCTCGCGATCGTCGTCATCGGTGACGATGACGATCTCGCCGCGGGCGAAGGCTTCGATGGTGGCGGTGACGGAATTGGGCATGCTGGCCTCGCGCGGCCCGACGAGGCCGAGGAAATCATTGGGTGTGACGGAGCCGCCCGTGGCGGCGGCGATGCGCTCGGCGCTTTCGCGCGAGATCCAGGCGGTCTGGTCATTGCAGAGCGCGGTGACGCTGGCCGGCGACAGGCCGACCTGCCGCGCAAACGCGCTGCGGCCGATCTTGTTCTGAGTGAGCCAGGCGTCGAGCTTCATCCCGGCAAGCTAACACGCCGACGCTTCAGTTGCAATGAAGGCAACGGCATTTTTCAGTGTGGCTGAAATTAAGGTAACGCGCCGTCAATCCTGAAACGGCCACCGCGCCTCGACCACGCCAACCTGCGCCCGGTGGCGCAGGTACTGATCGGCCATCACGCAGGCGACCATCGCCTCGCCGACCGGAACGGCACGGATGCCGACGCAAGGGTCGTGACGACCCTTGGTGAACATCTCCGCCTCGCCGCCGGTCCGCGTCACGGTCGCCCGCGTCGCCAGGATCGAGGAGGTCGGCTTCACCGCGAAGCGCGCCACGATGGGCTGTCCGGTCGAGATGCCGCCGAGGATGCCGCCGGCATGATTGGACATGAAAAGGGGCGCGCCGCCATTGCCCGCCCTCATCTCGTCGGCATTCTCCTCGCCAGAGAGCGCAGCGGCGTCGAAGCCGTCGCCGATCTCGACGCCCTTCACCGCGTTGATGCTCATCAGCGCAGCCGCGATCTCGGCGTCGAGCTTGGCATAGATCGGCGCCCCCAGCCCTGCGGGCACCCCCTCTGCCACGATCTCGAGCACCGCACCGATCGACGAACCGGATTTGCGGACGCCGTCGAGATAGCCTTCAAAGAAGGCAGCGGCCCTCGCATCGGGGCAGAAGAACGGGTTGCGGCCAACCTCGTCCCAGTCCCAGTTGTTCCGGTCGATCTTGTGCGGACCCATCTGCACCAGCGCCCCGCGCACGATCAGGCCTGGCACGACCTTGCGCGCGATGGCGCCGGCCGCGACCCGCATCGCCGTCTCGCGCGCCGAGGAACGCCCGCCGCCGCGATAGTCGCGGATGCCGTATTTCACGTCATAGGTGAAATCGGCATGTCCCGGCCGGTACTTGTCTTTGATCTCGGAATAATCCTTCGAGCGCTGGTCGACATTGTCGATCATCAGCCCGATCGAGGTGCCCGTGGTGACCTGCACCCCGTCGCTCTCGCGCGGAAACACGCCCGAGACGATCCGGACCTGATCGGGCTCCTGGCGCTGCGTAGTGAAGCGGGACTGGCCCGGCCGCCTACGGTCGAGATCGCCCTGGATATCGGCCTCGCTCAGCGGCAGCAACGGCGGGCATCCATCGACGACGCAGCCGATGGCCGGCCCGTGGCTCTCGCCGAAGGTCGTGACGCGGAAGAGATGGCCGAAGCTGTTATGGGACATGGGCGGAGCCTGACGCGGTGATGGCGCGATCTTTATGCTGGATTGCACGGCCGCGAAACCCATGGCCTCGCCCCCGCTGCTACTTGGCAAGACCCCTCTCACAGCATAAACTATGACCATAGTTCTGGTCACGAAACATCGTCATGAAATCCGTCAGTTTGGCAGAGGCCAAAACCCATCTCAGCACACTCGTCGATCAGGTTGAGGCCGGCGAAATCGTCTGCATCACGCGGCATGGCAAGCCTGCGGCGAGGTTGATGCCTGTCGAAGAGGCGCGAAAGCCGATCGACTTTGCGGCATTGAAGGCGCTGACCGATTCGATGCCCTTTCAGGAGGAGGGAGCGGGTGACTTCATCAGGCGCATGCGGGACGAGGATCGCTATTGATCGTCTATCTCGATACCTCGATCATCATCGCGTCACTGACGCCCGAAGAGGCGACACAGCGCGTGACACTGTGGTTGAAGCAAGATCCCGCACAGGTCTTCGCCATCAGCGCCTGGGTGAGGACCGAAGTCTCGGCCGCCTTGTCGATCAAGATCCGCGATCGCAAGATCGATGAAACGATGCGCGCCGAAGCGCTCTCCGTCTTCAACAGGCTTGCGGATGAAACGTTTCGGATCGTGGCCATTCCGCCGGGATGTTTCGAACTCGCGGCGCGTCTCGCAGACAGTCATGAAACCGGCCTGCGGGCCGGCGACGCCTTACACCTCGCGATTGCGTCGATGAACAGCTTGCCCTTGTGCACGCTCGACAAGCGCATGGCAGGAGCAGGCCTGAAACTGGGTCTTGGCACCCAGTTGATCTAGGCGCCTCCCTCCCTTGGAGCACACCGCGCGCTAATGCGCGGCCGAGGCCGCCGCCGGCACGGCCGGCGCCCCTTCCCAGCGCGTATGCGCCGGCAGGTTCTCGCCCTTCATGATGACGGTGAGCAGGCCGACCTGGGCGTAGTCGCCGACATGGGTGTCGTAGAGCACGGTCGCACCGGCGCCGACGCAGACGCCCTTCCCCAGCTTGACCCGGCCCACCTTCATGACGCGGTCCTCATAGAGATGGGTCTGCAGGGCCGAATGCGCGTTGACGGTGCAGAAATCGCCGACGTCGATGCAGTCGAACTCGGTGATGTCGGTCGAGTCGAGCCAGACGCCGCGGCCGTATTTCGCGCCGAACAGCTTGAGGAACCAGGGCAGGAACGGCGTGCCGCGCAGATAGTCGAACAGCACCTTGCCGCCGAGTCCCCAGTAGAGCACCGCGACCGCCTCCGTCCGCATGGCCCAGAACGACCACATCGGCTTCATCACCGGCTTGTAGGCGCCCATCATCAGCCATTTGATGGCGGCGCAGATCAGCGCCTGCGCGATCGCGATCAGCATCGCGACGCCCATGAAGGACAGCACGAGCCCGACCCAGTCCTGCTCGTTGATCTTCTGCTGCAGGACGAGGTCGACCGCGAGCGTGCCGAAGGTGATGAACAGCATGGCGGGGAACGAGGTATGGAAAGCCTCGAACACACCGCGCGCCACCTGCTTGCCCAGCGAAGGCTTGTAGGTCCAGTCGGCCCCGAGATCGACCTTCTGCCGGTTCGGCAGCTTGATCGGCGGCGAGCCGAACCAGGTGTCGCCGGGCTGCATCTGGTCGTTGGCGGGCGGCTTGGATTTGATGCCGATCAGGACCCGGTCGGGGATGATCGCCCCGGGCGGGACAACCGCGTCATTGCCCACGAAGACCTGTTCGCCCGTGCGGGTCATGTCGAGGCGCATATAGCCGCGCCGCATGTCCTCGTCGCCGAATACGACCTCGTCGGCGATGAAGTTGCCGGCGCCAATGCCCGTCAGGTCGTAGCGGCCCGACAGGTTGGTCGAGATCTCGGCGCCTGAGCCGATGCGCGCCCCCATCAGACGGTACCAGGCCCGCATGTAGATCGTGGCAAACAGCGAGGACAGCGTTTCGAGCGTCACCTCGGTCGCCAGCGCCACCGTCCATTTGCGGGCGTAGAAGCCGGAATGGATCGAGTAGGAGCCCGAGGTCACCCGCGGCAGGATCGCCCAGCGTAAGCCCGCCATCAGGAACACGGTAAAGGCGATGAGGCCGATCGCGGTCGGCCAGGTCAGCAGCGGGAGATACCAGAGATAGCTGATGTCCGACCAGGTCGAGATCCAGTCGTCGATCTGGTCGAACAGCCAGAAGGCCGGGAAGATCGGCAGCAGGCTGATCGGCGGCACCACGATCAGCATGAGCATATAGAATGCGGTCAGCGCCGCGCGGCGCTGCGGGCTGGCCTGCGCCTGCGGCGGCAGGACGGCGACGTCCACCATGCCGATCTTGCGGGCGGGCGACCCGTCCCAGATCTCGGCCTCGCCGATGCAGGCGCCTGGCGCGATCGCCGTCAGATCGCCGATCTCGGCATGGTCGCCGATCACGCAGTCATGCCCCAGCACCACCGAGGCGCCGGCGCAGACATCCTTGCCGATCGTGATCCGGCCGATGATCAGCGTGTCGCCGATCGCCTCGCCATTGGCGAAGGTCGTCTTCGAGCCGAAGGTCGAGTTGTCGCCGATCTCGATCAGGTCGATCGCACCGGCCTCATAGTCCGAGATGATGACGTCGCGCCCGACCCTCGCGCCGAGCAGCCGCCAGTACATCCGCATCACCGGCGTGCCCTGCAACCATTTGATGTGGACGAGGCCGGCGACGCGGGCCGCGAACCACCAGCGGAAATAATACACGCCCCACAGCGGATAGGTTCCGGGCTTCGTGCGACCGAGCACGATCCATTTCAGCGCAATCGCGATCAGCCCGGTGACGATGGTGATGCCGACATAGACGCCGAGCAGTGCCGCGATCTGGCCGATCAGCGGCAGATCCTCGCCCGACAGAAGCATGTAGGTGACGAAGATGCCGAGCCATTGCGCCGTCGACAGGCCGATGATCACCGGCAGCGCCACAGCCTGGGCCAGCCCGCACAGAAACCGCCGCAGGAAGGGCGGCGGCGTGAAGGAGAGGTCCTGCGCCTCCGCGATGCCGCGCCCGTCGAGCAGCGCAGCCATGCCGCGCAGCGTGCGCGCGCCATAGACGTCCTGCAGCGTGATGCCGGCATAGGACGGGTTTTCGCGCACGATCGAGATGAACCGCGCCGCCAGCAGCGAATGCCCGCCGAGATCGACGAAGAAATCGGCTTCGAGCGGCAGGCTCGAGGCGCCCAGAACCCGCTTGGCGGCTTCGAGCAGCGCGGCCTCAGTCGCATTGCGCGGCGGCTCCTGCTCGCCGGCCGAACTCGGCGCGGTCAGCGGCGCCGCCTTCAGCATCCGCCTGTCCACCTTGCCGGACACCATGCGCGGCAGCGAGCCGACGGCCTCGAAATGCGCCGGCACCATATAGGGCGGCAGCTTGTCGCGCAGTGAGGAGCGCAGGGCTGCGCCGTCGACGGCGACGCCGGGCTCGGCCACAACGAAAGCGACGAGGCGCTCGATCTCGTCATCGATGCGCATCACCACGGCGGCCTGGTTCACGCCGGGCTCGTCGCTGAGCTTCGTCTCGATTTCACCGAGTTCGACCCGGAAGCCGCGGATCTTGATCTGGTCGTCGATGCGGCCGTGAAAGACGATGTTGCCGTTCGCGTCGAGGCTGACCGCGTCGCCCGAGCGATAGAGCACCGGGTCGTCGCCGCCGAAGGGCGCGCCGAACGGGTTGGCGATGAACTTCTCCGCCGTCAGTTCGGGACGGCCGTGATAGCCCCGGGCGACGCCGGGGCCACCGATCAGGAGTTCGCCCTGCTCGCCGGGCCCCACCACTGCCATCGCCTCGTTGACGATATAGGCGGTGTAGTTGGCGATGGGCCGGCCGATCGTGACGGTTTCGCCGGGCGTGACCTCGGCCGCGGTCGCGACGACCGTCGCCTCGGTGGGTCCATAGGTGTTCAGGATGCGCCGGCCGGGCTTCGACCATTTCTGCACCGTCGCGGGCGGCAGCGCCTCGCCGCCGAGCAGGATCAGTTTCAGCGACGGAACGTCGGCGGGCAGGATGCCGAGCAGCGTCGGCACCGTGTCGATGACGGTGACGCCCGCCTCGGTCAGGATCGCCGGCAGCCTTTCGGCGTCGCCCATCATCTCCGGCGAGGCGACGAAGAGCGTCGCGCCGGCGAGATACGGCGTCCAGATCTCCTCCATCGACAGGTCGAAGGCCACCGAGGCGCCCTGGAAGACGATGTCGTCGGGCCCGATCCCGTAGAGAGCATTACCGGAACGCAGGAAATGGCAGATGTTGCGATGGCTGATGACGATCGCCTTCGGCGTCCCCGTCGAGCCCGAGGTGTAGATCAGATAGGCCGGGTGGTCCTTGGTCAGCCCGGCCGCGCGGGCCGGCATGGCCACGCCGTCATCGGCCTCCGCCAGGCTCTCCGGTGTCCAGACCGTGCGCTGCGTGCCGGCGGCGCGCCCCTGCCATGCGGCGGCGGTGACGATGCCCTTGGCTTCGGCGTCATCGAGGCAGATGGCGACGCGGTCGACCGGGGCTTCGGCGTCGAAGGGAATCCAGGCCGCGCCGGCGCGCGTGATCGCGATCTGCGCGATCAGCAGGTCGATACCGCGGGGCATCCACAGACCCACAAGATCGCCCGGCCCGACTCCAGCCAGCGCAAGGCCGCGCGCCTGCCGCCCGGCCGCCGCCCAGACCTCGTCATAGCTCAGGCGACGCGACGCATCGACCAGAGCCGGATGCGAAGCCCGCGCCGCGACCGTCGCCGCAAGGATTTCGCCCAGCACTTCGTCGCGGAGAAGGTCGGGTCGCTTCTCGCCCGCCATCATGGCGAGCGGGTTCGACGCCGCCGGATCTGTCGTTGCCGACAGCGTGCTCATATCGTTCATTGCGCCCCGTTGCGATCAGGTCAGGCGCATCTGGGAGCAGCGCCGCGTCGCGCCTTCCCATACGTCGCAATTCCTTCACGCACCTTATCGTTCCCCGGAACCGCACCGACCCGATGCGTTTCCCCGGTCATCCCCCTGGCCGAGCGAGCTGCCGTGTGATCGCGCTCCCCTAGCACATCCGTGATGCAGGGGCACGACTGAACCCGCGATGAATGCTGCTTCACGGGGTCGCGTGGCATGGTCGCCGACGTCTCAGCCCCGCATCAGCGCCATGACATGCGCGGCTGCCGAGCGCGACAGGCCCTCGAGATCGTATCCGCCCTCGAGGATGGAAACGAGCCGCCCTGCACAGGACCGGTCGGCGATCTCCATCAGCTGTTGCGTCGCCCAGGCGAAATCCGGCTCCCTGAGGTTGAGATTGGCCAGCGGGTCGCGCCAGTGGGCGTCGAAGCCCGCCGAGATGATGATGAGGTCCGGCGAAAACGCCGCGATGCGCGGCAGCAGCACGGTCTCCATGGCGTCGCGAAAGGCCTCCGAGCCATCGCCGGCGCGCAGGGGCGCGTTGACGATCGTGCCATGCTGGCCGCGCTCGGACGCTGCGCCCGTGCCGGGGTAGAGCGGCATCTCATGCGTCGAGGCATAGAGCACGCTGGCGTCGTCCCAGAAGATCTCCTGCGTGCCGTTGCCGTGATGAACGTCCCAATCCAGGATCGCGACACGCTCGGCGCCATGGCGCCGCTGCGCGTGCCGGGCGGCGATGGCCGCGTTGTTGAAGAAGCAGAAGCCCATCGCCTTGGCGGTTTCGGCATGATGGCCGGGCGGACGCATCGCGCAAAAGGCGTTCGCAACGGCCCCCGTCATGACCTCGTCGACCGCCTGCGCCGCCCCGCCGACGCCGTGGAGAACCGCGTCGACGGTCCCCGGCGACATCAGCGTGTCCGCGTCGAACTCGATGAGGCCGCTCTCCGGCGACGCCGCCAGGATCGCCTCGGCGAAATCGGCCGGATGGCACAGCGTGACCTGGTCGAGCGTGCCGAGCGCGGCGCTCTCGCGAATCAGGGCGGAGAAGCGTTCGGTCTCGAGCGCCGCCTCGACCGCGCGCAGGCGATCAGCACGCTCGGGATGCCCGGGCGGCGTCTCGTGCCTGAGGCTGGAAGGGTGGGTGATCAGCAGCGTCGTCACCGGCAGGCCTCATGATTGACGGTCGGTAGGGTTCGCACGTGGCGCACATGTCACGGTGCGCTGTGAAACGCCCGATTCCAAGGCCAAATTCGGAACCTGATTGCACCCCGAAGGTTTCGAGCCTAGAGCGTCGGTGGACAGAAGATGCTCCTGCCCCGCCCCGCGGACACGAAGCGTTAACCCTGAATTCATCATAAAGAACGCCTTCGGGCCGCTCTGGTGGACGTAATGAAACAGACCGTGATCCTTGCCTTGGCAGTGTCGACCCTTCTGGGGGCTTGCCAGTACAAGAGTGTCAACGCTCCCGCTTTGTCGGCTCGCGATGCCGAATACATCGCGCTCGTGCCCACCTTCCAGCACGAACTCACGCATATGCCCTATGAGATCGGCGATCCGACCGGCCAGGCGCCCGGCACGATCGTCGTCGATACCCGTGAGAAGTATCTCTATTACGTCCTGCCCAACAAGAAGGCGATCCGCTACGGCGTTGCCACCGGCGACGAGGCCTTCGGCTGGACCGGCGAGGCCATCGTGCAGCGCAAGGCGGAATGGCCGCGCTGGACTCCTCCCGCCGAGATGATCGCGCGCTGGCCGCATCTGGCGCCCCGCGCCGGCGGCATGGAAGGCGGCCCCGACAATCCGCTCGGCGCCCGTGCGCTCTATCTCTATCAGAACGGCCACGACACGCTCTACCGCATCCACGGCACCAACGAGCCGGAGACGATCGGCCGCTCGGCCTCGTCAGGCTGCATCCGGATGCGCAACATCGACGTGATCGATCTGTTCAACCGCGTGCCCAACGGCACCAAGGTCATCGTGACCTAACGGCAGCGCTGGGTCGCGCGCCTGCCGTCATCAACCCAGTTCGACGAGCACGATCTCCGGCGGAATGCCGAAGCGCACCGGCAGCTTGCTCGTGCCGATCCCTGCCGAGACGATGAGATCGCGGCCGTCCTCGCGGACATGGCCATAGGCGAAGCGATTGCCGTAGCGGGACGGCACGATCGGCGACCAGCCGAACAGCCTGATCTGCCCACCATGGGTATGCCCCGACAGAGTCAGGCCGACGCGCGCGGGCATGTCGACGAAGACATCGGGCTCATGCGCCATCATGATCACCGGCGCGCCGTCATCGGCGATCTGCGCGAGCGTGCCGGGAAGGTCGTCGAGGCGGTTGGGCTGGCCGCGTCGCCACGGGATGAAGGCGATCTGGTCGCCGAGCCCCGCCAGCCAGACCGGCCCCGCCGCGCTCTCGATCCGCAGGGCGCGGTTTTCGAGAACGGGGATACCGGCCTCCTGAAGCGTGAGGCCGACCTGCGAGGGCCCGGCGCGCAGGCGTTGCGCCTGCTCGTCATGCCACCAGTCGTGATTGCCGAGCACCGCAAAGACGCCGTCGCGCGCCTCGAGCCGCGCCAGCTCGGCCGCCCACGCGCGCATCGGCGGGTCGGACTCGATGCGGGCGCGGCTGGCGACGAAATCGCCGAGCAGCAGCGTCAGGTCGGGTTGCAGCCGGTTGGTGACGTCGACGATCTCGGTGACGCGTGAGAGTGGGACATGCAGGGCCCCGATATGCAGGTCCGAGATCACCGCGATCCGCAGCTTGCGCCCGGCCGGCCAGCCGCGCGGCGTCAGGCGGTAGCGGGTGATCTCCTGCCGGCTTGGCTCCCAGCCTGCGGCATAGGCGCCCGAGCCCGCAAACGCCAAAAAAAGACCGGCGAGAGTTTTGAGGACTCTGCGCCGGTCAATCATGGAGGGTCTCGAAACAGCAGCGATGGAGATCAGTCGTCAAAACCGTAGCGCAGGACACCGGCAAGCCGGGATGGTGCATCCTGTGAACGGGTATCCAACGCGGCGACCGGACGTCTTGTTCCAGCAGCCACCGCGCGGAGCGCGATCGGGCGAAACCAGGACCCATAGGCCTCTTTTGCCCTAGCATCGTGAAAGCTCGCATGAGGTTGCGTCTTGCGACGCGTATCGGCCGGTATCATGGATCTCACTGGGTTCGCCACATCAATGACGCCGGTTCCTGGCCGGCGTCATCGGCACCCTGATGGCGGATCGCGACGGCGCGAGGGCGCGATCGTGATCGGTTCAAGGCGGTTTGTGTCGGTGTGCAGGCGATCGCCACAATCCTGAACGAAGCGTTTTGCCGCAGCGGGCCGGCGCGATCGATCCGGCAGCCTTCAGGCCGCCAGCAGGCCCTCGCCCTTCGCCCAATCCAGCGTCTTGTTCAGCGCGCGCTCGTAGCGGTCGAACATTTCCTCGGTCTCGGCCTCGGTGATAATCATCGGCGGGCAGAACGCGACACGGTCGCCCATGGCGCGGACGATCAGCCCCTCCTCCAGGGCAAAGCTGACCGACTTGGCGCCGACCCCCTTCTTGCCCTCGAAGGAAGCCCGGGTCAGCTTGTCCTGAACCAGTTCCACGGCACCGATGAGGCCGACGCCGCGCGCCTCGCCGACCAGCGGATGCTCGGCCAGCTTGTTCAGGCGCCGCAGGAAGGTCGGCGCCACGCTGCGGACGTGCTCGACGATCTTGTCGCGCTTGTAGATCTCCAGCGTCTTGACCGCGATGGCGCAGCCGACGGGATGGCCGGCATAGGTGTTGCCATGGCCGAAGGTGCCGATCTTGCGGCTCTGGTCGACCAGCACCTCATAGACGCGCTCGTTCATCATCACGGCGCTGAGCGGGAAATAGGCCGAGGTGATCTGCTTGGCGCAGGAGATCGTGTCGGCGGCCAAGCCGTAGGTCGTCGTGCCGAACATCTCGCCGGTGCGGCCGAAGCCGGTGATGACCTCGTCCGCAATGAACAGGATGTCGTACTTGGCCAGGATCGCGTTGACCTTCTCGAAATAGCCCTCCGGCGGGGTGATCGCGCCGCCCGCGCCCATCACCGGCTCGGCGATGAAGGCGGCAACCGTGTCGGGCCCCTCGCGCAGGATCATCTCCTCGAGCTCGGCGGCCAGCCGCGACGAGAAGTCCAGCTCGGTCTCGCCGGGTTCGGCGAAACGATAGTGATGCGCGCAGGAGGTGTGCAGGATGCCCGGCAGCGGCAGGTCGAAATCGATGTGGTTGTTGGGCAGGCCGGTCAGCGAGGCCGAGGCGACCGTGACGCCGTGATAGCCCTTCAGCCGCGAGATGATCTTCTTCTTCTGCGGCCGGCCGAGCGCATTGTTCATGTACCAGACCATCTTGACCTGGGTGTCGTTGGCGTCCGAGCCCGAGGCGCCGTAGAACACCTTCGAGATCGGGACCGGAGCGATCTCCTTGAGCTTCTCGGCCAGCTCGATCGCCGGGTCGTTGCTGCGCCCACCGAAGATATGGGTGAAGGGCAGCTTCTTCATCTGCTCATAGGCGGTTTCGATCAGCTCCTGGTTGGAGAAACCCAGCGCCGTGCACCACAGCCCCGCCATGCCCTCGATGTAGTCCTTGCCGCTGGAATCCGTGACGAAGACGCCCTTGCCGCTCTCGATCACGAGCGGACCGACCTGACGATGGGTCGCCAGATTGGTATAGGGATGGACGAGGGTCTCGATGTCGCGGACGGCGAGGTTGGACAGCATCGTGCGGTTCCCGGGTGCGAGTTGCGTCTTATGTCAGCATAGCCCGGCACCCGCGAAAGCTCTGAGCGAATTTATCGCAACCCGAGGCAGACTCTGTCGCAGGGCTGCGCCAAACAGGCGCGATTCTTCATCCCCCAGCGGCCGGGCTTGTCAGGCGGCATTTGCGGCGGCATTTTCGGCCGTCAGGAACGGTTCGGAACAGGCCGCATGATCGACCCGACATCGATGGTGAACCGGCCCGCACCTGGCCGGGAATGCGGCACCTGCGCCCTCTGCTGCAAGGTCTATGAGGTACCCGCCGTCGAGAGCCGGGCGGGTACCTGGTGCCGGCACTGCCTGCCGGGCCGCGGCTGCGGCATCCACGAAACCCGCCCGCAGCATTGCCGGGCCTTCTTCTGCCTCTGGATGACGCAGGATTTCCTCGGCCCGGAGTGGAAGCCGGACCGCGCCCGCTTCGTGCTGACGATGGACCCGGCGACGCGCTGGCTCTTCGTCCAGGTCGATCCCGGCGCCGCGCAGGCCTGGCGCAAGGATCCCTATCTCGGCCAGCTCAAGCGCTGGGCTGCGGCCGGGGACCGCCCGGTGATCGTCTTCGTCAACAAGGTCGCCACGGCGATTATGGCGCATGGCGAAATCCCGCTGGGCGAGATAGCGGCGGACGAGCGCCTCGCCCTGCGCGACCTTCCCGGGGGCCGCAGGACGCTGGAGAAGGTGTCGCGCGCCAGCGCCTGAGCGCCCTCAGCCCTCGTCGGCCATGCGCGCCAGATCCCGCCAGGCCAGCACGAGCCGGTCGAGTTCCGCAAGATCGCCGGTCGGCAGCTTGCCCAGTGTCTGCGCCACGAAGTCGCGCTGCGCCCGGATGCCCGCTTCAGCCAGCCGGCGGCCTTCCGGCGTCAGATGCATGGCGTAGGAGCGTCGGTCTCCGGCGATGGCGCGACGCTCGACGAGGCCCGCCTGCACCAGCCGGTCGACCAGCCCCGAGACATTGCCCTTGGTGACGTAGAGCCGCTCCGCCAGCTCGTTCTGGCTGATGCCCTCGCGCTCGGTCAGCGTCGAAAGCAGATCGAACTGCGGAATCGAGAGGCCGAGCGCCCGGATGCGCGCCGTCATCTGCACCAGCATGCGCTGGTGCAGCCGCATGAAGCGGAACCAGACCCGGTCGGGTTCGGTAGCGTCTGCGCGCGGCGTGGTCTTGAGTTCTGGCACGGCCTCGTCCCCATCGTGATAGATCACGCCTAAACCATCTTGCCGGCGCAGGCGAGACGCACCGGCTTTCGCCTTGCCTTGGGGCGCAGGCGGCGTCACCTATGGCCGATGCATCGCCGTCTCGTCTTCGAGGAGCCTGTCTCGCGCGCCGCGCTCTGGAGCCGGCGGCTGGCCTGGTTTGCGCTCGCGGTGCTGCTGCTGGCGATCCTCGCCTTCCGGACCGGCGAGCCGAGCCTCGAGGGGCTGGCGCCCGTCGCCGCCGCCTATGGCTTCGTCCTGCTGGCGATGCTGCTCTCGCTGATGGCCTTCGCGCGGATCTGGCAGTCTGGCCATCGCGGCGTCGGCATGGCGTCCGGCGCCTTCCTGCTCTGCGCGCTGATGCTGGCGCCTGCGGCCTATGTCGGGTTCAGGCTGGCCACCCTGCCTGCGCTCGCGGATGTCTCGACCGACATCGACGATCCACCCGCCTTCAGCCGCTCGCGCATCGCGCTCGATGCGCGCAACGGACGCGTGCCGCCCGATCTGGCGGCCGATCGCCAGCGTCTCCAGCGGCAGGCCTATCCCAAGACCGTGCCGATCGTGCTGGAGGTCCCCGCCGACATGGCATTCGAGATCGCCCGCCGCGCCGTGGTGGCGCGCGGCTGGCAGGTGCTCGAATCGTCGCGGCCGGGCGGGCGCAGCGGCGCCGGCCGGATCGAGGCCGTGGCGCGCTCGCGCATCCTGCGGACCGCGGAGGACATCACCATCCGCATCCGCCCGCGCGCCGATGGCAGCCGCATCGACATCCGCTCCGCCTCCCGGATCGGGCCGCACGATCTCGGCGTCAACGCCGGGCGGATCGCCGCCTTCGCCGAGGAGGTCGAACTGCTGGTCGATGCCCGCTGAGCCTCAGGCGAGCGCGTAACGGCAGTGCAGCGTCGGCAGAATGTCGTCGCAATGGACGATGCCGCGCAGCACCAGATCCTCGAGCTGCGCCAGCACGGAGAGCGCAGCCGCGCCATGCAGCGCCACGGGCAGCCCCTGATAGATCGGCGGCACCATCTCCGCGATGCGTTCGTCGCCGCTCCGCAGGCGGCTGAGGATCGCGGCCTCGCGCTGGCGGCGGTGCTGCACCAGCCCGCGCAGGAAGCGCTGCGGCTCGGTGACCGGGCCGCCATGCCCCGGCCGGTAGAGGGCGTGCTCCATCCCCCGCAGCGTCTCGATCGAGGCCATATAGGCCGCCATCGAGCCGTCGGGCGGGGCGACGATCGAGGTCGACCAGGCCATGACATGGTCGCCCGAGAACAGCGTCGCCTCCTCCGCCAGCGTGAAGGCGAGATGGTTGGCGGTATGGCCAGGCGTCTCGACCGCCGCGAGGCTCCAGCCCGGCCCCGTGATCGTGTCGCCATGCGCCATCGCCGCGTCGGGCGCATAGTCCCGGTCCGCCGCCGCGTCGAGCCGGTTGATCTCGCCCTCGGCGAGCTCGCGCGCAGCGCGGTGCGGCCCGCAGCCGACCACGGTCGCCCCCGTCGCCGCCTTCAGCGCCGGCACGGCCGGCGAATGGTCGCAATGGGTGTGCGTCACCACGATATGGCTGACGGTTTCCCCGGCGACCGCCGCCAGCAGGCGCGCGACATGGGCGTCGTCGTCGGGACCGGGATCGATGATCGCCACCTGGCCCTGCCCGACGATGTAGCTGCAGGTGCCCGTAAAGGTCATCGGCCCGCCATTGCCGGCGATGACGCGCCGGACCAGCGGCGACAGCCGCGTCACCTCTCCCGCCGGGGGCGTCGCGCTGCGGTCGAATGCGATCTCGTCGCTCATGCGTGGTCCTGAATCCAAGCTTTGCCCATCCGGGCTTTGTGTCTGCGTACGGCGCGACGCTTGTGAGGCTTTGCAGCATTTTCTATAGACAGGAAATGGTGGGTCGCGCAGCGCGGCCTTCGCGAACAGGACGACATGCCCATGGCGCAGACGCACTCCCTCCAGGCTCCGACGCTGGCCGGCGCCGCCCTCCCCGCCGTCTCGGGCCCGCGCGCGACCCTGCTGCGCAACGTCGCGCTCGCGGTGGCCGGCAGCTTGCTGCTGGTGCTCGCCGCCAAGATCAAGGTGCCGTTTTGGCCGGTGCCGATGACGCTGCAGACGCTCGCCGTTCTGGGCCTGGGTGCGGCCTACGGTTCGCGGCTGGGCGCCGCCACGGTCGCGCTCTACATCGCCTATGGCCTGGCCGGCCTGCCCGTCTTCACCAACACCCCGCCGGTCGCCGCCGGCCCGCTCTATCTCGTCGGCCCCACCGGCGGCTTCCTCGTCGGCTTCATCGCGGCCGCCGCCATCGCCGGCTGGGCCGCCGCGCGCGACGCCTCGCTGCCGCGCCTCGTCGGCGGGCTCGTCGCCGCCGAGATCGTGATGATGGCGCTGGGCTTCGGCTGGCTGGCGCTGGGCGCGCAGATGGCCGCCGGCACGACCGGCATCGGCGTCGCCAAGGCCTTCGCCTTCGGCGTCCAGCCCTTCGTCCTCGGCGATCTCGTCAAGCTCGCGCTGGTCGCCTGCCTCGCCCGCGCCGGCTGGTCGGTGCTGCAGCGCCGCAGCTGATCGCCGGCACCACCCAAAACGCGAAAGGCCGGGGCAGACGCCCCGGCCTTTTTCATATCCGACACGATTGCCAGTCTGCGAGACGCCTCAGCCGTTGGGCGTCGAACTGCTGCAGGTCTTCTGCTCCGGGCCGGAGAAGAACGGGCCGAGATTACCGCATTTGTCGCAGCCCGCGAGCAAGGTCGCGAGGCCGAGAATGCCGAGGAGGTGGAGCGCGCGCTTCATGATCGATTCCGCCGGTCTGGTTCGCGCACATTCTAGCGGGCCCGCACGCCAATGGCCATGTCCGTGCAAGCTCGCACCAAGCCCGACATGGCGAAGGCGTCACATCCCCGACAAAGAAAAAGGCCCCGAAGGGCCCGTTCCGTCCGTCTAGGCAAAAGTCTCGGGAAATCCAGTGGTCGGAGTGGCAGGATTTGAACCTGCGACCCCCTCGTCCCGAACGAGGTGCTCTACCAGGCTGAGCCACACTCCGATTGACTGGTGGCGGGCTTATAGCCAGCGCAGCCGCGCGGCGCAACAGGCCTGGCGCCTCCCGATGTCGAATTATCCGCAACCCGTCCTCACGGCTGCCGCGAGGCCGATGATCGGCCTGCCCGCGGCGACGATCTGGCAGGTTGCGCGAGCCCCCGACGCGTTCTAGAAGGCGCGGCGCACTGGGGCGTCGCCAAGCGGTAAGGCAGCGGTTTTTGGTACCGCCATTCGGAGGTTCGAATCCTCCCGCCCCAGCCAGACATCAGGCCTGAACCAGAGATTCGGACGGCTGAGCAATTCCTGCGACGGTGTCGTGGGTTAGCACGCGGGGTCAGTCTGCGCGTGCCGGTCAGGTTGCCGGATCCGCAAGATTCGGCCCATTCTCAGGGCCCGGTCTGAGCACCCCCCTTTTCAAAGTCCGCAGGAATTAGGCGCAGACCGGTTCGCAGCAGCTTTCCACCAGACCGGTTCGACTTCGTCGCACCAGACAAAAACCCGCCGCGAGCAGCGGGCTGATCGGCTGTGTCGACTGGCTGTCAACCCACGAGGATGCGGTGCTCTTGTGTTGCCCAGTCATGCGGCAAGGCTGCCGAGAGCCTGCTGATCGTGAGATTAGCCGGGGCGGAGCCATCGGCTATGGCGCGGATGATGGTAGGCGAGAGACAGGCCATCGGCAGAAGCTTGCGGATCGTGCGCTCACTGAGGTCTTCGCGGGTGGCGATTTCATCGGTCGAGGTGGCCGAACCATCAACCAGCTGTGCCATCCAGCGCTTCGCCTGCGCGATTGTGGTGAGGACGGCCTCTGCGGAGTCATAATCGATGCGAGGCTTTTGCGCAGGTTCATGCGCTATGCCCTTGCGCCGACCCTGCGGCTGCCAGGCGAATGGCACTGTGATGGCGCTCTTATCGGCTTCATTGAGAGACTGGAGCTCAATGACCAGACAATCGCGGTGCAGGGATACCTTTGCGATCTCATCGAGGCGTGGGCTGGCAGCCAGGACTGCAGCTTCAATCTCCGGGGCTGAGATGCGGGCGATCGATCCAGCCTCGGCCTTGCGATGCTGGAGCAGCGCCTGCGAGACATAGTAGCGGTAGCGCGCGCCCTGCTTGCGGGAGTGGCTCGGGCTCATGCGGTGTCCTGCATCGTCATGAAGCAGACCTGCAAGGGTGAAGACGGTGTTGGCCGCCCTGCCCTTGCGAGCGATGGCCGCTTTCTCGAGGCCGCGTTGCACAGCCTCGAATATCTGAGGGTCGACGATAGGAGTATGGGCGCCGCGATGGGATACCTCGCGCCAGACGATCTCTCCAAGGTAGAAGCGGTTTTTGAGCAGATGGGCGAGCATGCCGACGCGGAAGCCATGCCGCAGCCTCGTGCGAATGCCCTCTCGGTCGAGGGTCTCGGCCACGGCGCCGACCGAGCCGAGGTCGAGATAGAGCTGGAAGATACGACGCACCACCGCAGCGTCCTCTTCGACAATGACGAGCTGCTTCTTCTCGCTGCGATAGCCCAGCGGGATCGGGCCACCGACCCACAGCCCCTTGGTCTTGGACGCTGCGATCTTGTCGCGGACCCGTTCGCCGATGACCTCGCGCTCGAACTGGGCAAAGGACAGCAGCACATTAAGTGTGAGCCTGCCCATGCTCGTTGTGGTGTTGAAGGATTGGGTCACTGAGACAAAGGAGACGCCATGCTCATCGAAGAGTTCGACGAGCTTGGCGAAGTCAGCCAGCGAGCGCGTCAGACGATCCACCTTGTAGACGACGATGATGTCGATGCGCCTGGCGCGCACGACATCCAGGAGCTGCTGCAGGGCAGCGCGCTCCAATGAGGCGCCAGACAAGCCACCATCGTCGAAGCGATCCTCGACCAGGCTCCAGCCTTCATGGGCCTGGCTCTTGATATAGGCCTCACAGGCCTCTCGCTGGGCATCGAGCGAGTTGAAGGCGAGATCGAGATTATGCTCGGTCGACTTACGGGTATAGATCGCGCAGCGCTGCGGCTTGATTGCGGGTTCGCGTATCATGGCGCGACCCTCGCCGCCTGCGGCTGTCGCAATCCAAAGAAGCGTGGGCCGTTCCAGGTCGTCCCGGTGATGCGCTTGGCCAGCGTCGAAAGGCTGGCATGCGTCTCGCCATTCCAGAGGAAGCCGCCCGGCACGATCACCACTTCATGGCTTACGCCATCGTGCTCGCGCACCAGCACCGAGCCTGTCTTGATGCGCCTCCGAGTCACCTGGCCCCGCGCCAGCTTGGCCAGGTGACGCGCCAGTTCGTCATCGAGCTTGCCGAGCTGCTGCTCCTGCATACGATGGGCGACCAGCCGTCCGATCAGATCGCGTGACAGGCAGGCTGGAGCCGCTTGACGATAAAGCCGGCGATATCGCGCCCGCAGCTCATCGAAGCTGAGGGTCATCAGGCCAGCCATCTCGTCGACCAGGTTCCGGACGACGGGCTTGGGCCCATGCTTGCGCGGCACCGTGCTCATCGGACCTGCTCCGTCGTGATCTTGTAGATGGACCGTTTGGTGCCATCAGCATCGACAACCTTCTCCATGGAGATCAGATATCCGCGCTTGCGCAGGCCCGTCAGCGCCGCCCGCGTCGTGTGAGGCTGCCAATCTGTCACGGCGGCCAGCTTGGCCAGGGTCACTCCCTCATCAGCCTGGAGCAGGCCCAGCACGATGCCGAGCTTGCTATCGCCCCGAGGAGGTGACGGCAGGCGGGACACCTCGACTGGGGTGGCCTGAGCAGACATAGCCTCGCCCTCACCGTTCTGCTCGATGGCAACCAGCTCAGGATCAGTCGGTTGGCCAACGGGTGGTACGCTGCGGGTCTTCCGGATTTTGCGAAACATGGCGGTCTCCTGGCGGTCACGACGGGGGCATCCCGTCACCACCGCGACCCCGCCTCGGCGCCAAGCCGGCAGGGTACTCTTGGAAGTCCAGCGCGCAATCTCCGCGCCGCCAGCGACACCAATGCGTGCTGTCTCAAGGAAGTCCAGTCCAGAACGACTGAATCAGGACTTGTTCGCCTCAGCAACTGACGTTTTTAACGAGACCGCCGCTGAGCTGTTACCAGCAGCTCAGTCGCCGCAAGCGCGACGACCAAATCGCAGCGAATCGGGAGTCTTAGCTGCGGTAAGCACCCTGCCGCTCCAGCATCCAGCCGGGATACTCCGCCGGCAGCCGCGTTACGGCGTCGAGCGCGGCGAGGTCGTCGGCGTCGAGTGCAGTGGCTGTTGCGCCGATGTTGTTGGTCAGTTGCTCCACTCGCTTCGCGCCAACGACCACGCTCGTTACGACGGGCTGGTGCAGCAGCCACGCGAGCGCGACCCGGGCGACGGTGCAGTCCTTCGCCTCGGCAATCCGCCGCATCTCAGCCAGCGCGGTTGCACCGCGCTCGCGGTCGACCGGCGGGAAATCGAATGTCGCGCGCCGACCGCCCTCCGCCTTGCCCTCGTTATCGTACTTGCCGGACAGGTATCCGCCAGCGAGCGGACTCCATACCAAAAGCCCTATCCTTTCGGAGTTTAGCATCGGCACGATCTCGCGTTCCAGATCGCGCCCGACCAATGTGTAGTAGGCTTGAAGCGAGAGAATGGGGGCTAGCCGCCGCGCCTCGGCGATGCCGACCGCCTTCACCACCTGCCACGCCGCCCAGTTTGACAGGCCGAGATAGCGGACATGGCCGTGCCGCACGAGCGTGTCGAGTGCCTCCAGAGTCTCCTCGATCGGAGTCGAGGCGTCGAACCCATGGATCTGGTAGAGATCAATATGGTCGAGTCCGAGCCGCTGCAGACTCTGCTTGCACTGGCTGAGGATGTGTCCGCGTGAGGCGCCGCGTGCATTAGGACCGTCGCCCATCGGTCCGAGCACCTTGGTCGCGATGACCACGTCATCGCGGGATACGCCCAGATTCTTCAGCGACCGGCCAAGGATCTCTTCAGATCGCCCGGCGGCGTAGACATTCGCGGTGTCGATGAAGTTGATGCCAGCATCGAGCGCGGCTCCGACGAGCGCGTCGGCTGCCGGCTGGTCCAGCCGGCCAATCTGGCCCCAAAATCCCTCGTCACCTCCTCCAAAGGTCATGGTGCCTAGGCACAGTTCGGACACGAAAAGGCCGCTATGGCCGAGCTGGCGCAGACGCATGGGTCATTCTCCTGATGTAACGGATGGGCAGAGGTTATCGACCCAGTCGCCCCCTATGGCTTTCAGATCCTCTCATCCTCTTGCCCGATCCTCTCAGGATGTGGCGGCGCAGCGTGCACGCACGCGGCCATCCTGCTAGACTTCACCTATGATGACGACCCTTTCAGACCTGGCTCGGCTCGTCGACCGGCAGTGGCACGCCCACGGCCGCGAGACACCCCTCGACGGATTGCTGCTGACGCGGGCAGATGCGCCAAGCGGCCAGATCGGCTCAGTTTACCGGCCATCCTTCTGCGTCGTCCTGCAGGGCGGGAAGACGACGATGTTGGGCAAGACGCCCTTCCGCTATGCCGCTGGACAAGGCCTCCTTGCCTCGGTTGACGTCCCGGTAACGGCAAGGATCACGCAGGCTAGCGTCGACGAACCCTATCTCGCGCTGAGCCTCGCCATCGATCCGTATATGGTCGCGACCTTTCTGCCGTCGTGCGGTGAGGTGGCTGACCTGCCCTTTCAGCCGCTGCGAGTCGTATCGCTTGATCCTGATCTCCGCGATCCTCTCGCGCGGCTGCTCGCGCTCTTCGAAAGCCCGCGAGATCTCGCCGTGCTTGCTCCGATCATCCGGCAGGAGATCACCTGGCGCCTGCTGTGCGGTCCGCTCGGGGCAACGCTGCGGCAAGTTGGAACCATGGATGGTCGCACCGCACGCATCGGGCGCGTCACCGCCTTCATTCGAGAGAACTATGTCGAAACGTTGCGCGTCGCTGACCTGGCCGCCCTGGCGCATATGAGCGCGCCGAGCTTCCACCGGCACTTCAAGGCTGTGACCACGATGACGCCCGTGCAGTTCCATAAGGAGGTACGGCTTCAGGAAGCGCGCCGCCGGTTAATCGGTGCGGCAGACGTGGCGCAGGTCGGCTATGCAATTGGATACGAGAGCCCCTCTCAGTTCAGCCGCGACTATCGCCGGTTGTTCGGCGCGCCGCCCGGCCGGGACGGCAGGCGGATGCGAACCGTATTCACGCCGGCTTCCGAGCCCTAAACCGGTGTGGCCTGCCGAAGCGTCCCCTATCAGCCATGCGAGTGAGCATCGCTGATAGGGGTCAGTCGGAGCGAAACGGAACCTTGTCGAATAAATCGATTGGCTGACGCGATCGAAAATTGAGGACCTTTTAGCGGTCAGACTTAGTCCAACTGGAGATACTTCAATCACGTCGCCTCAGTCTGCCGCATGGTGGCAGCCGTTCACGGTGTATGTGATCGAAGCATGGGCAAGTAGGGAATGAATGTCTGCAAATCGGCGAGGGGCGGATGTCTTTTATTGGCGCTTACCACTCTGGATTGGCGGGGGAGTGGCCATCCGCAACGAATTTGGGACTGACCGCAGTGTTGCGGCGCGTTGCAAATCAGCGTTACGTGTTGTCGTTCTGCATTGCTCGCCAGCGTCCCGGCGAGAGGCCGGATGCCCGCCGAAACTGCCGCGTCATGTGGCTCTGGTCGGCGAAGCCGACCTCGGTCGCGACTTCGGCCGAGGGGAGGCCCGATCTGATCAAAATGCGTGCTCGCCCCCTTCGCATGGTGAGGTAACGGTAGGGGCTGGTGCCAAGCCGCTACCAAAACTGGCGAGTGGTGGCGAAGCGATCAATTCCTGTGATCGCTTCGACCTCCTCCGAGGTGACGACGCGTTCATCGTTTGCGTCGAGGTACAAACGAGCGCGCTCGACAGCGAGGGAACATGTCGCGCCGCTGCTGCCTTGTCCGGCGGACGGATCGAGACGGACAGCGCGTCAGCGAGAGCGGCGATAAGGTGGTCTCGCTCTAGCGGCTAACGGGCGAGATCTAGATCGGCAAGCGATGGCACCAATGCGGCACGCTGAACCATCGTGGTACGCCTCGTCTGGCGCATTGAAAGATGCGTTGATTCCGGGTGCCCTTAAAGCTGTCGGCTCCAACCTGTTAGCGCAGCTTATTTATGTCGCAGATCACCGGAATCGGCAACTGATGCGTGCCGATTTCCGAACCGCGGTGCTTTGCGCGGTAGCATATTGTCTGTTGTCAACATGCTCGCAATCATTGCCTCGCGCCGAGGCCGTCGGACGACGAATCTTTGACGCATTGCTGCTTTTACGATTGCTCGACATAGGTTGCGACAAAATGGACAAGTTCGCTCTGTCGAGTGGTGCCCGTCTTGGCAAAGACGTTCTGAAGATGGGTTCGGGCGGTCGTCGGCGCGATGCCAAGGCGTTTGGCCGCGAGGACTGTGTCGCGCCCCTCTACGATTACGGCCAGCAGGCGTGCCTCGGTTGCGGTCAAACCAAAAGCCCTGCCAACACCCGACAGGTTTCGTGCAATCATCCTGTATGGGTCGTCCACCGACAGCACAACGAGGTCGATTCCAAGCCCGCCCAAATGGACGGCATCAACCGCGACCTGCCGTCCATTTTTCATTGCCAGCGCTAGTCGTGTCTCCTCGTCGGCCGTGCCTGCGTGGTAGCATCTGAGCCAGTTTTGCAGCCGCGCGGCGAATGTCCTGTCCGACGCAACAAAGCGCTTGGACGACCCCAGGCTGTCGCGCGCCAGCGCCGCGCCATCACTGGTGCAAAAGCGAATCTGCAGGTCGCCATCGATGACAAACATTGCCTTGGAACTAAGCCTGGAGGGATCAAGCAGATGGTGCCTGGTCGCGGATCGGTGGCGTAATTGTCCAGGGGCCGTGTTGGGTAGCGCCAAGGGCATCGTTTTCTGTTCCATTTAGGGTTCAATATTAAGCCGAATTAAGCCTGCGACTGGTCGGATCGCTCCACTTCGGCTTAGATCGCCCCTGGCTGCCAGCGCCGGTTGCGACAACCGGACAGGCGCCCCCGATCCGAACCCATGGGCGCTAACGCGACACAAACCGACCTGCCGTTGCGGCGTCCCGATAGTGGCTCGCGCCCGCAGGGCACTCGCATTCGTCAGGCCGTTCGCGGAAAATTGGAGATCGGGCCAGGCAGGATGGATCGCCTTTTGCCATCGGGCGAGATGCGCACCACTCTCCCATCCTCCGCCAATAGATAGGCAGAAAGTCCCGCACGCCGCGTCTGTTCAATCGCCCTGGAATGGAATTGCTCGATTCTCTGTTGGACCGTGCGGTTCATGTTGCGCCTCCGTTTTCTCCCGGTGCTAGAGGCACGCAATGGGCACTGAAATATGTGACGTAAGTCACAGAACGAGCCTGTGTATCCCTCGCTGTCGGGACACAGCCATTGGGAGCAGTAGCCAATTCAACAGGCTCATACGCTCCGGCCAGCGTGAACGCGTCGAAGCCGGAAGCAGCCAAGTCATAAGATGCGGCGCTGCCGCAACCGCCGGCCCCTGCAGGGACATTTCTCGGCGCAACCATCTGGACGCCTTCTGATCGAACACAACGGGGCGGCGGCGCCACCGACCGGAGCGTCTCCGATGGATTGCTGTCGAATTAGGAGGGTGCGTCCAACGGCGTCTCGGCAACTAACCTTATTGCTGGCATCGACGAACGCCCGATCCGCTGTGTGCGGCGCATCACAGACGCGGTCCCGCTCTCGCCGCCACAACGCCGCATCACCGCCCTGGCGGACACAGCAAGTGGAGTGGCACCATGTATGTGGTGAAAAGCGATTTTCTCTGCGACAGCAATGACTACACTGACGCGCTGCGGCCTCGCCGCAAGTCGATCATCGACCGGATGGTCGCACGTATGGCCGTTGGGCAGATCTTCGGGGAGCAGTTCCTCTACGAGGTCCATGGTCCTTTCGTCCCCCCTCACAAGCCGCTGCCAAAGCGTCCCCTGACGACGCGGCTGATAGAGGCGATGTCGGGCCGGTTGCGGGGTATCGTCCGCGGCATCGAGATGCGCCGGGCGGCAGTTGACCTGGCAAATCTCGATGACCGGCTGCTGAAGGATATCGGCATCTCGCGTTCAGAGATCGAGCACGTCGTTCGGAGCGTCGGTTCGCGGTCGTGACCGATTAACACGACAGCGTAATGAGCAATGACGCCCAATGCACCGCTTGGCTTGAATGGCGCACCGGCCACCAAACTTTGGGAAGGAGAAACCTCCGATGTCCATCATGCCTCAAGACCATGCCCCGCCCACTGTCGACCACGATGCGATCAAGATGCGCCAGCACAGCGCATGGTCGTCGGGCGACTATGCCGTCGTCGGGACGACACTCCAGATCGTTGGCGAGCACCTGTGCGAGGCGCTCGATCTGCGTGCCGGTCAAGCCGTACTCGATGTCGCTGCAGGCAACGGGAATGCGAGTCTTGCGGCTGCCCGCCGCTGGTGCCATGTCACCAGCACGGACTATGTAACGAGTTTGTTGGAACGCGGCCGCGAACGGGCCGAAGCCGAGCGCCTCGATATCATTTTTCAACACGCTGACGCCGAGGCATTGCCCTTCCCGGACGGTGTTTTCGACGCCGTCGTGTCAACGTTCGGGGTGATGTTCACGTCTCATCAGGAGCGCGCGGCCGCGGAGCTACTGCGTGTCTGCAGGCGGGGCGGCAAGATTGGCATGGCCAACTGGACGCCGGATGGCTTCATCGGTCACTTCTTCAAGACGATCGGCAGGCACGTCGCTCCGGCTCCCGGCCTGCGGTCGCCCGCCTTGTGGGGAACTGAGGAACGCCTCGCCGAGCTTTTCACGGCCGGCTCCGTGATTCAAGCGACGAACCGCGATTTCGTCTTCCGCTATCGCTCTCCCCGACACTGGCTCGATATATTCAGGGCCTACTACGGCCCTGCTCTAAAAGCCTTCGCGGCGCTCGTGCCGCAGGCTCAGACGGCACTGGAGCAGGATCTGCTTGCGCTGGTCGACCAATTCAACCGATCAGGCGACGCGACCATGGTGGTGCCGAGCAGCTATCTCGAGGTCGTCGTCACGCGAGGCTGACATCAATTTGGTTCGCATGATTGCTGAGCGGTAATCGAACGGGACGATCCACTGATCGACGTCATATTTTGTCCTCTCATCCCACGATCGCAATCCACAGGAGCGCGGGCCTAATCAGCCAAATCGAGGTTGGTAAATTTCACAATTTGGGCTACTTGGCTATATTGTACGGCTCAGAGCAGAAGTCGACCGGGGGGAACGATCTTGCTGCGCACTCACTGCGCTTGTCGGCCGATTAATCGCATTAGCCGGCGCGCTATTATGGCACTCGCCGGCGCTGCTGCCGCGTCGATGGGCGCGGTTCGCGCGCAGCAACTGGCCGTACCGGTCATCGGCTATCTAGGCTCTGAATCTCCCGAGCCTTATGCAAGTCGCATCGGCGCTTTTCGCGAAGGCCTGCGGGAGAGTGGTTACAGCCAGGGCCGCAATGTCGCGATTGATTTTCGATGGGCGGAAGGCGAGTACAGGCGTTTGCCGGCCCTCGCGATGGAGCTTGCGAGCCGTCAGGTCACGGTCATCGTCGCGCCCGGCGGTGCGGAGGTCGCGCTCGCAGCAAGATCGGCGACGACAACAATTCCGATCGTTTTCGAGCTGGGTGGGGACCCCGTCGCCCTGGGCCTGGTCGCCAGCCTGTCCCGGCCAGACGGCAATCTGACTGGCGTCACGAGCCTGAGCGTGGAGGTCTCGCACAAACGGCTGGAGTTCCTGAGCGAGATGTTTCCTGCAGCCACGACTTTTGCTGTTGCTGTCAATCCAACCAGCCCGACCGCTGGGGCTCAATCTCGGAACCTCCAGGCCGCCGCGACCATCCTTGGTTTGGACCTCCGGATGCTCAATGCTAGCAGCGAAGCGGAGTTGGATGAAATGTTCGCGGCAGTGCCCCAGATGTCGGTGGGAGGGCTGGTCTTCACGTCCGATCCCTATTTCGCCTATCGCAGCCAGCACCTGGCAGCGCTGGCTCTCCGCCACGGGGTCCCCACGATCACCCAGGCCCGCGACTTTCCCATCGCCGGCGGCCTCATGAGCTATGGTGGCGACTTTCATCAATCGCACCGTCATACTGGCATCTATGCCGGCCGCATCATCAAGGGCGAGAGACCGTCCGATTTGCCAGTTCAGCGCGTGACCAAGTTGGAGCTGTTTATAAATCTGAAGACGGCCAACAGATTTCGGCTCACCGTCCCGCCCTCGCTGCTGAGCAGCGCCGACGTCGTGATCGAGTAACCCTGCCGGTGAGCCGGCGTATGAGCTGACACGGTGATCCACTCGCCATCCTCCCCACGGAGCTCGCTTTTCGCGAAGTACTTTCTCGCGTTGTTTGCAGCCGTCGTCGTGCCGCTTCTGATCGCGGGCGGGAGCGAAGCCTGGTTTGGTCATCGCGACCAGAGGGCTAGGCTGAACGACCTGCTGGATGCGGAAGCCCGATCCGCCGCTGCAAAAATCCAGGACTTCATGGAGGGGATTCGCGATCAACTCGCGTGGACCGTGCAACTGCCATGGTCGGACAGCGCGGATGAAGGGCGCCGGCTCGACGCCTTTCGTCTGCTGCGCCAGGTGCCCGCCGTGGCCAGCCTGACCCTCGTTGACGGCGCTGGCCGGGAGCGCCTGTTCATCTCCCGCATCGGCTTGAACAGGGTCGAGGGCGGCGCCGACCACTCGTCACATGCGGCGCTAGCGAACATCAGTCCGGGGAGCGCCTGGTTCGGACCGGTCACGTTCCACGCCGGTTCCGAACCCTTCATGTCCATCGCCGTGGCCGGCAATCGCGCGGCGGTCGGCGTGGTCATAGCCGAGGTCAATCTCAAACTGATCTGGGACGTCATTTCCGCGATCCGGGTCGGGCGAACCGGGGGGGCCTTCGTTCTCGATCGGCCGGGGCGCCTCATCGCTCATCCCGACATCAGCCTCGTTCTGCGAGCCGACCAGACGGCCATACGGCCGCTCCAAGCCCTCAGGGCCAGTATCTCCGCTCGAAACGGCCGGGTCATCGCTGGACGCGACATCAGCGGAGACATGGTCCTTGCCGCAATGGTGCAGATTCCCGGTGTCGACTGGAGCGTCATCATCAAGCAGCCCGCCGCGGAGGCATTCGGGCCCATTCGAGCGGCGCTGTGGCGTACGGGCGGGTTGCTCGTCGGGGGCGCGGGTCTCGCGGCGGCGCTCGCTTACTGGCTGACACAGCGTATGATCGGACCCATCCGGCTTCTCGAAGACGGCGTCGCGCGGATCGGCGCGGGGCAATTCGACCACCGGATCGACCTCACCACCGGCGACGAGTTCGAGCGGCTTGCGACGCGGTTCAATGTGATGGCCGGTGATCTGGCCGTGTCGCAGCAACGCTCGGAACGCATCGGACGGCTCAAGCGCTTCCTGGCACCACAGGTGGCCGAACTGGTTGATCAATCAGGCGACGATAGTGTGCTCGACGGGCGACGTATCGAGGTTGTGGTCGTTTTCGGCGATTTGCGAGGATTTACGGGCTTCTCGGCGCGTGCCGAGCCCGAAACCGTCATGAGTCTGCTCGATGAATATTACAACGCTTTGGACAGGGTTGTTATCGAGCATGGGGCGACGCTGACGAACTTCACGGGGGATGGGATGATGGTCCTGGTCAACGCCCCGGTGCCCTGTCCGGATCCAGCTTTGCGCGCCATTGACCTGGCGCGAGACATGCAGAAGAGCGTGCAGTCGCTTTTGCTCGCCCACCGAATGCTTGACCACCGGCTCGGCTTCGGGATGGGTCTCGCAATGGGCCCTGCCACGGTTGGCCGTATCGGCTCGGAGGGTCGGCTCGACTACACTGCGATCGGGGCCGTTGTGAACCTTGCATCGCGCCTTTGTTCGAGTGCGGGCGATACCGAGATCCTCGTCGACCTGGTCGCCGCGAGCGCGGTGGGCAGGCGCGCACCACTGGTCGAATTAAATGCGCGGATCATGAAGGGATTCGACCAGCCTGTCCGAGTGTTTGCAGCCATGACCAACGAAGGCGGATAGCCGCTGCGACGATGTACGCCGGTCCCGCACGGCGGGGCTCAGGCGGCATCGACCTTCGCCAGCCGCCGCAGGTCGTCGATAGCGTGGATCACGAGCCGCCCGCGTGCCAACGAGATCACTCCGTTCCGTTTCCAGGACTGGAGGTGTCGATTGACCGTTTCGCGGGTGACGCCGGTGAGGGACGCAAGTTCCTCCTGTGAGGCATGAACTTCCGTGCCGTAGTCGGCGGCGAGCACCAGGATGCGCCGCGCAAGACGGATTGCGGAGGGCAAGAACGTTGTTTCCTCCAGTCGGTCAATTACATCGCGGAGCCGGGCGCTCAGAAGTCCGATCAGATGCAGCGCGATCGGCGGCTCGCGCTCTAGCAAGTTCAGGAAGTCACGGCGCGGCAGAAAAAACATCTCGGTGTCCTCGATCGCCACTGCGTCGGCGGTTCGTGACCGCCCGTCGAGCAGTGTGATTTCACCAAAGACATCTCCGCCACCGAGAACGTTCATTGTCATCTGCTGTCCGAGATTGTCCATGATTCCAATGCGAATCACGCCACGCCGAATGGCGTAGAGGCCGTCACCCGCGTCACCCTTCAAGAACAGAATCTCGCGCGGAGCTAAGTGTCGCGGCCGGCAAACGGCTGCCATCTTCTCAAGCGCGTCCTGTTCAAAGCCCGAAAAAAACGGGTTCGCGGACAGAATGCTCACAATGCGATGAGGGGCACCGCTCATCGAATGCCTTCCGAATTCGGCCGAGAGGGTTCATCCCTCGGCAGGCTGTGTGATCCGGCTCACAGATCGTCTGGCCGGTACTGGGCATATATGCGAGCCGGTCGACCAGTCAAACGCTGGGCGCAGATGATGATGACCTCTACCACGAAAGGAAACCGCCGATGCCGACCTACCTGATCGAGCGGGACGTTCCCGGCGCGAAGAGCTTGAGTGAAACCGAGCTGCAAGAGATATCCGCCAAGTCCAACGCCGCCGTCGCCGACCTCGCCCAGCCCCATACCTGGATCACGAGCTATGTCGCCGGTGACAAGTTCTATTGCGTGCATGAAGCGCAAAGTGCCGACGTCATCATTCAGCATGCCAAGGCGGGCGGCTTTCCAGTCAACTCGGTGACCGAGGTGTCGGCCGTGATTGGGCCGCAGACCGCGCAACGCGGCTGAGGCTTGGCCACGTCCGGTCTCGACCCCGGGCGTGGCCCCCGGTCGGCGAAAGCTGCCGGGCTCCCAACCCGCACTGAAGCCCGGTGATGGAGGTCGTGCTCCGCTGGCCTTGACCAGCATCCGTCGCCGCCATTCAAAAGGCAAATGAAGTGATATTAAATGCAGTTATCGTTGAACACTACAGTCCGCTCATTGCTGGAAATAGCAGCACGATCATGGCCAATCAGCTATTTTCACCGCATCATAGTGCGATTATACCATACTTATTGAGCCGCCAAGATTGTCATCGACTGTAAATAATTTCTGATTATACCCTAAAGGATATCGCTATTGATCGATCAGAGATGGATTACTGGGTCGATAATACTTCAGATTACCTATGGCGCGACGACTGCCTCACGGTCGAACAAACGACCAATCGGATTGTGCGCGTCACCGCAATCGAACGACCAGGGCGTTTATGTTCGAAACTCTTCCGCGTCGAAAGCGGTGCCGGTTGGAGCCGGAGTACCGCAACATGCAGCACACGAGAAACGGTTCCTGCAAACGCGGTCAAAGACCATGATCAATAGCAATGCCAGAACGACCGGGTTTAACGGGATCGACGATCGCATCAGGCGGGATCGCGTCTCCTCAATCGAAATAGAAACAAAGCAAAAATGCGAGAGCCGCGCCATTCGCTTTGTTCGACAGGCCAGTGGGCACCGCGACGCAGAACAGCAATTCGGCGGCACTATGGAAGGGTTATATCATGAAGGTTGCACTGCTGCTGTCGTTGTCGATCGTAGCGGGCGCTGCGCTCATCCCATTGGACGCAAGTGCCCAACAGCCTATGACACGCATCCAACAGTCTTGCCTTGCCTGGGATACAGCTTTGCAGCGCATGCTCTTGTGGAGTGATGAATATGCGATACATCCCCCCGAGCTGCGAATATCTGTGCATGCCGAGGCCGTTCGTTTGCGCGAGAGATGCAGCCGCGATGTAACAACGGCGACAGTTAATCGCTATGTTATTCTTAGTAAAATCCTTTACGACGATGAAGCTGACGAAGTCGAGAGCTTCGACTGATTCCTTCTTCAGGTTGTTCAGCCGCTTCACCTGATCAGACTTCAGCCCGCCAAACGCCTTGCGCCAGCGATAATAGGTGAACGCCGTCACGCTCATGGCCCGGATCGCCTCCGCGACCGGGCGCCCCTGGGAAAACAGCACGTCAACCTGACGTAGCTTAGCGACGATCTCTTCGGGCTTATGCTTTTTCTGCGGCATCGGGCGTCCTCCAAAGGCTCAAAAGCCTACTTCAGGGAGGGCCAATTTTCAGGGGGCAGGCCAGTTCGGTGGTGATAACGCGTCGCCTGCGGGGCCGCAGCGGCGCGCAACTATTCAGCCGCAGGCGACGGGCGGAACGCTCCCGCACGGCTCCTCGGGCCAGCACGACTGGCGCAGGGCAAGCTGTCTTGATGGATGGCTCGTAGCGCACCGGCGCGCGCGGGAGCACCGGCGCCAGGCATCGGCAAGCCTCAAAGCCCGCCGGCCTGCACGGCCTTGATCGCCTGCGCGCGATCAAGCTTGATGTCGACCCGCCTCTCTGCCGGCACGGCGCCCTTCTGCTCCGCTTCGCGGTTGCCTTTGGCCTGCCGAACGAAGGTAATGGTCGGGCTCTCGAATTTTCGTTTGATCTCGATTTCCAGCGAGGTGACGCGGTCCAGGCTGATCTTGTCGTTGATCTTGGTAGAGCCGGTCGTGCTCGCATAACCCGACAGCAGGATCGGCACCTTGCCGACCTTGATGGCGCCCGTCAGGCTCGGCGCGTCCCGCTTCACGCGGCTGATCCAGTCGTCCAGCCTGGACAGATGCGCATCGCTGATGACCCGCTCGTTCTCCACGAAGCGAACGGAGAACGACAGAAGATCCTCGGGGACCGTGGCCGTCTTTTCCTTGCTTGGACGATTGATTGCGTAAAGGAAGACCTTGAGCGGCATATCAACCGAATAGCCAGACTTCGAAGAACCGATTCCACTGAGGCCGACGGGACCTATGCCAAAACTGAAACCATCGCCGGATGCGCCCATCTTCATCTTTAGGATAAGGGAGACAAATGCGGCATCGGCTTCATGCGTATTCTGGTTCTGAGCCAGTTCGACGGCAACGGTGACGCCTGCCGATCCACCGATCGAGCCCAGATCGACCGCGCCTTGCGGATCGAACGTGAGCCCATCGGGGCCATAGTGCACAAGCCATGACGTGGAAAATTTATAATGCCCAGTTCCGTACATTCTGGGGTATTCTTTCTGAACGCTCGGGTCTGACGCCATTCTAAATGTTATATCATTTACAAAACCTTCGAATAAATGATAATCGATGTTCACTATAATTTTGATTTCACTCACTTCTTTCCACTTTATATGCCAATATCTTGCCAGCAGCAGCGCGTTATAACCAGTAAAATCTAAGTGGTGAGTAACATCTCCAATAACTAATACCTTTGCATCTATGTTTATTTTTCCACGAAAATTGCTTGGATTTTGAATTTGCATAACGTCATTTCCGTATCAAGGAGATTAGTTTCACGCGCCTGCGCGTTTCTGGTAGTATGTGCCATTATGTGATCGGCAACACGCCGCTGTATGTGATCTACATCACATCCCTGCGGCTTTCGCCGGTTTTGGCGATCGGCAGCTATGGGCAAGGTTGCGACATCAATTCGGCTACTGCGGTTGTCGCGGAGAGCCGCAGTGGCGCGGGGCCGAGACGAGAATCGGCCCGCAAGGGGGGACAAAATTCGGGCCTGACGCAATCTCGCTGACGTTTGGATCATAGCGCACCGATAAGACGCGCCTGAAGTAGATCGATCTTCCGGCGGCAGTACATCTGGCGTTTGACGGGCTTGAGACGGGTGATCTGGCCCTCAGTTTGACCGTTTGACCAGGTCGAGAGGATTGCAGCTCGCACTGCGGCCTCGTTTCGGCGGACGCTATTCGCCAATGAGGCGACCAGGCTTTGGGAGGCGCGATCGATCCAGTATGCCAAGGGCTTGGGCCGCAAAGACCCTAGCTAGGCATACCTGCCAGATGCAGAGCGTCGAGCAGCCGTGTCAGAAACTGCTCGTTTCGCAAAGGGTGACCGGCTCTGGTGCGCTGGATCGTGCTGTTAGGCTGACGCTGCAGCAGGGCGGCGAGTTCGCTGCGGGCCGCCTGCATGTCTCCTGCAGAGGCCAGTGCCGCGACGAGATAGCGCCTTGCCGTCGTCGCCTCCGGGACATTGGACAGCGACCGTCGCGCTGCCGCGACGGCTTCACCGAAGCGCTCGGCGTAGAAGAGTGCGGCTGCGCGCACTGAAAGAAGATCCGACTGCAGCGGCGAGAGCGGATCCAGCCGCTCCGCCTCGTCCGCTCGCGCCAACGCGACTTCAGGCTCGCCACCCCAGACCGCGACCCAGGCCCCGAGCCGCCAGGCCTCGGCGCCGTTAGGATTGAGCCGCAGCGAAAGATCGAGCAGCGCGCCGCCTTCGTCGTGCTCGCCGCCGAGAACCGACAAGAGATGCCCGCAGAGCGCCAGCACCTGCGGGTCGGAGCGATCGGCCGCCAGCGACTGGCGCGCGAGGTCCAGGGCCCGGGCTCGGCCTGCCGCATCGTCGGGCTCGACGCCGAGCCAGATCGTGGTCGCGACGCAGCGCGCCAGAAGCGCCCGCGCCAGCACGAAATGCGGATCACCTGACAGCGCCTGCTCCAGCAGCGCGACAGCCTCAGCATTGCCTGCAGGCGTGCGCGAATAGTAGCCGGGGAGCGCACGCAGGTAGCAGTCGAAGGCGTCGAAATCGCTGGTGCCCTTGCGGAGCACGCGATCGATCTCGGCCTTCAGCAAGCGTGGCTCGATCGCCGCGGCTATCGCTGCCGTCATCGCTTCATAAAGCGACAGCACGCCCGGGCCGTCGCTTCTGAAGCTGTCCTGCCAGACTTGGTTGGATGACCGGGCATCGACGAGCCGGCAGCGCACAATCAGCCGGTCGCCTTCCTCGGCGAAGGAGCCGTCGATCAGGTAGCGCGCGCCTAGCCGCGAGGCGACGGCCGTCTCGTCGCCAGTCCACCCTCCGCTCTGAACTGCCGAGGCATTCGCGATGACGGTGAGCCAGCGGAAGCGCGACAGGGCGATCGAGATCTCCTCGACCAGACCTTCGGCCAGATAGCTGCGGCTCGACGGTCCAAGCAGGCGAAATGGCAGGATGGCCAGCGAGGGCCGACTGTCCGAAGGAGCCAGCGCCGGGAGGGCGTGCGCCTGCGGGCTGAACGGACAATCGAGCAGATAGCCTCGCCGCGGGACGTGCCGCAGCAGCTTTCCGTTCCCGTCGTCGAGCGCCCGCCGCGCTTCCCTGACCGCCTGGAAAAGGCTGTCTTCGGTAACGTTGATCCGGCCCCAGATCCGGTCGAGCAAGTCCGTCTTGGTCAGCGGCCGGCCATCGGCCGTCGCTAGAGCGACCAGGAGCTCGAACGCCTTCGGTCTGAGGCTGATCTCGCCGCCGTCCCGGCCCAACAATCGCCCTCGCGCCGGCTCCAGCACGAAGCCGTCGAAGCCGATCGCGGCTCGCTCGTCGCCGCCGGACACCTTGCTCAACTGATCTTCGTTCATCGGCGAATTTCAGCACAGCTTCAGCGCGCTGTCAGGACGCGAACGCGGCGTCGACGGATGATGACAGCATCGCAACCGATCGAGGATGTCGACCATGACCCCGACCATGACACCATTCCAACCGCCAAGGCGCGTGCCGCAACTGATGATGTCCCGCCGCAGCGTCGTCGCCACCCTGTGCGCCATGCCCGCCTTCGGCGAGATCTCCCACGCCCAGGGCGCCTGGCCGGACCGGCCGGTCCGCATCCTGCTCGGGCAGCCGGCCGGTTCCGGCTCCGATCCGTTGGCGCGCGGCCTCGCGCCGCATCTCGCGGCGGCCTTCGGCAAACCCTTCGTTGTCGAGAACATGCCCGGCGCCGGCGGCGTCGTTGCCGCCGCAGCCGTAGCCCACGCCGACGACAGACATACGCTCGGCATCGTGCTCGGTGGACCGACCACCACTGCAAAGGCTATGAACCCGAACCTGCCCTATGATCCGGCGACCGCGTTCCGTCCGATCAGCCTGCTCAACCGCTCGCCCTTCGTCCTCACGGCCCATGCGGGCAGTTTCGGCGCGGGCGCGCGCTTCGCAGATGTCGTCGACTACGTCCGCGCCCATCCCGGCCAACTCTCCTATGCGTCGATCGGCGCCGGCACAGTGACCCATCTGGCAATGGAGGAACTGAAGGCGGCGCTTGGCCTCGACATCGTCCATGTGCCGTATCGCGGCTTCCCGCAGGCGAGCCTGGATCTTGTCGCAGGCCGCTGCCACCTCATGTTCAACGTCGTCGCGGCTGCAGCGGAGCATATCGCAGCGGGGACGCTGATCGGCGCTGCCCAGACCGGCGCGAGCCGAACGGGCTCTCTGCCGGACATCCCGACCTTGCAGGAATTGCAGGCACCCGGCGCGCCGTTCTTCGGCTGGTCGGGCATGATCGCGCCTGCGAGCTTTCCAGACGAAGCGGCGCGACGCATCGCCGCCGTCGTGCGAGCGGCGTTCGCCGCCGATCCGAAGGCGCGGGGCGGGCTAGACCGCGCCGGCAGCGAAGTCCTCGGCACCGACCCCGAAGACCTCCGGACGTTGCAGGAGAGCGAGGGGAGGCGCTGGAACGCGGTCATCGCGCGGCTCGGCCTGCGCATCTCCGAATAGCGGGCCTGACAGTCGCGAGTTAGAGGAGAAAGATCATGGTCACGACCGAATCCGCAATCATGTTCGCCTTCATGCTCAGCAATACCGCCCGGGTGCTCGCCTATCTCCCTCAGATCATCGCCATCGCTCGTGACGAAGGGCGGGCGAACGCGGTATCCGGCTCGACTTGGAGCCTCTTCTTTGTCGCGAACCTGACCTCTGCGCTCTATGCGGGTGTGTTGAGCGGCGACACCACGATGATGATCGCCTTCGCCGCGAACACCGCCTGCTGCGCTGCGATCGTGGCAACGCTATGCTGGAAGCGACGGGCGGTCAGGTGTGTCCTCGATCTGCTGCGTCGTTAAAGCACATTTTCCGAATGTCCGTTTCGAACGCTCGACTGATGCCCGCAACTGGCGCATCTCGCCCGGACCAGCGTCAGGCCACTCCCGGAGTGAGCCTGTGTGGCCTCCCTCATTCGGATGACGCAGCCAAACGGTTTGACCGTGACACTAGCAGCATGGGTTCATAGAATTGGGTATGGGAGGCCGGAGTGCCGATAAAACGCCTTTTAATCGTATTTGGGATCGTATTTATTTCGCAGCAATCGTTTTCGGCCGAACGATCTACTATGCAATACTCCATGCCTCCGTTGGTAGGAGCAATGATAATAGCGCGTCAATGCTTAGAAATTGGAATTGCATCGGCAATCAATACGGCGAGCGACCCATTGCCCCTGGTCGGAAACATAGTTCAGAAATGCGAAAGCGAGAAGGGCTCTAGTGTTTATATCGGCAAAGACTGGTTGAACCGGGAAGCGCATGATATACTACGCGATAATGCTGCAAGAAAGCCGAAATGATCGATATTTAATTTTATTTATAACGTTGAGCGGGATATACGGGCATGAGTTTTCTCTACACCATCATTTCCGTGCTGCTGATGTTCGCTGGTGTCGCGCCGGTCCAATCGCAAAGTATCCCGTCGAACTGCGCAAGCCAGCGGTGGCAGCTTTGGCAAATGCCGGCTTTTCCAACGCCAAATGAGGCAATGCCAATGCAGCTCGACTTAGCCGGTGGAAAGTTGATTGGTCAAGACAGAGGTGAGTGGGGCGGATATCTCGTTTTTCAGAGATCGGGCGGACAGACAGTAAAAATCGCCGAGGGTAACGTCAGGGGAGTACTTCCCTATAAGGATGGTGTTGTCGTTCTTTTTGGTCTTGCTCACCTATCATTTGACTATGGATATGCGGTGTTCATCAAAGAAGATGGGGGTCATTGGTGGTCGAAACATTTAGGCGATTTGGGTGGCCGCCCGCGAGCTGTCGCGATCCTGGGGCAGGACCGGATTGCGGTACTCTCAGGTTATGGAACATATAGTCCGATCGGTGTGCATATTCTCGAAGAAACTCGATTTTTCGCAGCAAAATGTGTCAACTAATATAGTCAGGCCAAGTCCGCTTTACATAGGAATGAAGGACGCCATGTCAATGTCTGCAGCCACTAACTCGAGCTGGATGCTTACGAAACGGCCTATCAGGCTACAACGATCAACTAAAAAACTGAATATCGTCGCGGGCCCTATTCGCGAAGACGCTCGATAGTGAACTGGCTCCAGCGCCTCTTCGGCAAGTCCCGCACCTCGCCAACAGCTGCGATCGTAGTCGAGCAGGTCGTTTCGATCATGTCACCGGCTGACGTGGAGGCTGCTGGTGGAATTCCGAACGAAGGAATCTGCGGTCACTACCGGGAAATAGACGGCCAGCGAGCCTTTCAGGAGAACCCTGTTTTTGTGAGGTTCATGCACGAGAAGATCGCCGAATACGGCCTGATCGATCAGGACCTTCAAGCCGCAGCGGTCAAGCAAGGGGAAGGCTACGTCTACATCATCGATCTGCGGACGCCTGAGGGTCCGATGGGGAACGTGCCAACGGAGGATATCATCGGCGCGTTCAAGGTCGAGGGAGGCCGTGTCGTTCCGGGAAGCTATCAGGAAATGGGCACCCATCGCGTGATGACCGCGAACGGCCTCGTTCGGGTTCCGCCGGACATGCACGCATTCCTCGTTTCTGGCCTGAAGGCGTCCTCCAACAAGAGCGCCTAACACCGCCGCGACGGCACATCCGAGCGATCGATCAATGACGCGCGATTTCGAGGAGACATGATGGCGGACATCAACAGATATCAATACACCGCCAAGAGGCACAAACGATTTGAGGCCGAATGGCTTCGAAATAGCAAGCCTGAGGACGTCTATTTCCGGGCACTCCCTGATCCAGTTCGGGCCCGCCGGTCGCTCAATTTCAAGGACGTACTCGCTGAAGTTGTTTTTGAACGCTACCAGGACTGGGATGGGTCTTGGGTTGAGAACGATGCAGTCATCTGGATTGGGATGATTGTGTCGGAGAGACCGGGTGCAGGAGCACAGCTTCTGAAGCTCCTGCGGAACGCCAGCATCAGCTACGGCGTCTACATGGCCGGCATACCAGCGCCTCGGGAACCACGCAATTGGAACCGAGGCAAGTTCAGCGTCGATGAGCTCAGATTGGCTGGTTGGCTTGAACGGCAGGGGTTTGAGCTTGTACGCAGGGGCTCGGCATTTCGAGTCGTTTTCACCCCATACTGCGGCGTCGAGCCGGGTAAATCGTTTTTCGAAGCGAATGGAGTGCCAGCCACCGGGCACTGGACACAGCAGCGGGCCAGGACATGAGTGTCACGAAGCATCTGACCTATGCAGTCCCCGACTTGCACGGCCGTTTTGACCTTTTGAAAATGGCTTATGCGGCTATGACGGACCACGCCCGTGGTCTGGCCGGCCTTATTGTTCATCTGGGAGATTACGTGGACCGTGGGCCAGATGGCCGAAGGGTCGTCGAGTTCCTCATGGATGCGGAAACTGTTCCGAGCGGCTGGAAGCGGATCTGCCTGCGTGGAAATCACGAGGATATGATGATTGCTGCCGCCAGCAGCGCGGAGCTTTGCGACCAAAAGTGGATGCCCAATGGAGGGGACAGTACGCTGATTTCCTATGGGGCGGCGTATGGCGACACGATCGAGAAGGGCATGTCCCTCATTCCATCCGAACACGTCACATGGATGAAGCATCTTCGCCTCATGCATATCGATGATCATCGGGTCTTTGTGCATGCCGGGGTCAATGCCAACTTACCACTCGACACGCAGGACGACCGCGAGGTCGTATCAATGCGCTATCCGAACGACTTCGAGGATGGCCACGGCGAGCGCCACGTCGTTCACGGGCATACGCCGAAGATAAAGGGACCACTGGTCTATCGGGGCCGCACCAACATAGACACCTATGCCTGGGCGACTGGACGCCTGGTTATAGGCGTCTTCGACGATATGCAGGCCGGAGGAGCCGTGGAATTTCTCGAAGTGACCGGGCAGCCCGCTCCAGAGGAGGACCTCTAAACTAGGCCGTGGACTCATTACGGCGTAGCCAGATCCTGACGCATGCGAGCTTGAGGCTTGCGAGGAAGTTCTCCGCGAGCTTGTCGTAGCGTGTGGCGACGCGGCGGAACTGTTTGATCTTGTTGAAGAAGCGCTCGATCAGGTTCCTGTCCCTGTAGAGGTGGCGGCTGAAGCAGATCGGGTCCTTCCGATTGCTCTTGGGCGGGATGTTGGCCCAGGCTCCGCGTTCGCCGACGAGCGCGCGCAAGGCGTTGGCGTCGTAGCCCTTGTCGGCCATCAGCATCGCACCGGGAGCGAGATGACCGATCAGGTCGGCGGCGCTGGCGATGTCGCTGGCTTGCCCCGCCGTCAGCTTGAGCTGGATCGGGCACCCTTGCGCGTCGACGAGGGCATGTATCTTGGTGGTGAGCCCACCTCGGGAGCGACCGAGACAACGATCTCGATCCCCCTTTTTTCGGTCGCACCCTGCTGGTGGACCCGCACGACCGAGGTGTCGATCATCTGGACGTCGCCGTCGTAAGCCTTTGTGATCGCGTCCATCAGCCGATCCCAGACGCCGGCTTTGCGCCAGCGGTTGAAGCGATTGTAGATCGTCGTCGGCGGGCCATAGCGAGCCGGCACATCCGCCCAGGGCGCACCCGAGCGAAGCACCCAGAAGATACCGTTCAGGACGCGCCGATCATCGACCCGAGGCACGCCGCGCGGCTTGTTGGGAAGATGCGGCTCGATAGCCGACCATTCAAAATCGCTGAGTTCGTAGCGTCCCATCGCCAAGCTCCTCTTTCAGAGCTTGAATCACGAAATCGCCGCCGCTGGAATCGGCCGGACGCGCTTATGGGTTTACGGCCTTGGTCGTGCGAACGCTTATCTGAACCGCGCGTCCGCTCATCACCGATGATATGGGACGAAATTCGCTCGTACTGATCGTCCCGAAGAACTAGGCGCTCCAGAACACCCATGGCTGCCTCCAAAAGACAGCTTTGAATCACGCTTCACAGCCCTTGGGAATTGCCCGCCGTCAGCGCTCTTGAGACAGTTTAGGGGTTTTCGGGAAGGGAGGATTTCTGGATCATCTGTTCGGCCAGCAGCTTCTTGAGGCGGGCGTTCTCGTCCTCAAGGGTCTTCAGCCGGCGCGCATCCGACACGTCCATCCCGCCATACTTGGCCTTGAACTTGTAGAAGGTCGCCGAGGAGATGCCGTGCTTGCGGCAGACATCAGCCGTCGCCGCTCCGGCCTCCTGCTCCTTCAGCATCCCGATGATCTGCTCTTCCGTAAATCGTGAGGGGCGCACTGTCCGTCTCCTTGAGTGACGGACTCTACCCAAATCTGGCGGAGGATCAGGGTCTCAGGTCAACCCCACCACCCGCAGCAAGGGTGGTAAGACATCATGCGACAGCGTGAAAGGACGCGCAGGGAGAACAATAGCGGCACTGGCGCGTCGCTCGGCCCGCATCCCGCTCATCCGAAGGCTACGGTAGCCATAGGTCTGATTAGCAGCCGGTGTCGAACCCCGCTCGCATAAGACTAACAGCTGTAGCAAGAGTGGCTATGCGATGAGCCGCACCCGGAGCAGCTGCTTCAAGCTGGAGCGCAGCAACTATATGCCGTCGTGAGTGGCCATCCGGCTGCTTGAGTAGCCCAGGCCCATGACCCAACGCACGACATCCGGATAACTAGGATGCGTGGTGATCTCCATCCCGGGACTTTTTACGACGGCGTTATGCAGTTCCATGAGCCCCATATTGTAATGTATAAACCGATCAAATTGAGTAACGTAGAATAATTCCTCAGCAAGTCGGGCAGCGACGTCTTCCTCAACATGATTAAGGCTACTTACTCTAGCCATATCAAAGATTGCATGCGTGGATTCATGAACAATGACAGCCCAGTCCCATGTTTCTAGCGTAGATTGTGTTTCAAGTTTCGTTTCAAATGTAAACGTATCTGTTGTGCCATTATAAGAAGCATCTGCCGGAGGGTAGCACGAAGCGAGTTTAACTGAGTCGAATTCTATATTTATTTTGCCTGTATCTATTATTAGTTTTCTAATTTTAGCGTATGAAGCGCTGTGAACTCTGAAGCCCTTGACGGTGAAATTGATCGTCGCCACGCCTTTGCTGCTTAGGACCTGCGCCATTGCTTTTCTGAAATCGGGTCTATTGCGACTCATGGGCCACCCTGATGCTCTGGTTCGCGCATAAGGAAATTGGTAGCGAGCAGCCGGACAAGGGTCCTCCCCTAAACAGATGATGCGGGCCACGGGGCGTGAGACCCTGACTGGGAACATGTCGCGACCACTGCCCGCGCACGGAGCACGTTAAGCTTTCCAATTGCGACGCCCAGCGCGGCGGGCTCTATTTATTGAATAAACCAGGTGAGTAGTCGCCACGCGGCGTAGGCTAGAGCGAACAACCACGCCGCCATTACGATCAATAACATGCCGATAAACGTGGTAAGCGTGACCCGGCCCTCTGCCTTAGGTTGTGCAGACTGGTCTTCTGCGCTGCATTCGGCTTCCGTTGTCGGCGAAGTCATCCGGCGCCCCCCATTTTGCCTAAACTCGTGCTCGATGGAATTGTTTCCGGGCGTCGATCAATTTCAATCAAACCAGCGCAATGCGTCCATGAGCCCACAGGACGGCGAGCACCACAACTGCTATGATAATCCCCAGGCCAAAGGTTAAAGCTCCTAGGAGCGGCGTCCTCCATTCAAGCAGACTGAGGACGGATTACTGAAAATGAAGCGGAACAAGCGCTTTCCGGGCCGTTACCTGGGGCACGCCGCTCGACTTGTATGCCGTATTTATCGGGCAATGACCTTATTTGGGCACGATCGAGAAGAGCCAATACGGAAACTTAACGTCAACTAGATGCCTAACGTAAGATTAACGTCCGACGCGATCTGCGCCTATCACTTTAGGCGAGCCGGAACGGTGGGGTCATCGCGGGTTCCGCTCCGGCTCTGGCCACATAATGCTGCGCTGACGCCAGCTTCACATGGTTGCAGATGTGTAGGGCCACGCCGGGACGTTGTCAGCCCGCGCGGACGGACAACCCGTAGCGCTCGGGATCTCTATGGCCCGCGACGCTCACATTATCGTTGGCCGGGTGCTTCCCTACCGGAAGCCTATCGTCGAATCCTTTGAAAATCAGTACGCGGAGCAGCGACCATTCAAGAGCACAGGCAGCATGATATGACCAAGACTCCGATCTACACGATCACCGAAATGGCCGAGCAGACCGGCCTTACGCTGCGGGCATTGCGGTTCTACGAGCAGCGCGGAATCTTGTCGCCAACCCGCGAAGGCCTCAGCCGCCTCTATAGCGAGTACGACCGCCTCAAACTCGCAAAAATCATCAAATGGCGCGCACAGGGTTTCACCATCTCCGAGATCAAGGACGCGCTCTACAACGGTGGCTTCCCACAATCGAAGATCGTTGCCCAGCTCGAGCAACTTCGCCAGCAGCGCGATGAGCTTGACGTGGCAATCGCTGAACTGATGCAGTTGGTGCAATGATCAGGCACACCACCCGCCTCACGGTGGAGCCCCCGGGCTAATGCCTAAGCGGGATATCCGCCGCAATCAAAGGTTCGATGCAGCACTGCTATTTGCGGCCAAGAATCGCTTGGCTTCGGCTACAAATAGCAGCCACGTTGGCGTTTCGCAGCAATTGGCCACTTCAAGAAGCGGTTCCAGGCCGACCCGTTCTGCGATGGAAAGGTCAACTGGGCTATCAGGGTTCAAGCGCCGCGACCGGCACATGGCACGCGCAATGCGGATAATTCGTGTCTGTTCGGCCGCTCCATCCTGATAGCCTGGAGAGCTAGCGGTTCGGCTCGCGGCTTCTCGCATGTCACCCCTGCGTCCTTCTCAATTGCGCGCGACTCCTGCAATATTTTTCGGACAGTTTTGCGACGTTAGCCCATGTCCCCGCCACCCGTAGCAGGGGTGAACGCTGCAGCGGAGTATGTCGGCTAGGGGTCGAACTTCCCCGTTGGCCGCGTTCCGGAAAGTAGACGTTCAGCACGAACGAAACCGGACTATTTTGTCCCGGTCAATCCACTAGATGCGACGCGATATGCCTATCGCCAAACCGAGCCCTGAAGATTACGTAGCGTCATTGAGCGCGTTGAAACCAAACTAGGTCGTGTGGACAAAGCGGATTCCCAAATCAGCTGAAGCGTGATTCAAGGCTGTTCTTTGGGGAGAACGGCGGTGCTT
>NNBT01001990.1_pt1 | contig 72581 bp, 68 predicted proteins | sample 1173831 | NCBI WGS metagenome assembly NNBT01 (sample SAMN07173936, study PRJNA388173) | plant metagenome | isolation source: symbiotic tissue sample KVJ10 | place: Norway: Troms, Kvaloya island | reverse complement strand
CGCTGATGGTCGCGTTCGGCGTGGTCGGGGCCGCCGGGCAATGGCTCGTCACCCGCGCCTACCAGATGGGCGAGGCCTCGGCGCTGGCCCCGCTCGATTTCGTCCGCCGGCTGCTGGCGACCCTGAGCGGCTATCTTGTCTTTGCCGAATTGCCCAACCTCGTCACCATCGTCGGCGCCGCGCTGGTGGCCGGCGGCACCCTCTATACCATGCGCCACAATGCCGGCGCGCGGGCCCCAGTGGCCGCACCCCTGCCCGACACCCTCCCCTCCCCCTGAAGCGGACGACGACGCATGACCCATCATCACCTTAAAGCCAGCGGCGCGACCTGCCATTGGGGCTTCTTCGACGCGGCGCTGAAGCCGAAGCTCGTGATCGCCAGCGGCGACACGGTCACCGTCGATACGGTGACGGGCGCTCCCGAGGTCCACCCCAAGCCAGGGAGCGGCTTCACCACCCCGCCCGAGATCGCCGATGTCCACGCCCATGCCGAGAAGACCCTGCCGGGCCATATCCTGACGGGGCCGATCGCGATCGAGGGCGCCAAGCCCGGCCATGTGCTGGAGGTGCGGATCGAGGACATCCAGCTCCGGCAGGATTGGGGCTACAATGTCATCCGCCCGCTCGCCGGCACGCTGCAGAGCGATTTCCATGATGTCCGGCTGCTGCACATCCCGCTCGACCTCAACGCCAAGATCGGCAAGCTGCCCTGGGGCCTGGAACTGGAGCTCGCGCCCTTCTTCGGGGTGATGGGAACGGCGCCGCCGCCGGCCTGGGGCCGCGTGACCTCGATCGTGCCGCGCGCCTTCGGCGGCAATCTCGACAACAAGGAGATGGTCGCGGGCGCGACGATCTTCTTGCCAGTCTTCGTCGAGGGCGGGCTGTTCTCCTGCGGCGATGGTCATGCGGCGCAGGGCGACGGCGAGGTCTGCGTCACCGCGATCGAGACCGCGCTGCAGGGCCGCTTCACCTTCATCCTGCACGAGGACCTCACCTTCACCTATCCGCGGGCGGAGACCCCGACGCATTACCTGACCATGGGCATGGACCCCGATCTCGACCGCTGCGCCGAGATGGCGCTGCGCGACATGATCATGCTGATCGGCGAGGTGGCCGGCCTCTCGCGCGAGGACGCCTACACGCTGTGCTCAATCGCCGCCGATCTGCGGGTGACGCAGACGGTCAACGGCTCGAAGGGCATCCACTGCATGCTCGCCAAGAAGCTGCTCTCGCCGAAGGCAGCCTGAGATGGATCTGGGTCTGAAGGGCAGGATCGCGCTGATCACCGGCGGCAGCCGCGGCATCGGCAAGGCCACCGCATTGCTGCTCGCCGGCGAGGGCGTCCGTCTCGCCATTGCTGCGCGCGGGGCTGACACGCTGGCCGGGACGGCCGCCGAGATCCGGGCCGCGGGCGGCGAGGTCCTCACCATCTCAGCGGATTTCCGCAGCCCCGCGGAATCGGCGCGGGCCGTCGCCGAGACCGTGGCCGCCTATGGCGGGCTCGACATTCTGATCGCCAATGCCGGCGGCAGCGTCGGCGAGCGCGAGCTGGCCAGCGCCAGCGACGCCGATTGGGAGGAGACCTTCCGCTTCAATGTCGGCCATGCGATCGCGGCGCTGCGCGAAGCGACTCCCGCGCTCGCCCGCAGCGACATCGGCAACGCCGTCTTCGTCGCCTCGATCTCGGGCCGCGCGCCGGCCGCACGCGGCGCGCAATATGCAGCGGCGAAGGCCGGACTGATCCACGCCGCGCGCTCGCTCGCCTGGGAGCTGGGGCCTCAGGGCATCCGCGTGAACGCGGTCTCGCCAGGCTCGACGATCTTCCCCGGCGGCGGCTGGGAGCGAATCCGGGCCGAGCGGCCCGAGGATTTCGCCAGGTTCGAGGCGGAGGATTTTCCGGCGAAGCGTCTCGGCGCGGTCCAGGAGATCGCCGACGCAATCGCCTTCGTCGTCTCGCCGCGCGCGGCGGGCATCAACGCGGCCGACATCCATGTCGATGGCGGACAGCGGCGGCCCTCGATCCGCTGAGGGCGATCTGCCGCCGCCGGGGCGGCGGCAGGTCCGTATGCCATGTCAGGACACGTGGGGCGGCAGGCGGCGATGCCAGTCAGTGTCGCGCTGATAGGCGTCGGCGATCTTGAGCACACGCGCCTCGGCGAAGGGGCGGCCCTGGATCTGGAAACCGATCGGTAGGCCGTTGGAATCGAGCCCGCAGGGCACGCTGACCGAGGGCAAGCCGAGATAGTTGATCGGCCGCGTGTTGATCGAAACGTCCTGGAAGGTCTCGATCGCGCCCGGGGTGCCGGCATCGATGTCGGTCGCCAGCAGCGTCGGCACCTTCATCCGCAGAGTCGGCGTGATGAAGGCGTCGCAGACGCCGAAGACCGCGGCCGCCACTGCCTTCAGGATCGCCCCGCGCCTTGCCAGCCCCTCGAGATAATAGGTGCCGGGAATGCCCTGCGACGGATAGAGCCGGCCGCTCAGATGCACGGCATAGTCCTGCGGTCGCTCACGCATCCATTGCGCATGGATCGTGCCGCCCTCGACGCGCGAGACGATGCCGCCATAGGTCGCCACCGCATCCATATGCGGGATCGTGACCGGCAGGATCACGGCGCCGCGCGCCTCCAACACGGCGACCATGGCGTCAAAAGCGGCCTGCACCTCGGGGTCGATTCCATCGAAGAAGTAGTTGGTGGGGACGCCGATGCGCATTCCCCGGATGTCGCCGGTCAGCGCGGCCTCGTAGTCCGGCACCGGCTCAGCCGACGATGTCGGGTCCTTGGGATCGTGGCCTGCGATCACGCCGAGGAAGCGGGCCGCGTCGCGGGCGGTCTGCGTCAGCGGCCCGACATTGTCGGCCGAGAAGGAGAGCGGCATCACGCCATGGCGCGAGACACGGGTCTGCGTCGCCTTGATGCCGGTGACGCCGCAGATCGCGGCCGGAAGCCGGATCGAGCCGCCGGTGTCGGAGCCCAGCGCGCCATAGACCAACCGCGCCGCGACCGCCGCGCCCGAGCCGGAGGAGGAGCCGCCAGTGCAGTAGTCGGTGTGCCAGGGATTGCGGCAATGGCCGTAATGCTGGTTGTGACCCGTCGGGTTCTGGGCGAATTCGGCCATGTTGAGCCCGCCGAGCGTCACCGAGCCGGCATCCTCCAACCGCTCCATGACGGTCGCGGTGTAGCCCGGGCGGAAATCCTTGCGGATCGCCGAGCCGCAGGTCGAGAGCTTCCCGGCCTTGTAGTACATGTCCTTATGCGCCAGCGGCAGCCCGTGCAGCGGGCCGAGCGTCGCGCCGGATTTCCGCTTCTTGTCGAGGGCCTCGGCGGCTTCGAGCGCGGCCGCGCCCTCCAGCCAGATCGCCGAATTGATCGCCTTGTCGACACGGGTGAAGGCTTCCAGCGCGACGGTGGTGAGCTCGACCGCGGTGACGGAGCCGTCCTTGAGGGCGTCGGCGGCGTCGGTCAGCGAGAGATGCAGGAGCGAGCTTTTCGCGGAGGCGTTCATGGTTGCGGCTCCTTGGTCGCCTGGAGCGCGGCCTCGAAGCTCGACGGCTCGTCCTCGAAGGCGAGCTGCCCCCGAAGCGCGGTGAATCCCGCGATGCTGGCGGACAGCGCATCCGCCATGATGCCGGCAGCCTCATTGGGCTGCTCGATGCCTGACCAGGTTCGCGCCTGGACGGCGACGATCTCTCTCAGCGGGGTCTGCATGCCTCTCTCCTCTCTGAACCGGGTCATGGACGACGGAGGATTGTATGCAAAACATGTGCCGATTCAGGGTCGGAGCGCGCAATTCGATCCGTTTGGATACACTGGCGTTCAGGAGTCCTCAGAGAGCCCTGGGGCGGTTCGCTCCACCGCAACCTCAAACCCCGCAGATCGCGGTCGCCATCCCATCGATCATGTTGCCGCTGACGGCGAAATCCGCCAAAGCCATCATGGGTTGAGAACAGTGCGGCCCGATTGCCCAAGCCGGCCTTCGTCGCCGTCCCGCGCAGCGCCGAAGGAACCAAAGCAGCGCGCTGGACGTCTATCGTCGGCGCCCATAAGGGGCCCGAGCTTCGCACGGACAATGGCCGGCCCCTGGGCCGTGGAGCCCGACATGGTCGAGTGGTTGCAGTTCTTATACGCGATCTGCACCTCGGAGACGCCGCCGGTCCATTGGCGCGAAATCACGATCCTCTCCAACCTCGCCATCGCGGTCGCCTATTTCTGGATCCCGATGGTGATGGGCGTGGTCTTCGCGCGCTGGCGCCACGAATTGCCGTTCCGCTGGCTGTGGGCCGGCTTCGTCGTCTTCATCGTCGCCTGCGGGCTGAGCCATCTCGTCCACGCGGCTCATGCGATCACCGCACGCACGCCGCACAACGCCTTCGCACTGGCGATCATGTGCATCACCGCCATCGTCTCGCTGGTGACGGCGGCGACCTTCACCTTCCTGCTGCCGAAGATCCTGCGTCTGGCCTCGCCAGCCGACACGAAGCGGCGTCTCGAAGAGGCTGTGGCGACAGCCACCTCCGACCTGCAGAAGGCGCTGCGGCATGAGCGCGTTCTGCTGCGGGAGGTCCATCACCGCGTGAAGAATAACCTCCAGGTGACCGCGAGCCTCTTCTCCCTGCACATGCGGCGGGCGTCCGCCGGTTCGGCCGCCGAACTGCGCGCGCTGCGGGACCGGATCGAGGCCATGGCCGCCGTTCACGCCCAACTGCAGGATGTCAGCAGTTCGGCCCTGCGCGCCAAACCGTTCATCGAGCTGCTCATCCGCTCGCTGTCGCATTCGTTCGGCCGGGAGGGGATCCTGATGCAGGTCGCGGGGGATGATTTCGATGTCCCGCTCGACCACGCCACCTCGTTTGCGCTGATGATCCATGAAGTCCTGGCCAACGCGCTGCGCCACGGTTTTCCCGATGACCGCATGGGGGCCATCGACGTTCGGCTGGAGGCCCCGGGCAACCATCGTGTTGTCACGGTGAGCGACAATGGCACGGGCTTCGGCAGCGACCGGCGGCGCGGGATCGGCGAGATGCTGGTGCGGACGCTCGCGGTCCAGCTCGGCGCAGAGGTCGCATGGACATCGAATCCCGGCGCGGGCACGACATTCACGCTTGAATTCGACGAGCAGGCGCTGGTCGATCGTCTCGCCTGAACCGGCTGCGAGAGCCTGGATCGCAGGACGAGTGGCCATGAGCCAGACGATCGGCGAGATCGTCCGGCTGCCCTATTTGCGAGAACCCGTCAGCCGTCGAGGTCCGCACTCCGCCCCGGCTCCCTCATCGGACAGCCATTGCGTTCGAAGCGGAAGCGGGCCGACATCCGGTAGGCGGGTTTGCGCAGCCGCATGATCGAGCCCAGCGGCCGATGAGCCGCGAGCCCGTGCCAGGGGCTGAACGACAGGCCGTCGTCGAAGACTTTCGACTTCGCCTCGCTCCACGCCTCCTGCGGCGCGACGCTGATCCGCGCCACGGTCACATAGGGGCTCTTGTCCTCCGGCCACTGAACCGTCGAATCCTCGACCGGCATCGTCTCGAGATCGGTGCAGAGCTGCGCACGCAGGTCCCAGACGCCGCCATGGACCTGGAAGAACGCGATCGCGGCCTCCCTCAGTCCATCGGGTTTGCCCGCGAGATCGACCGGCGCATCAGTCAGGGCCATCAGCTCAGGCGACACCGGAAACAGGGCGAACTTGGCAATATAGTCGCCATGGAGCAGCGGCGCCTGCGTGTAATAGGTCTCGCCGAGGGGATGAGTTTCGGGATGGCCTCCCATCTGGATCAGGGTCGCGCTCCTGCCGCCGAAGGCCTCGACCAAGCTCTCGACGCCCTGAAGCACCGATGACAGCACCTTCTTGGCCCCTTCCGCCCGGTCGGTCGTCGCGGCCACGAGCTTGAGGCTTTTCAGGAAGGCCTTGCCGGTCGGCGCCCCGAAGACGGGACCGTTGACCATGACGAAATCCTGCGTGGCCTCCCCTTCCGAGCCTTCAAGCCGCGCGCCGGGGACGCCGATGATCTTCAGCGCGAGCCCGCGGGGCACCGACACATTGTCGTCGAGCACGTCGCCGGGGATCGTTGAAACCCGCATCGCGACAGGATAGCGGGCAGGCTTCGCGAACAGGCCCTGAGCCAGCACGGTCGGCAGATCGACAACAATCTCGATCTCACCGGTCAGCAGGGCATGACTCTTGGCATGGACGCCGCGCAGCGGGCGCCCGCCATCCCGGTAGGTCGTCTCGCTGATCGAGAGCAGCGCGGTGACGAGGCCATCGGCCGTCGCCGCCTCGTCTGCCTCGGGCTGCTCGACGCCGGGGTGGTATCGGAGCGGGGCGCTTGGCGGGGCGGAAGGCATCACGTCGGGTCTCCAGAAAATCAGCGGTCGTTACGTCACCTTCGAACCCAGCGAACAGCGAACTGTTCCAGTTCGAAACTTGGGAACCTGAAGCCGTCCGCCTTGTTGTGACGACATCCAACGCCTTCCCACGCCTTCATCCCGCGCACTGCGCCGCCCTCGCAGGAGATCAACCTTGCCCGTTCACGCCATCGTCGGGACGCAGACCGTCCCCATCGACATCACGCTGAACGGCGAAAGCCGGTCGCTCGACGTGTCGCCCGCCACAACGCTGCTCGATCTGCTGCGGCACGATCTGGCGCTGACCGGCACCAAGAAGGGCTGCGATCACGGCCAGTGCGGCGCCTGCACCGTCATCATCGACGGGCAGCGCATCAACAGCTGCCTCCAGCTCGCCGTGATGCAGGACGGCAAGGCGATCACCACGATCGAGGGCTTGGCGCGGGATGGCGAGCTTCATCCGCTGCAGGCCGCCTTCATCGAGCGCGACGCCTTCCAGTGCGGCTATTGCACGCCCGGACAGATCTGCTCCGGCGTGGCCCTGATCGAGGAAGGGCATGCCAAAAGCCGCGAGGAGATCCGCGAGCATATGAGCGGCAACATCTGCCGCTGCGGCGCCTATCCCAACATCGTCGACGCGATCGAGGACGTGCTCGTTCAGCGCGGCCAGTTCATTAAGGAGGCCGCCGAATGAACCGGTTTTCCTATCACCGCGCCAGCACGGTCGAGGACGCGATCAGGGCTCTCAGCGCCGAGCCTGCCACCCGCATCATCGCCGGGGGCACCAACCTCGTCGATTTGATGAAGTACGACGTCGAAACGCCGTCGACCCTGATCGACGTGACGCGGATCGAGACGCTGAAAGGCATCAGCGAAACGCAGGACGGCGGCCTGCGCATGGGCGCGCTCGTTCCCAACACCACCGTCGCCTATGACGAGCAGATCAATGCGCGCTTCCCACTGCTGGCGAGCGCCATCCTGGCCGGCGCCACCCCCCAGCTGCGCAACGCCGCCACCACCGGCGGCAATCTTAACCAGCGCACCCGCTGCTATTACTTCAACGACAGGCAGACGCCCTGCAACAAGCGCGAGCCCGGCTCGGGCTGCTCCGCGATCGGCGGGCTGAACCGCATCCATGCGATCCTGGGCGCGAGCGAGCACTGCATCGCGACCCACCCGTCCGACATGTGCGTCGGACTGGCGGCGCTCGGGGCAGAGGTCCACGTCGCGGGCCCCGGGGGCGAACGCGTGATTTCCTTTGCCGACTATCATCGCCTGCCGGGCGATGCGCCGGAGCGCGACAACACGCTCCAGCCCGGCGAGATGGTCGTCGCCGTCATCCTGCCCGAGCAGGCCCAGGTCTATGCCGGCCATTACAGCTATCTGAAGCTGCGCGATCGGCTGTCCTATGCGTTCGCGCTCGTCTCCGTGGCCGCGGCCCTGGAGATGGACGACGGCACGATCACCTCGGCCCGGCTCGCGCTGGGCGGCGTCGCGCACAAGCCCTGGCGTCGCGCCGAGGCGGAAGCGGCGCTGGTCGGGCGCGCGGCGGATGAGGCGGGCTTCGCCGCCGCAGCCGATCTGCTGCTCGAAGGCGCCCGAGGCCATGAGCACAACGCCTTCAAGATCGATCTGGCGCGGCGCGCCGTTATCCGCGCCCTGTCACAAGCCGCCGCGGGCACGCCGCAATCGCAGACCGACAAGCGCATCGCCTGAAAGGCTCCGACCATGCTGAAGAACGACACCCATGTCGGCTCGCCCCGCAGCCGCGTCGACGGCCCCGCTAAAGTGACCGGACAGGCAACCTATGCTGCCGAGTTCACGGCGCCCGATCTCGCCCACGCCTATGTCGTGGGGGCGAGCATTGCGCGCGGCAAGATTACCGGCATCGACGCGACCGCAGCCGAGGCCGTGCCCGGCGTCATCAAGGTCTTCACCCATGAGAACCGGCCCGGCACGGCCTGGTTCTCCTACAAGTATCAGGACATGGTGGGCCCGCCGGGCGATCCCTTCCGGCCGCTCGCCAGCGACGAGGTCCAGTTCAGCGACCAGCCGGTCGCGCTGGTCGTGGCCGAGAGCTTCGACGTCGCGCGCCATGCGGCCTCGCTGGTGCGTGTCTCCTATGAGCAGCATCCGCACGAAACCGATCTGAGCCGTGCGCGCCACGACAGCTACGAGCCGCCCAAGAGGCGTATGGGCATCGCGCCGCCGCCCAAGCCCCGCGGCGACGCGGTGAAAGCCTTCGGCGAGGCGCCCGTGCGCGTCAGCGCCGAATACATGATCGCCACGGAACACCACAATCCGATGGAGCCCCACGCCACGACCGTCATCTGGGACGGCGGCGGGAAAATCACCGTCCACGACAAGACACAGGGTGTGCAGAACAGCCAGGCCTATGTCGCCAGCGTTTTCGGGCTGTCGAGCGACGCTGTCCGGGTGCTCTCACCCTATGTCGGCGGCGGCTTTGGTTCCGGTCTGCGCCCCCAGCATCAGCTGTTTCTGGCGGTGATGGCCTCGCTCGCGCTCGAGCGCTCCGTCCGGCTGGAGCTGACGCGCCAGCAGATGTTCTCCCATGTCCACCGGCCCGAGACGATCAACGTTCTGTCGCTGGGCGCCGATCACGACGGCAGGCTGCGCTCGATCCAGCATCAGGCGGTGGCGGCGACGTCGCGCTTCGAGGATCACCAGGAGGTGGTCGTCAACTGGTCAGGGCTGCTCTACCCGGCCGAGAATGTCGATCTGCGCTACGAACTCGCCAAGCTCGACACCTATTCGCCCGGCGACATGCGCGCGCCCGGCGCGCCGCTCGGCATCTTCGCGCTGGAAAGCGCGATGGACGAACTGGCGATCGCCACCGGCGTCGATCCGGTCGAACTGCGCCTGCGCAACTACGCCGAGCGCGACGAGAACGACGACGTTCCGTTCAGCTCCAAGGAACTGCGCGCCTGTTACCGCCAGGGTGCCGAGCGCTTCGGCTGGAGCCAGCGCAACCCTAAGCCCGGCTCGATGCGCGAGGGCCGCGAGCTGATCGGCTGGGGCATGGCCAGCGGCGTCTGGGAAGCCAACATGATGAAGACCTCCGCCCGTGCCGTGCTCGGCACCGACGGAAGGCTCGCCATCTCCTGCGCGACCTCCGACATCGGCACGGGCACCTACACGATCCTGACGCAGATCGCCGCCGATGCGCTCGGGCTGGCAATGGACGACGTGACCGTCCAACTCGGCGATTCCTCCCTGCCGACCTCGCCCGTGCAAGGCGGTTCCTGGACGGCGGCCTCGGCCGGCAGCGCCGTGATGGCGGCCTGCCAGACTCTGCGCGAGAAACTGCTCAAACAGGCCGCGAAAATCGACGGCTCGCCTCTCGCCGATGCCGCGATCGACGATGTCGCCTTCAGCGACGGTCGCATCGTGATGCGGACCGATGCGGCCCGGTCCGTCCTGCTGGCGGATGCGGTCGGCGCGGGTGGCCATGACAAGGTCGAGGCCGAGGAATCGGCCGGGCCGGGCCTCATCGGCATGATGATGCCCAAGAGCCATTCGTCCTACACCCATGCGGCGGTCTTCGTCGAAGTGCGCATCGACGAGGATCTCGGCGTGATGCGGGTGACGCGCGTCGTCAACGCCGTCGCGGCGGGGCGCATCCTCAACCCCAAGACGGCGCGCAGCCAGATCATCGGCGGCGTGGTCTGGGGCATCGGCATGGCGATGCACGAGGAAACCCTGACCGACCACCAGCTCGGGCGGATCATGAACCACTCGCTGTCTGAATATCACGTGCCAGCCAATGCCGACATCCAGGACATCGACGTGATCTTCGTCGAGGAGCATGACGACAAGACCAGCCCGATCGGCGTGAAGGGTCTGGGCGAGATCGGCATCGTCGGGACGGCGGCCGCCATCGCCAACGCCGTCCACCACGCCACCGGCAAGCGCATCCGCAGCCTGCCAATCACCATCGACAAGATCCTCGCAGGCTGAGGGATCGACAGGGCATCGGTTCGCGCGATTTGCCGCGCCTTTTCGCGCGAACCGTTCTCCTCCCGCCGCGTTGGCTCTCGGCAACGAGGCGCACATCATGACCAACGACCGCAGGATCAGCATCAAGCCCTACAAGGGTCCGGCCGGCGGCTACGGCTCGCTGAAGTCGGTCGCGCAGGTGCTGGCGGCGGAGAAGGTGCTGCCGACGTCGGCCGCGCAGCTGCTGCGCCAGAACAAGCCGGACGGCTTCATCTGCACCAGTTGCGCCTGGGGCAAGCCGGCGACGCCCCACCCCTTCGAATTCTGCGAGAACGGCGCCAAGGCCACGGCCTGGGACCTGACGACGGAGCGGGCCGGCACGGCTTTCTTCGCCGCGCATACGCTGACCGAACTCGAAATCTGGTCCGACTACGAGCTGGAGAAGGCGGGGCGCCTGACCGAGCCGATGCGGTTCAACCCGGCCACCGACCGTTACGAGCCGGTCGATTGGGAGACGGCGTTTGCGGAGATCGGCGCCCGTCTGAAGGATCTCCAGGGCGACCCGGACCAGGCGGTTTTCTATGCGAGCGGCCGGGCGAGCCTGGAAGCCAGCTTCATGTACCAGCTGCTGGCGCGGCTCTACGGCACGAACAACCTGCCGGACTCGTCGAACATGTGCCACGAAAGCACCTCTGTGGCCCTGCCGGAATCGATCGGGGTCGCGGTTGGCACTGTCTCGCTGCAGGATTTCGAGCAGACCGACCTGCTGCTGCACTTCGCCCATAATCCCGGGACCTCGACGCCGCGCCTTCTCCACCAGCTGCAGGAGGCGCGACAGCGCGGCGTGCCGCTGATCGCCTTCAACCCGCTGCGCGAACGGGCGCTGGAGCGCTTCACCAACCCACAGTCGCCCAAGCAGATGCTGACGCTCGGCGAGACCAAAATCTCATCGGCCATCCATCCGGTGAAGAATGGCGGCGATATTGCGGCTCTCACCGGCATCTGCAAGGCGCTGATCGCGATGGATGACGAGGCGCGCGCCGCGGGCCAGGCTGGGCCGACCGATCGCGAGGGGCTGCTCGACAGGACCGACGACGATGCCGGCTTCTCGATCAAGGCCGCAGCCGCCGGCAAGACGAGCCGCAACATCCTCGATCATGATTTCATCGCCGAGCACACCCATGGTTTCGAGGCCTTCGCCGCGCTCTGCCGGGCGGCTGACTGGGAAGCGATCGAGACGATCAGCGGCCTGAAGCGTCCGGCGCTTGAAGATGTCGCTGCGCTCTATGCGACATCGGACCGGGTGATGGCGCTCTACGGCATGGGCCTGACGCAGCATGTCGGCGGCGTCGAGAACGTCCAGATGCTGGTCAATCTCCTGCTGCTGCGCGGCAATATCGGCAAGGCCGGCGCGGGCATCTGCGCCATTCGTGGCCACTCCAACGTGCAGGGGCAGCGCACCGTCGGCATCACCGAAAAGCCCGAACTGGCGCCGCTCGATGTGCTCAAGGAGCGCTACGGCTTCGAGCCCCCGCGCCATCAGGGCCTGACGACGGTCCATGCCTGCGAGAAGATGATCACCGGAGAGGTCAAGGCCTTCATCGCGCTCGGTGGCAATCTGCTGCGCGCCGCGCCCGACCAACTGCGCGTCGAGGCCGCCTGGCGAGGCCTCGACCTCACCGTCTCGATCGCGACCAAGCTCAATCGCAGCCATGTCCTGCATGGCCGATCCGCCTATCTGCTGCCGTGCCTCGTGCGCAGCGAGATCGACGCGCAGGCGTCCGGCCCGCAGACCGTCACAGTCGAAAGCAGCCTGGCGCATTTCCACGGTTCGCGCGGCGGGGTGAAGCCGGCCAGTGGCGCCTTGCGGTCCGAGCCGGCGATCGTCGCCGGCATTGCCCGGGCGACACTGGCGGAAAACCCCGCCACGCCCTGGACTGCCTGGAGCGGCGACTACCGGCGCGTGCGCGCCGAGATCGAAGCGGTCTGGCCCGCGACCTTCAAGGGCCTGGAGGACGACATGCTGAAGCCCGGTGGCCTCGTCCGGCCCGTCGCTGCGCGCGAGCGCAAGTGGAACACCCGCAGCGGCAAGGCCAACTTCATCGTGCCGACGCACCTCTTCGCCGGCGACGTTGCCAGCCTCGACGATCCCGCCCTGCTGCAGCTCATCACGCTCCGCAGCAACGACCAGTTCAACACGACTGTCTACGGCTATCGCGATCGTTTCCGCGGCGTCTCGGGCACGCGGATGGTCGTATTCATGAACAAGGCCGACATCGCCGCACGCGGCATGCGGGACGGCGATATGGTCGATCTCGAAACGGCGTCCCAGGATGGCATCGAACGGATCGTCCGCGGGTTCCGGATCGTCGCCTATGACCTGCCAGTGGGCGTGGCAGGCGCCTATTTCCCGGAGGCCAACCCGCTCGTTCCGCTGGGTCTGCGTGACCGCAAGGCGCACACGCCGGCCTACAAGGCCATTCCGGTCCGGGTCCGGGCGGCCGCCGCGATTGCTGGCGAGGGCAATGCCCATGCGCAGTGACCTTGCACCGTCGCATGCCGGTGCGACGCCCTTCGCGACCATGGGTTGGCAGTTCGCCGACGACAGCGCCATGCCGCTCGACTCGCAGGTGGCGATCGAGGTTCCCGTCAACATCCGCTACGGGCCTGTGCCCTATGCGGTGATGATGGCGACGCCGGCCGATCTCGAGGATTTCGCTGTCGGGTTCAGCCTCAGCGAAGGCATCGTCGATCAACGTGCCGATATCCGCGGGGTCGGCGTCACCCACGCAGGCGGCGCCGTCACCCTTTCGATCGATCTCGCGCCGGAGCGGTTCAAGCGACACCTGTCGCGCAAGCGCAGCCTCGCGGGTCGGACGTCCTGCGGCGTGTGCGGCATCGAGGACGCGGCGGCGCTGCCCATGGCGACGCATAGCGTCCCCGGTGGCAGCCCGCCGATCAAGGCTCAGGCTGTCGCGTCGGCGCTCCACAGTCTGCGCGGGAACCAGCCCCTGCATGGGCTGACGCGCTCGGTCCACGGCGCGGCCTGGTGCGACCGCCAGGGACGGATCCTGCTCGCTCGCGAGGATGTCGGCCGGCACAACGCTCTGGACAAGCTCATCGGCGCCACGCTCGGCCGGCGCGATGTCAGCGACGGCTTCATCCTGGTGACGAGCCGCGCTTCGTTCGAAATGGTGGAGAAGGCGGCGCGGCTTCAGGCGCACACCCTCGTCACCGTGTCCGCGCCGACCTCGCTGGCCGTCGACCGCGCGCAGGCGCTCGGGCTCAACCTGGTGTCGATCGCGCGCGACGATGGCTGCGTCGTGTTCGCAGGGACGCTGGCGCGGTGACGGGCCGGCCGCGCTGTTGACGGCGACGGGAGCCGGCCACGCGCCTGTCGGCGGATATCGGCGAAAGTCTGGAACCTGTTGTTATTCCGGCAGTTAGGTCGGTCAGCGACGTCAACGAGGACTTTCGATGAACACCCTGAAATCCGTTTCCCTGGCCGTGCTGCTGGCCACCAGCGCGATGACCCCCGTCTATGCGCAGACTGCGCCCGCGCCGGCTTCCGCCGTGCAGCCGACGGCGTCGAAGCCCGATGCCGATATGGCCGAGGTCCTGTCGGTCCTCGCTGGTCTTGGCGGCAAGCCCGTCGAGTCGCTCGAGCCGAGCGAGGCGCGCAAGCAGCCGACGCCGACCGACGCGGTGATGAAGATCATCAAGGACAAGAAGCTCGACGTGAAGCCGCATCAAGGCCTGAAGGTCTCCAACAGCCGCTTCGCCGACATGGGCAATCTGAAGCTGCGCTGGTACGTGCCGGAGAACGCGACCAAGGAGTCCAACCTGCCGATCATCATGTTCTTCCGCGGCGGCGGCTGGGTCACCGCCGATCTCGACGTCTATGACGCGACGCCAGCGGCGCTGGCCAGGAAGACCGGGGCGGCCGTCGTGTCGGTCGACTACCCGATGGGCCCGGAGAACAAGTTCCCCGCCGCCCATGACGAGGCGATCGAGGCCTACAAATACGTGCTGAAGAACGCGCAGGGCTGGGGCTACAACGCCAGCAAGATCGCCCTGGTCGGCGAGAGCGCCGGCGGCAACCTCGCCATCAACACCGCGATCGCGGCGCGCGACCAGAACCTGACCAAGCCGATCGCCATTGTCTCGGTTTATCCCGTCGCGACGACCTCGATGGATACGCCGTCGAAGAAGGAGCAGGCCGCCGCCAAGCCGCTGAACACGCCGATGATGGGCTGGTTCGTGCAGCACGCCACCAATGGCGGCAGCGATATCCAGGATCCGCGCCTGAACCTCGTCGCCGCCAACCTGAAGGGTCTGCCGCCGACCATGGTCATCAACGCCGAGATCGATCCGCTCAAGTCCGACGGCGACATGATCGTCGCGAAGCTCAAGGAAGCGGGCGTGGACACCACCCATCAGCTCTATACCGGCGTGACGCACGAGTTCTTCGGCATGGACGCGGTCGTGGCCAAAGCCAAAGAAGCGCAGGACTTCGCCGTGACCCAGATCAAGAAGGGCTTCGGCACCGGCATGTGACCGGCCGGCGCGGCTCCGCTTGGCCGCGCCGTTCGATCCAAATTTCACAGGCAGGCCCGCTCCCGAGGCGGGCCTGTTCCCGTTCCGCCAGAGGGGCGTGCCATCATGGAGGCAACCTTGAACCGTCGAACGGCCTTGCTTGGACTGGGTGGGACGCTGATCGCCGCCGAGCCACGTCCTGCCATCGCTGCGACCGCCCCGGCCGTGACGATCGATCGTCACGATGGCGCCGGCGCCGGACGACGGCCGGCCGTGCTGCTGCTCCATGGCGCGGACGGGGTGACGCGGCGTTCTCAATACGCCTTCGCGAGCGCCGCACTGTCGGCACAGGGCTACACCGTGCTGTTTCCTCACTATTTCGAACTGACGGACGATCGACGCGCAGCCTATGGCGAAATCGGGACCAAATACCCGCTCTGGCGCGAGGGTCTGGGGGCGATCGTCCAGGGCGTGCTTCGCGATCCGCAGATCGACCCGGCGCGTTTTGCCGTGGTCGGTGTGTCGCTGGGGGGCGCGCTGGCCCTGTCGCTTGCAACCCGAGAGGCCAGGATCAAGGCGGTGATCAGCTATTTCGGGTTTCGCCCGAACGATCTCCAGGCCGGGACCTCGCCGCCGCCGTCGCTTATCCTCCACGGCGATGCGGACCGCGTCGTGCCTGTCGGCAATGCCGACCGGATCGAGGCCACGCTTTCGGCACGGGGCGCCCTGGTCGAAAAGCAGATCTATCCCGGTGAGGGGCACGGTTTCAGTCAGGCTGCGCAGATCGACGCCGCCATGCGCAGTGTCGCATTCCTGCGCCGTCATCTTGGAACCTGAGAAGGGCTGCCGGAAGAGCCACGCGGGCTCGATTGTCGGGCGCAGCGAGGATATTGGCGTCATCGCGGGAGCGGTCTCCCATTCACAAACAGCCGGTCCCGGCTGTCAGGACACCGTCATCAGTCCGGGGTGGCGCCCTTGACGTCCTAAGCGGTGGTGCGGATGGTCCCCTGATCGGCCCGTTCCGGGTCGGGCTCTGGGGGAAGACGGATGCCGCTTGCGCCATCGAACGATGAACAGGCGACTTCACGTGAATCTCAGCGAGATGAGGTTTCGGCACGGCCTGATGCGTATCGGGCGCTCGTCGAGAGCGAGGCGTCCTACAAGGCTGCCCTCCAGGCCGGGAACATGGGCAGCTGGGAGACAGATTTACGCTCGGGGCGCCGGATCTGGACCGAGGAGGGCATGGCGCTCTTCGGCATTCACCTCGGTGATCGCCAGGGGCGGGTGGGCGGCGCCGAGGACGAGTGGATGGCGGCGATCCATCCCGATGACCGCGACCTTGCGCTGAGCCTCCGCCAGCTCGGGCAGACGCATGATTCCTTTCCGGCCGAATATCGGATCATCCGTCCGTCCGGGGAGATTGTCTGGCTTTCGGGTCGAGGCCGCATCCTGGAACGGGACGCGGCCGGCAGGCCGATCCGCCTCGTCAGCATCATGGCCGACATCTCGGAGCGCAAGGCCGCGGAGCTTGCCTTGCGGCAAAGCGAGGCGCGGTTCCGCAGCCTGTTCGAGAACGTCGCGGTGGGCATGGCCTATGCCGATCTCGGAGGGGCCTGGCTGACCGTCAACCACCGGCTTTGCGAGCTTCTGGACTACGCCGAAGCCGAGCTCATCGGTCGCTCTGCCGAAGATTTGCTCGGGAGCGCCGACCGGGGGCGGGAGGCGGACGAGCTGCGGCGCCTGCTGTCGGGCGAGATCGCACATGCCGCGTTCGAGATCCAATACAAGAGAGGCGACGGAACGTCGATCTGGATCGGCAGAACCACCTCGCTGGTGGTGGATGCCCACGGCGCGCCGCAGCACTTCGTCTCGGTCTACCGCGACATCTCCGACCGCCGCGCCGCCCAGGAGCATCAGCGCTTCCTGCTGGCCGAACTGACCCATCGCTCCAAGAACCTGCTGGCGGTGATTCAAGGCATCGCCGGCCAGACCATCCGCTCAGTCCAAACCCTCCAGGACTTCAAGACGCGCTTCACCCAGCGCTTGCAGGGGCTTGCGGCGACGCAGGACATCCTGGTTCGTCAGGACTGGTCCGGCGGGGATCTGCGTCAGCTGGTCTCGACGCAGTTCCAGATGTTCGACCTCGGCGACGAGCGCACCGACATCTCCGGTCCGAGCGTCACGCTCTCCGCCGATGCCGTGCAGGCCGTCGGGCTGGCGATGCACGAACTCGCCACGAACGCCTTGAAATACGGGGCGCTCTCCGTGCCGGCCGGTAAGGTCGCGGTCGGGTGGGCTCTCCAGCCCAGCGGGACCCTGCTGCTGTCATGGACGGAAAGCGGCGGGCCTCCGGTCGCCCCGCCGGAGCGGACCGGATTCGGCAGCATCGTTCTGGACAAGATGGCCGCATCGACCGTCGAGGGCATCGTCGCGCTGGACTACGCGCCGAGCGGCCTGAGGTGGAGCCTCGCGGTGCCGGGAAAACATTTCACCGTTCCCCTTGGCTGACCTCATCCGAGCGGCCTCGCTGAAGGACGCTCGGACGAGGTTCAAGGGAATACCCTTACGCCAGCATGCGGACGCCGGGCTCGCGCGCCCATTGCCGCGTCCGCGCCGGCGTGAGGAAGGCTTCGGCGTCCTTGCCGAGCACAACGATGCCGTCATCCTTTTCGACGCCTGCCCTGTCGAGCAGCGGCTTGGCCTCCGCGCTGTAGCCGATCGCCTTGAGGTGCCCGAAGGCGTCCTTGGCGAAGTCGACCGCCGCCCCCTCCTTCAGCAGCGCCGCGCAGCCAGCTTCCGACAGCACGATCGCGACCGCATCGAAAATGACCGAGGGCGTGCCGGCGAGCTGGCCATCGGCCTTCAGCGTCTTGCCGCCCTTCAGCGTCACGCCGCCGATCTTCGGCGCCACGATCTTCACCGTACCGCCCTCACCCTCGACCGCAGCCTTGATGGCGGCGACGAGCGCGCCATCGGCACCCTCCGAGACCAAGATGCCGACGCTGCGGCCCTTCAGGGTCTCCGGATACTTGCCGACGATCCTGAGCGCGGGCGATGCGTCCATGTCGATCGGCTTCACCGCCGGATCGGAGGCTTTCGGCAGCGGCATGGCGAGGCCTTCGGCGACGCGCCGGGCCAAGCTCTCGTCGACATTGACGAGGTTGGCCAGGACACGGATGCGGACATGCTCGAGCGTGACCTTGGACAGCTCGAAGACGAGCGCGCTGGCCATGTGGGCCTGCTCGGTCTCGCTCTGCGAACGGAAGAACAGGCGGGCCTGGCTGTAGTGGTCGGCGAAGCTCTCGGACCGCAGGCGAACCTTGTGCTCCTCGACCGGGACGGCGGCGGTGCGGAAGCCGCCCGCCGGGTCCTCGCGCGGGCCGCCCTCCTCGCCGGCTTCGGCGAGGCTGTTGGGCTCGTAATTGGCGCGGCCCTTCAATACCTGCGTCTGCATGTGTCCGTCGCGCTGCAGGTTCTGGAACGGGCAGCCCTTGGCCTTGTTGATCGGCAGCTGGTGGAAATTCACCGTGCCCAGTCGCGAGAGCTGCGTGTCCTGGTAGGAGAACAGGCGGCCCTGCAGCAACGGATCCTCGGAGACGTCGATGCCGGGCGGCATGTTGGTCGGCAGGAAGGCGACCTGCTCGGTCTCGGCGAAGAAGTTGTCGGGGTTGCGGTTGAGCACCATGCGGCCGATGACGCGGATCGGCACCAGCTCCTCGGGGATCAGCTTGGTCGCGTCGAGAATGTCGAAGGGCAGCGCGTCGGCCTGCGCCTGGCTGAGCAGCTGCACGCCGAATTCCCATTCCGGGAAATCGCCCTTGTCGATCGCCTCGTAGAGATCGCGGCGATGGTAGTCGGGATCGGCGCCCGCGATCTTCACCGCCTCGTCCCAGCAGGTCGACTGCGTGCCGAGCTTGGGACGCCAGTGGAACTTGACCAGCGTCGGCTCGTCCTTGTCGTTCAGCAGACGGAAGGTGTTGACGCCGAAGCCCTCGATCATGCGCAGCGAACGCGGGATCGTCCGGTCCGACATCGCCCACATGATCATATGGGTCGCCTCGGGCATCAGGCCGATGAAGTCCCAGAAGGTGTCATGGGCGCTGGCCGCCTGCGGATAGCCGCAATCGGCCTCCATCTTCACGGCATGGATCAGGTCGGGGAACTTGATCGCATCCTGGATGAAGAACACCGGGATGTTGTTGCCGACGAGATCCCAGTTGCCCTCCTTGGTGTAGAACTTGACCGCGAAGCCGCGCACGTCGCGCGGCGTATCGACCGAGCCTGCGCCGCCGGCGACTGTCGAGAAGCGGGTGAACAGCTCGGTCTTGACGCCGACCTCGGTCAGGATTTTCGCGCGCGTGAACTCCGCCAGCGACTCCGTCAGCTCGAAATAGCCATGCGCGGCCGAGCCGCGCGCGTGGACGATGCGCTCAGGAATGCGCTCATGGTCGAAATGCTGGATCTTCTCGCGCAGGACGAAGTCTTCCAGCAGCGTCGGCCCGCGGCGGCCGGCCTTGAGCGAGTTCTGGTTGTCGCTGATGGGCACGCCGTGATTGGTCGTGATCCGCGCATCGGGCGCCGAAGCCGTCTGATGAATTTCGCCTCCGTTGCCGGGAGTGGTGGTCGGCGCGCCGCGCCCTTTTGAGGTGGCCATGGGATGATCCGTGCTGTGTGCGCATGCACGAGGCCGCGACGCGGCCGCGATATGATGCGATCTGCACGGTCAACGTCCTTTGCCGCCGCCCGTTCCGTCATCATCAGCAATTCAGAGGCGCGCGCCGCGTCAGCCGATCGTCACTAGATCGCCGGGGCGGGAGCGAAGGCGTCCGCCGCGTCCTGCAGCGCCAGCAGGCCGACACGGCGGACCATCTCGGCGATCTCCACCAGCTGAGCGGCGAGCGGGTTGGTCTTGCGCCAGACCATGCCGATCGTGCGCGTCGGACGCGGCGCTTCGAGCCTTGCCACGCACACGGCCGCGCCGCGGATCTCCACCGGCATCGCCACCTCCGGGATCAGGGTCACACCGATCCCCGCGCCCACCATCTGCACCAGCGTCGACAGCGAACTGCCCTCCATCAGGGCGCGCGGGGCGAGCGCCGAGATGGTGCAGACCTCAAGCGCCTGATCGCGAAAGCAATGCCCCTCCTCCAGCAGCAGCAGCCGCATCTCCCGCAGCATGCTGCGGCTCGGCACCGGCCTGGCGGCGTCCTCGCGCGGGCGCACCAGCACGAACTCCTCCTCGAACAGCGTGAACGCCGTCAGCGAGGGCTCCGGGACCGGCAGGGCGACGATGGCGGCGTCCAGCCGCCCGCCGACCAGATCCTCCAGCAGGATGCGGGTCAGCGCCTCGCGCGGGTGCAGGTCGATGCCGGGATAGCGGGCGACCAGATCCTTGATCAGCCGCGGCAGCAGATAGGGCGCCACCGTCGGGATCATCCCGATGCGCAGCCGCCCCGCCAGGGGGCCGCGCGAGGCCCGGGCGAGATCGCTCAGCTCCTCGACCGCCCGGAGAATGTCGCGTCCGCGCAGCGCAAAGGCCTCCCCCAGCGTGGTCAGCCGGATCTGCCTGGCGCTGCGCTCGACCAGTTTCGCGCCGAGACTGTCCTCGAGATCCTTGATCTGCAGCGACAGGGCCGGCTGCGAGATCGAACACAGCTCGGCAGCCCGCCCGAAATGCCCCTGCCGCGCCAGCGCATCGAAATAACGCAGGTGCTTCATCGAGATGCCTGTCATAGGCCTGACTTATCAGAACGATTATAAATTCAAAATTATTTTTATCGTTTCGATGTGTTAGCACGACGCTCGAAGCGATCGGTCAAGGCGCGCAGCGCGCGCGACCGGATCAGCCGAGACGATCAACTGCGCGGGGATAGAAGTGATGGATGGCTCCAACGTGACACCCAAGGGCCAGTGCCCGGTGATGCATGGCGCGGTGACGAAGACCGAAGGCATGGCCATGAACTGGTGGCCGAACGCCCTCAATCTCGACATCCTGCACCAGCACGACAGCAAGACCAATCCGCTGAAGGGCTTCGACTACCGCGAGGCGCTGAAGACGCTCGACGTCGCCGCGCTGAAGAGCGACCTGACTGCCCTGATGACCGACAGCCAGCCCTGGTGGCCGGCCGATTGGGGCCACTATGGCGGCCTCTTCATCCGCATGGCCTGGCACGCGGCGGGCTCCTATCGCCTCGCCGATGGTCGCGGCGGCGGCGGCACCGGCAACCAGCGCTTCTCGCCGCTGAATTCCTGGCCGGACAACGCCAATCTCGACAAGGCGCGCCGCCTGCTCTGGCCGATCAAGAAGAAATACGGCAACCAGGTCAGCTGGGCGGATCTGCTGATCCTCGCCGGCAACGTCGCCTATGAATCGATGGGCCTCAAGACCTTCGGCTTCGGCTTCGGCCGCGAGGACATCTGGCACCCCGAGAAGGACATCTACTGGGGCGCCGAGAAGGAGTGGCTCGCGCCGTCCGACGGCCGCTATGGCGACCTGATGGACGCGTCGACCATGGAGAACCCGCTCGCCGCTGTGCAGATGGGCCTGATCTACGTCAACCCGCAGGGCGTGAACGGCGTGCCCGATCCGCTGCGGACGGCGGCGCATGTCCGCGAGACCTTCGCCCGCATGGCGATGAACGACGAGGAGACCGCCGCGCTGACCGCGGGTGGTCACACCGTCGGCAAGACCCATGGCAATGGCGATGCGGCCTTGCTGGGCGCAGCCCCCGAGGGCGCCGAGTTGGCCGAGCAGGGCCTGGGCTGGATGAACCACACCACCCGCGCGATCGGCCGCGACACGGTGACATCGGGGCTGGAAGGCGCCTGGACCACCCATCCGACGACCTGGGACAACGGCTATTTCGACCTGCTCTTCGGTTATGAGTGGGAGCTGAGGAAGTCGCCGGCCGGCGCCTGGCAGTGGATGCCGATCGACATCCGCGAGGAGGACATGCCTGTCGATGTCGAGGATCCCTCGATCCGCGTCATGCCGATCATGACCGACGCCGACATGGCGATGAAGATGGACCCGGCCTATCGCGAAATCTGCGAGCGTTTCAGCCGCGACCACGCCTATTTCTCCGACACCTTCGCCCGCGCCTGGTTCAAGCTGACCCATCGCGACATGGGCCCGAAGATCCGCTATTTCGGCCCCGAAGTGCCGGCCGAGGACCTGATCTGGCAGGATCCGATCCCCACCGGCCGGCGCGACTATGATGTCGCCGCCGTCAAGGCGAAGATCGCGGTGTCCGGCCTGTCCATCGCCGAGATGGTCTCGACCGCCTGGGACAGCGCGCGGACCTTCCGTGGTTCGGATCTGCGCGGCGGCGCCGATGGCGCGCGCATCCGCCTCGCGCCGCAGAAGGACTGGGAGGGTAACGAGCCGGCAAAGCTTACCCGCGTGCTGGGCGTGCTGGAAGGCATCGCGGCGCAGACCGGCGCGAGCGTCGCCGACGTGATCGTGCTCGCCGGCTCCTACGGCGTCGAGCAGGCGGCCAAGGCCGCCGGCGTCGACATCACCGTGCCCTTCGCACCCGGCCGTGGCGACGCCACGCAAGAGCAGACCGACGCGCATTCCTTCGAGGTGATGGAGCCCGTCGCCGACGGCTTCCGCAACTGGCTGAAGAAGGACTACACGGTCAGCCCCGAGGAACTCCTGCTCGACCGCGCGCAACTCCTGGGGCTCACCGCACCCGAGATGACGGCCCTGGTCGGTGGCCTGCGCGTGCTGGGCGCTAACCATAACGGCACGGCGCATGGCGTGTTCACCGACAAAGTCGGCGCGCTGACGACGGACTTCTTCGTCGCGCTGACCGACATGGCCTATCGCTGGGAGCCCGTCGGCCGGAACCTCTACCACATCGTCGATCGCCAGAGCGGCACGGTGAAGTGGACCGCGACCCGCGTCGACCTCGTCTTCGGGTCGAACTCGGTGCTGCGCGCCTATGCCGAGGTCTATGCCCAGGACGACGCCAAGGCGAAGTTCGTGGCCGATTTCGTCGCGGCCTGGGTCAAGGTGATGAATGCCGGCCGCTTCGACCTGAACTGAGGCCGGTTCTGTCCGGGGCGCGTGCCGCCCCTCATCGTCCTGGCGCCGCCCCCGGCGCCGGGACGAGCTGTTTTCACCCCTGCGACATGGCCGCTCAGGGGCGACTGATGCGCTTGTCGCGGAAGAGGCCAAGGTCCATGTCCTTGCCCATGACCGGTCCCATTGTCTGGTATGACGGCGCCTGCCCGCTATGCCGCCGCGAGATCGCGGCGATGAAGCGGCTCGACCGCAAAGGCGCGATCACCTTCCTCGACCTGACGTCCGACGACACCACCTGCCCGATCGACCGCGGCGATCTACTGGCGCGGTTCCATGCGGAAGAGGACGGCAAGCTCCTGTCGGGCGCGGCGGCCTTCGCGGCGATGTGGCGGGCGATTCCCGTCCTGCGCCCGCTTGGCCTGGCCGCGCGCAACCGCGTGGTCGGCGCGGCGCTGGAATGGCTTTATGTCCGCTTCCTGCGCTACCGGCCGATCCTGCAGCGCTGGGCTCGTGATCGCGAAGCCGGGACGCCGGCCCGGCCCTGAACGGCGGCTGGTCGCGCCTCGCCGCCGTGCTCAGCGCTCGGCGCGAGCCTCCGGGTGGGGTTTCTCGACGATCTCGCGCATCAGCCATTCGACGAAGGCCTGTATCTCCGGATTGGCGCGCTCCGCGCGGCGATAGATCAGGCGGTGGGCGACGACGCCGATGCCGCGCGCCCCGAAGGGCATGACGAGCGTGCCCGACGCGAGCAGATCGCGCGCCTGCAGCGTCGATTCGAGTGCGAGCCCGAGCCCGTCCACCGCCGCGGCCAGCGCCAGATGGGCCCGGTCGAACTGCAGCCCGCGCGGGCTCAGCGGGACGAAGGGCGCGTAGCGCGCCGCCCACTGGTCCCAGGGCACGACGCAGCGCAGCGACTGGATCAGCGGCACGCGGGCGATGTCGCCGGGCGCCTCGAGACCATGGGCGGTCACGAAGGACGGGCTGGCGAGCGGCACGATCAGCTCCTCGCCCAGCGCCACCGCCTCGCAATCTTCCGGCACCGGCCGGGCATACTGGATGTCGATGAGGATGCCGTCCTGCCCCAGCCGCGCCGGCTCATGGCTGGCGAAAAGCGCGACGTCGATGCTGGGATGCTCGCGCAGGAACTGGCCGAGCCGCGGCATCAGCCAGAGCGTGGCGAAGCTGGGCGAGGCATGGATCGGCAGACGTCGCACGCCGGCGCCCGAGGCGACGCGGATCGTCGCCGTCATCAGTCGCGCGAAGCTTTCGCCGATCGAGGCCGAATAGGTCAGCGCCTCTTCCGTCGGGACGACGCTGCGCCGCACGCGCAGGAAGAGCTGTCGGCCCAGCATGCCCTCCAGCGCCCGCATCTGATGGCTGATGGCCGACGGCGTCAGGTTCAGCAGCTTGGCCGCGCCCGCGAAGCTTCCCGCTTCCATCACGGCGCGAAAGGTCTGCAGCCATTGCAGCGGCGGCATGCCTCCGATCATCGGTGAATCCTATTCATCCATCAGGCCAAACTTATTCGTTTTTGCTTCCAGCCGACCCCATGTTAGGCCTGTTGCATGAGGAATGCAGCTCACCAAAAGAAGCTGCGGCCCGCAGGGAGGAGACCGCGCCGCCACACCGGCGCAAGGTGACGCGCAGCCCGCGTTCGCCACCCTTTCCCCATGCGGCGCCTCCTCGGGAAACGAGACGTCCGACCAGCGTGGTCGGCCTGCGAGGAAAGAACCGGCGCATGAACCTGCATAGAATGCTCCTGGAGCGGAAGGCCGCCGGCAAGCCGGTCACCGTCGCCATCATCGGCGCCGGCAAGTTCGGGACGATGTTTCTGTCCCAGGCCCGCAGCACCGACGGCATGCACATCGTCGGCGTGGCCGACCTCAACACCGCCCGCGCGCATTCGCAGCTCAAGCTCGCCTGCTGGCCGGAGGCGCAATTCGCCGCCGCCTCGATCGGCGATGCGCTGAAGAACGGATCGACCCTCGTCACCGACAATGCGGATTCGCTGATCGACCATCCCGGCATCGAGGTCATCATCGAGGCGACGGGCGATCCCGGCGCCGGCATCCGCTTCGCGATGCGCGCCATCGACCACGGCAAGCATATCGTCATGGTCAATGTCGAAGCCGATGCCTGCGCCGGGCCGCTGCTGGCGCGCAAGGCGCGCGAGGCCGGCGTCGTCTATTCGCTGGCCTGGGGCGACCAGCCGGCCCTGATCGCCGACCATGTCGACTGGGCCCGGGCTTCGGGTTTCCGGGTCGTCAGCGCCGGCAAGGGCACGCGCTACCACCCGACCTATCACCAGTCGACGCCCGACACGGTCTGGGACATTCTCGACAAGTACATGAAGATCAAGGATCGCAATTCGATCAATCCGAAGATGTTCAACTCCTTCGTCGACGGGACCAAATCGGGCATCGAGATGACCGCCGTCTGCAATGCGACCGGGCTGGAATCGCAAACCGAAGGCCTGTCCTTCCCGCCGGCGACGCGGTTCGAGCATGCCGAGATCTGCAAGCCGAAGGCCGATGGCGGCGTGCTGGAGCGGGCCGGCGTCACCGAGGTCACCTCCTCGGTCTATCGCGACGGCACGGACGTTCCCCACAGCCTGGTCATGGGCACTTATGTCGTCTTCGAATCCGACAGCGCCTACAGCGAGGAGTGCTTCCGCGAGTATTCGATGCTGCCCGACAAGAGCGGCCGCTACTCCTGCCTGTACCGGCCGATCCACATGATCGGGCTGGAGCTCGGCATCTCGGTGGCCTCGGCCGCGCTACGCCGTGAGCCCACAGGCGCGCCGATCTGCTTCAATTCCGACGTGGTCGCCACCGCCAAGCGCGACCTCAAGGCCGGCGAGATGCTCGATGGCGAGGGCGGCTTCTGCGTCTGGGGCAAGCAGACCCCGGCCAAGACCTCGCTCGACCAGGGCTATCTGCCGCTCGGTCTGGCCCACAACGTCAAGCTGAAGACCGACGTGGTCCAGGGCCAGCGCCTGAAATGGAGCGATGTCACCTATGATCCGACCAACACCGCCGTGAAGGTCCGGCGCGAAATGGAGGCGGCCTTCGCCCGCCCCAATACGAAGGATGCCTGAGCGAACCATGACGGCGCGCCCGTGCGCGCCGTCACTGCATACCGAGCCCGAAAACGGGCCGTTCCATAACCGAGGAGGAGACACCCATGACGACCAAGGGACGTAGCTTTCCGACCCGCCGCGCGGCACTCGCCGGCCTTGCAACCGGTGCGGCGCTGGTCGCCATGCCGGGCGTGCTCCGGGCGCAGAAAGTCAGCTGGATCGGCGCCAATGCCGCCTCCCAGCAGGATTTCATCGGCATCAGCCTCGACTTCTTCGGGAAGCGCCTGACCGAACTCAGCAAGGGCCAGATCGATGTCACCAGCCACCATGGCGGCGCGCTCGGCGGCGAACGCGAGCATGTCGAGGCCCTGCTGCAGGGTGCGATCCAGATCGCGACTCCAGGCCAGGGCGTCGTCGCCGGCTGGTACCGCCCGGCCGAGGTCTGGACCCACCCCTATCTGTTCAAGGATGTCGCCCACAAGGACCGCGTCTGGGACACGATGCGCGCCGAATACCAGGAGGATATCGCCAAGGCGTCCAAGCTGAGGCCGCTCGGCGCGATCCCGCGCATGCCGCGGATGCTCTCCTGCAACCGCGTGGTGAAGGTCCCGGCCGACATGAAGGGGCTCAAGATCCGCGTGCCGGAGACCGCGCTGTGGCGGCGTACCTTCGAGCTCTTCGGCGCCTCGCCGACGCCGCTGCCCTTCCCGGAGGTGTTCCAGGCCCTGAAGTCGAGCGTCATCGACGGCCAGGAGAACCCGATGGGGCTGACCTTCAACTCCGGCATCTTCGACGCCAACACCCATCTCTCGCTGACCGAGCACATGATGCAGGACAACTGCATCCTGATGGGCGACCAAGCCTACCAGAAGCTGACGCCGGAGCTGCGCCAGGCGGTCGACCAGGCGGCGCGCGACATGGAGGCAGAGATGCGGCCGAAGGTGATCGCCGACGACGTCCGCATCCTCGAGCTGATCAAGGCCAAGAAAATCGTGATCTCGGAGGTCGACAAGGCCGCCTTCACCGCGACGGTCAAGAGCCTGACGACCGAGTTCCCGGCCGGGAAGAAATGGGCCGATCGCATCGGGCAGATCGCCTGACAGGTGCTCGACGCGCGCCCGCATTCGGCCCCGGCGTCCGGCCGGGACCCGGCGCGGGCGCATGTCATAATCCAGGTCCCCTGCCGGATCATCCCTCGCGAGCCAGCGGAGCTTCGCGCATGAAATCGCTCGTCATCAGACTGTCCGATGTCGTCACCGAAGTCGCCAAGGCTGCGCTCGGGCTCTGCGTCGCGGCGATCGTGCTGATCACGCTCGCCGCGGTGTGGTGGCGCTATGTCGTCAACGCGCCGATCTCCTGGATCGAGCAGGTCTCCAACATCCTGTTCATCTGGATCACCTTCATCGGCGCCGCCGTGCTCTATCGGCAAAAGCTGCACATCGGCGTCGACATGTTTATCGGCATGCTCAACGGCCGCGCCCATCAGGTGATGTTCTGGGTGATCGAGCTCGCCAACCTGATCTTCATCGTCGTGCTCTTCGTCTACAGCGTGAAGCTTTCGATCGATGTCCTGCCCAACACCTATGGCGCGCTCGATATCACGCCGGCCTGGTTCTACGTCTCCGCGCCGGTCGCCTGCGCGATGATGATGCTCTATTTCGTCGAGAAGATCGTCGATCCCTCGAAGAGGCAGCCGGAAGGCGTCGCGGGGGAATTCTGACGATGAGCACGGTCCTGATCGGCAGCTTCTTCCTGCTGCTGGCCCTCTCGGTTCCGATCGCCTTCGCCATGGGGCTCGCCACGATCGGCGCGATCCTCGCCCATGGCTCGCTGCCGATGTCGATCCTGGCGCAGCGGACGCTCGTCGGCGCCGATTCCTACGCGCTGCTGGCGATCCCGTTCTTCATCCTGGCCGGCAACCTGATGAATGGCGGCGGCATCACCGGCCAGATCATCAACCTCGCCAATGCCATGGTCGGCCGCTTTCGCGGCGGTCTCGCACTGACCTCCGTGACGGCGGCGATGATCTTCTCCGGCCTCTCGGGCTCGGCGGCGGCCGACGCCTCGGCGCTCGGCAAGGTCCTGATCCCGGCGATGAAGAAGCAGGGCTATGGCGGCGGCTTTTCCGCGGCGCTGATGGCCTCGGCTTGCGTCAACGGCCCGATCATCCCGCCCTCGATCCCGCTCGTCATCTACGGGCTCTCGGCCGGCAAGGGCGTCTCGATCATCGCGCTGTTCCTCGGCGGGATCGTACCCGGCGTGCTGCTGGCGCTGTCGCTGATGATCGCGGCCTACTGGATCTCGGTAAAGCGCAACTATCCGACCTCGGTAGCCGTTCCCCTGCGCCAGATTCCCCGGCTGATCCTGCCGGCGAGTTGGGCGCTGATGATGCCGGTGATCATCCTGATCGGCGTCACAGGCGGCGTCGTCACCGTCACCGAGAGCGCGACCATCGCGGTGGTCTATGCCGCGTTCATCGGCTTCTTCGTCTACCGGCAGCTCAGCCTGAGGACGATCTGGCCGATCCTGGTCCAGACAGCGCTCGATACGGCCCTGGTGATGTTCATCATCGCGCTGTCCTCGGGATTCGGCTGGCTTCTCGCCGTCTCAGGCACGCCGCGCGCCATCGCAGGCTGGATCGCCTCGGTCTCCTCCGACCCGACGATCATCCTGATGATGATCAATGTCTTTCTGCTGGTCATCGGCATCTTCATGGAACCGCTGCCGGCGATGTTCATCCTGATCCCGGTGCTGGTGCCTGTGGTCCAGGCGGTCGGCATCGATCTTGTCCATTTCGGGCTGGTGATGGTGTTCAACCTCTGTCTCGGGCTGATTACGCCGCCGGTCGGCATCCTGCTCTACATCTGCGCCAACTTCGCTGGCGTGACGCTCGAGGAGGAGAGCCGGGAACTGGGGCCCTTCCTCGGCGCCGGCTTCGTCGTTCTGGTAGTCATCTCGCTCTTTCCGGCCACGGTGCTGTGGCTGCCCAGACTTTTGCTGGACTGAGCCAGTCGCTCGGGTCAGCCGGCGCGGCCGGCGTCGAAGCGCAGCAGGCGCAGCGCATTGGCCGTCACGATGACGGTGGCGCCGGTGTCGGCGAGGATCGCGACCCAGAGGCCGGTGTAGCCGAGCACCGTGGTGAGCAGGAAGACCGCCTTCAGCCCGAGCGCGATGGCGATGTTCACGCGGATATTGCCCATCGTCGCGCGCGCCAGCCGGATCATCGCGGCGACGTCGCCGACCCGGTTCTTCAGGATCGCGGCGTCCGCGGTCTCCAGCGCGACATCGGTGCCCGAGCCCATCGCGACGCCGATGCCGGCGGCGGCGAGCGCCGGCGCGTCGTTGATCCCGTCGCCGATCATCATGACCGTGGCGTCCGACGCCAGCGCCTTGATCGCGGCGACCTTGTCCTGCGGCATCAGCTCCGCCTTGTGCTCCATCCCGAGAGCCCCGGCGATGGCGGCGCCGGTGCGGGCATTGTCGCCGGTCAGCATCAGCGGGCGGATTCCCATCGCCCTCAGCGCGGCGATACCGGCGGCAGCGTCCTCGCGGGGCTCGTCGCGCAGGGCGATCAGGCCGGCGAGCGCGCCGTCCGCAATCACGGCCGCAACCGTCATGCCCGCCGACTCCAGCCGCTCCACGGCGGCCGTCGCCCGCGCGTCGAAGGCGGCTCGCGACAGTGCGTGACGCGGCGCCCCAACGAAGATCGAGACGGCGTCGAGCATGCCTGTGACGCCCTGCCCCGGGACCGCCTGCGCCTGCGTCGCGCCGCGCAGCGGGATCGCGTCCGCCGTGGCGCGCGCGACGATCGCCAGCGCCAGCGGGTGGCTCGATCCCGTCTCGACGGCCGCCGCCCATTCCAGCACCTCGCGCTCGCTGCGCCCCAGCGCGACGACCTCCGTCACGCGCGGGCGCCCCTGCGTCAGCGTGCCGGTCTTGTCGAAAGCGACGATGCCGGTCCGGGCGGCCGCCTCGATGACGACACCGCCCTTCATCAGCAGACCCTGGCGCGCGCCGGTCGAGAGTGAGGCCGCGATCGCCGCCGGCACGGAGATCACCAGCGCGCAGGGGCAGCCGATCAGCAGCAGGGCGAGCGCCCGGTATATCCAGACAGACCATTCACCGCCCAGCATCAGCGGCGGGATCACCGCGACCAGCACGGCAAGGCCCACGATCGCCGGCATGTAGACGCGCGAGAAGCGATCGATGAAGCGCTCGGTCGGCGCGCGCGCCTCCTGCGCCTCCTCGACGAGGCGGATGATGCGCGCGATGGTGTTGTCTTCGGCGGCCCGGGTGACGCGGACCCGCAGCGCCGCCTCGCTGTTGACGGAGCCGGCGAAGACGGGCTCGCCGACGCCCTTCGTCCGGGGGACCGACTCGCCCGTCACGGGGCTCTCGTCGATGCCGGAGACGCCGTCGGTGATCTCGCCATCGGCGGGGATGCGGTCGCCCGGCCGCACCAGCACGCTCTGGCCGATCGCCAGGGCCGCGGCATCGACGGTGCGGGTGACCCCGTTCTCCTCGACGAGCGCGGTCTTCGGCACGAGATCGCCAAGCGCCCGGATCGAGGCCCGCGCCCTGCCCGCAGCGACGCCCTCCAGCACCTCGCCGACGGCGAAGAGAAACACCACCAGCGCCGCCTCCTCGGCCGCCCCGATGACCAGCGCGCCCGTCGCGGCGATGGTCATCAGCATCTCGATGGTGAAGGGCATGCCGGCGCTGGCCGCGGCGTAAGCCTTGCGCCCCACCGGCACGATGGCCACCAGGCAGGCCGCGACGAAGGCCGCCTGTGCGGCTGACGGCCAGGCAAGGCTCGCTGCCCAGGCGAAGGCCAGGCAGGCGCCCGAAACCAGGACGAGGCGGCCCTTGCCGGTCTGATACCAGGACACGCCATCGGGAGTCGCCTCATGGACATGGCCGGGCAAGCCGTGACCGGCATCGGCGGGCGGCTTCGACGCCGAGGCCGCCGTTGCGTGAGCATGGCCGTGATCATGATCGTGCGCGTGGTCGTGCCCGGCGTGACGGTGCGCCGCGTGCCCGTGTCCGTCGTGGTGACCGGCGTGTTCGTGGTCATGCCCGCAGCCGCAGGCATGGGCCGAACGATCAGACGCCACCGTCTTCGCAGCCACGACCGTGGGGGTGTATCCGAGGCTGGCGACGCGCCGCTCGATCGCCTCGCGCAAGGTCTGGCCTTCGTCGAGCGAGAGCGTCATCGTTTCCGTCATCACCGAGAGCCTGACGTCGCTGACGCCCGGGAGGCGCTCGACAGCGCCGCGGATCGTCGCCGCGCAGCCCGCGCAATCCATGCCGCCGACCTTCCAGCTCAAGGTCTGGAGCGTGGCGTTCGAGGGGGGTGTCATGGTCGTCTCCGCTTGCAGGCCGTGCGAGACGCTCTAGATACGATCTGTAGCCACTTCAGGTTCAAGGGGTAAAATGCAGAAGCGTGCAGAAAACGGCGCCCTGCCGATCGGTGTTCTCGCCGACCGGACCGGCGTGAAGGTCGAGACGATCCGCTATTACGAGCAGGTCGGGCTTCTGCCGCAGCCCGATCGCTCGGAGGGCAACCAGCGCCGGTACGGCACGACCCATCTCGAGCGCCTGGCCTTCATCAAGCACGCGCGCGATCTCGGCTTTCCGGTCGACGGCATCCGCGCGCTGCTGCGGCTGTCGGACAATCCCGCCATGGCCTGCGACGAGGCTCACGCGATCTCGGTCGCCCATCTCGACGACGTCCGTCACAAGATCGCGCGGCTGCGCTCGCTGGAGACGGAGCTGGAGCGCATCGCGGCGGCATGCTCGGGCGGCGTGACCGCCTGCGACTGCGCGATCATCGAGGCGCTGGCGGACCACAGCCAGTGCGGCCATGACCGCCATTAGGCCGTCGCCCGAGCCCGCGCGGTGATGGTAAGCGGCCCGCCCTGCGGAATCAGCCGCCGAAGCTGCCGATCCGGAACAGATCGACCGGGTTGGTGGTGTTCATCGCGCGCAGCTCCGCTTCGGAGAAGCCGTCCGTTTCGAGCAGCACCAAGAACTCGCGGAAGGCCTCGACCGGCGGCGCCAGCAAATAGATCCCGGCATCGCCCGAAACGATCGCCCGGTCGCCGGCCGCCCGGATCTTGGGCGTCAAATCCTGCACCGTCTTGGACGGGGCGCGGTGCTTCTCCTGGTCGACATGGGTGAGGCCGACCTGGGTCGCATGCGTCAGGACGAAGAAGGAGAACTCGCAATAGGCGCCGAGACCCACCAGCGTCTCGATGGTCTTGGTGTCGTAGCCGCCGGCATGGGTGCGCACGCGCTTGGCCCCGCGCTTCTTCGCCTCTTCCGCCAGCGCCACGGCCTCCCAGCCATCGACATGGCCGCAATCGAAGACGATGTCGCGCTCGGCGCAAAGGTCGATGATCGCCGGCACCGGGTCGGGCACCTTGCCGCTCTCATCAACGCCGAAGGCGGCTTCGAGATAGAGCCCCGTGCGGCCCTCGCGCCGCGCTACCGCCTTGGTGTGGTGCGTCGGCAGCGAGAGGAAGCGCGCCCCCGTGCCCGGCCCGTAGCCGTAGTCGACGGCATTGCGCGCCGCTTCATAGGTCACGCCGCCGGCGGTGGGCTGCATGATCAACCCTCCAAAAATCTCGATGTCGAGATGGCCAAGCTCGGCCGCGGCCAGCGCCGCATAGCCCGACGAGTTCATGAAATTGTCCATCAGCCCGATGGCGCGCATGCCGGCCGCTGCGGCTTGGCGGACCGACTCGAAGATGTTGGCGCTGCGCCCGTTCAGATGCGGGCAGGTGTGGACGTGGCAGTCCACCGCGCCCTTCAGATAGTGCATGCCGTAGCTCATCGGGGCTCTTCCTTCAGTGCCGCAGGATGCGGCGGACGAAATCGGCGCAGCGCTCGGTCTGCGGCGCGTCGAAGATCTGATCGGGCGGCCCGACCTCGACGACCTTGCCATCGGCCATGAACACGACCTTGCTCGAGATCTCGCGGACGAAGCCCATCTCGTGGCTGACGATCAGCATGGTCATGCCCTCGGCGGCGAGCACGCGGATGGTGTCGAGCACTTCGGCCACGAGCTCGGGATCGAGCGCCGAGGTCACCTCGTCGAGCAGCAGGATCTCCGGCTTCAGCGCGAGTGCACGCGCGATCGCGACGCGCTGCTGCTGGCCGCCGGAGAGTTCATCCGGATAGGCCTCGATCCGATGCGACAGCCCGACCTTCTCGAGCAGGGCGCGCGCCTCGCGCTCGACCTCGGCGGCGTCGCGCTTCTTCACGATGGTCGGCGCGATGGTGACGTTGCGCAGCGCCGTCATGTTCTGGAACAGATTGTATTGCTGGAACACGACCGCGAAACGGTCGCGCACCTTCCGCAGCGCGGCTGCGCTGCCATAGTCGATCTGCGTGCCGGCGACGTGGACGACACCCGCATGGGGCTTCAGCAGCCCGGTCAGCACGCGCAGCAGCGTGCTCTTGCCCGAGCCGGAGGGGCCGATGATCGAGACGATCTCACCGCGCTCGACCGACAGCGAGACATCCTGCAGGACCGGCGCCGTGCCGTAGTTGGCGCTGAGCCTATCGATGACGAGATGGGGCAAGCCGGCGCTCCAGATGCGATGCGAACAGGTTCATGGGATAACAGAGGAGGAAATACAGGATCAGGATCGTGCCAAAGCAGATCGCCGCCGAGAACCCCTTCTGGTTCAGGATCTTGGCGGCGTAGGTCAGCTCGACCACGCCGATCTGCGAGGCGATCGAGGTGCTCTTCACCAGCCCGACCGAATAGGTCATCGAGGGCGGGATGATGATCGCCCAGGCTTGGGGCAGGATCACCCGGCGGAGCGCGGTGAGCCCACCCATGTTCATGGTCTCGGCGGCGTCCCACTGGTTCTTGTGCACGGATTCCAGCCCGGCGCGGATGTTCTCGGCCGAGAAGGCCGAGGCCGAGAGCGCGACCGTGGTCGCGGCGACCGCAAACATGCTGGCATCGAAGCCGGCGAGCTGGAAGGCGAAGAACACCACCATCAGCTTCACCAGGAAGGGGATGCGCCGGAAGATCTCGACATAGATCGTGGCGAACCAGCGCAGCGGCGCGAAGCCGACGATCCGCTCGTTGCGCAGCACGGCCAGCACGAAGCCGATGAGGAAGCCCAGCCCACAACCGACCAGCGAGAGCAGCGCCGTATAGGCGAAGGCCTTCCCCAGGAAGATCAGGTTGTAATAGCTGAAGAAGCGCGGGGCCTCCTCCATCAGCGAGGCCATCAGAAAACGCGCCCCTTGATGCGGAAAAAGTAGCGGCCCACCGCATAGAGTGCGGCGCTCGCGACCAGGGTGAGCGCGATGTAGTAGAGCGCCGCGATCGAGAAGATCTCGAAGGAGCGGAAGGTCTGGGCATTGATGTTGTAGGTTCGCCCGGTCAGTTCCTCGACGCCGAAGATCGCGGCGATCGAGGTCGTCATCGTCAGGATGATGTACTGGTTCGACAAAGGCGGGAACAGAACCTTGCCGATATGCGGCAGCACCACGTAGCGGATGATCTGGATGCGCGAGAAGCCCAGCGTCTCGGCCGCCTCGACCTCGGCCTTGCGGATCGACCGGAACCCCGCCCGCTGGATTTCCGTCAGATAGGCGCCCGCATTGATCGCCATGCCCAACAGCACGGCCTGGTAGGAGCCGAGCACGATGCCCCAGTCCGGAAGCGCGAAATACAGAAAGAAGATCTGCACCAAGAGCGGCGTGTTCAGGAAGAACACAACATAGGCCTTGACCAGCCAGCGCAAAGGCCGCGGCCCGTATTCGAGCACCGAAGCGCAGACGAGCCCGATCGCCCAGCCGATCACGAAGGCAATCGCCGCCAGCTGCAGCGCGAGCCAGGCGCCGCCGGCGAGATAGCCGAGATAGGGCGTCACCTGCCCGTATTGGAGGGTGTAGGCCATCAGGAAAGCGACCGGCTACATTGCAACACCCGCTCCGTCATTCCGGGCGCAGCGAAGCGGAGACCCGGAATCCATCCTAGAGCGTCGGCGCCCTTCGATGGATTCCGGATCGGCGCGGCTACGCCGCTTGTCCGGAATGACGGGGCTTGGGTCCGCAGGACCATCGGCTTGGGACGGCGCAGAGGCATCAGAAATACGGCGTGACGGGCACTTTCGTGTCCATCGGCTTGAGGAACCACTTCTCCCAGATCGCCTCGACCGTGCCGGCCGTGTGCAATTCGTAGAGCGCGATGTTGAGCCAGTCGCGGACCGAGTAATTGCCCTTGGCGACGCCGAAGCTCGAATAGGTGACGCCGTATTCCGGCGTCGCGACGACCTTCCACTTGATCGCCGGGAAGATCTTGAGCCGGTAGGCGACCGCGTCGATCCCGTCGAAGGAGGCGTCGCCGCGCCCCTGCGCCAGCGCCCGGTCGCGATCGTTGTAATTGTCGAGCAGGACGAGCTTGGCCTTGGGCAGGTTCTTCTGGATGAAGGGGATCGCGGTCGTGCCGCGCACCTGGATCAGCGTCACGCTCTCGCTGTTGAGGTCGGCGAGCTTGGCGAAGGGCTTCGCATCGGTGGTGACGATCCCGTAATTCTCCGAATGGATCGGCGCGGTGAAGTCGATCACCTTGGCGCGCTCGGAGGTGCGGCTCATCGCGCCCATCACGATGTCGACCTTGTCGGCCACGACGAAGGGAATCCGGTCGGGCGAGCCGACCTGGACCAGCGTGAGCTTGACGCCGAGCTTGTCGGCCACCGCCTTGGCCAGTTCCGGCTCGAAGCCGTCGATCTCGTTTTTCTCGTTGAACAGCGCGCGCGGCGGCAGCGTCGGGTTGACGCCGACGCGCAGTTCCCCGGCCTTCAGGATGTCGTCGAGGGAGCGGGCGGAGACCGGCGCGGTCGCTCCCAGTCCGAGGCAGGCGGCGAGCAGGCAGGCGAAGCGCGACATCGTCATTCAAGCCTCCTCAGACAAGCGCCGCAGCGCGATTATTGTATACGTTCGGCATGCAATCAGGCCATCGCCCGGCTCGCTTGTCAACGCCCGGCGCCTGCTTTCTCGACATGGGCCAGCGCCTTTTCGAGCCGGCGGTACTCCTCCGGCGGCAGCGGCGCGAAAGGCGGGCGCACGGCATCGCAGGCGAGCCGCCCGAGGATCTTCAGGCAGGCCTTGAGCCGGGTCGTGGCGCGCCCGCCCGGCGCCTCGCGATAGACCGCGCAGGCGAGCGGATAGATCGCGTCGTGCCAGTGCCGGGCCGCGTCCCAGTCGCCGGCCCGCGCCGCGCGCCAAAGGGCCACCAGCGGCGCTGGCGTCACCGCCGCGAGGCTGACCTGGCTGCCCTCGGAGCCAATCAGATAGCTCGTCAGCAGATGCTCGTCGCCGGAACCGAGCACCGCGAGATCGGGCCGCAATCCCTTGGCGAGCCGCCGGTTGGCGTCATAGGTCGCGACCTCCCAGCTGCCCTCCTTGATGCCGCAGACGCGCGGCAGCGCCACCAGCCCCGCCAGCGTCGCCGGGTCATAAGGCATCGCGCCCGCCCCCACCGGCGCCTGATAGAGCAGGAAGGGCAGGCCGCAGCCCGCCATGGCGTGCCGGTGGTGCAGCAGCGCCGAGTCGCGGTCGCGAAACAGCCCCCAGGCATTGGGCGGGAACAGCAATATCGCGTCGGCACCGGCCTCCTCGGCGTCGCGCGCATGCAGCGCCGCGTCGAGGCTCGATTCAGCGTTGACGCCACTGGTCAGAAAGACGCCCGGCCCCAGCACCTCCCGGCAGATCGCGACGACGCGGTGCTTCTCCTCGCGCGTCAGCAGGAAGTTCTCGCCGGCATGGCCGTTGATCAGCAGCCCCTCGATGCCGTCATGCCGCCCGACCGCCGCGACATGGTCGGCGAGCGCCTGCTCGTCCATCCGGAACGCCGCCGTCATCGGGCAGATCGTCGCCGCGTGGATGCCGGTCAGCCGCGCGATAGCGGCGGCGACACAGGCATCGGGTGCGGTGGCAGGGTCAGACATGCTGTGGCTGTTCATCGGTGGCTCGGCCTGCATCGGCGGATGGAGTGGGCGAGGAAGCCGGCGACGTCAGCAGCCGGTCGATCGGGAAGAGCGGGTCCGCAGGCTCCTGCCCGAGGATGCGCTGGGCGAGCAGCCGGGCGATGTAGGGGCCGCTGGTGTAGCCGGAGTGGACGCTGCCGCAGATATAGGCGTCGGGGATGCCCGGGATCGGCCCGGCCGCCGGCAGCGCATCGGCCGTCTCGGCTTCCAGCCCCGCCCAGGCACGCGCCAGCCTCGCATTCCGCAGCGCGGGAATGGCATGGCAGGCGAGGCGCATATTGCCGATCAGGCTCTCGGGCACGAGCTCGACCCCGCCGCGCTGCCGGTCGCCCCGACCCTGCCAGCCGCCGCCGATCACCACCGTGCCATGCGGATACTGCTTGAGCGACAAAAGCCCGCTGGCGATGCCGACGACGGTGCGCATCACCGGCGCGACGCGCTCGGTCACCGCGAGCTGGTTCACCAGCACCTTGATCGGCAGATGAATGCCGAGCCAAGCCGCCATCTCCTCAAGCCAGACGCCGCCGGCCAGCACGAGCCGCTTGGCCCGGACGGGACCGGCCGCGGTCTGGACGGCAAAGCCGCCCTCCTCGCGTTCGAGGCCGGAGACGGGCGTCTCCTCGCGCAGATCGACCCCGGCCTCGATCAGCGCGGCGCGATAGGCCTGCCCCGTGAGATAGGCGTTGGCATAGCCGTCGACCTTGCAATGCCCGGCGAGCAGGACGCCGTCGCCGAGCCCCGGCTCGACCGCGCGCGCAGCCGCTTCCGAGATCAACTCGATCGGCGCACCGGCCTCGCGGCGCTTGCCGGCCCGGAAGCTGAGCAGTTCCGCCTCGCGCTCTGTGAAGGCGAGCGAGAGCCCGTCGCAGACGACGACGCCGACATCATGGCCCAGCCATTCCCGCGCCGAGGCCCACATGGCATGGGCCTGCAGCGCGTAGGGGATCAGCGCCACCCGCGTCATCTGCATGGTCAGCGTGCCCGCATTCACGCCCGAGGCCTCGCGGCACAGCGCACCGCGCTCGAACAGCACGGTTTTCATGCCGGCGCGGGCGCAAAACAGCGCCACCGTCGCGCCATGGATGCCGCCGCCGACGATGGCGAGATCGTAGGGCGCGCTCATAGCGGGGCCGGTGTCGGCACGGGAATGTCGGCATAGTCGAACCGGCCGAGCAGATCGGCCAGCGGCACCGGCCGCAGTGGTGGTCGCCCTGTCCAGTAGCCTGCCGCCTCGCGCGAACCGACATGGCGGGCGAGCAGCGTCGCTGCCGTCTCGCCGCACATCCGGCCCTGGCAGGGGCCCATGCCACAGCGGGTGAAATGCTTGAGCTGATTGATCTCGCGCGCGCCGGCCGTAATGGCGGCCTCGATCTCGCCGCGGCGGACATCCTCGCAGCGGCAGACCACCGTGTCCTTGGCAATCCCCTCGACCATCGCCGGCCGCGCCCGCATCAGCCGGTTGATCGCGCCGGCAAAGACCAGCGCCTTGTCGAGCGCGACGCGCGCTTCGCCTGCTTCCCGAGCGAAGACATCGGCCGACAGCCGCCCGGCATCCTGCGCCGCAGCCAACCCCGCGAGCAGCCCCGAGCGCCGCGCCGGCTCGGCACCCGCCACCGCCGCTCCGTCACCGACCGCATAGAGCCCCGCGACCGAGCAGCGCCCGAAAGCGTCGCGCACCGGCGTCCAGCCGCCCGCCTCCGGCGCGAAGCGATGCTCCGCCCGCAGCAGCTTCGGAATCTCGCTGCCCGGCACCAGCCCATGCCCGATGGCGAGTGCGTCGGCAGCGAACACCCGTGACTTGCCGTCCGTCGGTCGCCCCTCCGCATCAACAGGCGCGACCGTCACCATCTCGCAGGCCTCACCGCCGGAGACGGCCGTGACGGTATGACGAAACAGCACCGGCACCCGTGCGGCGCCCAGCTTCAGCGCCCATCCGAGGCCCTGCCGCAGCAGATCCGGCCGGCTCGCCATCGCCGGCAGCGCCTTCAACCAGTCGCCCGGCCCCGCGAGATCAACCACTGCCTCGACGGTGCCACCGCCAGCGACGATCTTGGCGGCCACCGCCGCGAGCAACGGCCCACAGCCTGCCACCACCGTGCGCCGGCCCGGCACCATGCCCTGCGATTTCAAGAGGATCGTCGCCGCTGCGAGCCCGATCACGCCCGGCGTCGTCCAGCCCAGAAAGGGCACCAGCCGCTCATGCGCGCCGGTGGCCGCGATCAGCCGCGGCGCTGTGAAGCTCTCACTCCCCACCGTCGTCACCGCATCGACGCGGAAAGCGCCGGAGATCGACCAGACCCGCGCGCCGCCCTTCCAGACCACGGACGAAGCGGCAACCGCCCTGCGCAGCGCATCTCCGGCCCGCTCGTCGGCGCCCCGCTTTTCGGGCGCGACCGAAAGACCAGCGGGCGGCGCGCGATAGACCTGCCCACCGGGAGACGCCGACTCGTCCAGCAGCACCACCGACAGCCCGGCCTCGCTCGCGGCCAGAGCGGCGGCGGCGCCGGCCGGCCCGGCTCCGATGACGATGAGATCGGCCTGCGTCATCTCAGAGCGAGCCCTTGAGTTCGACGACCAGCCCGTCCTCGACCGGGAGCTGGCAGGACTGGCGCAGCACGCCGTCGACCTGCACCACGCATTCCTGGCAGACGCCCATGAAGCAATAGGCGCCGCGCGGCGAGAACTCCCGCGGGCTGTGGCGCAGCCGCGTGATACCGGCCGCCAGCAGCGCCGCCGCCAGGGTCTCGCCGCGATGGCCGCCGACGGCCGCGCCATCCACCTGGAAGGTGACCGCAGCACCCCGCCGGAACCCGTCCGCAATCCGCAGAGCCGTCATCCGTCCGTCCGATTCCTCGCCCGCCGCCGCTTTACAAGGGCGACGCAGTGTATACAGTCCGTGGACAATCGGTGCAACATGAGCAGCCGTCAAGAGCAGGCCATGACCGCAGCCGAGGCGTTTCAACCTGACATGTCCGAGGGGACCCATGCTCAATAAATTCGCGCTCGGCCTTGCCGCGCTGCTCGGCCTCGCCACCGCCGCCCTGCCGATGACGGCCGGCGCGCGCACGCTCGACGAGATCCTGAAATCCGGCACGCTGAAGGTCGGCGTCAATCCGACGCTGCCGCCGCTGGCCAAGTTCGACGAGAAGAACGAGATCGTCGGCTTCGACGTCGATTTCGCCACTGAGATCGCCAAGATGCTGGGTGTGAAGCTGGAGATCGTGCAGACCGGCTCGCCCGACCGCATACCCTTCGTCGCCTCGGGCAAGATCGATCTCGTCATGGGCGCGATGACGCGCAATCCCGAGCGCGCCAAGGTCATCGACTTCACCGTGCCTGTGCATACCGAGGTCTTCGGCGTGCTGACGACCGAGGCCAAGCCTTACAAGGACTGGAAGGAGCTCGACAGCCCGAGCGTCACCCTGATCCAGGTGCGCGGCACCACCCCGGTCAAGTTCATCGAGGACAATCTCAAGCAGGCCAAGGTCACGCTGCTCGACAACTATCCCGACGCGGTGCGCGCCCTGGCGCAGGGTCGCGGCGATGCGATGATCGACGTGATCGACTTCGTCGGCGAACAGATGAACCGCTTCAAGGACGTGAAGTGGAAGGTCGTCGAGACGCCGGTCGACGTCTACTACTGCAGCTTCGGCCTCGCCAAGAACGCAACCGGCCTGAAGGACTGGCTCAACGTCGCGATCTTCGAGATGCACCGCCGCGGCAGGACCGACGCGCTCTGGATCAAGTGGTTCGGCATCAAGATGCTCAACCCGACCGGCTTTACGCCCTACTTCTGAGGCCTTCCTCAACAAAACACGCCGTCATCCCGGACAAGCCGCGTCAGCGGCGCTGCTCCGGGATGACGGCGCGATTGAACCAGCGTCCGAGACAGCCGGGCCATCCTCGACATGCCGCCGAACCGCCCCGCCGCCCCCGGCGAGATCCAGACCGTCTGCGGCCCGATCGCGCCCGCCGAGCTCGGCCCGACGCTGATGCACGAGCATCTGCTCTGCGACGTGACACCGCCGGAACTCGCCGGCCAGGGCCTCCCGCAAGTCGAGATCACGCCCTGGAACGCGGCCGAGATCCGCTATCACTGGTGCCGGCATTACGGGAACCACATCCTCTCGGACGTGACGGAGATGTCGGAAGAGGTGCGGCTCTTCCGCGAGAGCGGCGGCCGCGCCATCGTCGAGCTTACGATCGCGGGCATCAAGCCTGACCCGCTCGGCCTGCGCGCGATTGCGCAGGCAACCGGCGTCGCGATCGTCGCCGGCTGCGGCGTCTATATCGAGAGCTTCGCTGGCGAGGCCCTGACAGCCCGCTCGACCGACGACCTCGCCGCGCTGATGATCGCCAGCGTCCGCGACGGCCTCCAGGGCAGCGATGTCCGCGCCGGCATCATCGGCGAGATCGGCATCAGCGACCCGCCGACTCCGGGGGAGCTGCGCGCGCTCACTGCCGCAGCCATTGCCCAGCGCGAGACCGGCGCCAGCATCAACGTCCACCCAGGCCGCGACCCCGCCTCGCCCCTGCAGGTCGTCGCGCATATTGCGGCGGCCGGCGGCGACGTCACACGCCTGATCATCAGCCATCTCGACCGCACCTTCGCGACGCTCGACCAGGCACTGGCGCTGGTCGCGACGGGCGCCGTCGCCGAATGGGATTTCTTCGGCATCGAATCCTCGCATTACCCCTTCGCGCCGATCGACCTGCCCAATGACGGCATGCGGCTGAACCTCATCGCCGGGCTCGTCGCGCGCGGCCATGGCGCGCAGGTGACGCTCTCGCAGGACATCTGCACGAAGACGCGGCTCAAGCGTCACGGCGGCCATGGTTATGGTCATCTGATCGAGAATGTGGTGCCGATGATGCGCCGCAAGGGATTCGACGAGGCCATGATCGACCAGCTCCTGATCGAAACGCCGCGCCGGCTGCTCACCCTTGTCTGAGGCCGGCGCGGAGGCCATGCGGCGCGGCCGGCGCGACATCGTCATTGGCGCGCTGCTGATGGTGGTGGCGACCTTCTGTTTCGTCAGCCTGGATTCGATCCTGAAGGCGCTGGCCGCGCGCCACGACGTGCTGTTCCTGGCCTGGGGCCGCAATCTGTTCCAGGTCGTCTATCTCGTCGCTGCAATGCCGTTTCTCGGCGCGCGGCGCATGCTGGTGACGCGACACCCTTTCATTCAGCTCTGTCGCGGGGCGGCGCTGGTGGGCACCACCGTCTTCATCGTGCTGGCGCTGAAGACGATGCCGCTGGCACAGACCTATGCGATCACCTTCTCCGCCCCGCTGATCGCCACAATTCTGGCGATGATCTTCCTGAAGGAGCAGCCCTCGCTGCGGCGCTGGGCCTGCATTCTCGCGGGCTTCGCCGGCGTGATGGTCGCCTTGCAGCCGCAGGCCCCGGGTGCCGGCGGCTTCCTCGTCTTTCCCCTCGCCATGGCGCTGGCGAATGCCGGCTATCACGTGCTGACCCGCGCGATCGCCGGTGACGAAGACCCGCTGGCGATGCTGTTTCATGTCGGCTTCTTCGCGCTGCTGATCACCTCGCTCGCTCTGCCCTGGTCCTGGTCGCTGATGGCGTCGTGGGAATGGGGCCTGCTGGCGGTCGGCGGCGCCTTCGGCACGCTGGCGCATCTCCTGCTGATCGAGGCCTTCCGGCGCGCGCCGACCGCCGTGATCTCGCCGATGATCTATTCGCAGATCATCGCCGCCTGCCTGATCGGCTATCTCGTCTTCGGGGAGGTCCCGACGCTGGCGACGCTTGTGGGCGCGGCCATCGTCATTGCCAGCGGCGTGGCGCTGATCCGCTCGCGGGGCTGAGCCGGCGCGGAGGCGTCCGAAGCGTCAGGAGATATTGTCAAGCGAGAAGCGCGACAGGCTCTTGATATGGGCCTGCGCGGCCTTGCGGGCGCGCTTGGCGTCCTCGGCCTCGAGCGCCACCACAATCTCGAGATGCTCGACCGCGTCCTGCCCGACCCGGTCGGCGAGGCGGGCGATCTCGAACAGCCGCGTCGTCACCCGCAGCGAGCGGATCATCTGCCCCATCACCGCATTGCCGCAGCCATCGATATAGAGGCCGTGGACATTGTCGTCAGAGCGCCAATGCGCGTCGGTGTGGTAGGTCGTCGCCGCCATCAGTTCGTCGATCTCGCGATGAACCATTCCGAGCTTGGCCTGCGACAGCCGGCCGGCCGCGAGAAACGCCGCCTCGCCTTCCAGCAGTTCGCGCACCTTCAGGCTCTGCAGATATTCGCCGAGATCGACATTGCGGACCATGAAGGAGCGGTTGGCGGCCTTGACCACGAGGCCTTCGCCTTCGAGCCGCTGCAGCGCCTCGCGCAAGGGCGTGCGCGAGATGCCGAGGATTTCCGCGAGCTTCGCCTCGACAATGACCTCGCCACCCTTCAGGCGGCGGCCGCGCACCATGTCCGACACCGCCTTGTAGGCGAGGTTGGAGAGGTTGTAGCCGCCTGTCTGCTCGGGAGCGTCGCTCGGCTCGGTCAGGGTCATGCTGTCGTCTTCGTGTTCAGGTTGCAGGACCGCTTTTGGACGAGGCGGCGCCGGCCATCAAGGCCGGAGGCCGCGATCGTCCTCATCTGTATCGTCCCGCCGGCTCGAACCCCGTCGGAAGCTGGCCCGTCGGCGCCGCCAGGGCCGAGCGCTCGCGCGCGACATGGCCGCCCTGCCCCGGCTTGCCCACCAGCGCGCCATCGCGCACGACGACCTGGCCGCGCAGGATCGTGGTCACCGGCCAGCCGGTCACCTGAAAGCCCTCATAGGGCGTGTAATCGCTGCCATGATGCAGCCGGGACTGGCTGATCGTGACCTCGCGCCTGGGGTCCCAGATCGCGATATCTGCATCCATGCCGATCGCGATCGAGCCCTTCTTGGTCAGGCCGTAGGTCTTGGCGTGGTTGGTCGAAGACAGCGCGACGAACTGGTTCAACGTGATCCGCCCCTTGCCGACGCCCTCCGAGAACAGGATCGGCAGCCGCGTCTCGACGCCGGGAATGCCATTGGGCACCCAGCGAAACGAGGTCTTGCCCTTCGGGATCAGCTTGCCGGCGGGGTCGTCATAGCGGAACGGGCAGTGGTCCGAGGAGAAGACGTTGAAGATGCCGTTCGACAGGCCTTCCCAGCAAGCCTGCTGGCTGGCGGTGTCGCGCGGCGGCGGCGAGCAGACATATTTCGCGCCCTCCATGTTGAGGCCGTCCATGTCCTTCTCGGTCAGCACGAGATATTGCGGGCAGGTCTCGCCATAGACCTTCAAGCCCCGCGACCGGGCGCGGGCAATCTCCTCCATCGCCTCGCGATTCGAGACATGGACGATCATCACGGGAACATCGACGAGTTCGGCGAGCGAGATCGCGCGATGCGTCGCCTCGCGCTCGACGGGAATCGGCCGCGACGTGCCGTGGAATTTCGGCGCGATATGCCCGCCCCGCTCCAGCCGGTCGGTCAGGAAGCGGATCGCGTCGTAATTCTCGGCATGGACCATGACGAGCGCGCCGGTTTCGCGCGCCACCGACATCACCTCGAGCATCTCGCGGTCGTTCAAAGCGAGCCCGTCATAGGTCATGAAGACCTTGAAGGAGGTGTAGCCATCCTCGATCAGCGCCGGCAGGTCCTGCCCAAGCACCTGCTCGGTCGGCTCGGAAATGACGAGGTGGAAGGAGACGTCGGTGTAGCAGCGGCCCTCTGCCAGCTTGTGATAATCCTTCACCGTCTCGCGCAGGGACGTGCCCTTCTCCTGCATGCAGAACGGCATCACCGTGGTGTTGCCGCCGAACGCCGCCGAGAGCGTGCCCGAGGCAAAATCATCCGCCATAACGATGCCGTCGCCGCTCGGCTGGGCGATGTGGACATGGCTGTCGATGCCGCCGGGCAGCACGAGATGGCCGGTGGCGTCGATTACCTGCGTCGCCGCCCCGAGATCATGCCCGAGCGCGACGATGACGCCGTCGCGGATGCCGACATCGCAGGAAAACACGTCCGATGCGGTGGCGATCGTGCCGTTGGCGATGATGAGGTCGTAGGCCATGTCCGGTCTCCAGAGTGATTGTCCCGCCGCGTGGACGGCCCTTGCCTGCGATGCCGTCAGGCCAGCCCGCGCACCCGCGCTGCAACCTCCAGGCCGCGATCGATCAGGAGGTTGATGTCGTTGGTGGCGACGATCAGCGTCGCGCCGAGATCATAGGCATGGCTGCGCAAAAGCGCCTCCCCGACTCCGATGACGCCGAAGGCCTTGTCGTGCGCCGCAGCCGCGCCCGCGATGCGCGCAAAGGCCGCCTGAACCGCCGGATGCTCGACGGCGCCGACATGGCCCATATCCGCGGCGAGGTCGTTGGCCCCGATCATCAGCATGTCGACGCCATTAACGGCCGCGATCGCCTCTGCATTGGCGACACCGAGCGCGCTCTCGATCATCAGGACGACGAAGGTGTCCTTCTCGATCTCGGCCATCATCTGCGCGGCGGGCGGCACGCGAAAGCCCAGCCGCGCCAGCGGGCTCGGCAAAGAGCGCTTGCCGGCGGGCAGGAAGCGGCATTTCTCGACGACGAGACGGGCTTCATCGGCGGTTTCGACATGCGGCACCACCACGCCCTCGGCGCCGCAGTCGAGCACGCGGGCGAGGTCGGGCGCATAGGGACCGCCGACCCGCACCAGGCATGGCAGCCCGGCCTCGAAGGCGGTGACGCAGATCGAGGCGGCGTCACCGATCGCGATCGGGCCATGCTCCATGTCGACGAGCAGCAGATCGAAGCCGCAGCTGCGCGCGATCGTGACGATCTCGACCGTGCGGACTACGCAGGCGGCGAGCCCGATCGGCGTGCGGCCGTCGGCAATCTGCCGGCGCAAGGTATTTCGCATGGCACGTTGTCTCCCATCGCGGCCTTGCGACCGGCTACCACACGCATAGTGCGTGCACAATGTGCACAAGATGCGAACAATCGCGCTTGTCTTCCGCATGCATTTGAGGCGCTATCGCCCTGGGAACGGCAGCTTTCGGCTGGCATGTCGCTTGCTGTGCCGAGCGCCGGACGCGAGCGGCCGGGTCGGGCGCCGATGCAGGGCCGCGGCAAGGGGAGAGACGGGAATGACACTGACCACCAAGGCCTCGATGCCCCGCAGCCTGCTGGCAGCACTCGCCGCAGCTGCCCTGTCGCTGGTCGTCCAGCCAGCGCAGGCGCAGACCACGCTGAAATGGGCCTATGTCTACGAACCCGCCGAGCCGCATCACAAGGGCGCGGTGAAAGCCGCCGAGCTGATCGAGCAGCGCACCGGCGGGCGCTACAAGATCCAGCTCTACCCCTCGGCGACGCTGGGCAAGGAATCGGACCTCAACCAGGGTCTCTCGCTCGGCACGGTCGACATCATCATCAGCGCGGCGAGCTTCCAGGCGCAGGTCTCCAAGCCGCTCGGCGTGACCTATTTCCCCTTCGCCTTCCGCGATTTCGACCATGTCCAGGCCTATGCCAAGAGCGGCCTCTACAAGCGCCTCGGCGATGGCTACGAGAAGGCCACCGGCAACCGCATCGTCGCGCTGACCTATGCGGCCGAGCGGCATGTGACCTCCAGCCGGCCGATCCTGACGCCCGCCGACATGAAGGGTCTCAAGATCCGCGTGCCCGACGCCGCCGCCTACATGGCCTTCCCCAAGGCGCTCTCGGCCAACCCGACGCCGATCGCGCTGGCGGAGGTCTACACCGCCCTGCAGAGCGGCGTCGTCGACGCGCAGGAAAACGCCTTCAACACGATCTGGTCGAAGAAATTCCATGAGGTGCAGAAGCACATCATGCTGACCGGCCATGTCATCGACGTGCTCAACACCGTCATCGGCGGCGCGACCTGGAAGAAGCTCTCCGACGGCGACAAGGCGATCTTCGTGGCCGCGATGCAGGAGGGCAGCCTCCACGCCTCGACGCTGATCCGCGACGAGGACGACAAGCTGCGCCAGGAGATCGTCAAGGCGGGCACCAGCACGATCCACACGGTCGACAAGGCAGCGTTCCAGAAGGCCGTGCTGGCGAGCTCCAAGCCGGCGGATTTTGGCTTCGTGCAGGCCGATTTCGACGAGCTGGTGGCGCTGAAGTAAGCGCCCGCCACGGGCCCTATCCGGCGCGGCCGCGATCGGCCGCGCCGCGTGCCTCGCTCCGGACTGCCAGCGAAGCCCGACATCGACCTGAAGCCACGGCCCTGCCGACGGACACCCCATGACCACGCCTGACCGGACCACGCCTGACAGCCTCGACGCCATGCCCGCCGTCCTCAACGCAAAGGGCGAGTTCGAGGTGCAGGACGAGGCGATCGACCTGTCCGTCTACGCCGTCGAGGAGTGGCTCGGCTTCGGGGTGTTCTGCGTGCTGGGGGCGACGGTCTTCCACCAGTTCTTCACGCGCTATGCCCTTAACGATTCCGCCGCCTGGACGGAGGAAATCGCGCGATACCTGCTGGTCTGCACGGTGTTCATCGGCATCGTCGGCTCCGTGCGCAAGAACAGCCACATCCATGTCGATTTCTTCTACCACTGGCTGCCGCGCTGGATCACGCGGCCGCTCTCGACGCTGGTCGATCTCGGACGGGTCGCCTTCTTCGGCTACTGCGTCTGGCTGACCTGGCAGCTGATCTCCCGCATCGGCGGCCAGCCCATGTCGGTGGCGCCGATCGCGATCGGCTGGGTCTATGGCGTGGTCATGCTGAGCTTCGCGGCGATGACGCTGCGCGCCATCCAGGTCGCGATCCGCAACTGGACGAACGGCTACAGCGTGCTCGAACGGCCCGGCGCGACGGGAGCAGCCTCGTGAGCGCGCTCTCCTTCAAGCTGCTGTTTCTTGCCCTGATGGGCTCAGGGATTCCGGTCGCCATCGCGATGGCGGGATCGTCGCTGATCTACATCCTGGCGACCGGCATCGCGCCCGATTTCGTCGTCATCCACCGGATGTTTGCAGGCCTCGACTCGTTCCCGCTGCTGGCGGTGCCGTTCTTCATCCTGGCCGGCAATTTGATGAACTCGGCCGGCATCACCAACCGGATCTACAATTTCGCGCTCGGTCTCGTCGGCTGGATGCGCGGCGGGCTCGGCCACGTCAATGTCGTCGGCTCGGTGATCTTCTCGGGCATGTCGGGCACGGCGGTCGCGGACGCCGCGGGTCTCGGCACCATCGAGATCAAGGCGATGCGCGAGCATGGCTACGATGTCGAATTCGCCGTCGGCATCACGGCGGCATCCGCAACGCTCGGGCCGATCATCCCGCCATCCCTGCCCTTCGTCGTCTACGGGATGATGGCGAATGTCTCCATCGGGAAGCTGTTCCTCGCCGGCATTGTGCCCGGCATGGTCATGGCGCTGCTGATGATGGCGACGGTCAGCTTCTACGCGCACAAGAACAAATGGGGCGGCGACGTGCCCTTCGAATGGCCGCGCATTCTCGGCGTTCTCGGCGAGCTGGGGATCGTCGCCGGCTTCCCGCTCGCGATCTGGCTTGCGGTCGAGGGCGGCGTCTCGCCGCGCGTCGCCGTCATCGCCGGCTTCGTCCTGCTGCTGGCCGCCGACCGCGTGTTCCGCTTCGCCGCCGTGCTGCCGCTGATGACGCCGGTCCTGCTGATCGGCGGCATGACGTCTGGCCTGTTCACCGCCACCGAAGGCGCGATCGCGGCCTGCGTCTGGGCGATCTTCCTCGGCATCGTCTGGTACCGCACGCTGGACTGGAAGATGCTGATCCGCGCCTCGATGGAAACCGTCGAACTCACGTCGACCGTGCTATTTATCGTCTCCGCGGCTTCGGTTTTCGGCTGGGTGCTGGCGGTTTCGCGCACCACCGAGATGATCGCCGGCTGGGTCCTGGCGTTCACTGCCGACCCGGCGATGTTCCTGCTGCTGGCGAACGCGCTCATGCTATTCGTCGGCTGCTTCCTCGAGCCCACCGCCGCGATCACCATCCTGACGCCAATCCTTTTGCCGATCGTTCTCAAGCTCGGCATCGACCCGGTGCATTTCGGGTTGGTGATGGTGCTGAACCTGATGATCGGCCTTTTGCATCCGCCGATGGGGCTCGTGCTGTTCGTCCTCGCCCGCGTCGCCAATCTCAGCTTCCAGCGCACCACCATGGCGATCCTGCCCTGGCTGATTCCGCTGCTGCTGAGCCTGGCGCTGATCACCTATGTGCCGGCGATCAGCCTTTGGTTGCCGAGGGCGCTGCAGTGACGCGGCGCCTGCACGGCCGCTCCAGTCAGTAGAGATCACCCGCGACGCGGTCGGGACCGCCTTACGCCGCCTGCGCCGCATCGGCGCGCAGCAGCATGCCGAACAGGTCGCGCGGCTCGTCGGGGTCGGCCAGCAGGTCGAGTTCGTCATATTCGCCGGTGCGGGCGGCCGCCTCGGCAAGCCAGCGCAGGGCGGAAAAGTCCTCGATCGCGAACCCCACCGAGTCGAACAGCGTGATCTGTCGGCCGTCGCGTCGCCCCTGCGCCTGCCCGGCGACGACGCGCCAGAGTTCGGTCACCGGGTGATCGGGCGCGAGTTGCTGGATCTCGCCCTCGATGCGGGTCTGCGGTGGATACTCCACGAAGATGTCGCTGCGCCTGAGAATGTCGGCATGGAGTTCGGTCTTGCCGGGGCAGTCGCCGCCGACTGCGTTGATGTGGATGCCGGCGCCGACCATGTTGTCGGTCAGGATGGTGGCGTTGGCCTTGTCGGCGGTGGCGGTGGTCACGATCTGCGCGCCCAGCACGACGTCGTCGGGCGAGGCGCAGATGACGATGTCGAAGCCGAAGCCCGAGAGGTTGTGCGCGCAGCGCGCGCTCGCGGCCGGGTCGGTGTCGTAGAGCCGCAGGCGATCGATTCCGAGCACCGCCTTGAAGGCGAGCGCCTGGAACTCCGACTGCGCGCCATTGCCGATCAGCGCCATGGTGCGCGCGCCTTGCGGCGCCAGGTGCCTCGCCGCCATGGCCGAGGTCGCGGCGGTGCGCAGCGCGGTCAGGATCGTCATCTCGCTCAAGAGCAGCGGATAGCCCGTCGCGACATCCGCCAGCACGCCGAAGGCCGTCACGGTCTGGCGGCCGTCGCGCGTGTTGCGGGGATGGCCGTTGACGTATTTGAAGGCGTAGTGGCGCCCGTCGCTGGTCGGCATCAGCTCGATGACGCCGTCATCGCTGTGCGAGGCGACGCGCGCCGTCTTGTCGAAGGCCTCCCAGCGCCGGAAATCGGACTCGATGCAGGCGGCGAGATCGGTCAGCACGCGTTCGACGCCGCAGATGCCGACGATGCGCATCATCCGCTCGACGCTGACGAAGCGGACGAGGTTGAGCTTGCGGTTCATGGTCAGAAGCTCCGCGTCGGACGGTCGAGCACGCTGCGACCCATCAGGCTCGCGGTGAGATCGACCATCAGCCGGGCCGTACGGCCGCGCTCGTCCAGAAACGGATTGAGCTCGACGAGGTCGAGGCTGGCGACGCGGCCGCTGTCATGGAGCATTTCCATGATGAGGTGGGCCTCGCGAAAGGTCGCGCCGCCCGGGACGGTGGTGCCGACGCCCGGCGCGATGTCGGGATCGAGGAAATCGACGTCGAGGCTGACATGGAGGATGCCGTCCTGCGCCTCGACCTCATCGAGGAAGCGCCGCAGCAGCACGCCGACGCCGTTTTCGTCGATCGCGCGCATGTCGTGGACGTGCACGCCGCTGCCGGCGAGCACCCGTCGCTCCGCCGCATCGACGCTGCGCAGGCCCATCATGCAGACCCGCGACGGATCGAGCGCGGCCGCCAGCGGCGGAAAGGTGCCGGCGAACCCGGGCAGGCCGAGCGCATAGCCCATCGGCACGCCGTGGAGATGGCCACTTTCCGTCGTCTCCAGCGTGTGGAGATCGGGATGGGCGTCGAGCCAGAGCACGAAGAGCTTGCGGCCGCCCTCCCTGGCGCGGCGGGCATGGCCGGCCAGCGTGCCGGCCGCCAGGCTGTGGTCGCCGCCGAGCACGATGGTCATACCCTCCGACCCGGCGTCATACACCGCCTGCGACAGCGCCTCGGTCCAGGCCACGATCTCGGGCAGGCCATGCAGCGCGGGGTTGGCGTGGGTCAGGTCCCGCAGCGGCGCCGGGACGAGATTGCCGCGGTCAATGACGGTGTGGCCGAGCGACTGCAGCGCCGGCCCGATCCCGGCGGCGCGGAAGGCGCTTGGCCCCATGTCGCAGCCGAGCCGGCCGGTGCCGTCCTGAACCGGAGCGCCCAGAAGAATGCAGGTGGTGTGTTTCATGTCGCGTCTCCTCCCGACATCGAGGTCTAGAGGATGGCGCCGGCGGTCAGAAGCCGCCGGATTGGCACAATTGGCAGGTCGATCTATCATTATGGCAAGTCAACTCGACCAATCTGGAGCGTGCCATGGACGATCTCGACCGGCGCCTGATCACGCTGCTGCGTCACAGCGGCCGGCGCGGCGTCTCGGATCTCTCGCTCGAACTCGGCGTGTCGCGCGCCACTGTCCGGGCGCGGATGGAGCGGCTGGAAAAGGCGGGCGAGATCGTCGGCTACACGGTGATCCTGCGCGCCGACGCGGTGTCGGCCCCGGTGCGCGGCATCACGCTGATCGAGGTGGAAGGTCGCGCCAAGGACCGCGTCGTGGCGACGCTGACCGGTTTCGCCGAGGTCACCGCGATCCATACGACCAGCGGCAAATGGGATCTGGTCGCGGAGCTCGGCGCCGACAGCCTCACCGCGCTGGACGACGTGCTGACCCGGATGCGGCTGGTCCCCGGCATCGCCGCGTCGGAAACCCATCTCCTGCTGGCGACGCCGCGCAGCAGCCGCGCCGGGCTCGGCGCCGCCCCGCCGCGATAACGCCAACCGCCTCGATGCGGCTGCTTCAGTTCACCCGCGCAGGCGGCAGCATCCTGAGCAGGGTGGCGTCCTTGCGAATGAGATGGTGCCAGAGCGCCGCGAGGGCATGAATGCCGGCCAGGGCTATCAGCCCATAGGCTGCGATCTCATGGGCTTCACCCACGACGCCGCCGAGCGCACGGTTGCGCGCCATCAGCGGCGCAATCGCAAACAGGCCGAAATCGATGCCCTGCCCGCGCAGCACCGCATAGACCAGACCGATCACCGGAACGGCGAGCATCAGCGCATAGAGGCCGACATGCCCCAGCGACGCTGCGCGCGCCATCAGCCGACCGACGGGTTCCGGCGCTGGCGGCCGGTGCGACAGCCGCCAGGCGAAGCGGAGGATGACGAGGAGGAGGATGCAGACGCCCAGCACCTTGTGGGTCTCGACAATGCCGTGCTCCCAGGTCCTGGGAAACGTGTCGACCAGAAGCCCCAGCCCGAAGACCGCCAGGATCAGGGCGGCCATCAGCCAGTGCAGCCCGCGCGCGACGGCGTCGTAGCGGGTGACGCCGACACGCGGCGTCAGAGGGTTCGTGGCCATGGCGGTCTCACAGTCCGTTTGTCGCCGGATGGCGAAGGGATGGGTCGTTACGTGCCTAGTCGCGGCACTGCAGGACGCTTCGCGCGACCAGGCTGCGCCCGCTTCAAACGGGCGCGGCGCCAGTGACGGCCTTCGGCCTCGGTCGCCGCAGCGTGATCCTGTCGGCCGCCGGCAGGAGGCGGGCCGAGTTGGAGATGAAGATCAGCTCCGACGAGACATGGATGAAGGCCGCCAGCAGCGGGTTCAGGAAGCCGAAGGCGGCGAGCGCGATGCCGATCGCATCGACCGTGATCGTGCCGGCGAAATTCTGCCAGATCACGCCGCGCGTGCGCTGGGCGAGCGCGACCGTCTCGACCAGACGCTGGAGATCGTTGGCGAGCAGCACGATGTCGGCGCTCTCCTTGGCGACGTCGGTGCCCGAGCCCATCGCGATGCCGACGCTCGCGGCCGTCAGGGCCGGCGCGTCGTTGATGCCGTCGCCGAGCATGGCGACCTTCGCGCCCGACGCCACCAGCGCCCGCACCCGCTCCAGCTTCTGTTCGGGCAGCATCCCCGCCTCGACCGTGCCGATGCCGAGGCTCGCGCCGACGCTTTGCGCCACGCGGGCGTTGTCGCCGGTGAGCAGGATCGTCCGGATCTTCATCGCGTGGAGGGCGGCGATGGCGGCGGCAGCCTCGGGCCTGACCTCGTCGGCGACGGCGAAGGCGCCGGCATAGTGCCCATTGACCGACACGCAGATCTCGGAGGAGACGATGTCGCCGCCCCTGTCGTCGGGCACCTCGACGCCCTCGGCCTTCAGGAGCTTGACGCTGCCGATCAGGATCCGGTCGTCGCCGAGCTGCGCCGTGACACCGCGCCCCAGCGTGTAGTCGAAGCTGTCGGGCTCCGGCACCGCGATATCCCGGCGCTGGGCCTCGGCGACGATCGCCCTGGCCAGCGGGTGCTCGGAGCGCAGTTCGGCCGACGCCGCCAGGCGCAGGAGGTCGGCCTCCGCGCGGCCGGCCGCCGGGTGGATTGAGGCGACCCGCGGCTCGCCGAAGGTCAGCGTACCCGTCTTGTCGAGCACGATGGTGTCGATGCGGCCGAGCATTTCGAGATGCATGCCGCCCTTGATGATGGCGCCGTTGCGCGCGGCGCGGCCGATGCCGCCCAGCACTGCCAGGGGCGTTCCGGCCGCGACGCCGCAGGCGCCGGCGACGATAATCACCGAGATCGTGTCGCGGATGTCACCGGTGAGCCAGTAGGTCAGGCTCGCGGCGGCGAAGGAGAAATAGACGAGGTAGCCGGCGAGCTGGTCGGCCAGCCGCTGGACCGGCGCGCGCGACTGTTCGGCGTTCTCGATCGCGTCGATGATGCGCCCGAAGCTGGTGTCGCGGCCGATCCGGTCGACCTGGATGTCGAGCGCGCCGGACTGGTTGATCGAACCGGCGAAGACGGCGTCGCCCTCGCTGCGCCGGACCGGCATCGATTCGCCGGTGATGCGGGCCTGGTCGACATAGGACAGGCCGGACTGGACCACCCCGTCGACCGGGATGTTCTCGCCAGGCGCGACCAGCACCCGGTCGCCGACGACGATGGTGTCGATCGGCACGAGCGCAATCACGCCGTCGCGGCGCACCGTCGCCTCATGCGGCATCACGTCGATGAGGTCGGAGATGGCGGCGCGCCCGCGATCGACGGTGAGGTGCTCGAGCTCCTCGGCGACGAGCACGAAGAAGGTGACAACCAGCGCGGTGAAGAATTCGGAGATCGCAGCCGCCGCCAGGATGGCGATCGACATGGACAGCTCCATGGTCATCCGCCGCTGTTTGATGTTCTCGAAGGCCTCGCGCAGGATCGGCCAGGCGCCAAACAGCAGGCCGGCAATGCCGATCACATCCCAGCCGGCGAGACGCGGGACAAGCTGAAACCAGACCAGCGCCGCCGAGACGGCGACAACCGCGACCCGCAGGATCTCGACGGTCTCGACGTCATGCCCGAACAGGCTGACGGCGCGCGGCACGCGGTCGCCGAGCCAGCCGGGCGTGCGCTTCGCCTGCTCCGCGGGGCTCGCCGAGCAGGATCGCTCGAAAGGCCGAAAGCAGGTGCAGGGCTGATCGCTGGCTGGACATTGCGGGGTGGATGGGGCCGGGATTGTCATGGCTGCCTGATCCTGTTCGCCGCCCATCGGGTTGGCCCGCCCTATCTAGTTTAGAATTATTCCAATTACAATGATGGCTTGCCTGCCACTCGAAAATCCGCATCATGACGGCGTCGGAAACGGCTCTCGCCGGACGAGGGCGGATGGCGCGGAGGCGTTGGTCGATGCATCGGGTTTGCCGGGTGATCGCAGGCGCCGCGACTGTTACCCTCGGCGCCCTCTCCAGCGCCCATGCCGACGCCATCGACGGCGCCTGGTGTTCGGGGGCGGGCGAGCGGCTCGTCATCGAGGGACCATCCGTCACGACGACCCGGGGCGTGAGGCTGACGGGGTCCTACACACGGCACAGCTTCGCTTTCGTCCTGCCTGCGGAAGAAGCGCAGGCCGGCGCACCCGTCGACATGGTCCTGCAGGGCGAGATGCAGGTCCGGGTGACGATCGGCGCCACCGCCGCGCAGACCTGGCGGCGCTGTCCGCCGGGCATCAGCTGACGCATCGCGAGCCCGGCCCCATCATGGGGCTGAAGGACGCAGTGGCGACCACGCCGCATTGGGGCGATTGATCTGGCGGCCAGCCATGCTATCGAGGCGGCGGGAGAACCGTCCTTGTCCGCACGTCGCCACAGAGCAGGATCAAGCCGTTGGGTCGCGATTGCCGCGGCCTATCTGCTCGTGCTCCAGGCGGTGTTCGCAGGCCTGGCGTCGGGCGCACATGCCAGCAGCATGAGCCTCGACCGGACGCTGGCCATGGCGCTGTGCGCGCCCGGCGAAATGCCCGCAGGCGGCGGCTCCGACAACGGCGCCGCCGCGCATGACCAGATGACGTGCTGCATCCTGGGCTGCGCCTTCGCCAGTGGCGGCGCGCCGCTGCCGACGAGCGGCTATCTCCCCGTGACCCATCGCGCCGTCGATCTCGTCGCCTTCGCGCGCCGTCTCGATGCGCCGCATGGCTATGTCGCCGGCCGTTCGCCGGCCAATCCCCGCGCACCGCCGTCCAAGGCCTGATCCCGCCCGCGCGCATCCAAGGATGCCCGCAGGCTCGCTCACGCCCATCGGACCAAGGCCGGCCTCAGGCTGATCCCCCGCGATCATGACCTGCCGCCGTGCCGAGCAGCGCGGACTTCCACCATGCCCCTCCATCCGCTGACGCGCCTGTGCGCGTGTTTCGCGACGGGTCTGCTGATCGCAGCCGTCGCGCTGATCGCGGTCGATCGCGTCCTCCCGCTCGAACCAGCGCTGAAGCTCGCCTGGCTCTGGCTGGGCGGAAACGCCGCCATCGCGCTGTCGCACATCCTGCCCGCGCTGCTGCGCGGCTGATCCGCAGCGGCGCCGACGCGCCGCAGCCTCTCGCCCCATTACACGGCCCCCTCGGGGCCTCGTCACTCGAAGGAAATCCCATGTCGATCCGTACCGTATTCGCCACCCTCGCCGCGCTCGTCGCCGGCCCCGCCTTCGCCCATGTCACGCTGGAGACGCCGTCGGCACCCGTCGGCTCGACCTACAAGGCCGTGGCGCGCGTGCCCCATGGCTGCAAGGGCGCCGCGACCATCAAGGTCCGCGTGCAGATCCCGGAAGGGGTGATCGCCGTCAAGCCGATGCCCAAGGCCGGATGGACGCTGGAAACCGTCAAGGGCCCTTACGCGAAGTCCTATGACTACTACGGCACGCCGACCTCCGAAGGCGTCAAGGAGGTAGTCTGGAGCGGCGGCAAGCTGCTCGACGAGCATTACGAGGAGTTCGTCTTCCGCGGTTATCTGACCACCGATCTCAAGCCCGACACGACGCTCTATGTCCCGATTGTCCAGGAATGCGAGGGTGGCGGCGTCGAGCGCTGGATCGAGATCCCCGCCGCCGGAAAGGTCTCCGACGACTACAAGTTCCCGGCACCGGGCCTGAAGCTCACCCCCAGGAAGTGAAACGACCCACGCGGCCGGGCGTCAGCGCCCGGCTGCGAACGACCGTCGTCGCCGGAACCCTCATGACCGCTCTCCATCGCATTGCCCGTGTGCTGACCGCCCTGCTGTTCGCTGCCTATGCTGCGAGCGGCAGCGCGCTGGCGCATGCGGCGCTGAACGGCGCGAGCCCGGCCGATGGCAGCGTGCTTCCCTCCGCGCCCTCAGAGATGACGCTGACCTTCAGCGAGCCGGTCTCGCCGCTGGCGCTGCGGCTGATCGGTCCCGACGGTCAGGCGATGCCGCTCGACCGAGCCCAGCTCCGGGACCGCACGCTGGTGATCGCGGCGCCTGCGGGTCTTTCGCCCGGCACGCATGTCATCAGCTGGCGGGTGGTCTCGGCGGACGGCCACCCGGTCGGCGGTTCGGTCCTGTTCTCGATCGGTCAGCCGAGCGCAGCGGCGCCGATTGCCGAGACGCAGGCCGGCGTCACTGTGCGGGCCCTGCTCTGGGCCAGCCGCGTCGCGCTCTATCTCGGCCTGTTCATCGGCTGCGGCGGCGCCGCCTTCGCGGCCTGGGTTTCGCAACCCATGCCGGGCGCGCGGCGCGGCATCACCGCCGCCTTGCTGCTGGGCCTGGTCGCATTGCCCCTGTCGCTGGCCGCGCAGGGGCTGGACGCGCTGGGGGCGGATCTCGGGGCAGTGTTCCAGCCGCCGGTCTGGCGCGCGGCGCTGGGCACCAGCCTGGCGCCGACGCTCGCGATCGCGGCGGCCGCGCTGGCGAGCAGCCTGCTGGCGCTTCGGCTGGCGGGGCTCACCGCGAAGATCGTCGGCCTGTTCGGCCTCGGCCTGGCGGGGCTTGCCCTGGCGTCGAGCGGCCATGCCAGCGCCGCCAGCACGCAAGCCCTGATGCGGCCGGCCGTGTTCCTGCATGCCGTCGGCATCGCGCTCTGGGCCGGCGCCCTGCTGCCGCTGGTCCAGGCCCTCCGACACCCCGACGCGGCCGCGACGCTGCGGCGCTTCTCCTCGCGCATCCCCGCCGTCGTCGCGGTGCTGCTCGGCAGCGGGCTCGTGCTCGCGGTGGTGCAGGTCGAGCGGCCCGCCGCGCTGATCGACACGCATTATGGCCGCGTGCTGCTCGCCAAGCTTGGGCTGGTCGCGCTCGTGCTGGGGCTCGCCGCATTCAACTGCTGGCGGCTGACGTCACAGGTCGAAGCCGGGCGGCTGGCCGCCGGCCGCGTTCTGGCGCGCATCGTCGCCATCGAGCTCGCATTGATGCTCGCGATCTTCGGCACGGCGGCGCTCTGGCGCTTCACGCCGCCGCCGCGCGCGCTCGCCATCGCGGCCGCGCAGCCGGCCAACATCCATATCCACACGCTCACCGCGATGGCCGACGTCACGCTGACGCCGGGGCGCGCCGGACCCGTTCACGTCGCGATCATGCTGATGAACGGCGAGTTCGGCCCGTTGCCGGCGAAGGAGCTGACGCTCTCCTTCGCCAACCCCGCCGCCGGCATCGAGGCGATCGAGCGCCGGGCCGTTCGTGGCGCGGACGGGCTCTGGCGGATCGACGATCTCAGCCTGCCCGTCCCCGGCCGCTGGAGCATCGAGCTCGCCATCCTGATCTCGGATTTCGAGATGCTGCGCCTCACCGACACGGTCGAGATCAAGCCGTGAACGATACCGCCTCAACCCCAAGGAGAACCAAGATGAACAAGCCCGTGCACTATCTCGCCACCGCGATGCTGACCCTGACCAGCGTGGTTGCGCTGGCGCATGATTTCACCGTCGGCCCGCTCAAGATCGACCATCCCTGGACCCGCGCGACGCCCGCCGGCGCCAAGGTCGCCGGCGGCTATCTGACGATCCAGAACAGCGGCAGCGCGCCCGACCGGCTCATCGGCGGCGCCTCCGACATCGCCGGCCGCATCGAGATCCACGAGATGGCGGTCAAGGACGGCATCATGACGATGCGCCCGCTGGACACCGGGCTCGAGATCAAGCCCGGCGACAAGGCCGAGCTGAAGCCCGGCGGCTACCACATCATGTTCATGGACCTGAAGCGCCCCCTCAAGGAGGGCGAGGCCGTCAAGGGCACGCTGCAATTCGAGAAGGCCGGCACGGTCGCGGTCGAATTCGCGGTCCAGGGCGTCGGCGCGCGGGAGCCCGCCCACAAGCACTGAGCCCTCCCCCGCAACGACGATCCCTTCCATCCAACGGAATATCCGATGCATTTCTCGTTCAAATCCCTCCTGGCCGGCGCAGCGTTGCTGGCCTCTTCGCTTGCGGCGCTCGCCGCCCCCACCGAGATCACCGACGCGCTCGGCCGCAAGGTCACGGTCGATCTGCCGGTCAAGCGCGTCGCGGTGAACTTCAACTTCGAGGAGTTCACGGCGGTTGCCGGCGTCGAAGGCTGGAGCCGGGTCGTCGGCATCTCGCGCGCGCCCTGGGAAGGCTGGCGGCCGCTGATCTTCAACCGCTACAAGGCGGTGATCCCCAACCTCGCGGCGATGCCGGATATCGGCTTCACCGAGGACAACAGCCTGAGCGCCGAGAAGGTGATCGGCCTGAAGCCCGACGTGTTGCTGATGTCGGAATGGGGCTACAAATCCGCCACGACACAGATGGAGCAGATCGAAGGTGCCGGCATCCCGATCGTCGTGATCGACTACAATGCCCAGCTGCTCGAGCGCCATCTCGCCTCGACGCGGGCGCTTGGCAAGGTGATGGGCGCGGAGGCCCGCGCCGAAGAGCTCGCTGGCCTCTACGAGCGCCAGTACAACGACGTGCTCGCCCGCATCGCGAAGGCCAAGGCCGCCGGCGCCAAGCCGAAGAAGGTCTATGTCGAGCTCGGCCAGGCCGGCGCCGAAACCATCGGCAACACCTACAACAACACGATGTGGGGCAAGATCATCACCACGCTGGGGGCCGACAACATCGCCGCCGGAAAGATCCCCGGCCCCTGGGGACCGCTCAACGCCGAGGCCGTCATCGCCGAGAACCCGGACCTGATCCTGATGGCGTCCTCCTCCTGGGTGGGCCGACCCAAGGCCGTTCGCACCGGCTACGACATCCCGGAAACCGAGACCCGCGCTAGCCTGATGCCCTATGCGCAGCGCCCCGGCTGGGCCGGGCTCACGGCGATCAAGACCGGCGACATCAACGCCATCGAGCACGGGCTCGCCCGCACGCTCTATGACTTCGTGGCGATGCAATACATCGGCAAGCGGCTCTATCCCGAGCAGTTCGCGGATGTCGATCCGGTGTCGTCCTTCAAGGCGTACCATGAAAAGTACCTGCCGATCGCGTTCAGCGGCACCTGGATGCTGCCACTGAAGCCATGACCGCAATCTCCCTCACCACGACCTATGCCGCGATGGGCGCGCGGCGCGCCGTTGTGCTCGCCATCGGCTGCGTCGCCATCCTGGTCAGCCTCGTGCTCGACGTCGCGACCGGGCCGGCCTTCCTGCCGGTCGCGGCGGTGGCGAGATCGGTCTTCGGGCTGGCGCAGGACCGCACGGTCGATGCCATCGTCTGGTCGATCCGCCTGCCGATCGCCTTCGTGGCGCTCGTCGTCGGGGCGGCGCTGGGGCTGTCCGGCGCGATCATGCAGACGATCCTGAACAACCCGCTGGCGTCGAGCTATACGCTCGGCGTCTCGGCCGGGGCCGGCTTCGGGGCGGCGCTCGTCATCGTGCTCGGCGTCGCCATGCCGGTGCCGGAGGCCTGGGGCATTCCGCTGATGGCCTTCCTCTTCGCCGGCATCGCCTGCGCGGGCGTCTACGGCATCGGCCAGGCGCGGGAATCCTCGCCGGAGATGCTGGTGCTGGCGGGCATCGCGCTGCTCTTCCTGTTTCAGGCGCTGCTGGCGCTTTTGCAGTTCGTCGCCTCGCCGGAGGCGCTGCAGCAAATCGTGTTCTGGCTGTTCGGCTCGCTGCAGAAGGCGAGCTGGAGCAAGCTCTGGATCATCACGGCGGTGCTCGCCGCCTGCATCCCCGTCCTGGTCGCCGATGTCTGGCGGCTCACCGCGCTGAAGCTCGGCGACGAGCGAGCGCGGGGGCTTGGCGTCGATGTCCGGCGCCTTCGGCTGCGTTCCTTCGTGCTGATTTCGGCGCTGACGGGCGTCGCGGTCGCCTTCGTCGGGACCATCGGGTTTGTGGGGCTGGTGGCGCCGCATATTGCGCGGATGCTGGTCGGCGAGGACCAGCGCAGCTTCCTGCCGGCCTCGGCGCTCTCTGGGGCGCTGCTGCTCTCGCTGGCGTCGATCGCCAGCAAGACCGTGCTGCCCGGCGCGATCGTGCCGATCGGCATCGTCACCTCGTTGATCGGCGTGCCCTTCTTCGTCTGGCTGATCCTGCGCAACCGGAGGGCTTTCTGGTGAAGCTGACCGTCGAAGGATTGAGCGTCCGCTACGGCGCCACGCAGGCGATCGCGGGGGTGGACGTCGCGGCCCATCCGGGCGAGGTGCTCGCCGTGATCGGCCCCAACGGCTCGGGCAAGTCTTCGCTGGTCAAGGCCATCTCGGGGCTGGTGACGCATGAGGGCGTGGTCGCCTTCGACGGCTCACCGGTCAGGCCGGAGCGGATCGGCTACATGCCGCAGGATATCGGTGCGCGCGCCGCGCTGACCGTTCTCGAAGCGGTGCTGCTCGGGCGTCTCGGGCGGCTGGGCCTGCGGGTGCGGCCGGAGGATCTCGCCGCCGTCGAGGCGGTGCTGGGCGAACTCGACCTGATGCCGTTGGCCTCGCGCTATCTCGGCGAGCTCAGCGGCGGCCAGCGGCAGCTCGTCTTCCTGGCGCAGGCGCTGGCGTCGGAGCCTTCGCTGCTGCTGCTCGACGAGCCGATCAGCGCGCTCGACATCCGCCACCAGCTTGAGGTGATGGAGATCGTGCTGCGCATGACCCGCGCGCGCGGTCTGACCACGCTCGTCATCCTGCACGATCTCAACATCGCGGCGCGCTTCGCCGATGCGGTGATGGTGATGCGCAAGGGTCGGGTGGTCTGCTGCGGAAAGCCCGGCGACGTCATCGACCGGGGGATGGTGGCGTCGGTCTTCGGGGTCGAGGCGGCGCTGTCGTCGGCGCCCGACGGGCGCCTGATCGTCACGCCGCTGCGGGCCTTGTGAAAGGCCGGCGCGGGTCGCGCGCCGGCCCCGAACCTCACCGGAAGGGCGGGCTGTACTGCAGGCCGCCCTGCGTCCAGAGCGCGTTGGGGCCGCGGGCGAGCTGCAACCGCGATTGCGCCCCCAGATAGCGCTCGAAGGACTCGCCGTAGTTGCCGACGGTGGCGATGATGCGCACGACCCAGTCATTGCTCACGCCCATCGCCTCGCCGAACTTGCCGTCCTGTCCGAGAAACCGCTTGATCTCGGGATTGGTGGACTTCGTCATCTCGCGGACATTGGCCTGCGTGACGCCCAGTTCCTCGGCATTGACGAGCGCCGCCACCGTCCAGCGCACGAGGTTGAACCAGTTCTCGTCGCCGGTGCGGACCCAGGGACCCAGCGGCTCCTTGGAGATCACCTCCGGCAGGACCACATGCCCGTCGGGGTCCTGCAATTTGAGCTTCACCGCCGCCAGCGCCGAGACGTCCGTGGTATAGGCGTCGCAGCGCCCGGACTCATAGGCCTTCAGCGCCTCTTCGGAGGTCGAGAAGGCCGCGGGCTCGTATTTCATGCCAAGCTTGCGGAAATAGTCGGCCAGGTTGAGCTCGCTGGTCGTGCCCTGCGCCACGCAGACCGAGGCGCCGTCGAGCTTGGTCGCGCTGGCGACGCCGAGCTTCTTGGCCACCATGAAGCCCTGGCCGTCATAGTAGTTCACGGCGGTGAAGGTGACGCCCTGGCCGAGATTGCGCGACAGGGTCCAAGTGGTGGTGCGCGGGAGGACATCGATCTCGCCGCCCTGCAGCGCGATCAGCCGGTCCTTCGAGGTCAGGGGCACGAACTTCGCCTTGTCGGGGTCGTTGAAGATCGCGACCGCAAGCGCCCGGCAGATGTCGATGTCGAAGCCGTTCCAGCGTCCCGCCGCATCCTGGATCGAGAAGCCGGCGACGCCGGGGCTCGTGCCGCAGATGATGTGGCCGCGCTCCTTGATCTTGGCGAGCGTGGAGGTGGTCTGGGCGGCGGCCGGCGTCGCGAGCGTCGCGATCGCGGCCAGTCCGATCAGCAGATATTTCATGATGGTCCCCTTTTTTGGTTGGTCGGCGGCAGGCACAGCTCTCCCCGCGCAGCGGGCGCCTGCCCGCCGCGTCGGTCTCGTTCCGGCTTGTTCTTGTCGGTCAGGCGACCTTGGCGCCCGGCTTCTGTTCGAGCGCGACCAGCAGCGCGTCGAGGTCGGTCCAGAGGTCGTCCTCGTCCTCCAGCCCGATGCTGATGCGCAGCACCGGGCCCTCATGGGTCCAGGGCACGACGCTGCGGTCGCCCTTCACCGCCATCGGCGCGATCAGGCTGCGCGTGCCGCCCCAGGAGGCGCCGATGGCGAAGACCTTCAGCGCCGTCAGCGCGGCTTCCAGCATGTCATCGGCCACCGGCTTCAGCACGAGGCTGAACACGCCCGAGGAGCGGCCCATGTCGCGCTGCCAGAATTCATGGCCGGGGCAGGAAGGCAGCGCCGGATGCAACACGGTCTCGACCGCCGGCGAATGCTCCAGGCGCTTGGCGAAATCCTCGGAGACCCGGCCCATATGGGCGACGCGCAGCCCCATGGTCTCGATGCCGCGTAGCGCCAGCTGGCATTCGTCGGGCGAGACGCCGACGCCATAGCCGCGCAGCAGCTCCTTCAGCTTCTGGCGCAGCGCCATGTCGGAAACGGTGATCGATCCGAGCAGCAGGTCGGAATGGCCGCCGACATATTTGGTCAGCGCCTCGCAGGCGAAATCGGCGCCATGAGCCAGCGGCTTGAAGATCAGCGGCGTCGCCCAGGTGTTGTCGCAGCCGACGAGGCAGCCCTTCGCCTTGGCGGCCTTCACGATGGCGGGCACGTCCTGCACCTCCATCGTGCCTGAACCGGGCGACTCGACCCAGAGGAGCTTCGTGGCGTCGTTGATGAGATCGGCGATGCCGGCCCCGATCAGCGGGTCGTAGACGCCATAGGCGATGCCGCGCGGCTTCAGGTAGTCCTCGCAGAAGCTGCGCACCGGCGGATAGACATGGTCGGGGATCAGCACCTTGTCGCCCGGCATCAGCACGGCGAGCATCACCATGGTCACGGCTGCCTGGCCCGACGGCACCAGCACGGTGCGCACCCCGCCATGCAGCGCGGTGAGCTGCGCCTCCAGCGTGCGCGTCGTCGGCGTGCCGTGCAGCCCGTAGGTGTAGCCGTCGAAGCCGCGATACTTGCGCGCCGCAAAGCTCGCCGCATCCTTGTAGACGATGGTCGAGGCGCGGTGCGTCGGCACGGCCAGGGAGGCATAGCCGGTCTCATCGACGGCAGGGTGGTGAACGCAGCGGGTCAAGTCATGCATGGTGAAATCCCTTTCGGGGAGAAGGCTTAAGCCTCTGGCGTCGTGAGACAATCAGGCTGTCGGCATGACTCCATGCCCGGAGGTTATCGTCTGGAAAGCGCGATCGTTCACGGCGGCGGCGTGTCAGCCAAGGCCAGGCGCGCGACGGTCGACATCCAATCGATCGCCACAGGCAGGATGGCATCGTTGAAGTCGTACCGGTTGTTGTGGAGTTCCCCATCGAGACCGGCCGGCCCGTTGCCGATCCAGACATAGGCGCCGGGACGGTGCAGGCGCAGGAAGGAGAAGTCGTCGCCTGTCGTGCTCGGTCGGACATCCCGGCGCACGGGTGCACCGATGGCGCGCCCTGCGGCTGCGGCGAGCTCAGCTTCCTCGGGCGAGTTGATGATCGGTCGTCCGGTCGACAGGATCTCGACATCGGCGCGCATGCCATAGGCTTCGCAGATGCCGGCGACGATGCTCTCCATGCGCTTGATCACGGTCGCGCGGACGTCCTGGTCATAAGTCCGCAGCGTGCCGACGAGCGTGACGCTACCAGGGATCTGGTTGCTGACGATGCCGCCATTGACCTGAGCGATCGAGAGCACGACGGCATCGACCGGATCGACGTTGCGCGAGACGATGGTGTGGAGCGCGACGATCAGGTGCCCCGCGGCCACGATAGGATCGCGCGTCTGGTGAGGGATCGCGGCGTGACCGGCCAGGCCGTGCAGGGTGATCTCCCACCGCCCGCCGGCCGCCATGACGGGGCCATTGTGAACCGCGACCGTCCCGGCCTCGATTCCCGGCCAGTTATGGAAGGCGAAGACGCGCTCCATCGGGAATCGCTCGAAGAGCCCGTCGGCGATCATCGCCTTGGCCCCGACGCCGTTCTCCTCGGCCGGCTGGAAGATGAACTGGATCTGGCCTTTCCAGCTCTCGTCCCTGGCGAGCGCGGCGGCTGTCCCCAGGAGCGCGACCGTGTGTCCGTCATGTCCGCAGGCATGCATCACGCCCGCAGTCGCGGACGTGTAGGGCAGGTCGCTGGCTTCGGCGATCGGCAGCGCGTCCATGTCGGCGCGCAGGCCAACGGTGCGGTTGGATCCCGGCCGCGACAATGTCGCAACCACACCTCGGCCGCCGACGCCGGCGACGAAGGGGATGCCGAACTCGGCCAGTTTCTCCTGGACGAAAGCAGCCGTGCTGCTCTCCTGCTCCGAGAGTTCGGGATGGGCGTGCAGGTGCCGGCGCCACTGTGTCAGTCGTGTCAGAAGTTCGGTGTCCATCAGTTGAGTCTCATTCGAACGTGAGAGCTAGCGCCGGGAAGACAGCGCAAGACGCGCCTCCAGCCGGCGGATGAGCCAGGAGAAGCCCACTGCGATCGACAGAAAGATCACCCCGACCACCGCCATCGGCTCGCCATAGCGGAACGTGTCGGAGGCGACGTCGAGCGCCGAGCCGAAGGATTCCGGCACGGCGATGACGGCGAGATAGGGCGTCGATTTGAAGATCGAGATGAAATAGCTGCCCATGGGCGCGGCGATGTTGCGCAGCATCTGCGGGGCTACGACCAGCACCACGGTCTGGAGCCGACCGAGCCCGAGCGCCTTGGCGGCCTCGAACTGGCCGCGCGCAATGCCGTCGATCCCGGCCTTGAAGACCTCGGCGAGATAACCGCAGTAATAGATGCTCAGCGCCGCGACGCCGACCACCAGCGCCGGCAGCTTGATGCCGTAAACCGGCAGCACATAGTACAGGAAGTAGAGCTGCACGAGCACCGGTGTGGAGCGGATGAAGTCGATGACGAAGCGCATGGCGTAGCGCATCGGCACGCTGGAGCGTCGGGTGATCTCCAGTGCGAACCCGAGCAGGGCCGCGAAAATGCAGGACATCAGCGTCACGGCGAGCGTCGTGGTCAGCGACTTGCCGATCACGGGCACGATGGACGCCGCGAAGGCGAAGTCGAACGTCATGGCGGGTCACACGTCATGTACGAGCTTCCGCCCGGCGCCGACCCGGCGTTCGAGCCAGCGCCCCACCACCGTCGCGGGGTAGCAGATGACGAAATAGGCCAGCAGCAGCCCCGTATAGACCTTCACCGGATCATAGCTGAGCTGGGAGATCTCCTTGGCCCGGAAGGTCATGTCGGAGAGCGTGATCAGCGAGACCAGCGCCGTGCCCTTCACCAGCTGGATGAACTGGTTGACGAAGGTCGGCATCATCGCGAGCAGCGCCTGGGGCAACTCGATGAGGCACAGGATCTGCCAGCGCCGCAGACCCAGCGATCGCCCTGCCTCCACCTGGCCCCCGTCGAGCGCCTGCAGCGCCGCGCGCACCGCCTGGCTGCCATAGGCGCCGATGTTGAGGCCGAGCACCATCGCCCCGACCGTCAGGCCCGACAGGCGAAGGCCGAACCCTGGCAGCATGTAATAGAACGCGTAGAGCAGGATGATGACCGGCGACGAGCGCCAGAATTCGATCACCGCCGTGGTCGCCGCGTGGGTCCAGCCTTTGGTGCTGTACTGTGCGACGCCCGCCAGGAATGCGAAGGGAACCGCGTAGAGCATGCCGAGCGCCGTCACCGAGGCGGTGACCCGAAAGCCCTCGAAGATTCCCGACATCACCTCGGCGAAGGTCATCGTCGCACATCTCGCGCCAGGGCGCGCATCAGCTCTTGGGCGGTGCGCAGAGCTCGGCGGTCGAGGCCTGCGGCGGCATCTCCGCTTCGGTGAAGCCGTATCGCGTCATGATCGCCTTCATCGTGCCGTCCGCCTTCAATTTTGCGAGCTGGACGTTGTAGGTGTCGCGCAAAGCCTGGTCCTTCGGCGCGAACACGACGGCGGTCGCCATCATGTACTCTTGTCCGCCGGGCTTGACGTAGCCCTTGAAGGGCATGGCGCGCTCGATGCCCTTCATGTTCGGATCGTCCATCAAACCGGCCACGCTCGGTGCCGAAAGCGTCGCCGCATCGACACGGCCGGCGAGCATCGCACTCACCACCGCCTCGTTGTTGGGGAACAGCAGCAGCCTGTCTTCGGGCACGCCGGCGGCGAGCGCGCTCTTGGCGTTCTCGGTGCCGCGGCCGCCGCCGAGCCTGACCTTGGGATCCCTGGCGATGTCCTCGTAGCTGTGCAGCTTCAGCGGGTTGCCTTTGAGCACGAGCAGGCCGTCGCCGGCCGAGAGGTCGGGTTCGCTGAACAGCACCTGCTGGCAGCGGGCGGGCGTGATGGCGACGCCCGACGCGATGATGTCGAACCGGTCGGCCAGCAGGCCCGGGATCAGCGCGCCGAAATCGGCGACGGTGAACTCGATCTTCTTCACCCCGAGCGGAGCCAGCGCTGCGCGGACGAGATCGGGGTGGTAGCCGACAACGGCGCCATCCTTGTCGCGGTAGCCCCAGGGCGCGCGGTTGTGAATGCCGATGGTGATGGTCTTGCCGGTCAGATCGAGCTTCGGCTGGGCGAAGGACGGGGCCGCAAAGAGGGCCGCAGCGGCGGAGAGGGTCAAGACGGCGAGGCGGCGTGTGACGGTCATGGACGGTCCCCATTTTTGGCGATCGCGAGCGGTTGCGCTGTCCGCTCCTGCGCATTTCACCAGGTGGCGATTGCGCGGGAACGCCGACGCTCGCTCGTTACGCGGCAAATGGAAGGGTATTGGCGATTGCGCAGCGCACAATACGGCATAGGTGATCGCTCCATGCGCACAGGTTATGGCCGGTCGTGTCGGCTCACCGCTCTGCCATCAGGCAATCGATGAAATCGCGGACCAGCTGCGATTTCGGACGGTCCGCGGGCAGCAGCAGCACGCTCTTGGAGTGAACGGCAGGCTCGAAGGGCCGCATCACGATCCGGGACTGGTCGAAGCCCGAAATGGCATAGGGGCTTATCAGGCCGACGCCGACGCCTTCCGACACCAGCGCGAACACCGTGGCGGCATAGATCGTCTCGACGACGATCCGCGGCGGCGCGGCGCCGGCCTCGGCGAGGATCAGGTCGAGGCGCTGGCGCGCCCGGTCCTCGGGCACATAGGCGACGAAGTCGATGCCGGCGAGGTCGTGCGGCGTGATCACGGCCCGCTCCGCCAGCGGGTGCCCAACGGGAATCGCACAGAACGCGCGCGGCGAGACGAAGGGCTGGTGGACGAGCCCGCTGACATCGACCTCGTCGGCCGCCAGACCGAGATCGAACTCGCCGGCCGCGACGCCATCGCGGACGTCGCGGGAAGGCAGCACCATCAGCGTCACGGCCGTATCGGGGCGCCTGTCGCGAAAGCGCCGGACGGCCCGGGGCACCAGCGAGGAGCCCAGCGCCGACAGCGAGGCCACCCGGATCTGGCCCGCGCCATGGTCGCGGATGCGGGCGGCGGCCGAGCGGATCCTGTCCATGCCGCGGAAGGCGGCGGCGACCTCGTCATAGAGCAGGCGGCCCTCCGGCGTCGGCACGATGCGGTTGCGGACGCGGTCGAACAGCATGAAGCCGATGGATGCCTCCAGATCGGCGATGGTGCGGCTGACGCCGGGCTGGGTGACGCCCAGAAGCTCGGCGGCACGCGAGATCGTGCCCGCCTTCATGACGGCGACGAAGGTTTCGATCTGGCGGCTGTTCACGGGCCCCTCGCGCCTCCCCATCCGGTCATCGGCATCGAGGCTTAAGCGCGGCGCGGCGGATTTTCCATCGCGACGTGCGAAACGGCGCAGGATCGATCCCCGCGACGGCGCGTCTTCACGGCCATCCCCAAAGGGCGCTAGATCAGCGTTCCCGCGCCTGGCGCGCGCAGCGGAAGCGGCACGGCTTTGAATCTCAAATTCCTCGAAACCTTCGTCTGGGTCGCGCGGCTGCGGAATTTCTCGGTCGCCGCCGACAAGCTCTGCACCACGCAGGCGGCCGTCTCCAACCGCATCGCGACGCTGGAGCGCGAGCTGGGTGTGCGCCTGTTCGAGCGCGACCTGCGCACTGTCGGCCTGACGCCGCATGGCCAGCGCGCCCTGCCGCAGGCGGAGGCGATCATGCGGATGGTGGCGGAGCTCGAACGCTCGATCGCCGATGCCGGCCAACTGCGCGGGACGGTGATGATCGGCACCGTCGATTCCGTCGTCTATGCCTGGCTCCCGCGCCTGATCGAGCGTGTGAAGGAAACCTATCCGAATGTCGCCGTCGACTTGAATGTCGACACCAGCCTGAACCTCGCCCGCCAGATCCAGGACGGCCAGATCGATCTCGGGCTGATCATGGGCCCCGTGGTCGCGCCCCATATCCGCAACATTGAACTCTGCGTCTTCGACTGCTTGTGGATCGCCTCGCCGACGCTGCCGCTGAAGCCGGGCCGGCTGTCGCTGGCCGATCTCGTCGCCTACCCGATCTTCGCCTATTCTAAGGGCTCGCAGCCGCACCAGTCCGTGCTGCGCGCGATCGAGGTCTCCGGCATCGACCCCGAGACCGTGCGGGTGTTCAACTCGAATTCGCTCGCCACCATCACGCGGCTGATCCGCGACGGTGTCGGCGTCGCCGTCCTGCCGCGCGTCGTGGTCCAGGAGTTCCTCGACAGCGGGGAGCTGCAGGTGCTCGATGTCGAGGCAAAGATGCCGGCGCTGCATTTCCACGCGGTCTTCAACGACAACCCCGGCAACATCCTGCCGGCCCTGATCGCTGACATGGCGGCCGAAATCGCGGCGTCCTGAGCCCTGAGCGAGGGCGTCCGCGCTTGCCCCAATAAGCGGCAGGCCCTGACCATGCCGTTGTCATAAGCAAATCTTGTCGCGGCGAACAAGAATTTCGCGTTTGCCCGGCTGGCCGGGGTTTGGTCAGCTCCCTTCAGGGCCGCAGGGAGAATGCCGGTGAAGGTCTCGCTCATCCAGATGAACTCGCAGGACGACAAGTCCGCGAACCTGAAGACGGCCCGCGACATGGTCGAGACCGTGGTCAAGCAGGACCGACCCGATCTCATCGTGCTGCCGGAATACTACGCCTTCCTCGACGGCAACGCGGCGGCGATGCGCGCGAGCGCCGAGACCTTCCCCAATGGCGAGAGCTATCGCCTGATGTCGGGTCTCGCGGAACAGCACGGCGTCACCATCCATGCCGGCAGCGTCTGCGAGCGCGACGGCGACGACTATTTCAACGCGACGGTGGTCTTCGGTCCCGACGGCCGGCAGATCGCGCATTACCGCAAGATCCATCTCTTCGACGTCGATGCGCCCGGCGGCGTCAGCTATCGCGAGTCCAACATGGTCTCGCGCGGGCAGGAGATCGTCACCTACCAGGTCGGCGACACGACTGTCGGCTGCGCCATCTGCTACGACATCCGCTTCCCCGAGCTGTTCCGCAAGCTGCGCGACGCCGGGGCCGACGTCATCGTCCTGCCCGCCGCCTTCACGCTGATGACCGGCAAGGACCATTGGGAATTGCTGGCGCGGGCGCGGGCCTGCGAGACGCAGACCTGGTTCCTCGCCACCGGCCAGACCGGCACCCATGCCCAGGGCAAGAACGCCTGCTACGGCCATTCGATGGTGATCAACCCCTGGGGCCACGTCACGGCACAGGCCTCGGACGGCGTCGGCACGACCAGTGCAAGGCTCGATTTCGACTACACCGCCAGGGTCCGCGCGGCGGTCCCGGTCGCCGCCCACCATGTCATCGCCTGAGGACGCCTCTTCATGTTCATCGTCAATCCCATGCCGGCGCAGATCCCTGGCGAGCTGGTTGCCCTGCTGCAGCAATGCGAGGTCGCGACCATCGGCCATGTGTTGCATTCGGGCTTCGTCGATCGCGAGATCAGGGCCGTGCTGCCGAGCAAGCGCATCGCCGGTACGGCGGTGACGGTGCGCATCCCGCATGCGGATTCGACCGCGCTGCACTACCTGACCAAGATGGTGCGGCCCGGCGACGTTGTCGTGATCGACCGCTGCGGCGACACCAAGCACGCCTGCTGGGGCGGCGTTGTCACCCATGCGATGAAGAATGCCGGCGTGGCGGCGGGCGTGATCGACGGCCCGGCCACGGACTTCTCCGAGATCGTCAAGACCGACATGCCGATGTGGTGCCGCGGCCCCTCGCCGATCACCACCAAGATCCTCGGCACGGAAGGCGCGATCAATGTGCCGGTCAGCGTCGGCGGACAGGTGATCGAGCCCGGCGACGCCGTGCTCTGTGACGAGAGCGGCGTGGTCGTCCTCAAGGCGACGACCGCCGAGGCCTATGCCCGAAAGGCGATCGAGATGCAGGAGCGCGAACTCGTCCTGCTCGAGCGCCTGCGCAAGGGCGAGTGGCTGCCCGACATTTCCGGAGCGACCGCGCTGGTCGAGGGCAAGCTCGCCGGCAAGGCGCCGTGACGGAACCGATGGACCAGGCCTGACGACGGGCGGACCACCGCCCGCGCAACAACAGAGGGGATTGACCATGCAGACATCCACCAAGCTTTCCGTCGCGATCGCGCTGGCCGCCGGCCTCACCACGCAGGGCGCGTGGGCGCAGCAGCAGACCGTCACCCTGATGGCCTATTCCGGCCTGTTCCAGGAGCGCTACACCAAGGCCGTGGTCGAGCCCTTCATGAAGGCCAATCCCGGCATCAAGGTCGAGTATTTCCCGATGCCGAACTCGGCGCAGATGCTCGGCAATCTGCGCGCCCAGAAGGCTGCGCCCCAGGCCGATGTCGTGATCATGGACGTCTCGGTCTCGAAGGCAGCCACCGACGAGAAGCTGCTTACCAAGATCGATGACAAGGTCTCCAAACACGTCGCCGACCTCTATCCGAACGCCCGCATCGCCGATGTCGACGGCGTCGCGGTGACCTTCGACAACCTCGTGATGCTCTACAACACGGATGCGGTGAAGGAGGCTCCCAAGAGCTGGATGGATTTCACCAAGCCCGAGTTCAAGGGCAAGGTCGCCATCCCCGGCATGCCCGACATCCAGGGCCTGTCGCTCGTCCTGATTATGGACAAGGCCCGCGGCGGCACCGACCCCCTCAAGAACGTCGACAAGGGCATCGCGGCGCTCGGCGAGATCGCCCCCAACGTCCAGACCTGGGAGCCCAAGCCCGAGGTCTACGTCACCATCATCTCCGGCCAGGCGACGGTCGGCGCCGGCTGGAACGCGCGGGCGCAGGTCAACACCGACACCTCGAACGGCAAGCTCAAGGCCGTGCTGCCGACGGAGGGCTCGGCCTTCCAGATCAACACGATCAACTATGTCGCGGGCGGCCCGGGCAAGGATGCCGGCGCCAAGTTTATCGACTACGCGCTCTCGCCGGAAGCCCAGAAGGCGTTCACCGAGAGCATGTTCTACGCGCCCACCAACGCAAAGGCGCAGATCTCGGACGCCGCGATCGCCCGCACCGCCGTCAAGTCGATGGACAAGGTCATCCCGATCGACTGGATCGCGCTCGCCAAGGTTCGCGAGCCGATCATGGAGCAGTGGCGCCGCAAGGTGATCCCGCTGAGCCGCTGAGCGAGAAGGACGAGACCGTCATGAACGATCCCAGCATGGCACAGGGCCAGGGCTTTCTCTCCATCCGGGGGCTGACCAAGCGCTATGCCGGTTTCACGGCGGTCGACAATCTCGATCTCGAGGTCCCCAAGGGCGAACTCGTCGCCTTTCTCGGGCCCTCGGGCTGCGGCAAGACCACCTCGCTGCGCATGATCGCCGGCCTCGTGCCGGCGACAGCGGGCCAGATCGTGGTCGGCGGCCAGGATCTCACGACCGTCGCGACMCATCGCCGCSAMMTGGGCCTGGCG
>NNBT01002226.1_pt1 | contig 79527 bp, 56 predicted proteins | sample 1173831 | NCBI WGS metagenome assembly NNBT01 (sample SAMN07173936, study PRJNA388173) | plant metagenome | isolation source: symbiotic tissue sample KVJ10 | place: Norway: Troms, Kvaloya island | reverse complement strand
CACGCATCAAACTAGCGTACGCACGTACCAAACTGACCCTTCCTAATTCTTTTTTCTCCAGTATTTTTATTGTTCCATATTTTATTAGGCTGGGCATTACACGGTTTGTCGCGATTCCCCCCTTAAGATGTCTGGAATGTGCCCGACTAATCGCTGCGTTTAAGTGTTACTTTTGATTAATGTTTACCTAAAATCCTTTTACTTATGTTCCCCATCAAACCTCACATCTGGTTCGCCCAGGATAAAGCCAAAGAGGCAGCCGAATTCTATGCATCATTACTGCCTGATTCGGGCCTGACCTATGCAAATCATTTCGATATGCCTGGTGGTGGCCAGTGCGAAACCGTTGAGTTTACGGTGGCCGGGCAACCATTCCTGGGCATCAGTTCGGGGCCGGGATTAACTATTAGTCCTGCAATATCTTTTATGATCAATTTTGATCCCTCCCGCGATGCTGATGCCGCCAAAAATATAGATGCAGTTTGGAACAAGTTGTTACCTGAAGGAACGGTGATGATGCCTTTAGACCGCTATCCTTTTAGCGAACGCTACGGTTGGCTAAGCGATAAATATGGCATTTCATGGCAGCTGATCCTTACCAATCCGGCTGGAGAAGAAAGACCTGTAATTGTACCATCGTTGATGTATACGGGCGATGTAGCTGGTAAAGCCAGTGAAGCCATTGATTTTTACTGTTCGGTATTTAAAGATGGTAAACCTGGCATCATGGCTCCCCGCACTGAAGATGTGGGGCCCGACAAGGCTGGTACATTAATGTTTGCTGATTTTTACATCAACCAAAGCTGGCTGGCCGCTATGGATAGTGCGCATCCGCATGGTTTCGGTTTTAATGATGCAGTGTCCTTACTAATTGTATGCGATACGCAAGAAGAAGTCGATTATTACTGGCAGGCCCTAACAGCCGGAGGCGCAGCCGGGCAATGTGGCTGGTTGAAGGATAAATACGGTGTATCCTGGCAGGTGGCTTCGTCTGTTATGTTCGAAGCTTTGAAGAAGGGTAGCCCTGAGCAGGTTGCCCGGGTTACGCAGACTTTTATGACAATGAAAAAAGTTGATGTTTCCGCTTTACAAAAGGCCTACAATGGATAGGAATCCGAGGTTATAAAAAAAGCTGTTATCCGGTAAGGGTAACAGCTTTTGATTTTATTGGATAAGCCAATTATTTAATATCGCTTTTAATCTTGTTTGCTGTTTTCTTTCCTGGTAGATAAATCTGTAAACCAAATGAAAGATTCAGGTTGTTCTGGGTGGTAGCGCTGCCAAAACCTACTAAACCATTATATTTAAATAAGGTTTCAAGGCCGATATTAGGCGTAACAAAATAAGCAAAACCCGGACCAACACTTAAGTTTAAGCCGTTGGTATTGCCACCACCTTTACTAACGTTTACACCACCAATGCCTGCTGTTGCTTCAGCAAAAAAGCGGCCATGCTTAAGCACTTCTACACTTTTACCTGAATAATAGCGGCCTAAAGCACCAACACCATAATTTGTTATAGTACCCGAATTTTTCGCTGTTTCAAGACCAAAGTTAACATAGCCACCCAAGGCAATATTATCCTCGATAAACCATGCCGCTTTTGGGGTAATGTCGAAGCTAAGAACATTTGGCGCGTCAAGTCCAAGATTGATATTGGCAAGATTTCCACCAATCATTACATTGCCTTTCTGAATCTGTGCCTGAGCTGCAAAAATTGTGGTTGTTGATAAAATAATAATAGTTAAAAGTTTTTTCATTGTAAATGTATTTTATGTTAATGTTAAGTGAATTCTATACTACGGTTTTGCTGTTTGCCGGCTGGAGTTTTGGTTTATGGTAAAGATTGATGAAGACGCCTGATAAGTTCTTTTTTTATTCTTAGCCATGAGCATACATATTGATCATTAAAAAATTTTGGCAAAGCTGTAGAAATAATTAGGTTATAAAAATCTACAATAGGTGAATGCGCTTATAAACTCTACGAATAGACATGCAGACTCCATAAAAAGAATAAATGATTGGTAAAGCGTAGTGATATAAGCTCAGGAAATTAAAAAAGTTGCGAAAAAAACAAAGCCCGGAATCGTAAGATCCCGGGCTTTGTTTTTTAGTGTAGTGAAAATATTATAGTTGTCTATAATATCTTTTTCTGCCTCTTATTCCGCTGCAGCTTCGGCATTAATTGCGCTTACTGCAATTTCTGTAAGTGCAACATCTGTCGCCTTTTCGTTCTCCAGGGTTTGACCCAAAAGTTCGGCTACATCAGAACGGTCCAGGTTTTCGGCAAAAACCTTTAATGTACCGTAAGTAGCAATTTCGTAATGTTCTACTTTTTGTGCCGCTAAAATTAATCCCGCATCGCGGATCATGGTGCCAGCATCGGTATCTTCTATAATACTATTCGCTTCTTCAAGTAATCCTGCCATGGCATCGCATTTTTTTGCTGCCGGTTTCTCGTCAAGCAAACCAAATACCTGCTCCAATGTATCAATGTGGGTTTGGGTTTCCTGAGTATGTTTTTCAAATGCAGCGGCAAGTTCGGTACTGGTTGCAGCTTTTTTCATTTTAGGAAGTGCCTTTACCAGGTGTTTTTCTGCCCAATAAATATCTTTTAATTCATCCACAAAAAACTCGTGAAATTCAGAAGGTTCTATTTTGCCTGCGGTATTGCCACTAGCTTTTTTTGTTGTTGTTTTGCTTGCAGCCTTAGCTGGAGCTTTTTTTGTTGTAGTCGCCATATACTTAATTATTGATTTTCGTTTGATTTAAGAACCGTTCGCATCCCGATATGGTTTAGTGAATAAACAAAACAGGTAATTTCACGGGAGTTTATACGTATTTATGGCTGCTGTGGTCCGCTACGTGTTTTGTGCTTTAAAGGGAAAGACAAAACAATTTGTTGAGTAGGTCGATTTTGACTAAAACACTGTGTTGGAATAGTTGAACTGATACCCACACAGCAAATCGGTTGTTGGACTAATGCCAGGGAAGAGATGGTATTTTCTCCCGTGCTAAACCAATAAATTTTATTTCCGGCACAGACTAATGGAGCCGTATTCAATATCCGAACGGTTAGTTCATTTAAATTGAGGCTAATTTGTTTGAAGAAAATGAACAGCGTTATTTAAAACTTTATGGAGTATGGCGTGTTATTTCAATGCCTGAATATTTCGACAATCCAAAAAAGCCTTGTCCTGATCACGCCTAATCCCAATGAAAAATATCATTTTAGCAGAGGATCATAAAGTCATCCGAAACGGACTTAAAATGCTCCTCGAATCAACAAACCAATATAAGATTGTTTTTGAAGCCAATAATGGTCAGGAAGTGATTGATGCAATAAGTGGAGGATTACACGCAGATCTTATCGTGTCGGACATTGGTATGCCCGTTATGGACGGCATTACCATGATTAGCGTGCTCAAAGAGAAAAATTTTCAGGTTCCGGTATTGGTCATTTCAATGCTTGAAGACAATTCCCATCTTTATCAGGCGGTTAAGGCAGGCGCCAGGGGTTTTCTGACCAAATCGGTCGATTCTGATGAGCTGTTCTTCGCCATATCAAGAATTGTTGGAGGAGAGCGTTATATCTGTTCAGGACTTTCTGTAAAAATTGTAGACCAGGTGATTGAGTCGACAGTTTTGCCCGGCAGCATCATTGAAGGAGCAGAATTTTCTTCAAGAGAGATCGAAATCCTACAGCTCATTGGCCAGGGGCTTACCAATATCGAAATGGCCGACAGGTTATTTATCTCCCGTCGTACAGTTGAAGGGCACCGCCAAAACCTGATCGATAAAACAGGTGCTAAAAATACCGCGGCACTTATGCGTTTTGCCTACACCAAAGGAATTCTTAACTGATAAAATTATTGCTTTAATCAAAAATAAAAAAAAATATTTCAGGTAATTAACGCAGGGGAAAGCGTAGTTTTTACAGGGTTTAGCCTTGAGGATTTTTAAAATTTTACAGGGTGGGTGTACAAAAAAGAGGAAAGTAATTTGAAAATTGCTTTCCTCTTTTGGTTTTTTAGCGGTATTGTTTAAGGTATTTTTTCAGTTGGATCCTGGCCTCATGGATGTATGTTTTAACCGTACCCAATGGCAGTTGCATCTCATCGGCAATCTCATGGTATTTATAGCCTTCAAAATAGCGGATAAAAGGAACCGAATATTTTTCAGGCAGCATGGATAAGGCCAGGTTAATATCCTGCATGGCAAAACTGCCTACTGAACCATTAGTAGTGGCACTATAATAAAGATTGGCAGAAGTAATCTCATCCTCCTGTACCGTACGGTCACGGTTTTTGATGCCTTTTTTGTAATTGTTGATAAAAGTGTTTTTCATGATCACAAACAGCCATCCCTTGATGTTGGTACCATCCTCAAACTTGGATACAAAACGCGTTGCCTTGAGTAGGGTTTCCTGCAGCAGGTCGTTGGCATCTTCCTGATCTCTGGTAAAATTTAGCGCGTGCGATCTAAGTGACGACGCGTGAAAACTGATGGTCTCACTGAATTCTTTTTGTGTCATAACTTTTTGTTTTAGCGTGTAACCAATCAAAACAAAACCCATACCATCAGGATGTGCCAAAATTGGCCAGCAGGTGTGTGATACGTAGATTTCTCCTCCCCCGTATTTTTACGTGTTAACTTATAGGTGATTTAAAAATCTGTTTATAACATCGTATCATCCTTTATAAAAGTGGTTAAAAAATTTAGTTTTTCATGAACGGGTAAGTTATTGCTATTGCCTTAGGTTTAGGGTTATATAGCAGGTTAATATCTGGTGCTAATCCGTTAATTGCCGGTGGTTATTTTGTTTAGTATTTATTAAGTTTGTTTGGTAATTTTATGCGTTGTCCTGATCGATTATTCCCGTTTGTGGCACATCACCTTTACCCATTAGTTATCGTTTTATGAGCCATTCCTTTAAACCTGTTTTAACATTTGTTCTTGTATTTACATTATGCTTTAATGCAAACTCCCAAAACAAACAGCCTGTTGCCAAACCCAATATCCTGCTGATTTTTACAGATGATCTTGGTTATATGGATTGTGGTTTTACCGGGAGCAAGATTATGGAAACCCCGAATATTGATGCCCTATCAAAAAAGGGAATGGTATTTAACAATGCTTATGCAGGCGCAGGCAATTGTGCACCCAGCAGGGCAGCTTTAATTAGCGGACAGTATTCGCCAAGAACGGGCGTTTACGCAGTGGGGAGCACTACACGTGGACCTGTTGAACTCATGAAGCTTGTTCCTGTTAGAAACAATGTTGCGCTAAATCCATCCTTCAAAACCATTGCCGAGGGCTTAAAAGATCAGGGATATGCTACCGCTATTTTTGGTAAATGGCATCTGGCTGATTCTAAGGCAACCCAGCCACAGGCACAGGGTTTCGATCAGTACACAGAAAGCCCAAAAGAACAATCAGTTAAAGGGAGCAATGAAGCTGCTGATCCGAAAGGGGTAGCCTACTTAACCGATGCGGCCATTAAATTTATGCAAAATACAAAAGACAAACCTTTTTTTGCTTATCTGGCCCACAATGCAATCCATTCGAAACTGGAAGCAAAAGCAGAAACGATAGCAAAATTCAAGAAAATGGGATTGAACGATAAAATGGCGGTTTACGCGGCCTGTACTTATGATTTTGACGCGAGCGTAGGTGTGATAATGGATTTCTTGAAAAAATCGGGGCTGGAAAAAAATACCCTGGTTATTTTTACCAGCGATAACGGCGCCACACAACAATCCTCACAAGAGCCGCTCCGGGGAAATAAAGGCTCCTATTATGAAGGAGGGATCAGAGAGCCGTTTATTGCCTGCTGGCCTGATCACATTAAACCAGTTACCATAAATGCTACACCAATCATTAACCTCGATTTTTACCCAACCTTTATGTCGCTGGCAGGCGATAAGAAATTCAAAAGCGATGGCGAAGACCTGATGCCGCTTTTATTGGGACAAAAAACTGAAACCATCAGGAAATCGATATACTGGTATTTCCCTGGCTACCTGGATAACCCTGTGATCAGGGGACGCGATAAGGTGTTTCGCACCAGGCCAGTCGCCGTGATTAGAAAAGGAGATTTTAAACTCCATCTTTACCTTGAAGAATGGATGTTAGATGGAGGGAAAGCCAGAATCAAAGAAAATAATGCTGTAGAACTATACAATATCAAAACCGACGAAGGGGAGCACCTTAACCTGGCCAATACTAACGAAGCCAAAAGAGATGAGCTTATAGCTGATCTTTTAAGCTGGATGGAAAAAACCAAAGCCCCGCTTCCCACTAAAATTACGGCAACCAACAAACCTGTTCAAGGTACCGTGGGTGGCGAAAATTAAGTATTAAATATAGCAAAGATTTACCACATTTACGAGATGAAACCTGTTTTTTACCTTCTGATTTTAACCAATGGTTTCCTTGCCGGCAGCAGTTATGCGCAGGAACAAAAGAAACCTAATATTATCTTTATCCTCACTGATGATCTTGGCTATGGTGATGTTGGCGTGTTTTTTCAGAATAAGAGGGCTGCCAATCCCGACAGGACCAAGCCATTTACCCTTACGCCACACCTGGATGAAATGGCCGGTTCAGGAGCTACGCTTCCCCAGCATTATTGTTCAGCTCCGGTATGTGCACCATCCAGGGCATCAATTCTGCTTGGCCAGAGCCAGGGCCATGCCAATGTAAGGGATAATCAATTTGATAAGGCACTGGCCGATAATTATACTTTAGGTAATGTAATGCAAAAAGCGGGTTATACTACAGTAGCCATTGGCAAATGGGGACTTCAGGGTACTAAAGAATGGTCTGCTCATCCGTTAAACAGGGGTTTCGATTACTATTATGGCTACATGCGCCACTCCGATGGACATGAACACTATCCAAAAGAGGGGCTGTACAGGGGTAAGAAAGAGGTCTGGGAAAATAAAACAGAAGTAAGTGAAGGTTTAGATAAATGTTATACTGGTGATTTGTGGACAGCAAGAGCGAAAAAATGGATTATTGACCATAGTAAAGGACAACAACCAGACCAGCCATTTTTTATCTTTTTGGCCTACGATACACCGCATGCCGTTTTAGAACTTCCTACGTCTGCCTATCCCGCTGGTGGAGGGCTAAACGGCGGTTTGCAATGGCTCGGAACAGCCGGAAAAATGATCAATACAGCAACAGGCACACCTGATAGCTGGACACATCCGGATTATATTAATGCCACTTATGATGATGACCATAACGCCACAACCCCTGAGAAACCATGGCCCGATACCTATAAAAGGTTTGCCACTTCAACAAGGAGGATTGATGATGAGGTTGGAGATCTTTTGCAATTACTTAAAGACCTGAAGATCGATTCGAATACCTTAGTGGTTTTTAGTTCTGATAACGGGCCATCTATAGAGTCTTATCTTCCGAAACCTTATGTGCGTTATGATGCGAACTTTTTCAGCAGTTTTGGTCCGTTTGACGGCATCAAAAGAGATGTATTGGAAGGCGGTATGCGCATGCCGGTTATTGCCAAATGGACTGGGCACATCCCTGCACATACCGTTGTCAATTCACCGAGTATCTCGTATGATTGGATGCCTACATTTTTAGATGCGGCCAACTTACCTGCACCGGCAGTATCAGATGGTGTTTCATTGTTGCCATCCGTGACCGGAAAAGGTAAACAAAAGGAGAGTCTGATCTATTCGGAATATTTTGAAGGTGGCAAAACACCTTCTTACCCGGAGTATGCAAGTGTAAACCGTGGCAGGATCAGGAACCAGATGCAGATGATCAGGTTGGGGAACATTGTTGGCTTGAGGTATGATATAAAATCACAGAACGATAATTTCCAGTTTTTTGATGTGCTAAAAGATCCTCATCAGCAGTATAATCTGGCCGAAACTCAAAATATGGATTCACTGCAGCGTAAAATGAAAGATATGGTATTACAGTTGCGCCGGGTAGACGTAGAGGCTAAACGACCTTATGATACTGTAGCGGTGCCTGCTGTAGTAAATACCACTGTAAGCAAGGGATTGTTATGGAAAAGCTACCAGTCGGCAACGGCGTGGCTACCCAATACCGAGGGGCTAAGCATCATTTCTAATGGTAAAAGCGTTGGTTTAGCACCTCAAATAACCAATAAGGATGCTGGTAACCTTATTACAGTTGAGGGATTTATCAAAATCCCAGCTGATGGAAATTATACTTTTTATCTGGCTTCCAAAGGTAAAGCATTTCTCAGGATACATAATGCGGTATTAATCGATGAAGATTTTGGCTATACCCCAAAAAGCGATAAGCAGAGTACGATCAAGTTAAAAGCAGGTCTGCACCCTATTAAACTTTATTATCAAAGATCTAAGCAAGAGAAGGGAAATGTTAATTTAGAATGGTCTGCCGCTTCATTTACCAAACAGCCTATTTCGCAGTATGCTTTCTTCCACTAACAACTCCGTTAAACAGCGGGTATAAATAACTGAAAAGCCTGAAATCGCATGATTTCAGGCTTTAGTTTTTTCAGGCGGAGAGTGGGGGAGTTCATTAGAACACCTTAGTGGTATTTTCTTGATTTTGAAGCGTGTTTGCCGAAAATAATAATATTCTAGGTCTTGTAGTGCTACTTCAATAAGTATTCATGAGCGGGAATTACATGAATGATTTTTCCATTCTTTTCGAATTGATCTTTTTGTGAAGTAGTGATTAAAGTCCCTTCCTTAATATTAAATAATTCCAGGGCTTCAACCATACCATTGATTTCTCTATCCAAGTTATCTGGGTTTAATTCATAACATACTTGAATGGCTTGATGAAAAGCCCCATTTTTAAATATAATAAAATCACATTCTCCTTTTTCCGAAAAATAATAGATTTCTTTATGAGTCCGGCGAAGATGTAAAAAGATGAGATTCTCGAATTTGCGCCCACTATCTTCGGTAAAAGATCCTGAATTGACGTTGATAAGACCTGTATCAATTGCATATACCTTTCTTGGGTTTGCAATTTGTTTTTTTAGAGAATAACTAAACTTAGGGACAAAATGCAATAAATAGGAATATTCCATATGCGATAAATATTCCAATACAGTACTGGTAGCCCCCACGCCAAAAATATTTTTAAGCTTATTGCCTGATACTAGCTTTCCAACGTTTGAAATTAAATACTGAGCTAAACGCTGTAATGTTCTTACGTCTTTGATGTTGTATCGAACTACAATGTCACGAATTAATATATCTTCGAAAAGATGGTTTAGAATATCGTCAGTTCTTTCTTTTATATACTCCGGAAAGCCACCGATTTCCAGATAGCTAATTAATGATTCGGATGAAGGTTCTAATTTCTGGTAAGAAATGAACTCATGATAAGAAAATGGAAATAACTCTTTAGTAATATGTCGCCCTGTAAGTTTTGTTCCTAACTCCCTGCTTAGTAGGGAAGCGTTTGAGCCGGTAACTACGATCTTATAGCCTTCATCTAATTTTTGTCGTACATATCTTTCCCATTCTGGTATAATTTGGATTTCATCAAACATTAGCACTGAAAGGTTCTGCTCTCGAATCAAATTATCTAACCTTAAAAAATCGTTGTTTTCAAATTCATATAATCTGGGATCTTCAAAATTGAGGTATAGTGCATCAGGGTATTTACTGTTTAATAATTGAAATAGTAAAGTGCTTTTTCCACATCTCCTTATGCCTGATACAATTAGGGCATGGGCTGCTAAATTTGGCAACAATGGAAGTGTGTCTCGTTTTAGCCCTATGTTCTTGTTAGCAATGTTCAGGCTTTGCGCCTGGATGATTTGGCTGAGGATGCTCTGAAGTATCATAGAAAAAAGTGTTTGACATAAAAATACAATAGTTTTGTTTACTAAACAAAACTATTGTATTTTTATGTCAAAAGATATCTTTAATGTCATCGGTTTCAAATCAAATTTGAAATAAGTTGAGCCCTCATTTCAATGCACATTTTCTTAAATATATAAGTGTAAGTGATTCCTATTATGGCTTGGAGTAATATCTAATAAAATTAAAATAGAACTTGTGAGAAGTCGATCAGCATAGTTGTAAGCATGGGAAGAGAGAGTTAGAACATCGAAAAGTGCATGCAAAAGTATTATAAACAGTAAAGCTCAACAATGTTGGGCTTTAAACTATTCTGGCGAGGATGAGGGAACTCCTCTGCAACATTTGGAAGGTATTTTCTAGACTGCAAGTATATATTACATGACTTCCCAAACGTAGGCAGGTCACGGAAGTTTCTTAAATAATAGCTATGGAGCTTCTTTGAAGGACTTAGGCAGTCCGGACAACGGCAGATCTTTTGCCTGCTCTGTACATAGATATTAACAAAGTCCGCCTGGTTATCTACTGAAATTACTTTAAAGGGATTGATTGATGAGAAAATCAGTTTGGTAAGATTCATTATTTCTTAACGAATCACCAACATATTTATCATAAAACCACCAAAATTGGGGAAGAACCACTTTGCAGAAAAACAAGTGGCCACTTTTGGAATAATCCCCAGCCACTATCATAGTAGATGAACTTATTAGATTGTTCAAATCACTTTAAATAATAAAGACAACAATCCTTTCTATCTCTGTGATAATGAAGATCACGCGCAAAAAGCCCGCAACTGTATCGCTATCAAAATTGATGAAGCAGCTATAACTGCAAATGCTATTTATTTCCGATACAGACTTCAAGCTATTTGATTAGTAATTAGTTAATCAAAATGAGGAAGGAATAGGGAATGAAAAGCATCATAACATTGTCTCTCGGATGAATTTAATAAATCAGTAAGAATAGGTTTCAGAAATCGTTCTATTATTTTTATCTGTGGTTTCTTTTTTTACAATTTTCCCGGTATTATCAAACGAAAATTTGATAGACTGAGAGTTGCTAATTTCCTTTTCCAAATTGGCTTTACCGTTTGTAATTCTATTGGAAAAACTGAAATGATTTACTTTTACAACTATGCCATTTTCTTTGTATCTATATATTCTTTCAATTTCAGAAACGGGTATTCCAGTAGGATCATTCAGTTTTTCCCAAGCTATTTTTCTTTGCTGTTCAATATTCAACGGTTGCCATTTTTTATCGGCCAGAACAGATGCATTCACGATTTTATATTCGTGAACCTTCTCTTCAGTCAGTTGTGTATTTGTATAATTATATGATATTTTGGTAAAATGATTAATTAATTTATTAGTATTATCTTTGTCTATTTCCGCCGAATATCGGACAATACTTACCAACCTTCCGCCATCATCATAATTGAATTTCTCAACATAAGTTTGGTCATCAGAACTTTTTTTTACTAACTGTTTTGCAGCATTGTATTGGTATTTAAGAATAGTTTTGACACCATTTTCCTGCCTTTCTTCAATCACAATAAGATCCTCATTATATTTTAGTTTACTGCTCTTCTCAGGATTCTTGGATTCTATAAGATGGCCAACTTCATTGTAAGCATTTTGAATGACAGGTTTTTTATTTTGTATGACTTTTAAGAGTTGTCCAAACTTATTATATTCAAAGATGATATCATTTACCTTGACACGACTATTAGCAGGAAATTCCACCTTTTCTTTTGTCGCAAGTCCTAGCTCATTTATTTCATATTGATAAGTAAAATTTCCTTCCGCGCTACCTGTGTTTCCGGTAGCAAAGGTTTGTTCTGCATTTATTTTCTTGGGTAAGAAATACAGCTGATCATTAATTTTACTCAGATGTTCAGAATAAAAAATCGATATCAAATCTACTTTATAAAGAGACTTCCGAAGATCTACTGAGAAGATTTTATTTCCGGAAGGTTCATAGAAATCTACATTATTGTTAACATTTTCAAAAGCAGTTTTTTGATCTGGGAATACTTCTTTCCTATTTGTTAAATTGACTGAAGTATTAGTCTCTCCGCTTTGTTTTTTTGATTGGCAAGAGAACATTATAGAATTTATTAAAAATAAAATACTGTATCGGAAGATGTATTTTTTCATATTTTATTTTTATATCTGTTCTACCAAATTTGGATCTTCCTCATTATATCCCACTGAAACTTCCAGAGCGCAATCTTATCACTTATTTCCTTGAAGTTATTAGAAGGATCACTGTCTTTATTTTTCTCACTATAATTGTACTTTATCTAATAAAAGAGCCCTACAAGAAGTATTATTAATAAAAGTAGTGGAAAAAGGCCAACTACAACATAGGTTACTCAACATTTTACAATTAACAAATTATGTATATTTAAGTGTTAACTACAAGTTTGTAAAAAAAGCACTTTACTGAATTGAAAATGAACAAATTATTTAAACAATTAAATTTAAAAATGAGAATGTTATTTCTACTCGCTTTTATAATTTCTATAAATTCTTCTTTAACTGTAAAATACTTTCCATAGTAGGCTTCGTCTCACTCTGCAGAATTATTTCAGCAAAGTAATAGTAACTCACTCTATTTTCAACATCTTGTGTAATTAAGATTGTCGCGTCATAATAACTTGAGTTCGATTAATATTTGAATCATAGTGAGTGTTTAAAGCCGCTTTTATCTCAAGCCATCATCATGCTGAATTTATTTCAGCATCTTTCATGCTATTAAGGCCCTGAATGAATTCAGTGTGACGAAAATAATACTAAAGTACTTAAAAAATAGCCCTAAAAGCCACATTATTAATCGAACTCAGGTTTACAGGAATGCAAAATTGAAAGAACCAGTTCTTCTTAGGGGGTAGTTTATCGCTGATCAATAAAATCTTCAGGCGTGTAGGTAACCCTTGCAAAGTTTCTGGTGATGAGTTCTGTTCCTACAACTGTTCCGCTTTTAAACTTGAGAATTTTATCTCGCCAGATTTCATTTTTTCTATAAAATGCGCCATCTATCTTTAAAAATTGATGGTCTTTTTCAACGATGTGATAAGCGTAATCCAGTTCATTGTTAACGCGGAGTTCTCCTTCTAAACATTTGTCTGTAAACCACAGGTTGATTTGAAAAGTGTGTTCCGTATGATTTGTAAACTGGTAGTCAAGATAATTGTAAAAAACCGTTGCCCCACTTCCGAATGGCAAAACACGCCCATTGTCTGGAAATGGGTCAAACGAATGATGATGGCGCTCTGTAACGGTCAGTGGACTGTGGATGACCAGCCAATGTATTAAATTTGAGATTTGGCAGATACCGCCGCCAATTCCTGCTCTTGCCTCACCAAATGTCAGTTCCATTCCGGGTAAATACCCCTTTTGTTTTGTAGGTAAACCAACGAGTTTACAAAACGAAAATGTCTCACTTGGTCGAACAAGTATGCCGTTAATTCGCCTGGCCGCAATATTTAAGTTGGTTACTTTGTTAATCTGCAATTGCATATCGCTGTCACCTAGTTTTTTAAGCAGTACAGATTGGTGCTTTTTTACTCTGAAGGCAAGTTTGTTGGTTGTTAGCTGGTAAGCATATTTTCTACTGTCAATATACCAGTCGGCATAACGCCTGAATCGTCTTGCCCAAACGGCTAAAAAGTATAAAATCGGGTGTCGTTGACTTAGTAGTTTTCTCTTTTTCAATGCTTCATTATATTTACTCATTGAATTATCTGATTAAAAACGATAGTTCACTGTAATTCCAGGTTTTGCATATTCAACAAGCTCCTGGTGTTTTTCTGTAAATTATTTTATTGCTGTTTACTTGATTTTACCCAAATAAGCTTACTGCTATTGGAATAGCGGTAAACATCCACCCACCAGGTTGCGCCACCCCGGCATGAGGACATAAGGAGCTTATTCTTTTTATCCAATTTAACATCACAAAGTCCTGAGCATTTTTCCTGGGGTGCATTGGGCTCTGCCAGGAGTTGAAAACGCTTCGATTTAGGATTGTACAGATAGATACTGAAAGTGCGGTAAACGCCCATGCCCTCATCTGGTATAGAAAATGCGACATCATCAAAACCATCGAAATTGTAATCTGCAATCGTACCAAGCCGCCGGGGATCGGGATGGTCAAATCCTGGAAGCTGGCTGGTTTTATTGCTTCCGTCGCTATAGCTGAAGATGAGCAGGTTGTCTGAAGTGTGCCGGAAAGAGATCAGTACATCATGAAGAAGATACTTATCAATTCTTGCCTCGTCTCCCGGTGATATGATCTGCTCCAACTGAAACTGCTTGCCATCTTTAATTCGTTTGTACCATATTCCTGATAATTTTCCAGCTTCCTGTGTAAGTCCGTAACTGCCGGTTGTCTTTCCTCCTATCACTTCATCCCATATATAAGTCACTTTTGGTGCAGCTAAACTTCCATGATTGCTGCGGGTCTTTACTCGCAGTGAGATAATTCCTTGCTGACCACGGTACTGGACAAATGCTCCCTTGCCTTCAGTGCCAAAGTAAATATCAAGACTAAAAGGCTTGGCCCCGTTTGTTGACTTGAGTGAAAATGGTTGTGCCACTACCTTATAAAATAATAATCCCAGCACCATTAGGGAGAATAACTTCTTAAGCATCGTTTTTTAGTTTTTATTTCTCTTTTGCATTTATTGTGCCATTAATTTTATAAAAATAAATGAAAAATGTGAGAGATTTTCGAATCCGACTTCAAGATAAATGCTTTAGGCTTTTCCGCTCACCAGATGCTATCCTACATCATTACAAAAAGGAATTGCTAATTTTTTCAATCTTGGTTTTTACTTACCGCTAACATTTTGGGGCTTTGCGTCCGAGGGGACAATCGAAGCATAAAAGCTGATATTATTGCTAAAGTTCAATCAAAAAACGGCATCATCAGGTTTGATTCCTTCGCCTAACATAAACGATTTCAGGATCAAAGAGGTAATAGATAGTTTTTTGTCTGTCATTTCGCCGTATGCTGTATAGGCACTTATCTCTAATTCTTTCAGGTTCGAATTGAGGCCCCGCACTTCCTCACTACTACCGGCTACCTTTTGTCTGTGGTTGTTCCATTTTGACGGATCAATAAACTGTTTGGAAGAAATATCTGACCTTGCACCTGCAATTGTGATGCGTAAATAAATCGGCACTAAGCCATTGGCATTGATCTTTGATTTTTTCAAGTAGAAAAACAATCCTAATTTCTTGTTCATTGCAATAAATTTATGTTAATAAATTTAAATTATTGCGCTACTGTTGTCAAGATGTTTACCTATTGAACATCTTATTCGTCAGTAACTTACAAGGAATTGAGGTGCCCCGGATTTAGATATATGAATAGGACACCTGTTGGGGCAACTCAGAATGGCGTAAATTGTATGATTTTGCCATGGACTATAAACAAAAAACGCCTTAAACATATCGTTTAGAGCGTTTTGATGTATTTTGATTATACATTGGCGGAGAGTGGGGGGACTGAACCCCAGCTTAAAATACCGCTCTAATATGGTTTAAAAGACACTTCTGATAACTGACTCACCGAATCACTCACCTGTACTTTCTTAACTTCAAATGCTAGTACGTAAAGATAGAAATTTTATAATTAAATTAAAAGTAGGCTTAATCAGTGATGTCAATAACACCAAACCTGGCTACTGGTTATATATTCTAGTAACCCTTTTTTCGATGGAACCGAAGGTAGTCGAATCTATTGGTTTAAATATCTGTAAATAAGTGTTTTATGATGTATTCCTTGCTTTAAGGCACCTAATGCTCACCTCTATTTTTTTAATGCAAATTCTTTACGATAAAGATACGAAAGTAGCCGGAATCTGCACAAAATAAATATCAAATCAAGACTAAGTAAACATCTGTAAAAAGCTGGTTGGGTAGACTCTATACAGTAGATAAATTTAAAGTGGTCAATGGAATTTGATGTTATTGGTAATGCCAGGAAAGGCAACGCCCAGGTCATTGCAAAGCCTTCTAACTTTTCTTCTGTAGTTCGATTCAGATGACATCCAGTTCTTTTTGCCAGCTTGTGGTTAAATGCGGTGATCACTATGATTCAGTCGTTTGCAGGGAAGCGCAATGTTTCAAATTTAACATAAAATTGTTTTGTTTTTAATAAACATAGTTTAGTTTTGCTAAACAAAATCAAATCATTATATTACACCAGCTTTGGTCGGTATATTTCAGTCCCTAATGAAAAATCACGATAAACTTTCTGATCACGAAGTGATTATCCAACTTAGGCTGGGCAGTAAAGATGCATTTGCTGAAATTTATAACCGGTATTGGGAAATCCTGTTAAATGCTGCGTATCAACGTTTGCGTTCGAGAGAAGATGCTGAGGAAGTTGTGCAGGAAGTATTTGTAAACCTGTATTTTCGCCGTGCCGAAATTGAACCTAAATCTACCCTTGAGGCTTATCTTAAAACAGCACTTAAATTTAAAGTAATTGACGCTTACCGTTTGCAACAATTGCATTATAAACATATCGATAAGCTGGTTGCGGAAACAAAACTATCGTCAATTACCCCCCAGGATCAATTGGAAATTAAAGAATTCAAACGGAATATTCTTTCAGCCTGTAAAAAATTACCCGAAAAATGCCGTGAAGTATTCATCATGTTCCGCTTCGAAGAATTATCGCACCAGGAAATTGCCGTACGTGCAGCAATTTCGGTAAGTACTGTAAAAAAACACCTCCACAAAGCCATGCTTTTCCTAAAAGAAGAATTTAAAGGAAGCAAAACTTTTCTGACGATCGCTTGTCTGCTTCTCTTATCCAAATAGCTTTCTAATTAAAATTATATTGCTGTTATTCAGTTTGTTATAATTTTTTCTGAATTTATTTCAATTTAGCGTAGAACCTTTTTGCTTTTGCTTCGAATACCCTGTATGAGCAAGAATGAAAATGCGTTCGATAAGCGCCTGCTTGAAATGATGACCCGGTTTAATAAAGGTCAGGCCACACCGGCCGAGATCAGGGAAATTGAACTATGGTATGAAGATCAGGCTTCGAATGCTGGCTATACGGATAACCTGTTTGAAGATGAACGTTTGGAAACCAGGCATAAGATGTTGTTACGGATTAACCACAGCATACAACAGGCAGATACTCCCGTAACTAGGCTTCACCCCTTTAAAAAAATAAAAACTTATGTTTTTGCCGCGGTAATATTACTGGCCCTTGGCACTACCCTTTATTTTAGTTTATATCAGCCAGAAATATACAAAACTGAACAGGTTAAACTTAAAGATATTAGCCCCGGAAGCGATAAGGCAATTTTGATACTGGCCAATGGAAATAAAATTAGTTTAGCAGGTTTAAATAACGGTGAAATTGCCAATCAGGATGGCATAAAAATTTCCAAAACAGCCAATGGCCAGTTGATTTATGAAGCCACTGCAGATGGTGGAATTACTGGGGACAAACCTGAATTTAACACCATCGAAGTCCCAATTGGCGGACAGTGGCAGGTGGTGCTGCCCGATCATTCCAAAGTATGGTTAAATGCGCAATCGCGTATCACCTATCCCATACATTTTACAGGCAAGGAAAGAAATGTAGATATAAGTGGTGAAGCTTATTTTGAAGTAGCACACAATGCCCAAATGCCATTTAAGGTAAAATGCGGCAAACAAATAGTAGAAGTATTGGGAACACATTTTAATATTATGGGCTATGCAGATCAGAAACTTATTAAAACCACACTTATTGAAGGTTCGGTAAAAGTTTCGGAAGGAAACAATACCAGGTTATTAATTCCGGGCGAACAGGCCCGGGTGGGCTCAGGAAAAATTACAGTAACCAATGATGTGGATATGGAAGATGCCGTGGCCTGGAAAAACGGTTATTTTAAATTTGATGAGAACCTTGAAGCCATCATGGCAAAAGTTGCCAGGTGGTACGATATAGAAGTAGTTTATCAGTTTAAACCAGATCCAAACATTGTTTACGCGGGAAAAGTATCGCGTGCTAAAAATATATCTTCCTTATTGAAAATCATAGAATTTGATGGCGATGTTCACTTTAAAATTGAAGGAAGGAGGGTAATCGTGACCAAATAACCATAACGAGCAGGGTAAACCAAAAAAATGGCCAAAGGTGTTAGCGCACCTCTGACCGGATATTGAGTTTACCCATTCCGAAAATCGGAATAAAAATCTAACGAAGAATTAAACCGAAACCCAACATTCAAATTTATGAATTTAAACTTACATAATCGGTATGGAGCTAACTGCCATGCCTTTTACAAAATTCTGCTGGTGATGAAAATTACTACATTTTTTCTGATAGTGGCCATAATGCAGGTAAGTGCGGCTTCGTTCGCACAGAAAATAACCCTCAATAAAGTAAATACGCCTTTATCGTTAATCATTAACGAAATCCGCGAACAAAGCAATTACGATTTTTTTTACAACAAAAAAGCATTAAAGCTGGCCAAATCGGTTACCATTAATGTAAAGGATGCATCACTTGAGGAAGTTTTGAAAGTTTGTTTTAAAGATCAGGCACTGGAATATCAGATTACGGATAAAACCGTCATGATTAAAGGAAAAGAAATTAAATTTAATTTTTTTAATCCCTTTCAGTTAACGGCCGAAAAAATAACAGGCAAAGTCGTGGACGATAAGGGACAGCCCATTCCAGGGGCGAGCATAACCGAAAAAGGGACGGCTAATGTGATCCAAACCAATGGTAACGGGGAATTTACCATTAATGTAAAAGACAATACCGCTATTCTGGTAATCTCTTTTATTGGTTTCCAAACCAAAGAAACCCCGGCAAAGGATGTTAAAAATGGCACCATTATACTGGCAGTTTCTCAGGAAAACCTGAACGATGTAGTGGTTACTGCTTATGGTAAAGTGAAAAAGAGTAGCCTTACCGATGCGGTTGAAACCATTAACGGGGAAAAACTGGCCAACCGGCCAATCAGGAATGTAGCCGATGGATTGATCGGACTTGCGCCGGGTTTAAACATCAGGATGAGCAGCGGTGCACCTGAGGCCAATCCTTCCATCAACATCCGTGGTTTTACTTCCATCAATTCAAGTGCTGCACCATTAATTCTGATAGATGGTATAGAGCGGCCACTTCAGGATGTTAACCCCAACGATGTAGAAAGTATTTCGCTGCTAAAAGATGGTGCGGCAACTGCGATCTATGGTTCGAGGGCACCTTATGGGGTATTGCTGATTACCACCAAAAGTGGAAAAGAAGGAAAAACATCGGTAACCTATTCGATGAATACCAAAATAGGCGAAATGGTACTGGCGCCAACCCAGCCAAACTCGCCAGAATGGGCGCGTTATATCAACATCGCCCAAAAAAACGGGCAACCTAACGGAACAGGAACTGATGGTGTTGATGCAGTGACCATTGCCAGAATGGAGGCCTGGTTAAGAAAAGACTGGAACGATCCTTCGTTTGATGCGTTGAGGACCCAGTTTGGTGATAAAGCGCAGGCGTATATCGAAAACGGTCAGTTTCCAAGTGGCAATGCGGCCTATAAAGGCTGGACCCGCGAGCAGTCTTTTGCCACAACCAAACTCTACGATGCATACTTCAATAAAAATGACATCAGCCAGCAGCACAACCTCAATTTTAGCGGTGGTACCGATAAGGTGCGCTATTTTTCGAGTTTTGGTTATAACAATACCAAAGGTTTGCTAAAAGGAGATTTAAACTATAACAAGCGTTATAATTTTCAGACCAAATTAAATTATAAAGCAACAGATTGGTTAGACCTCAGGACAGATGTAAACTATGTGCGGTTTGGAAACCAGGGTCCTAATTTCTCTGGTGCTGGAGGTACAGTTGCCAATTATACCAATATCTTTACCAATATGATGCAATATTTTGCAACACCGTTAAGGGTTCCATCGGGTAATGCTTATTCGTGGATATTGGGCGCCGCAGGTATTTTAGGTGAAGGTGGATTGATTACCAATAACAGAAATGAAATTGTGTTGAGTGGTGGCGCAACTTTAAGGCCTTTTAAATACTTTGAAATCAATGCCGATTACTCCAGAAGGCAAAGTTATACCGATAACACCACCGTTACCAAAATTGCTTATACAGAACTACCAGATGGTACAAAAATTCAGAATAACCGTTCGGCCAATGTGAGCAGCATTTCTAAAACAAATGGAACGCAGGAATTTGAAGTGGCAAAAATTAGCGCACAGTATAACCGCTCGTTCGGGGGGAAACATAACTTATTCGCCCAGTTCGGGGTCCAGTCTGAAGATAACGCTTATAAATCTTTAACAGGTAGTCGCACGGATCTGTTTGCTCCTGATGTAATTGAGGCTTTAAATGGTGCTGCAAACAATCAGCAGGCCAACGATAGTATGTACGAATGGAGTACGCTAGGTTTTTACGGCGTAATTACCTACGATTACATGGAAAAATACATGATCAAGTTTGCAGGTAGAAGAGATGCCAGTTCGCGTTTCTCGCCTGAGTCGCGCTGGAGTTTTTTTCCGTCGGTATCAGGTGCGTGGAATGCGGCAAAAGAAAATTTCTGGCCGCTTAAAGATTTCATATCCGAATTCAAGCCACGTGCCTCATGGTCATCGTCAGGAGATCTTACTTCAGTAGGGGTAGATAATTATTATACCTATTTACCAACGCTTGGTTTTTCGGTGAATAAAAACACTTTGTTAGGGGGTACATATTCAAACGTGGCAACCGCGCCGGGCCTGGTGAGTTCTACACTTACCTGGGCTAAACCTACGGTGCTCAACATTGGATTGGATGTTGCTGCCTTGAACAGAAGGTTAAATGTAACCTACGAATGGTACCAGCGCACGGTAATCGATCAGATCGGGCCACCGAACCCCCTTCCGCAGGTTTTGGGAACTTCAGCGCCAAACCTGAATAATTCTGTTTCTGAAACAAGAGGATGGGAACTTTCAGTGGGTTGGAACGACCAGTTTAAGCTCAGGAACAAGTCATTAAATTATTCATTGAAGTTTAATATGAGCGATTACATTGGTTACGTGACTAAGTATGCTGAAAATAAAACAGGAGTGGTAAGCGGTGTTTGGACACCAGGCGAGCAATTTGGTCAAAATTATGTGTATAGCGCTACAGGTATAGCTCAAAATACGGCTGACCTTCGTAAAGGAACGTTAAACGGTACCTATAACTATCCTGGTTATATTTTATACAATGATGTAAACGGCGATGGTTATATCAATTCCGGAAATGGCGGTTTCTGGTACAGCCGTGGAGATCTTATTAAAGACGGGTTTAACTATCCACGTAAAAGTTATTCAATCATTCCTACCGTTTCATGGAACAATATTAGCTTTTCTGCAGTACTGGAAGGCGTAATGCAATGGAAAGTGTACAATACTACTGATTTGGTGTGGGGTACCCATGCGGGTAGCGATCTTGCCTATTTTTACACCTCTGCCTACAAAGAAAGTACAAGCTTAGGATATTGGAGCCCGGATAATACCAATGCCTTTTTCCCTGCATTTAATACCGGTAGTGGTTTGGCTACCGATAAATATTCGTTAAACCTTGCCAACCTGAGGATAAGGAATATCACCATTGGTTACGATCTTCCACAAAACTGGTTGCGTAAGGTTAAAATTAAAAAAGCCAATATTTATTGCAGTGGAGAAAACTTAGGGTTCATCTATTCAAAATCAGTTGTAAAGTACGATCCGGAGTTATTAAGCAATAATGTAAACGGATATCCGCCATTGCGCTATTATTCTATTGGATTGAATTTAAACTTATAAACAGTCTGTCATTTTATACATATATAAACGATATGAAAGCTTACCATAAACCGGGCAGGATAATATTTGCACTTTTTATAGCGATGAATCTTATTGCCTGCAAGAAAAATTTTTTGGATAAAAGTCCGTTAGACTCCGTTAATTCAGCCAACTTTTTCAAAACCGCATCCGATCTCCAGATATTTGTTAACGGGTTTTATAGCCGTTTGGCACCCCAGTACAATACGCAGGGTGGTACAGGTACTACCTCTGGAGGTAACAGTAATTTGGCATTGGATGCCAATACCGATATGATGATTGTACAAACAACAGCAACCAGTAGTTTGTACAGATGGGATGTGGCCTCAGTTGCCGGTGATACCAATACCAGCTGGTCAGGAGGTTTTACCAATATTAGATCGGATAATTATTTTCTTTATTATGCCGGTCTTAATGCCGAAAAAACTGATGCGGCCAACCATTATATTGGAGAAGGCTATTTCTTTAGGGCCTGGGACTATTTTGCGCTGCTCAGGAATTTTGGCGGGGTGCCGATCATTACCCAGCCCTTAACCGATAGTGATCTGGATAAATTATTTATACCAAGAGCTTCGAGGTACGATGTGGCCAAACAGATTATTGCAGATCTTGACCTCGCCATTTCAAAACTGAACTGGAAAAGTGAAGGACAAGGTGCCATTGCCGGTAGAATTAATAAAGAAGCTGCCCTCACCTTAAAAGCAAGGGTTGCCCTTTACGAAGGCAGCTGGGAATATTACCATGGCAAAAAAGGCAGTCCTTATGCAATGACAGGAAGAAACGGTGTTGAATTTCTGGAAATGGTAGAACCTACGGTATCGCAGCTGATCAGCAGGCAGGGAACGAAAATATTTACAGCAGCGGGAGACAAAACCATAGCGTATAACCAGCTATTTGCCCAAAAAAATGCTTCAAATATTGATGGGGTATTTCTTTACAAAGTGTACGATGCTACTCTACTTGCACTTAGCCACAATTTTTTCTTCAAAATCCTCGATTCAGGCCCGTCTATTACCGACCATTTGGTTGATACCTATCTGAATAACGACGGAACCCCGCAAAGTTATCCGGCAGTGTATACCAATACGCTTAATCAGCTAAGCACCAACCTCGATCCAAGGTTTAGACAAACCGTGTGGACGCCAGATAGAGGGCCGCTTAACCAGCTGGCAGGGCGAGGTGGAGATGGAAACCCATTCAGGTATCCGGTTATTGCCTCTCAGGCACCTTATACTGATATAGGTTTTACTTCTACAGGTTACCGGAATTTTAAAGGGGCTGTTTTAGCGCAGGAAGCCACAAAAGGGGAAACTGATGATGTGTTAATGCGCTATGAAGAAGATTTATTGGCATTGGCAGAGGCTAAGGCCATTTTAGGGACAGTTACCCAGGCAGATATCGATAAAACGGTAAATGTAATCAGAAACCGTGTAGGGATGACCCCTTTAAACCTGGGTACAATTGCTGCCAGGACCTATAGGGAAGATCTTGGTTTTGATCTTGCTGCCACACCCATCGTAAATGAGATAAGAAGAGAACGCACCGTAGAATTTGCTTTGGAGGGTTTCCGCCTGGACGATCTGAAAAGATGGGCAGTATACGAAAAAGTAATTAATGGCTACCAGCCGCAAGGTGCCTTGTTGCAGGAATTTCTCAATTATTTTAACCGCTCTGCCAGTCAGGTTGCTATAGACAAAGGCTCTGACCCAAGTTTATACAGCCAGATTAGAAAAGATGGTTATGTACTTAACGAATTTAACCTGGTTCCCAATACCAATGTGGCCAGTTTTTCAAACGGAAGGATCAATCCGCTGTTTAAAGTTGCCGATTTCAGGGCCGGGGGCAGGGGGCTGTATATTAATCCAACAAGAGATTATTTAAGTGCCATACCATTGCAGCAGATAAAACTTTACCAGGCAAACAATGCAACGTTAAGCCAGAATCCGGGATGGAACTAATTCTTTAACCTTTATTAGCAAAAAGATAATGAGACACATAAAAATATTAAACTGTATAGCGCTGATGATGCTCCTTGTATTTTCAGGCTGTATGAAACCTAGGGTAGAACTCGATGACAGTCAATGGGGCGATAATGCCAATATAACCGCTGTGGTATTGTTCAGATATGACGAAGTAAAAAATCAGCTGGGTTATAACGAGCCGGTAACCGGTTACCAGAATGTTAGCATTGCCACTCCCTCAAATGTGGTCGACAAAAGCCAGTCGACAGTAAGAATAGTGACTGCTAAAGGAACAGATCTGACCAAAATAGGCATTCGTTTTTCGCACTTTGCGAAATCCATAGAACCTATCAATGGCGCCCCCGCTGCGGGTATAATTGCCGATTTCTCGAAAGGGCAGTTTACCTATCGGCTCCATTCGGCCGACGGCACCGACCGCGACTGGACAATTTTAATTTCTGTAGCACCATAAAACTAAATGATTTACCGGGTAAGGCCAGTTCTTACCCGGTATTATAATAAATAAAAATTCTGCTTCATAACATGCATGGATTCAGTTTTTATAAACATGGTTTTTAAACAATGAAAAACTTAAATAGAAGACAATTTATCAATGGCATGCTGGCCACAGGGGTTATTTTGCAAATTCCGGACACTGCTCTTGCCATGTTCCCTCCAAATGCCAAACCAATTAAGGTGAGCGTAATTACCGATCTCCACCAGGATGTGATACACAATGGGAGTGAGCGTTTGGAGATTTTTTTAAATCACTGCAAAAAAATTAATCCCGATGCAATTATGCAACTGGGCGACTTTGCTTACCCGAACGATAATAACAAGGAATTGATTGATCGGTTTAATGATGCACACCAGGAAAGGTTACATGTAATCGGTAATCACGATACAGATTCGGGATATACCAAAGCACAATGCATCAGTTACTGGAAAATGCCAGCCAGGTATTACACCAAAGAAATAAATGGGATCTGCTTTATTGTTCTGGATGGAAACGACAAAGGATCGGTCAAACACAAAGGAGGCTACCCGGCTTATATTAACGATGAGCAAGAACAATGGTTACGGAAACAATTAGAAGAAATTGATAAACCCATTATTGTAGTGAGTCACCAGCCACTTGCTGGTCCCCTTGCAGTTGATAATGCCGAGGAAATACAAGGAATACTGAGTTCATCAGCTGATAAAATCTTATTGGCGATTAATGGTCACACCCATATTGATTGCCAGTTACAAATCAAAGACATCACTTATGTTCACATCAATTCAGCCTCTTACTTTTGGGTTGGCAGTAAATACCAACACAACAGCTATCCGGAAGCAGTACACCAAAGCCATCCATGGATATCAAGTACCTGCCCCTATCAGGATGCCTTGTTCACTACCTTAACCATTAATCCTACATCGGGGAAAATATATATTGATGGGCGGAAAAGCACTTGGGTTGGCCCATCACCCAAAGAGCTAAATTACATGGACCAGACAGGAATAGTGTCTGAAAAAGAAATTGTACCGTTTATCCGCAAAAGGGAAATTGCCAAAAGAAGAAAATACCATAAATAAATGGCTTACTTTTAGATTAAAATTTAGTTAAACCGATTTGTTTTTTGAGAGACAATCAGCTACCAGGCGCTAAAAATATGGGTAATGGAAACTACTTTTTAAAAGTCAGTTTCCAGAAAATTATTATGCATCCTGGCCCAAAAATACTGACAAACATAAAGATATAATTACAGTATTATTTTGGACTGATTTTACAAGCTTGATTTTTCGATGGGTTCCGTTGAGGAATGCTGGTTTTGCAAAAAAAAAACAATCATAATTACTTGAATTATGATTGTTTTTTCGACTGATAAAAGGATTATTTATTTAATGAATTCAGTTCTGGCCTTGCCCTGGGCATCTGTTAACTGGATACCGAGTATTTTAGCAGCTGTGGGGGCTACATCTTCAAGGTTAATGGATTCCAGAACAATACCTTTTTTTATTCCTGCACCTGCAATGATGAATCCGGTACGGATTTCTGGGCTATCGGGGAAATATCCGTGGGCGCCACCTTTTTTAGGGACAGAAACCGGTCCTGTATCGTTGTCCTGTATGTAAACACCATTCGCAGCAGCCAATGCAAAGCTGGCGTGTGGATCAGCACCGATTTTGTCAAGCTCGTCCCGCTCTACTATTCTGAACATCTGTTTGTACTGGGCAGGCAGATCTGCCAGTTTCTGACGTACTTTTTTAAGCATAGCTAAATCTTTACTGTTTTTAAGATGAAAAAAAGCAGACCCTCCGGCAGACTGAAATTTAGCAACCGGTTCTTCTTTTCCTACTCTACTATCAATACCCAGTTCACTCAGCCAAACGTTTGGCGATAGTGTTTTATTAATATCTACAAATCCGTGATCACCAGTAATAATTATTGCAGTACTATCCTGCATACCTGCTTTTTTAATGGCATCCAATAAATTCATTACCGCATGGTCTGCCGATGCGACAGCCCTGCTAACGCCGTCGCCGGATCTACCTTCTTTATGCTCTGCACCATCAACTCCCGCAATATGTATGCTTAACAGGCGCGGCTTATATTTTCGAAGGATATAAGCGGCCATACGGCTGTTATTCTCATCCATGGCCAAAGAACTCAGGTTTAAATCCTCCATATCGACATCTCCTATGGCATATTTTTCCATTTCTTCCAGCAAACCTTTAGGGGTAGCCAGTGCAGCTATAGCACTTTTCCGGTCGGCCATGTTGGTTTCCGACCATATTTCGGGAAGGTTATAGTCTATTTCTGCGCCAACTGATATCGGCCAGGAAACCGATGCAGATTTCAGTCCCTTTTTTCTTGCAGCCTGCCAAAGTGTTTCGGCTTTGATCTTTTTAGAATCAGTGGTCCATTCATATTTATTCTCCTCATTTGGCATGGTATTATAAGTAATGCCATGTTTGGCAGGAAAAGTGCCGGTGATCAGGGTGGTATGTGAAGGATAAGTTACGCTTGGAAAAATGCAGCGCACACCTTTTGCATAAGATCCGTTTGCCGTGAGCTGCTGCAGATTTGGCGTTGGCCAGCTTTTGTCCAGGTAAAAATCAGGGCGGAAACCATCAATGCTCACCAAAACCACGTATTTAGCTGTTTGCGCCTGTGTACTGATAGAAATGGCGATAAGGAAGATCAGGACTATTGTATTTTTAAAAATGTTCGGTTTCATTTCTTTAATCAATTAATAAATGGGAAAATTTCTTTTGCTGTTTTATTGCCAACCAGCACTTTGTTCATGTCATATTTCATGGTAACTACGCCACTTGCAGTATTATTGGTAAAATCATCCATTCCCCTGTTTTTAGGGATAAATGAAGGAATCTGCGCAACAAGGTCACTGGGTTTTACATTTGGGTTGTTTAATTGTTCAGTTTGGGAGACCGGAAATTTAATGCCCAGATCGGTCATCCTTCTTCCTTCGGAAATGAAAATTTCCTGTCTCATTCTATAAATAAGATACAATAGCGCGTCTTGGGTGCTTGCTGCATCGATATCTGCTGCGGTTACTTTTGTGCCAGAAATTGTTGAAATATTGATGTTGGCTGTTTTTCTGTCTAATACATAGCCAGAACGTTCTACATCACTATCATCAAATTTTACCTTCACTGCGGTCAAGGGGTAGTCGTTTCGGTTACCGCCGTTCCGCGTTTCTTTCACATCACTGAAAGTGGCGACTGGTCTCTTGGCAATTACATCTGTCAACAGATTTTTTAAAGTTGTTTTTGTACCAGTAAGATCATTGCTGGAAACCTGGATTTCGGCCAAAATCAGATAAGCTTCTTCACCTTTGAGGTAACTTACCGGTTTCTGGTCGAGTGCAATCGTTCCGGTATTGTAATATTTCGGATCCAGAAAGTCCAGACGGGGAAGTGGCGCAAACTCATTGGTTGTTGAAGAGAAAAGATAGGTTTGAAAATCATTTGAAGCTGAATTCTGCCCGTCAAAAACCTGTTGTTTAAGCAGGAGCGGCGAAGCCATAACTGCCGTTGCAGCTGTTCCCGCCTGTGCTGCATCGCCCAAATCATAATAAACCCTCGCTTTTAACAAGGTATAAGCAAGCTTTTCGGTTGCATTTGTTTGCAGTGAAATGGCCTGGTCCAGGGCTGTAATGGCTATTGCATAATGTTGGGCCGGCGTAAGTACAACACCCTTTGCAGAACCCGGCAACCCTGTAAACAGTTCTCCACTTAGCACATGGGCATAAGCGTTTATAAAATACATTTCTGCTTTTTGTACCGGAGTGGTTGATTTATCGGCATCAGCTACTGTAGTCAGGCCGTATTCTGACATTTCCCGTAAGCGTTGAATGGCAGACTGGATATTGTTTACATCCAGGTCAAAATTGTCGATCTGCGGAATATCAAACACCTTGTTGCTCAAGGTTCTGTTGTTGAAATAATTGTCTGATACGAGCTCTGTATTTACGATAACCTGGTTCATGGTCAGTGCCATCTGACGCTTTAAGCCCGATAACCAGGTGGTTGTTACGTTGGTTGTGGTTAAATAAACCTCATCAGTAATGTTGGGGTTGTCTTTTGCGCAGCCTGCAAGCAGGATACATCCTATTGTTGCTGTAAGAAAGTTTTTTATATATGTTTTCATCTGTTTATCGTTAAAAATTTACCCTTAGTGAACCTACAAACTGTCTTGGTGCCGAATAGGTAGAATATGATATACCTCCCGTTGTGGCACCGTTCTGCCCCTGGGCACTTCCACTGATCGTTGTTTCCGGATCAAAGCTCGAAGTAGCGAAATTTAGCGGGTTAACTACCGAAAAACCTAAATTGATACTTTTAACGGCTTTTTTCCATGCGGCAGGTTTAAAGTTATAGCCTATGCCAATGGTCCTGATTTTGATATAATCCGTTTTTTCTACAAACATATTTGTGATATCAAGCCATCTTGTTCTGCCACTTTTATCGATTTCTGCCTGAGGAATTCCTTCAGTTGAGGTGCCATAATTAAACCTGAACTGCCTGTCGAAAGAAACGGCATAAGCACCTTTCTGGTAATCTGCATTGGCAAAGAAATTAAATGATTTGTACTGGAAATTAATACCCATGCTACCGAACAGATCTGGTACTGTTGTGCCCAGATTTTGTTGTGCAGTGGTGCTCACAAGCAAACCCTGATCATCAAACACGCCATAGTTTCCTCTGATAAACCCGATCGGATAACCCTCTTGTACCACTGTTTGTACCGTTCTTGCACTAAAACCGTTAATGTTGAATGGTGCTGCACCACCCGAACTGATTACTTTGTTGTACAAGGTATTTACAGACAGATTGAACTTCAGACTCGTGTTGGTCGTTTTGATCGGGGTTAAAACAGTATTGAATTCCAGTCCACGGTTTAAGATTCTTCCTGTGTTCTGTAATTGACTGGTCTGTCCGGTTGAAGGTGCTGGCGGAACTACGAATAAGGCATCTTTTGTGATGGAATGGTAAAATCCGGCCGAAATGATAATCCTGTCATTTAAAAAACCAAGGTCAATGCCACTTTCAATGGTTGTGGTTTTTTCAGGTTTTAAATCGCTGTTGCCCGCCTGGCCGAACGAGGCTGCCTGTTCACCATTAAAACCGATAAAAGAAATTGTTCTTTCATTGGCAAAAGGGGTAGGAAAGTTACCTGCAATACCATAGTTACCGCGGATTTTAGCGGATGATAACACTTTTGAAACAGACTGGAAATACTTCTCTGCACTAGGAATGTAAGAAAGGCCAACTTTGGGGTAATACTGGATACCAATGTTCTTTCCGAAAGCCGAGTTCCCGTCGCCACGCAAGCCTAAATCAAGAAAGATTTTGTTCTTATAACCTGCATTCTCCTGCAGATAGATTCCGTAACTCGTTACAGCAGAATAATACTCATCACCTGTACGGGTTGCCGCAATGCTGATGGTCTGGGCACCATCCCTGATATTGGTTCCGGTGTACTGGATCTGGTGGTCTTCGTTACGGAAGAGCTGTCCGCCGGCAGTCGTAATGAAAGAGAAATCCCCAACTTTGGCTTCATACTGGCCGTTAAATTCGAAGGTGAGGCCAAGATAGTTCCTGTCAAAATTGTCGATGCTACCCTGATTGGTAATGGCAGTATTGGTGGTATGCGAAAGGTACTCGTTGGTGGTGATGATGTTTTGTCGCTGGGCACGGTAATCAACCCCTCCGGTAGCTTTAAAGGTTAAGTTCTTTAATGGCTGATATTTAAATACCTGTGAAGTCTGGAACCTGTTTACATTGATACCGTTGTTCTGCAGGGCTTCAGCTTTGTCTACGTAGGCTTTAATGGCCGCAAACTCATCATCAGTCATCGCATCGAGGTCACTCTTAAACCTTGGCCCGGTGATAGACGATGCACCGCTCTCAGCAAACCATAGGCCTGTATAGCCACCCTGGTTTCCATTACGGCTTCTTTTGTATTTGTTGCTGATGTAACTGAACGAACTCTCGTAGGTTACTTTCGTACCTAAAGAAGCCCTGAGGCCTGTACGAAGGTCAATTCTCCTGTTGCTGTTCTGATCGTGGATCTGCGTACCCGTACTGTTCTGATAGCCGCCCGAGAAACTGTAGCCGAATTTGCCATCACCACCGTTCAGGGCGAGATTATGCTTCTGATAAAAACCATCCTGCATCAGCAGGTCCTTTGTGCGTTTAAAGTGGAGGTAATCTGTTGTCGGTGTTTCAATGCCCAACTGGGTTTCCAAAGTGATGTCGGTTTTATCGGCTCCACCTTTTTTGGTGATGATCTGGATCACGCCATTGGCTGCATCAGAACCATACAGGGTAGTTGCGGCACCGCCGTTAACAAACTCGATCTTTTCTATATTGTCCATTGGGATATCAGAAATCGAACTTATGGCGGCACCTGTAGCACTGCCACCGCCCAGAGCTGCCCTTGTATTCAGGTTGTCCATCCTAACCCCATCTACATAAATAATAGGAGTAGAGCTGATGAAAGCTGAATTGACACCTCTAGAACGGATGATGGAAGTAGCACCTGCCTGCCCGCCGGTTAACCTGATTTGAGCATTTGGAAGTTTTGACTGCAACAACTGGTCAATCCTTGACGCAGGAATATCCCGGATGTCTTTTTCAGAAATGCTCACCACGTTTGTGGAGAGCCTTCTCTTGCTCACGTCGATTCCCTGTCCGGTAACAACAATTTCATCAAGGCCTAAAAGGTCTTCTTCCAGTTGGATGTTGATATTTACGCTGGTAGAATTTCTTGCAACCACAAACTCCCGGCTTTTAAAACCAACCGACCTGGCTTCGATGATTACCTCCTGCTGATCTGTTGGAACAGTCAGTTTGTAATTACCCTTGCTGTCAGTCTGGGTTATTGCGGTGCCGCCTTTCACCCTGATACTCACGCCGGGTAAACTTTCTCCGGTACGCTTATCGGTAACCGTGCCCGTCACAAACATCGGAGGCAGGATCTTTTTGGTGTTGATCAGGATATACTTATTGCTGATCTGCAGGATTTCTACAGGTGAATTTTCCATCAGCTCATGGAGTATGTCTGCAACGGATTTCTGCCTGGCCTGGATATTAAAGGTTTTTGTGTCGGTAAATCGGTTATTCTCATAACCGATTACAAAGGGGGTGCTCTTTTCAATCAGGTCTAATACCTTCCTTAAGGGCAGTTTTTTAACCGAAAGATCTATTTTGATATCATTCATAGACTGCCCCGCAGTTGGGCCTGCGAAGAGCAGTGCATTTGAAAGAAAAACAAGGGCTATTGTTAGCTTCATTTTAAGGATAAAAAGTGACCATGTCGGGTGTTTGCAACCCGGGTAATAATTTTGCATATTTGAATAAGTTTTTAATGTTTTAAGCGATCATTGGAAATGGCGGGCATTGCTTCAATGCCCTAATCCTGCCGGAAGTGTTGGCTCATTTCCGGCTTTTTTAATATTTTGGTACCTGTTACATAATCTTTATTTTATAGTGATCTGATTGGTTTGATAGGTAAATTTCGTTTTGGTAAGCAGGGAAAGGATTTCCATCACCCTGTTTGCCGGTTCCTGGTTAAAGCGAACCGTATATCTTTTGCCTTTATCCAACGCTGGATTAAAAACTACCTTTAGGTGATAATATCTTTCAAGCTGCTTTGCAATTTCGCTTAGGGTTAGGTTATCCAGGTATAGTTTATTGTCTTTCCACGAAGAGAGCAGTGAAGCATCTTCTGTTTTAAGTGTTACTGCCCCGGTAGGTTTATCAAAAGTTAAACTGGCGTCTTTTGTCATTCCCGTGGCAAGTACTTCTTCGCCTGCCGCTGTCGTTCTAACAACCCTAACTTTTCCGGTGGCAACTGCAATTTTAATCCGATCGAGGTCCGGATAAGCATTGATATTGAATGAGGTACCAAGAACTGTGGTGGTAAGTACATTGGATTTTATAATAAAAGGCTTTTTCTTATCCTTTGCTATTTTAAAAAAAGCTTCGCCCGTAAGCCTTACCCTCCGTTCATGTGTTCCAAAGTCACTGGCCAGCGTGAGTGCACTTCCTACATTTAGCAGTACCACCGAGCCATCGGGCAGGGAAATCTCTTTAGCGGCATGCTGCGTTGACTTAAATGTAACTTCCTGTTCCGGTTTTATCGGTAAATGGTATTTTTGATAGGTGAAAAGGCCTGTGCCTAACAGGACAAGAAATACAGCTGCATACTTTAAATAGCGCAACCACGGGCTGGCTTTGCCTGAAAGAAGGATCTGCCTGTTCAGGTGCATTTTGATCGAACGGCCCAGCTTGTGCGAAGCATCCGGTTGATCCAGGTCGGGCACATCCTGGTTCTCCTTACCGAGCCCCTCATACCAGGAATTTACGGCCGCACGTTCTGCAGGGCTTGCGCTTTGATCCAGGTATTTCTTAAGTACCGATTTTAATGCTTTTTGATCTTTGTATTGTGACATCGTTACCATACATATCACCTCAGGAGCGATCAGGTACTTTAAGCGGATGTTAACATTACATCAATTATTTGTGATGAAGTAAACAGGCAACGGCCAGCACCCGTATAATAGACCCATCCGAATTGTATTTGCCCAGTTTAAACCTGATGATGCCCAAAGCGGTACTGATGTTGTTTTTAACGGTCTGTTCTGAAAGAGACAATTTTTTGGCGATTTCCCTCACTGGTAGATCGTGTTCGCGGGACAGCCGGTAGGGGACCTGTAATCTTGCAGGCAAAAGGTTGACTTCATTCTCTACCAAACCCTGCAGCTCACCCATCAGCAGTGTATCGTCGGTTTTAACTGTTGAAGGGGCCTGTAATGCTGTTGATAAAGCCTGCTCGTCGGCAATTGTTATTCTAGGCCTTGAAAAATGGTTGATAACAGCATATTTAGCCGATCTGAACAAATAGGGGGCAAGGCTGTCGCCTGTTTCAATGGTGATGCTCGATCTGTTTTTCCAAACACCTAGAAAAATATCCTGCACCATATCTTTGGCATCATCCTGGTTTTTGATTTTCGACCATATATGTCTGTATAAGTCTTCCCAATACCGGTCTATTATTGCGGTATAGGCCAGGTGATTGCCCGCTTTTATCAAGTCAAATAAGCTACTGTCGGACGATGGATTCATAAACTGAAGCAAAATTACGGGGTGAGTATGAACTCCATATTAATTTTAAGTAAGATGTGCTGATCATTTTTGAATATTTCTTCCCTTTATTGCCAACTAAGCGGTTTTGACTGCCAGAGCGGGAATTTGTATGGCTGTAGAGAATTTCAGGTTTTTATTAGAGCGATATGCCTGAAATTAACAAAAAAATCATGCTGAATTTATAATCCGGCCATACCTTTACAGTGTAAATATTTGGTTAGTATTATACAAAGTTTAGTTAGTTGATCACGATAAGTCATTACGGATGTTCTGACTTATCGGTTTTAAAATCAGGACGTAGCTATCCCAATTACTATTAAATCACTTCTCTATATTTTAAAGGTGCCGAACACATAATGGGAAGGGGGGCTATTCTGTTTATTCGGTATATATGTTCACATTTTAATAACATTAAGTTTAAACCATAGGGGCAAAAAGGTAATAATTTTGGCCCATCAATGGACAAGGATATTATTTCTGGAATAAAGTCGGGGGATTCTGCAGTTTTTAACGATGCATATTTTCGCTATCATCAGCAGATCTATCAGTTTGTATTCAAAAAAACACAGTCCGACTATATCGCTACCGAAGTTGTTCAGCTTTGTTTCATCCGTTTATGGGAGAAACGAAATTCACTGAGTGAGACCGCAACATTGAATATACAGCTTTTCGGCATGGCCCGGCAGGTGATGATCGACGAGCTGCGGAAAGAATCTGCCCGGTTAAAGTATAATAGCAGGTCGCAACAATATCCCTTTACCGATAACCTGATGAAAATGATTGAGAGCAAGGATTTGCTTAGGCATTTTCAGCAGGAAATCGAAGCCATGCCGCCGATGCGTAAAATGGTCTTTAATCTTAGCCGCAATAATGGCCTCTCTTATAGTGAAATAGCTGAAATGCTGGGCATCTCAACCAAAACAGTAGAAAGCCATATCGGTAAAGTTCTTTCCCGCTTAAAACACTACATGTTTACGGTTATGCTTTAACTCATATTAAGTTATTGTTAAGCGGTAAGGGCAAACCTTCCGGCAGACGTAATAACGGTATGAAGCCAATAAAGCGAAATCGTAAGAAACTAAATCAAAAAGATTTCATCGCAGAAAATTTTAGTGACAGGGAGTGGGAATCTTTCAACAGCGGAGAGGAACTGTCAGCTGATAAATCGGACGAGATGCATCGGTATATCCTTGATCGGATCAATACCCTAAGTCAAAATCGGAACGAAAGAAAATTGCGGACGGTAAAACTCGTGCGTTACCTTTCAGCAGCATCCGTGACTATCCTGATCGGCACTTTATTGTTTTTTGGCCTCAGTAATAATCCTGATGCAGCTATTCAAAAAACCGTTGTTACCGGCAATGTACGGCAGTTAAAAAAGTCAGAAAGTACCTGGGAAGTAGTGAGCAATGAAAGCGGCACAATTAGACGATTGATGTTGCCAGACTCTTCTAAGATCAGTATCTATCCACAGTCGACCATTAGATATGAGCGTCTGTTTGATCAGAAATTCAGAAATGTCTATTTGCGTGGAAAAGCTAAATTCAAGGTTAAAAGAAATACTCAAAGACCGTTCAGTGTCTTTTCAGGCGCGCTGAAAACTACTGCATTGGGTACCTCTTTTACCATTAGTACCAAAGGACGCAATATTTCGGTCAGGCTCCATACCGGGAAGATTGTTGTTGCTGACGTTAAGTCCAAAAAGGCGCTTGCCTATATTTCCGACATTGGTGCTACACTGCTGTACGATCCTTCATCGGCAACTGCCAGGGTTTTAAATCCAACAAAAACGATCACTTCTGTGAGGGAATCACTGGTCAGAAGCGGTAATATGATCGGCATGAAAAATATTCCATTGGATAAGGTTTTCAGCGTTTTAAACGAAGCTTATGGCATCAAAATCACTTCTGAGGAGAACAGCATCAATAAGATTGCCTTTACTGGCAATGTTGATACCGTAAGGGATAAACCTGAAGACATACTCTCGATGATCTGCCTGATCAACAATATTACACTGACCAAGGTGTCTGAAAAAGAATTTATCATTAAAAAAAACAAACAATAATACCAAACAGAATCCACACAAATTATGATGTATTCAAGAAAAATCAAAATGTTGAAACGCCTGCTGTGCCTTGGCATCATCAGCTGGGCAAGCCCGGTTCTTTCGCAGGAACTGCCCGTAAAAGGTATAGTCCTGGATATTTCCGGTCAGGGTATCCCTGGTGTAACCATAAAGGCGGAACATGAAAAAACACGTAAATCAACGGTTGCTACCTCTTCGGGCAGCGGGCTGTTCAGTTTTTCTGAACTGGCCCCGGGCGGTCCTTACCGGTTTATTTTTAGTTCGATCGGTTTTAAAACCGATACACTTTCAGGATATACCGTGGCAGCAGGCCGGCAGATCGCCTTGAGCATAAAACTTAAAGAGCAGTCCAATGAGCTGGAAGAGGTTGTGATCGGTTATGGAAAAAGCAAAAGGAACCAGATCACCGGTGCGGTAAGCTCTGTGAGACCTGAGGAGTTCAATCGCGGGGTGATCAGTTCGCCCGGCCAACTGCTTCAGGGTAAGGTTGCAGGTTTAAATATCACCAGGAGCGGTAACCCGACTGATAAACCGGCGGTTATCCTGCGTGGCCCGTCCAGTTTCAGAGAAGGCGCCCAGGAACCTTTTTATGTAATTGACGGGGTTCCGGGAGCATCTATTGATCTGGTGGCACCGGATGATATTTTAAGTATGGAAGTCCTGAAAGATGCCTCATCAACGGCAATCTACGGCTCCAGGGCTGCCAATGGGGTAATCATGATTAATACCAAAAATGCCGGAAAGGGTTTGGGCAAGCTTTCTTACAGCACTTATGCAGCGGCCGAAAGCATTTCAAACAGTATAGAAATGGCCAGTGGTGATGAGCTTAGGACTTATCTTAAGGATAACGGAAAAACCTTGGACAAGATCAGCGACGATGGCAGCAGTACAGACTGGCTTAAGGAAGTGACCAGGACGGGCATATCCCATAACCACAACCTGAACTTTAACGGAGGTGGGGAAAATTCATCTTACGGGGCCAGCCTTAACTATTTCAATAACCAGGGGATCATTAGAACCTCGGGGATGGAGCGTTTCATCGCCAGGGCAAACATGGAACAGCGGCTGCTTAACAACCGCTTGAAACTGAACCTGAACCTGACCAACAGCAACACCACCAATGACAGGATTGCCAGTCAGGTTTACAATAATATGTTTACTTACCTGCCCACTGTTGGGGTAAAAAAAGCAGATGGCAGTTTTTATGAAGACCCATCGAGAACAACCGGAACCGGTGGATACTATAACCCGGTAGCCCTTTTAAAAAACAATACCTACCAGGGTAAAACCAATCTTTACCTGGTAAATGGTACTGTAAAAGCCAATATAGCCAATGGTTTTGATTTCAATGCCCTGGTATCCATGCAAAGCGAGCAGATCAATGAAAATCTTTACAATAACAGGTATTCGATGTTGAAACAGGGATTTAACGGATATGCAGAACGTTCGTCTGTAAAAAACACCCAAAAAGTATTTGAAGGATATTTTAATTATGATAAAAGTTTTGGAGACCATGCGTTAAAGCTATTGGCCGGTTATTCGTGGCAGGAGAACCGTAACGGTGATGGCTTCCAGACCTCCGGGCAGAATTTTGTATCGGATGACCTTTTATGGAACAACCTGGGCCTGAGCAACGGAAACGGCTCAACAGTAGTTAATTATGGAAGCAATTATATTTCTACCCTGCGTCTGATTTCATTTTACGGAAGGGCAATTTATGATTATAAGGGGAAATACCTGCTCCAGGCAACCCTGCGTAGGGACGGTTCATCTGCCTTTGGTATCAATAACAGATGGGGCATGTTCCCTTCTGTATCTGCCGGATGGAATATCGACCGTGAAGATTTTATGCAAAATGTATCTTTTGTAGATAATTTAAAATTGAGGGCAGGATATGGCGTATCTGGTAATTCAGTGGGTTTTGATGCCTATACCGCAAGATTGGTTTATGGTTCACAAAGCGGATCTTATTTCTATTCAAACGGAAAATGGCTCACGGCAGTCGGCCCGACCCAGAACGACAATCCCAATTTAAAATGGGAACGTACCGCAACGCTGAATATCGGTGTTGATTTCGGTCTCTTTAAGAACAGGGTTTCGGGTTCAATCGATATCTACAATAAAAAAACAACCGATCTTATTGCTCCGTACTCGGTTTCTACCACGCAGTATCCTTTCAATGTGCTAACTGCGAATGTGGGGGCGATGACCAATAAGGGTATCGAATTTACCCTGAACGGCACTCCGGTAAGGACCAAAGATTTCAGCTGGAATACGGCCATAAACCTTTCCCATAACAAAAACGAGATCACCTCCATCTCCAATGAATTGTTCCAGGCCAGTGAATTTTATACGGCAAATGTAGGCGGAAGAGGGCAGTCGGGCGCATTGGGATACCAGATTATCAGGGAAGGATTACCATTGGGCTCATTTTATACCCTGAGGTATGCCGGTAAAGATGCCAATGGAAAATCAATGTTTTATGATAAGGCGGGAAATGCATCTACTGCCAATACGGGTTTTGAGAATTTTGAAGTGACAGGTTCTGCACAGCCAAAACTTTTATACGGATGGAACAATACTTTTAGGTATAAACAATTTGATTTAAACTTTTTTATCCGTGGAGTTTATGGGAATAAGATACTGAATGCTACCCTTGCCGACATGACCGCGCCGATTTATGCCTTTCAAACCAATATTGCAAAAGATGCGCTGACAGAATCGATCAATGACGACAAGGCCCAGTTTGTTTCAGACCGTTACCTGGAAAGTGGCTCATACCTGCGTTTGGATAATGCAACACTTGGCTATACTTTTAAGATGAAAGGCACCAAAAGCCTGCGCCTGTATGCATCAGGAAATAATCTTTTTATCATCACCAAATACAAGGGGGTAGATCCTGAGATCAACATGGCCGGGCAAACGCCAGGTATCGATTACCGGAATTTCTATCCTAAAACACGCTCTGCAATTTTCGGGCTGAATTTTAACCTATAATATCAATAAAAAGAGATCATGAAAAAATATATAACAGCAGTATCGTTAATGGCCTTGACATTGGCGGGCTGTACCAAACTTGACGTGAACGTTGAATCACAGCTAACCAGTGAAAACTTTCCGGTAACCCCAGATGCATTTGTTGCGGCTACCGGTACGGTCTATCAAAAATTTAATGCCAGTTTTGGCGTGGATATCTGGAGGATGTATGAACTGACCAGTGAAGAGGCGATCATTACCGCCCGCAACGGCGGTTATTATGATCAGGGAAGATACCAGACCCTGCACAAACATAACTGGTTGCCGGATCATCCCATCATCCAGGGAGCCTGGCAGTGGGGTTATGCGGGCATCAGCGACTGCAATCGTGTACTTAATCTTTTAGAGAAATCGGCCGACAGTCCGACCAAAACGCAGTTCCTGAACGAGATCCGCACCATGCGTGCCCTGTACTATTTTTATATCATGGATATGTTTGGCAATGTTCCAATAACCACATTTGGAACTTCTGAAAGCCCAAAACAGTCTACCCGTGCAGAAGTGTTTACTTACATCGAAAAGGAACTTCTGGCGGTATCTGAGGGATTATCTGCTCCGGCTACCGTTACTGCAGAGTATTATGGCCGCCCAACCAAGTGGATGGCTTATGCGCTGTTGCAGAAACTGTACATCAATGCCGAGCAGTATATCGGAAAACCTATGTATGCAGAATCAATTGTTTATGGAGATAAGATCATCAACAGCTCGGCCATGGCACTGGTAGCTGACTATAATACGCTGTTTTCGCCCACCAACGGTGCAAATACCGAAACTATATTTGCTGCAATATACGATGCCAACTATTCGGCTGGAAATGCCATCACCCGTTATACCTTGCATAGCACGCTACGGGCTAAATATAATCTTCCCTTCAGCCCGAGCAATGCCCAGTGTACGCTTAAGGAATATTATGATACTTTCAATCTGCCTGGAGATATCAGGAATACGACCTGGCTGGCCGGTAAACAGTTTTTATCGGATGGCACAACCCCCATCATGAATGGTTCTGCACAGCTCAACTTCACCCCGGAGATCGTGCTCACCAATAACGAAACTATGGATGTGGGCGCCGAGGTAAACGGGATATCCAGAGGAGTGCGTTCAATCAAGTTTTATCCGGATCCCAATACCAATAGCAGTACCCGTTTCCAGAATAACGACATGCCGATTTTCAGGCTTGCCGATGTATATCTTTTAAAAGCTGAAGCTTTATTGAGAACAGGCGGATCCATGAGCGAGGTGGTTAAACTGGTTAATAAAGTAAGGACCCGCGTAAAAGCTCCTGAAATTTCAACCATTACGTTAGACGGTATCCTGGAGGAGCGCGGAAGAGAGCTTGCCTGGGAAGGATGGCGCCGCAATGACCTGATCCGCTTTGGGAAATACCAGGGTAAATGGGGATTTAAGGCCGGGAACGAGGGTAGCTACCGTGATATTTTTCCAATACCCGCCACTGAGTTGGTACTGAATAAAAACCTAAAACAAAACACCGGATATTAATATGAAAAGAAGGGATTTTGTTAAAGGTACAGCCCTGGGGGCAATAGGAGCAGGTGTGCTCTCGCCACTTCAATCACTCGCATCAATTGGTAAAACACACCTGGAAAGCGAAGATGTTGCCCCAAGGAGCGAACTTAGCGATGATTATCCCCTGCACTTTATGGCAGTGGGCGACTGGGGTCGTAATGGAGCCGACCATCAAAAACATGTAGCGGTTCAGATGGGGAAATGGGCTACAGAAAATCCCAATGATTTTATCCTCTCGCTCGGAGATAATTTTTACCCGAAGGGCGTAACAAGCGAACATGACCCGCTTTGGCATTATTCTTTTGAAAATATATACACCGATTTCGCACTGCAATGGGACTGGTATCCGATCTTGGGGAACCACGATTACATTTCAGATCCAGATGCTCAGGTGAGGTACAGCAAGATCAGCAGGAGATGGAAAATGCCAGCCCGTTATTATTCGAAAGAAGTGCCGATAAAGGGTGGGGGAAAGGTTTTGATGGTGTTTATTGATACCTGTCCTTTAATTCCGGAATTCCATTCCAGCGAGCAGTACCGACCGTGGGTGCAGGATCAGCAACCCGGAAAACAGCTCGAATGGCTGAACGAAACTTTGAAAAATGCCGGTACTGATGTAAAGTGGAAAATGGTTATGGGACATCACCCGATATATACCGTTGGGCCAAGGATAAAAAACTATGATACCCTTGCCGTAAGAAAAGTCCTGTCAGATATCTTTGAGCAGAACAAGGTTGATGTCTATCTTTCTGGTCATGATCATTCGCTTCAGCATCTGGTTACCCCTGGTTTTACCCAGCAGTTCATTTCTGGTGCAGGGTCGGAGGTAACCCCGGTAACTGCAGGCATCCCTTACAGTAAATTCGAGGCTTCCGAATATGGTTTTATGTATTTTTCGATAGATCAAAAACGTCTCAATGCAAAGATCGTAGATCATACCGGAAAAATTCTTTATCAGACAACGCTAAAGAAAAGTTAAGGCCGGTACTTATCCCGGCTTTAACTGAAATTAATCTTATCTACAGCAAAAAGCCTGATCCGTGATTACGGATCAGGCTTTTTGACTTTCTGGAATCTCAGGCCAGCGACCCTTTATTTTGAAAAAATATCACAGAGGTTATGATGATATTGCGAGGTATCGCATAGACCTAATCTTTGCGAAGTCCATTTCTGATCATGTTCTTTTCCAGGTATTCGATCAGTGCCTGCGGATGATCGGTTTGCATACCCTGTATGCCTTTTTTCATTGCCGCCGACCAGTCTTCGGGCGTTTCACTGCTTTTTTGAACATCAAGAAAAATGCTGATGCCCATCGATCTGATGGTAGGTAAGAGCTCCTGTGCAGGGATATTGTCTATGACTTCCAAAGGCATTTTCTTCAGCGATTCCAACAGATCTTCCTTTGTTACAACCATTCTGCTGAGACTGGACATTAAAGGCATTGTTGGTGCATTTTTTCTCCAGGAAGTATATTGTTCATTGCTGTTAACGTAAACCAGGATTTCTTTTTCCATCCCTGCCTTTTTTATCTCACTGTAAGCCTGTGCTATATCTGCAGCTTTAAAATCCAGATATATATTGATCTTGTGCTTACAGGCCTTTAAAGCATCTTCGAAGGTGGCAATATGGTGTAAACTGCCATCTTTGCCCTTAAGGATGATTTTTTTCACTTCCTCCAGATCAAGGTCTTTTATCTTCCCTTTCCCATTGCTCACCTGGTCTACCTGGTCGTTGTGCAAAAGCACAAGCTGTCCGTCTTTTGTGGTACGCAGATCCAGTTCTACGTAATCGGCCCCTATTGAAATTGCATCCTCAATAGATGCGATCGTATTTTCAGGCTTTGTTAAGTGGCTTCCCCGGTGGGCTATAACAATAAAAGCATTTTTGCTTTTGGGTAATGGCCATAGCTCCTGTTGTGCAGTTACCGGTAGGCAGAAACTGCTCAATACTATTGTTGTTAATAGTATAAGTACATTAAGTCTCATATCTTAGGGTTTCTGTGCAGGGTTCATGTCTGTAAATGCAGCGGCATGGTCACGGTCTGCTTTTTTTAACGAAAAAGCATCAAATAGTTCGCCCGAGGTTTTATAAGCCTCAAATTTAAGGTTTGTCCCATCAACATTGATCACCTGGAAAAGCTGTGTATTCTCTAAAGATACATCCATCCATTTTGCACCATCAACCTTATACATTTTAGGGCCGGCAACCGAAACCAGGTAAACAGTTCCGCTTACTTCCCTTCCCGATAATCCCCTTGGCAGGTTTTGTCCGCGGCTATAGGTATGGTCGTGCCCCTGTAACACCAGATCGATGTGGTATTTATCAAACAAAGGTTTAAAACGTTCCCTGAATTCCTTATTGTCCCTGCTTTTTGCTGTAGAGAAAATAGGGTGGTGAAAGGTGATCACTGTCCACAGTTTTTTATTTTCTTTCAGCACTTTTTCGAGCCATTCATATTCAGCTTTGGCCGAAGCTTCATCTAATATAATCATTTGCGAATCCAGGGAAATGATGCGCATATCCTGGTAATCTACATAATAAACCGATTCTTCCAATCCCTTTGGTCCGTTTCCGGCAAAAGTGTACTGTACGCCCCAATGTGGATCGAGTACGAGTTTTCTTTTGTCATCACGTACATATTCGTGGTTTCCGGGAGCGGGAATGCTGGGGATCATGCCGTTAATAAAACCACCTCCATAATGCCATTCGCCCCATTCCTGGTCGTTATTGGAGCGGTTAATCAGGTCGCCGGCATGGATGATAAACCTTGCATCAGGTTGGTGCGAAAATGCCTTACGGATTACGCGCGACCATTTTGAACGGATGTCGTTCTGAGCATCACCCAAGTAAATGAAAGAAAATGGCTTATTTTTAACCGAAGCAGTGGTAAACTGGAACCACTCGCTCCAATGTTCGCCCGATCCGACACGATAAGCATAAACCGTTTCCGGCTTAAGGCTGGTAAAAGTGACATGGTGGTATTTCGCTATTTCATAATTATTTCCGCTTCCCAGCAGGGTAGAAGTTGCATCATAGCTGGTAATGGATTGTTCGAGTGCCGGATTGGAATCTTCAGCCTTGATCTGTGCTTTTGATGCCTTAACAGTTGTATCAGTACGCCAGTTAACAGTCTGGCTGGTGGCAGGATCTCCTGCCCAGGTTAAAATCACGCGGTCGGGAAAATGCCCGGGTTTAAAATCCTGGGCAGATGTTTTAGTCCTAATAGCTAAAACGGAGAGTGTAAATAGAAAAAGGGTTTTTATATATAATTTCATTGTTGTAATCATTATGGAATTTAATTTATTTCAGGTACCACATTAAAGTGTACTGATTATCTGCGCCGAAAACAGAAACGGCTTTTTGATAGTTGACCCTGTTTTTTGCACTTTCTGAATCTGGGTAGGTATAACGTTTAGGAATACCCCTTCCGGCGGCAAGCGGGCCGGTAACAAAAGCAGGGTAGCCGGTACGGCGCTGATCAAACCAACCTTCTGAACCTTTAAACAACATGGCCAGCCATTTTTGGGTGATCAGCTGTTCAAGGGTGCCATCGTATTTTACCAGCGATTGATCGTAATAACTTTGGGCAGCAGTTACGGCATAACTGCTCATCGATTCCCGGATGCCTTTATAGTATAAAGATTCTGCAGTTTCGCCGTTTACGGTAAGTTTACCCTTTTGTACAGCTTCAGCCAAAATGAAACATTGTTCGGTATAGCTTACCAGACTGGCTTTCAACAATGGATTTGAAGTGCCACCGTTTTTTCTGAAAAAGGTTGAAGAGAAAACTGAAACATGATCTTCGCCGCCGTTATATGCGGATGGTGCGTCGATGGCATTGGGTACACCAACATATCTGTTGGGATCTACGGTAGACCCGGTGGTGGTTTTAACGGGCTCTGCCCAAACCGCCAGCCTTGGATCGTTTCTTTGGATCAGCTTGTCTACCAGCTCCTTGCTTACCTTTGTTTTCTGGTAATCAAAGTCGATCATGGCCAGGGGGCCGCCCGGCCAGCTGTAAGCGGCAATATTTCCCAGATGAGCAATTTCGGCATTGTCGGCACTGCTTTCGAAAATTGGAAAGGCTGTTTTATCATTAACAATTTCCTGCATTTCGGTAAAGGCCGGAGTATAATTTTTGGAGATACGCAACAGCATACGCAGGCGTAGCGAATTGGCAAACTTCCGCCAGGCAAGTGTTTTGCCTTTAAACATCACATCGCCTTTAGCGTTAATTTCCTGTGAGTTGGCTTTTAACATATCGTTCGCTTCTCTTAATTCTCTCAACAAATCAGGATAAATGGCCTGCTGCTGATCGTATTCAGGATAAATGAGGTTGGCCTCTTTTGATTTTAATGCCTGCGAATAGGGGATATCGCCATATAGATCAGTAAGGTAGCCAAAATTGAAAGCCTTCATAATTTTGCTGATGGCTACATATTGGTTCTCTGAACGTTTTTGTGCTGTTTCCATAAATGTTTTGTTTACTGCTAACCGGGCATAAATATCATCCCAGTCAACTGGGCCCCAATCGAGCAGATCGTAGCCTGTATTGCGCACCAGCGTGAGGTACCTGGCTGCCGATGCAGGTCTTCTGGTCACTGCGTTTTCCTGATAGGCGTATGCTGTCGATAACAATACATCTGACATCAGATATTCGGTATTTGTGCTTTCAGGTGCATTTGGATTGGTATTTATTTCTTCAAAATCTTTGGTGCAGCCAGCTATCAGCGCAACCAGCATAAAAAGGAGTGTCGTATATTTGAATTTCATCTTAGTAGAGGTTAAAAGTTACCACTTAGTTTAAAACCGAATGAGCGGGTGCCCGGGAGTGTCCAATGACCTACGCCCAGTTTAAAGCCTTCGGTAACGCTCATGGTCGTTTCCGGATCATAGCCTAGTCCGTTTGCCGTCCAGGTGTAAAGGTTTCTGCCGATAAGGGATAACGAAAGGTTACTGATGGGCAGTTTACGCGTTACTTTTTTGTCGAATACATAGGTTAAAGAAGCTTCCCTGATCTTCAGGAACGAAGCCGAATAGGTTAACCTTTCGTAATATTTATTGTAAGTATTGTTATAAAAATCAGACGCGGCAATAATGACCGTATTTGGGCTCAGGTTTCCGTTGGCATCTGCAATATAACCCGGAATGATCATGCCGTCATTGCGTTTTCTGCCCTGCGAATCTGTCCATGGTAAACCACCTGTTTCTGCATCCCTTCCAATCAGGGTGTTATCTGTCAAGCCGGCGTTGATCAGGCTTTTAACCACATAAGAATAAAAATTACCGCCCTTACGCCAGTCTAGAAGTACATTTAAGGTGAAGTTTTTATAACTGAAAGTATTGTTAAAACCGACAGTAAAATCGGGATTGTAGTTTCCTACCTTGATGTATTCGGAATTGTTGCGGATATAATGACCTGTTTTATCCAGCAAGGCTGCTCCCGCATTTGGTCCGCTGGTTACTTTGGTATAACTCGGGGTATAGAAGTCGCCGATTTTGGTGCCTTCTTTGATCAGGTAACGGATATTGTCCCCATCAGCACTGCCCATCGAATATTCTTTTAAACCTTCTGATAACTCAATAATCTTATTTTCATTTTTGGTGAAGTTGACATTGGTTTCCCATTTGACAGCTCCATCAAAAGGAACGGCATTTAATCCGATTTCCCAACCGCTGTTCTGGATATTTCCAGCATTAATCAACCGGTTCGAAGAACCTGAGGCAATTGTGGTCGGGATATTGATGATCTGGTTCCTTTTGTTTGTTTTATACCAGGTAACATCGATGCCCACACGGCTTTTAAAAAAGCGCAGGTCTCCGCCAAATTCATAAGAAGTTGCTATCTCGGGCTTCAGGAAGTTGTTTTTGAGGTTAAACTCTATCGTCGCTCTCTTTACATCCCCCCAATCCTGGTTAAAAGGGATGGTATTGTACAACTGGTAAGGATCGGTATCACTACCTACCTGTGCCCAGTTTGCCCTCAGTTTAGCAAACGAAAGCACGTTGGATTTGATCTTGAACACATCGGTTACAATGGTGCTTAACGATGCGGAAGGATAAAAGTACGAATTGTTGCCGGCAGGGAGTGTACTCGACCAATCGTTCCTGCCTGTTACATCAAGAAAAACCATATCCCTGAATGATGCCTGGCCAAGACCATAAACACTATTGATGCGTTTGCGGGAGTTGTACTGCGAATTTACAATGGTACCTGCCTGTGCATTGGCAATATTGTAAACACCTGGAATACTCAGGCTCTCTGTTTTCTGTGCAGTTGACCTGTTGGTTTGATCCATTTGGTTACCTCCTGCAGAAAGACTCAAAGACCAGTCCTGATTTAACAGTTTTTTATAACTCAGTAAAAAATCAGTGTTTTGTTCTTTAAAGAAAGAATTATCTACCCCATATCCGCCAAATTTAAACCGTTTTGAGCTAAAAGGACGTTTGGTTTCATGTTCTTCGTTGTACATATCAATTCCGGTACGTACCATTAAGCTTAAGTTTTTAGTGATGTCGTAAACCGCCTGTACGTTTCCGGTTAACCGGTTCCTGTCGTAGCCATTGGTATGCTCGTAAGCTACAAAATAAGGGTTGTCCGAATCATCTGCAGAAAACTGTTCGATGTTTTCCCTTCCCGGTTTCCAGTAGTTTTTCAGGTCGTTAATGTTCATATTCGGTGGAAGTGAATACAGCATCTGTGTAACACTTTCCCGGTAAGCCGATGGCCTGTTGTCGCTTTTATTGTTTACATAGCCAATATTGGTGCTGATCTTTAATTTAGGATGCAGCACATAAGTGGCAGAAAGGTTAAGTGTATTCCTTTTTAGATCAGTATTGGGTACTATCCCTTTATTGGTCAGGTTGGTATAAGATAAGCGGTAATTTCCATCTGCATTTTTTCCGCTGATGGAAATGTTATTGGTATAGGTTGAACCGGTTTCGTAAAAATCCTGTGGATTGTTGGGGTAGGATACCCAATCCGTGGCAACCGGTTTTCCACTCGCATCCAACGGGCTGTTCCATTGCAGGTGTTTTGTACCTACATCAAGCCGTGGACCCCATGCAGAGGTAGTAGAAGATGCGGGATCGTCGGTATATTCGCCGCCTCCAAAGGTGTGCTGGAAATGTGGGAACATCCATGCCTGATCGTACATGGCATTTGAGTTAAAGTTTATCCCTAAACCCTTTTTATTTGCTGAACCACTTTTGGTCGTGATCAAAACTACGCCGCTTCCGGCCCTGCTTCCATATAATGCAGCAGCACTAGCACCTTTTAGTATGGTAATACTTTCTACATCATCCGGACTGATATCTGCAATTGGGCTACCATAGTCAACGGGTGACCGGCCAACTTCTGATGTTGCACGGAGCGAATGTGCTACCGGAACACCATCTACCACAAATAAAGGCTGGTTATCAGTAGCGATGGAAGATTGCCCCCGGATGGTGATAAAAGAGGTTGATCCGGGATCTGAACCTGTACTTACCACATTCACGCCAGCTACTTTTCCGGCGAGTGAGTTTATTACATTCACTTCTTTTACCGTGTTTACATCACTGCCTTTTACTGTGGCAATGGAATAACCAAGGGCTTTTTCGGCACGTTTTATTCCGAGGGCGGTAACCACCACATCAGAGAGCGCCGTTTCATCAGCTGAGAGGCTAATATTCAATTCGGTTTGGCCCTGAAGAACGATTTCCCTGGTCTGGTAACCGATCATCCTGAAAATCAGCGTGGTCGATTTATCTGTAACACTCAGGCTAAAATCTCCGTTAAGCTTGGTGCTTGTAGTGTTACTGCTGCCTTTTTCGATCACATTTACCCCAGGTAACGGTAACCCTTTTTCATCGGTTACCTTTCCGCTCACGCGTACTGATTTTTTAATGATCACCTGGTTTTTTTCGATCAGGTAGGTAAGCTGCATTGGGGTTAAAACCCGGTTTAATAAGCTGCTCACGCTTTCGTTATCGGCTTTTAAACCGCTAATGTGTTGTTGCGCTACAGCATCTTTATTAGAATACACGAAATAAAGGCCCGTTTTCTTTTCCAGGGTTTTAAAAAGGTCTGTTAAACTTCCCTCTTTTAAATTGATACTTACTTTGGTGTTTAATTGTTGTGCATTTACGGGTGATGCCTGCCCTACGAAGAGCATAACAGAGAGCATGATGTAAATAAGGGTAAAAAAACGCATTGCGCTAAAAATTAATTGACCAGTCAATGCTGACTTTTTCATAACTTTGTATGTTTTAATCTTGATGGGTTAAAATAAAATTTAAAATTTCTTAGCTGCGGCATGCGTCAACATGCTGCAGCTATCTTTTATTTGTTGTTTAGTTACATTTACCTCCTTTTATATAAATAATCTGTTTGTTTATGGTGTAATGGATATCAAATGTGAGTCCGATGGTTTTCATTACCTCGCTTATATCCACATTGTCGAATTTTGCCGTGAGTTCACAGTTTTTGAAAGAATGGTCGGTAACAATCTTAATCGCATATTTACGTGATATGCGCTGGAAAACTTCCTCCATCGGCGTGCTTTCAAAATTCATCTTTCCGGCTCTCCAGTCAACCGAGGTTTTGGCATCATCAACATCTTCGCGCAGCAGTTTGGCCGAATTTATATTGTAAACCGCTTTCTGATCTGGCAGGAGATGAACCGGCGAGGATTGTCCACCGGCCGAATCCCTTGAAACCGCTACCTTTCCGGTAAGCACGGTTACTTCCGCTTTGTAGCCTTTCCAGGCACTGATATTAAAGCTGGTTCCCAGCACCCTGGTTTGGATATTCTGGCTTTTCACTATAAAAGGATGCGCAGGATCTCTTTTTACCTTAAAAAAAGCCTCTCCGTCAAGTGTAACTGTTCTGATGCCGGCATGTTTCAGGTTTTGCGGAAAGCTGATGCTACTCCCCGAGTTTAACCAGATCTCGGAACTATCCGGAAGCAGCACATTGATGATTTTACCAGGGGCTGCAGTTTTGGTTGTCCACACCACCTGATTCTGGTTAAGCAGTAATGGCTTTTTATCTCCGGCAATAAAAAAGATCAGTGCTCCAATAATTGCAGCAGCAATTGCCGCCGGCCACCATTTCAATATTTTGAATTTTCTGACCGGAGCCTGATCGATCTGTTCTTTGATGTTGGCAAAACTTTCCTTCCACGCTCCGTCATCCGGTAGTTGCGCGGTATCCTGCCATAGCAACAATGCATCTTCCAATTGCTCCTCACGGTCAGGATCTTTACCTGCCCAATCCCTTAGTTTTTGTTCGAGCAGTGCAATTTCAGCTCTGCTGCTGTGCAGATCTTCCTTTACAGCTAAATATTCGAGTACTAATTTCCAGGTTTCCTGATCCATTCCCATGCTTTTATACCTACAGAGACAAGAATTGCAGGAGCACTACGGGTCGAAACCTGTTAAGTTTGCGTTAAGAAATTATTAAGTATAATTTTACCTGAATTCAGAGCTGTTTTTCAATACTTTTTGCTGAAGAAACTGAAAACCTTTTACCAGGTGATCTTCTACCGTCCTTACCGATATATCCAGTAAAGCAGCAATTTCTTTATAGCTAAAGCCATCGATCCGGTACATATAGAAAATAAGACGTCGTCGCTCAGGCATCTGGTCAATCAGTGCATAAAGTATCCGCTTTCGATCTTTGTTCTGGAAAGCCTGTGCCGGAGTTTCTTTTAGATCGATAATATCCGGGCTTTCGTCGTCACCATCAATATGCAGGAAGTTTGCTTTTGACGTTTTATGGTAGTTGATGGCGGCATTTTTAACCGCACGGAAAAGATATGCTTTTTCATCAGCGATCGTGGTGCCGTTTTTCCAGATGGATATAAACACATCATTTAGAACGAGCTGTGCATCTTCCATGTCCTTTACCAGATAAATGGCATACTTTTTCAGCGTGGGGTACATACGGCGATAAAGGTCTTCGAAAGATTTTTCATCAAACCTCTTTTCCTCATTGTTGTTAGAACCGGCAGTATTGTTTTCGCCCATAAAATTATCGCGTCAAAATTAAAATTCAGAAACGATACCCATATTAACGCAATATTAAATACTCGGGATAATTTTGCCTTCAGCTAATAAAAGCTTTCATATAGATTTATCAAGAATGTTTGCCCTGCAGACTTTATTTCGACCTGTTTTTATTTGAGATATTTAGTTAGTGTTAATTAATAGCTAGGTTAATTCATTGTTAAGCGTCTTTTTTTATTTGTTGTAATGATAATTTAACATTAAATTTATCATTAGGTAACTTTGTGCCAATGAAATTTCCCCTTTTTCTTTACTACGAGCTGCTTATCCGATTGACGATTTTTAAACCTGAGATTGGAGAATTCCGGTCTGTAATGCCTTTTGATGATCATGTACTGCTCAAAACCGATAGGGGGATGATTGATATCCCGGTAGAAATAATGAACATGCAGTTCAACGATCCTAGATTGATCCCGGAGCGGGAGATAGTAAAACTTGCTGCCGCCTTTCGTCCCTATAGCGAAATTGACTCGATGACCAGTGGGCCGGTTTCAAATGCCTCTTAAATCAAGTTTAAAATATCACTTCAGCGTTTACCAGAAATGCTATCATCAGCAGTTCATTGAGTGAGCATGTAGAAGGATCTTTAAAAAACATCTTGCTTTACCGAAAGGTTAAAAAAGGATTAAGATGCTATTGTTTTTGTTGTTTTAGCAGGCATAGCAAATTTATTTCATGTTGTATTAACATTAGACAGGTATTTTTGCAGTTCAAAGTCAATCACAGTTATACAGTGTTTCGTCATGACAGCAGAAATCGGTTCAGCCAGGAATATTTACCAATATCATCGATGTCCTTGTGGAAAGGGCGATAACTCGGATATGGAAAGAATTCCCCGGACAATCGTGATGAAAACCCTGCTGTTCTGGGTTCCGTTAAAGCGTTATAAGTGTTACAGATGCATGCGTAAACGCTGGGTGTTTGGAAGAAAATCATCCTGAAATCAGCATGCATGACACATTACCCCACGGTCGGAACACTTAATTTTTAAATCTCATCCTTATTAGTAGCGGAACTTAAAATTTGATCCCAAAACATTCGGGCCAGATTATCTGTAATTTATCTTATAGCTTTATACCGGCCGCAAAAAGAAGTCTTGCAGGCTAAATCGTTAATATGGAGATAGAACAGAATCAATCCGGCCAGGATTTTATTGGCTTTGTGAACAATCTTTGTGCATTGGAAGAACATGCAGCCGCAATGCTTTCCCGGCAATTAGAAACCCTTCGTTTTAAAAAAGGAGAGGTTATATTGGTACAGGGAAGCACCTGCAGGTACCTGTATTATACCAACAGCGGACTGGTTAAAACAGGTTTTGAAAGTAAAGACCGTACTTTTGTTATGCGTTTCTTTGCCGAAGGCGAGATGTTTACCGTGCTGGATAGCTACCTCCTGCAGAAACCATCCACCTACGAAGTTGTGGCTCTGGAAGATACAGTGATTACTCGGATATCACGAACAGAAATGGATAAACTCCGTTCCCGTTTTCACCACATGGAAACTTTTTTTGGGAAACTGGTTGCCAGGGCTTCGGTTAACATGATGGGCAGGATCGGCGAAATATTGGAAGAACAGGCAGCAGCGCGGTACGAAAATTTTTTAAAGCAAAATCCAGGCCTCTTACAAAGGGTGAGCCTTGGCGATCTGGCGAGTTACCTGGGCATTACCCAGGTTTCTTTAAGCAGGATCAGGGCGGGAGTATAATTTTTTATCATTTGATAAATTTTCACCTACAGAGAAACACTAGGTTTGAATATAAATTTAAAGGTGATGAAAACACAATTCTCTGTACCGCAAAAGTTAAGCCTGGTAATCGCGATTATTTTTACCGTGGTTGCACCAGTAATGGGATACCTTTCCATCGGATTGCCTCCTGTTATTATTGTAGGTGGGTCTGCACTGATCGGCTTGGTATGCTGGTACGCCACTTATCTTAAAAAACCTGTAGAACCAAAAATCATTTTACCGCTTTTTCTGCTCACGGTTGCTGGTCTTCAAATCCACATCATAGAAGAATACCTCACAGGTTTTGCTCCCGCAATGAGCAGGCTTTTTGATATTCCGTGGAGTGAAAAAAGTTTCTTAATGGTTTTTGCACTGGTTGGACCAACAATTTACACCCTTACTGCCCTTGGCCTGTATTACAGGATTCCGATTGCAGGTTTTGTTGCATGGTTTATTTTTATCGGTCCGGGAGTAGCAGAGTTTACACATTTTATTTTTCCGCTGATCAGGCCAGAACTGCAGGCTGAAAGATTAGATCCACTTACGGCGCCTATCCACGGAGTATTGATTGCCAATATGCGCAATTATTACCTCGGCACAAGTGGAAGGTATTATTTTCCAGGTATGTGGACAGCCGTATTGCCCATGATACCAGGAATTTATGCCATTTACCGTTTGTTTAAGTTGAACAGATCCGCAAAAACTCAGGAATAGCCCTATATTATGTTGTAATTTATTTGCTTTATTGCTAAAAGCTCCTTCATTTGTAAAATTTTGGACTGAACGTTTTAAGATCAGTAATGTTCAATAACTTAATATTGCCTTAATATAAAGCGTTACTATAGATTTTATTTTTGCTGCACAGAGATTCCCTTTCCCAGGCATGTTCAACGAGATAAAAGATTTACCGGATGCAATATTGCTTGAAAAGCATAAAAACGGAAGTTCTGCTGCCTTCGATCTTCTTTTCAAACGTTATTATTCAGCTCTTTACCGTTATGCCTTAAAAAATATTAAAGATAGCTGTGTTGCCGAAGAATTGGTAATGGATGTGATGCTTGGGCTGTGGAAAAAACAGGGCGATCTTTCAATTGAAACCGATCTGGCCCCATATCTTTACCGTGCGGTTAAAAATGCATTGTACAATCATTACCGTAAAAAAATAATGGCCACCGTTGAGCTTAATGAACAATTCGATGCCGATGCAGTACAATCGAGGCCTGCCGATGATGCACTGGTATATGCACAACTTGAAGAAATTTACCGCGAAAAACTGGCAGAGTTAAGTCCTGCACGCAGAAAAGTATTCCAGATGAGCAGGGAAGAAAATAAAACCTACGCTGAAATTGCCAGCGATATGAACCTTTCTGTAAATACGGTCGAAAATTATATGGTTGCTGCACTTAGCTTTTTCCGGAAGCATATAAAAGAACATGCCGATTTTACCCTTTTTTTGCTTTTGGCGCCATATATCCTATTGTTTCTGCCTTCTTAATTAAAAAAAAATTTTTTTTATGTTTTGATAGGTGGTACCCTTAAAAAGTTGTGTTATGACTATTGAAGAACAACATCAATGGATCATAGAACAGAAAAAAAAGCCCTCATCAAAAAATACATTAATGGCGGATGTTCAGCGGAAGAAACTGCTGAAATAAAATCGCTGTTAGCTACCGGCGACCTTTCTGTTCTTTTTGATGAGGTAATGGACGAGATTGCATCATCAGATGTAAATCCATACCACGAACCCGATCTTGAGCAGGCTTTGGCAAAATTCCACAAAAAGCAATCAGCCGAAAATGGAAGAAATATATTACCCTTATCATCAAAAAAGATAAAACTGCGCAGGTATTTGTCGTATGCTGCGGCTATTTTATTGCTTATTGGTTCTATTTCATTGCTAATTCCCAGGTTGAGTAAAAAAACGCAATCGTACGCATTGGTTTACCAACATTTCGAAAATCCAAAAGGCAAGCGTTCCAAAATCCTGCTGCCAGATAGTTCGGTAGTTTATCTGGGCTCGGGCAGTACGCTATCTTTTCCCACAAAATTTGCCGCCAATGTGCGGGCTATCTCTTTAAGCGGAGAAGCTTTTTTTGAAGTCACCAAAAATCCAAAAAGACCATTTATCATTCATACCGGAAACATAGTAACCAGGGTATTGGGCACCTCTTTTAAAGTTGATGCTTTTTTAAACCAACCGGTTAGTGTTTTGGTGAGTACCGGTAAAGTGAGGGTAGACCGGGAGGTGAAGAAAATATTACACCCCATTGCCGTATTGTTGCCCGGCCAAAGTGTGGTATGGGATGAGAAAACCCAGCAAAGTAAACTGGGTACTACGCCAGTCAGCGATATTATGGGGTGGAAAGATGGTAAACTGGTATTCAGGAAAACGAAGCTAGCTGATATTGCCACTATTTTGGAAAGAACTTACAATGTTGCCATTACCATACATCATTCTGCTATAGCTGAAAGGCAGATCAGGGTAAATTTAACCACCGATATCCCATTGAGCAAGCTGATCAGGATATTAAGCATTGCAGGCAACTTTAAATATAAAATCAATCAAAATCATGTTAATATTTTTTAGGAGAGAAAGGATGGGGATGTAACAAACAGACTAAAAATAATAACGTCCCCCTTTAAGGGGGACGCGTAATTCATCAACGGACTGGCTGTTTTCGAAGACCCGTCGGCCCGCGATAAAGTATTCATAATATCCGCCAGAAGGCGAAAAATCATAATGATCAAAAATATGCAAAAAGTATTACATCTGCATGTTTCTTTTCAATATGCAAGGCAATGTTATTACGCCTTGTACCATGTTAAAAAGAAACTGAGGCAGGTGGCTGATAACAATCTGTCCGCAGATAAAATTTATTTCTTTATGAAATGCTCTTTTCTAGTGATCCTTGCAAATTTTACCGGCTTAGGGCTACTCTTTGCCAGTAATGTATCAGGTCAGGATCTGAATCGGAAAATCAAACTCAAACTTGAAGCTGCAACGATAGAAAATAGTTTGGCTGTTGTAGAGAAACAGGGCAATATCCAGATTAATGTAGCGGTAAACCTGTTGAATAAGGTAAGTAAAAAGGTAAACCTCAGTGCCGAAAACATGACCGTTGCAGAGGCATTGAACAACATTTTAGCCAATACCAACCTCAAATACAGTGTAGTAGAAGGTTATGTGGTCATTACCCGAAAGCCTGTGCCCATATTAATTACCGGAACTGTTCTCGATGAAAAGACCAGGGAAACACTGATTGGGGTTAGTATAAAGGTTAAAGACGGAACAGCTGCAGCCTCGACCGATGTGAACGGAAATTTCAGGATTACCGTTCCTGAAGGAGGTGCCACCCTGCTTATTTCTTACATGGGTTACATAAGCCGCGAAATTAAGGTAGATGCGAATACAAAAGTATTGAACATTGCTTTAAAAGCTTCATCAACGCAGTTAAATGAGGTAATGGTACAGGCCCGAAGAAAGGCAAATACCGAGGTAGCCATATTGGAAGAACGAAAAAAGTCGTCGATTATCCAGGATGCAATATCTTCGCAACAAATTGAACGTACCGGAAGCATTACCACCACACAGGCTTTGCAGCGCGTTTCTGGGGTTACCGTAACCGACGATAAATATGTAGCCATCCGTGGTTTGGGAGATAGGAGCGTTATCGGACAATTGAACGGTGTACGTTTGGCCTCGTCTGATCCCGACCGCAGTACCATCCCGCTGGACCTAGTTCCGGCATCATTGCTCGATAACATTACCATTTATAAAACCGTAACTCCCGATAAACCGGCCGATGCAGCCGCAGGTATTGTGGAGCTTAAAACCAAATCCGTTCCGGAAAAAGAGACTTTTGAAATCATCGCCCAATCGGGTGTAAATTCGAATGTGGGTATCGGCGGACAGTACAATAGCTTCTGGAACAGCGATATGGGTGCTTTTGGTAATAAAATCAGTGATAAAAACCTAAGCAGCGACTTTAAAAATCTCGCCAATCAATATCCAAATGGTTTGGGTTCTATACAAAGCATGATTGCCAACAGCAATTACAGCCCGACCGCCTATCAGGAAGTAAACCGCATCAACAACATCATGCAGTCTTTCGATCCGGTAATGACTACCCAGTACAAAAAAGCACCTTTAAACCAGCTGTATTCGGCTACCTATGGCAACAGCTTTAACATTTTTAAAAAACATAAACTCGGTTTAATTATGGGCGGGAATTATTATCGCCGCATTACCGACATTAGTGATGGTGATTTAACCCAATACAGTATTTATCAGGGTGTAGTAACAGGTAACCCCGATGTTTACAGTCCGCGGAATATACCGAATTACATTACACCGAACAGTTTGTATATGGGTAAATACCAAACCTATAAAGAAAACACCGGTGTAGAAACGCTCAATTATGGTACCCTGGTGGGTGTTACCTATCAGTTTAACCGCCGTAACGAAATCAGTATGCAATATCTGGGCAGCTGGGGTGGCGAAACTAAGGCCACTAATTTAGCTGGCCGTTACGAATATACAGGTTTGCCAGGGGAGGTGAAAACGACAACATATTCGTTAAAACAAACTTTCCGTAACCTGAATACTTTTAACTTACAGGGCGAGCATAAATTTTTTGATAAAGAATTATCACCACGTTTAAGTTATAACGTGGCCAGTTCGCGGTCGAAACAAAATGATCCTGATTTCCGTTTCGCCAGTTTGGCCGATTATATCCCAAGGGGTGGCGGTTATTACACGGTTGGAGCAGGAAGCGGTGCACCCGCAACAGTTTATAGTAAACACCTTTATGCCTTAACCTCTGGTTATGTTAACGGTTTTGGTCCTTATGGTATTATTCAGGCCGAACCCAACGGGAGAAGATGGCGAAACTTGGATGAGAAAAATTACAATTATAAAGGCGACTTATCTCTACCATTTAAATTGTTCGGGCAAAAACAAGAGTTTAAAACCGGTGTGAATTATCTGTTCAGAAACCGTGAGTTTAGTGAAAACCAGCTTTTCCTTCCGGGATCTAACTTTACCAGTAATAAGGCCTTACCGTTATATGGTGCTGAAGGCAACCTGAACCGACTGGTGAGCAGCGAATTTATCGGTGTTAAACTTCCTGCCGGAAATCAGGGTGAAGGCATGATGCCAGTTGGCGGGTTTTTATACAACAGCCAAAAGTCGCCCAATAATTATACAGGTTATTTCGAAACCAATGCTTTTTATGGTATGCTGGATTTAAAGCTGACCGAAAAGTTGCGTATTGCAGGCGGTGTCCGCTTCGAAATGACCAATATTGGTTCGTCAGTTGATACCTCAGGAGTGTTTTTAGATCCTTCGCTTACTGCCGGAGGCGCAAACGGGAGTAAAATCCCCTTAAATCCGATCAATCCAAACTCGGTATATAAAACGGGTTATAAACCATTTTACTCGGTTAACGCAACCTATACGCTAAACGATAACATGAATTTCCGTGGTGCTTATAACACTACGCTAGCCCGACCAGAATTGAGGGAAATTACCAATGTTTTCGAATTTGATGCTTTCCAGATGGGATTAGTGGTGGGTAACCCAAACCTTAAAAACCAATTTACCCAAAACCTCGATTTCAGGTGGGAATGGTTCCCGGCAAAAGGAGAGGTGCTAGCTGTTTCGGCATTTGGTAAACGTATCGAAAATCAATTGGTAAAGGTGTTTAGTTTGCAAACGACTGGTTTAGCCGCTACCTATCCGGAGTTTCCCACCATTCAGTTCCAGAACGATCCTAACGTGGGCCGGGTATGGGGACTCGAATTAGAAGTAGTGAAAAGCCTGGGCAATATCTGGGACCCATTGAAAAATTTCTATTTCGGCTCTAACTTATTGCTGGCACAGAGCGATATAAAAAAGACGCCTGAGCGTTACGAAGCCATCCGCTCGCTCGACCGTTATACACCGAAAAACAGTCCTCTTTTCGAACAGGCACCCTATTCCATCAATGCCTGGTTAAATTATGAGAACCCAAAATCAGGATCTGATTTTACGCTAACCTTTAATGTGGTAGGCGAACGTTTGGTACAGATTAATCTTACCGGAGAGCCCGATTTATACACCCGTCCGGTACCGGTTTTGGATTTTGTATTCAGTCAGCGCCTGACCAAAAGTGTCAAGTTTAAAGGCTATGCCAAAAATATCCTTAATCCTGATATCAAAACCGTGTATGCCAATCCACAAACGGGGGGTAAATGGTATGGCAACGAATACCTCAACAGAAGTTATACCCGTGGTGCCGAAATTATGTTAGGCTTTACCTATAATCTATTTAAATAATGAATAAGATAAATTATAAATGCTTCAGTCTGCTCTGCTTTAGTATGATACTGCTGTTTCAGGCCTGTAAAAAGGATAAGGCCGATTTCGAAACAGATAACAGGGTTTTAACCCATAACCGGATCAGCTCAACTGCCCGTATTATCAATGTAGCAGGTTTTAACCAGGTAATTTCCAATGGCGATAGCCTGACCAATTTTATCGTGCGGGAGCCTAATAAGCCGAACAGTCAGCAGTATCCGGGGACTTCGTATTTCCCTTCAAACGGACAATTGGGGAAAACCTGGTTTGTTCCGCAAGATCTGTTTAATACACAGGAAACTGCAAAACTCGATTTTACGGTGAGAAGTTATACCCCTGTATTTGCCGGCGATGTAAAACTCGATGTAAAAAACGATTACAACAACCCGACAGATTATTTCTTGTTGCCAACTTTTGCAATGGATGGACAGCAGGAAGTAGTACCTGTAAAAAGAGGTGTTTCGGTAGCCTCGAAACCGGATTATTTTAAAATCAGGATTGTAAACCTTTCCGGAACAATTAAAAATCCTGCAGTTAACGGCAGTGGTATGCAGGAAGATTTAAGCGGAGAGGTATCGCTGGCTTATGCCGATGGTACTTTGGTTGATGCAAGAACCAATAATATCAGTTCAATGGCCAGAACTTCCGAGTATATAGAACTGCCTTACGGAACATATCAGTTTAAGATACTGATGGCCGATGGAAGACAGATGCCAGCCTTAGGTGCAGGTTTAGATGCCATTACGCTGATTGATCCGCCTACATCAAGCATTCCTGCTGATCTGATGAATTCGACCATGCAAACTTATGCGCCCATTCAAACCTACCAGCCAGGTGGCATTTATACCATTTTAATCGCTCCACAGCGGTTCGATTACCTCATCAACGAAATTGGAGAAACCTCAACAACTTATCAAAATTCGTTTCAGGTGATTAGCGATAACAGTCCATCTGCCAACAATACTTATTTCAGGGTACAGGGCGTAAATGGTTTGGCGGGGCAAAGTGTAAGTTTTAAGGTAGATGGCAAAACCATCGCCGGCAATTTGGCCTTTGGCACTGCGGGAGCCTATGCAAACCTGATTCAGGGCAGCCACACAGTTGAGGCTTTGGATGCATCGGGCAAAACCATTGCCAGTGCCAGTCAGGTACTCCGCCCCGCGCAAAATTATAGTGCATGGTTATATCCCGATCAATCAGGAACGCCTAAGGTACTGCTTGTAGCCAACGATTTAAGTGGTACCACCTACCTTGGGGCAGAAGATGATGCCACTTACAGCCGCAACGAGTACCGTTATTTTTTCTTTAAAAGGTTTTTAAATCTTTCGGTAGGTAACCCTTATATCACTTTTACCCAAAGTAACGGGCAATCTTCGGCTGGAGGGAACGACAATGCAAATGCAGGGGTTAACCTGCAACCTGGGCAGCCTTTGTTCGAACGCCCTTACATCAGCAACCTCTATACACAAAAAGCATTCGAGATTATGGCCTATCGTTCTAAACCGAATGTGGTACCCGGCTTATGGGCGAACGATATTGAGGTGTTAAAAAGTGAGGCCTTTATTGCCGACAAAAACCTTTATCAGAAAGCAGGGCGGGGATTGCCTGTACAAGAGCCCGGAATTTATACCGTCGGCCTTATTGGCCAGTCGGGCACAGGCAGTACAGCCGCAAACAAAGCAAGAATGATCATTATCAAACACAACAAATAATGAAAAACGAGAGATTAAATAAGAGAATGATAAAAACCGGATTTGCACAGTGGGCATGGCTTTTTGCTGTTTGTTTGCTGTTGCTTAATTCGGGCTGCGTTAAGGTAGAATACTCGAAGATCGACGATCCGGCATATTTAAGGGTATTTAATAATCTTAATTATATACAAACGCTTGGCAGTAAGGATAATAAAGTGCCCTTTTTTTGTATGCTCATCAATCCGGTGTTGGATGCTAACGGCATGCCAACAAGCGCCGAAATTGTAGGCGACTTTTTAGATCAGCGCGATTCCTATGCACCGCCATATCCATCACACGTTGGTACCAGTACTTCGGTTAACAATCCCGAATATCCGGGTAAGGAAAATGTATTGGTTGGACCCATTTTAAACGGTTTCGATTTAAGCAGCTGGGCACAGGTTCCGTCGGGCAAAATGCGGATCATGTTTGCTTACCGCCCGAAAAATACAGTGCCCTTTTTCCAATTGGAAAGTCAGTTAAAAAAAGATATCCTGATCGATACCGTACTTAACCTGACCAGTAAAGAGGTGTACACGTTGCATGTGTTACAAAAAGATTTTGTAACCAAAAGAACCGGACTTTTACTCCGCCAGGAGGTTTTTCAAAAGCTGCCTTTATCGGATTCGCTTACCTATGTGAACTTTTACAATATGAGTGCTAAAGGGTACTGGGAAGCCGATAAATCGCTTAAAGCCGAAGATTACTTGATGGCCAGTTTTCAGGGCGGAATGAAAGATGAAATGAATGTTTTCCTGTCACTTTACGAAAATCAAAGCATTTTAAGTACTACGGGTGCCACTATACCTGGTTTCAGAGGGAAATATCTGGCCAATGTTAAACTGAATACGGCAACAAGTGAGGTTAGTCCTTATGTAAGTTTCCCGATCTGGGCAAGTAATACTGGCAATGGCATCACCACCAATATGTGGCAAAGGTTCGATTTTTTTGTGCCGGGGATGGATATTACCAATAATCCTTTTTACGAAGCCTCAATCGATAATGGGGGCAACTGGGTTTCGGTAAACTGTTTACAGAATGGTAAAGTTAGGATGACCAGTAACGATAATGCAGCTATACTGCCCAATTTGCTGGTCAACATCCATTCGGGTGTAAATAACCCTAAAACCTTCGCCACGGTAAATACCATCGAAGTGGTTAATGGCAGGGTTTATTTAACCACCGTTCAACGAAAATATGCACCGCCCATTTATTAAAAAACATGATTTCAATGAAAAAACTAAATAATGTAAACCATCGCAAGACGGTTTTACAAATGGGAAAAATGCTTTTTGCATGGGCAATTGCTGTACAGCTGCTTTTTGTTGCAGGCTGTAAACACGATGATTTATCGGTAGCCTTACCCAACGAAAACATTCGTCCGGCAGGTGATTTTGTAAAGAACAATTATGAAATGCGCCTTTTTTATGCCGCACTCAAAAAAACAGGATATACTGAACAGTTAAATGGTGCCGGACCTTTTACCGTGTTTGCACCAACCGACGAAGCTTTTAACCGCCTGGGTATTTACAACACGACCGATTTTGATAAAATGAATGTCGACAGTTTAAAGAAAATAATCGGTTATCATATCCTGCCGCGTAAACTAATGGTAAATGACATGCCCAGCAATGGGGTAGATATCCGATACGCTACATTAAGTGGTTCGGAATTATACCTTTCGCGTGCGGCTTTTAATCCCAATGGAGGAGTTGTAGATGAGCTTTACATTGATGGGGTTGAGGTAATCAGGAAAGATGTGGTGGTAGCCAATGGCATACTGCATTTAATGGATAATGTAATGAAACCAAATTTTAACAAGACGGTACAGCAGTGGCTGGCAGAACATACCGATTACAGTGTGTTTGTTAAGGGCCTAAAGAAGTTTAACCTGTGGGACCAACTGGCTACCGGACCAACATTTACCATTTTTGCGCCCAATAACAAGGCACTGGAAGATGTGGGCATTACCGAAGCTTCCTTAAATGCTTTAGAGACCGATAAATACATTGGCGACCGGCTTTTTGGCGCTTACATTTTATACGGCAGGCACTTTTTCATCTCCGATTCGCAGGTGTTTTCACTGATCAATAATAATGGGGCCTATAACTATTACCTCAAAAATGACAGTCACTATATGAATTTCGGAGGTGGAAAGTTATATCCTGAATTTAAGCTGGGTTACTCCCTTACGCTACGAAGCGGTACAACCATTTATGATGTCATCCTAAACTCGGTAACCAGCAATTTAACAGCAAAAAACGATAACCTGTGCAGCAACGGCATCGTCCATCATCTAATTAGTGGATTGGTTACACCTGATCAGGCGCTTAAGAAATAATATATCATCATGAATATGAGAAATTTAAAAAACTTTTGGGTATTCGTTTTATGGGCCAGTATCCTTTTTTTAGGTGCCTGCTCCAAAACGGAATTTATGCCCGATCCTGAAGGGGCACAGGTCCCGTTTCAAAGCGATGCCACGCAAACGGTAGAGCAGTTATTAACGGCTTCGCCAGCCAAACTGTTTTACAGTGCATGGCAAAAAAGCAATATTAAAAATATCCTTAAACAACAAGGCAGCAAGGTGGTGTTTACGGTTTTTGTACCAAACGATGCCGCCATGCAAGCCGCAGGTTTAAGCGCTGGTGCCATTAATCAGCTACCTGTAGAAGAGTTGGATAGTTTAATGATGTTTTATACCACCATTGGCCCGGTAACCAAAGATGAACTGAAACTGCGGAGCGATAATTTTATGGTCAAAAGCCTGTTGTTTCATCCCGGGTTGTATGTAAAATATTATGAAAATACACAAAGCAATAATCAGTATGATTTATACTATTACAGGCATTATGTAGGTATAAAAGGCGAAGATTTACTGGTGAATGGTAAAAGTGTGGGTAAGGTGAATTATTTGCCTGCAACCAACGGTGGTGTTTACATTATGGAAAAAACGGTTGAAAGGCCAATAAAAACCATGCTCGAAGCTTTAAAGGCTGATGGCAGGTTTACGATGTTCATCGAATCGCAGCGTCTGGCAGATGAGCTTTTTTTGAATAAGATTGGCGACGATATTGAGGCTGTTTTTGGATTTAGGCCTGAACCTGAAGATATTATGCGGGACTATGCCTACAACCGTCTTTATTACAAAAAAGACTGGGGTATAGAAACACCCCCATATCCTGGTTTTACTGGGCCAAATATTACGGTCTCCACTTTGTTTGCGCCAACAGATGAAGCTTTTCATCAAGCTGGATTCCAAACCGTTGCCGATATCCTGAAATTTAACGAACGCAGTATGGATGGAGTGTTTTTTGATGAGAATGCCTATACAGCAGTAGGTGGTTTCCCGATGGACACGGTGTACAATTTTCACCGTAACTGGGGCAGGATGTTTCAGCCAGCCACTTCAGGAGGAGATAAAACATTAAATAATGCTACCGTATTTTATAGTAATGATTTGAAGCCTGCGCTTAATAATTATCCGGTTAACATTGGTGGAAATCCTCCGGTAGAATATGCCTATACCATGCCGCTCGAATTTTCGCTTGGCAGCAACGGTGCTCAGCTTAAAGTAAAGGGTTCTGAATATCCTGCGGCAGCCGTTATCGATACAGATATCAACACCTTAAACGGACCAGTACATGTAGTAGACCGCCTGCTTTTCCCTAAAGGATTTAAACTCAAATAACATGGCACAGCAATATAACCGATTCCAAAAAAACAGCTTATTTACTTTATTGCTGATGGCCATTATGGGTTCATCGTGCAGTAAAGACGAAAATAAATTAACTGATTACGACAACAACAAAATTAACCTCGTTATTGCCGATAACTTTAACCTTTCGTCCTTTAGCGCCGCTTTAAAACGCAGTAGACTTGATAAAACCTTACAGGAAGGAGCAGGGCCCTATACAGCTTTAGTCCCATCTGATGCGGCATTTTCTCTGGCGGGTTATGCAAATGCGGTAAGCGTGCTCACTGCAAATCCCACCATCATTTCGCGTATTGCCCAATACCATACCCTGGATGGAAAATACGAGCTGAACAAACTGCCTTACCTGTTTAACCAGGAATTGCGCTCACGCGGGGGTAAATTATATGCCACACACTGGATTAAGGGCACCGATACCGTGCTTACTTTAAACGGTTCGCGTATCATATCGCAAAATATCCCGGCCTCAAATGGCTTAATCCAGGTAGTCAACCGGGTTTTGAGTCCTTATCTACACGATTTACTGGGCGATGCCGTTGCAGCCGAATCAAGCATTACCCTTTTTACGCAGGCTTTAAAAACCTCTGGTTTGGTGGGAACCATTAATGGTACTGGCCCCTATACCATCTTCGCGCCTAACAATCAGGCTATGCAGGCGATGGGTTATACCAGTGTAGAACAGATCAACAATACCGATGTGGAGGTATTGAAACGCCTGGTAAATTACCATATCGTAAAAGACAGAAGGTTCATTTACGATTATATCCTCAGCACGGGTTCTTCTAATACCAGCCGCCAGGCCATGCTGGATGGCAATTCGGTTACCATAACCTTAACCCCAGATCCCAGTACTCCGGGCAGTTTTAATGGCATTACATTAAAGGGAATTGGAAATACGACGGCGGTAAAACTGGTTAAACAGGATATCCTCGCCGGAAATGGGGTATTACATATTATAGACGGCACCTTACAGATTACCCAATAAGTAACGTAGGCAATAAAAATTAAACTGATGAAGAAAAATATATATCCAATACCCGTCTTTTTGCAGGAGAAGTTTTCACTGCAGCAGGTTGGGCTAAAAATAATTATGCTCTGCGCTTTCCTGTTCCTATCCGTTTATGGTATGGCGCAAGAAACCAGCGGATCTTTAACCGGGCAGGTTAAAGATGCCAAAGGAATCGCTATACCGGGTGCAACTATTGTAGCCATTCACACCCCTTCCGGAACACGTTATGCCATTTCTGCTGATGCAGATGGGCGCTATTTTCTAAATAATTTACGTATCGGTTCACCCTATACGGTAACGGTTTCTACCACCGGGATGAAAACAGAGGTACTGAATGATGTTTCGGTACGTTTGGGTGGTAGCCAGCAGCTTAATTTTGTGCTGCAGGAAAATGCGCAGGAACTGAGTACGGTAATGGTATCGGGCAGGGCAAAAACCAAACAAAAGGCCGATAATTATGGCACGGGTAAAAATATCAGTGCCGAACAGGTCAAAAATATGCCCACCATTAACAGGAGCATCACCGATATTACCCGCTTAACCCCACAGGGAAACCGCGATAACAGTTTCGGCGGAACCAATTTCCGTTACAACAACGTAACCATTGATGGTGCCGTAAACAACGACGCTATTGGTTTTAGCCCTTCGCTGGGAGGTCAAACCGGTACATCGGGCATGAACGGCAGCAGTACCCGTACAAATCCAGTTTCGTTAGATGCTATTGAAGATATGCAGGTATACCTGGCTCCATTTGACGTTAAAATCGGGAATTTTACCGGAGGATCTGTAAACGCTGTAACGCGTAGTGGTACCAATAAAGTGAGTGGATCAGTTTATGGTTTTGGCCGGAATGCTGCAATAACCGGAAATGATAGAGTGGGCAGTTTGGGCAAAATGAACAGCGATTTCCAGGATTACCAGGCGGGTGTGCGCATTGGTTTTCCGATTATTAAAAACAAACTCTTCTTTTTTAGTAATGAGGAGATTACCCACCGCCAGGATCCCACCCAGCTGAACGTAGGTACAGCAGAAACAAGCCATATCCTCAGCGTAGCTGATGCCGATTTAATCAGCAATGCTGTTAAAACCCGTTACGGCAATGTTTTCAATGCCGGTACCGCAGGTGTATACACCAATTCGAACAAATCTCAAAAATTCTTTAACCGTTTAGACTGGAACATCAGCGATAAACACCAATTGGCCGTTAGGAACAATACGATTTTTAGCAAGGCCACCCATATGGACCGCGATCAGCAGGATTTCCGTTTCAGCAGTATGGCATTCCAACAGGAAAATAACCAAACCAGTACCGTTGCTGAGTTAAAAAGCCGGTTCAACAATGAACTTTCCGGAAATGTGTTGGTGGGCTTTACACATGTAAGCGATAGCCGCGATCCTTTAAGCGATCCTACCTTACCGCAGGTACAGATTATGGGCCGTACACCCGGTACCACCATTTATCTGGGTACCGATCGCGAAGCGAGTATATTCAACATGAAACAAAAAACATGGGAATTTACCGCAAACTTAAACTGGACTAAAGGACGCCATAAAATCTTAGTGGGTACGCACAATGAGCTTTATAACATTCAGTATGGCTTTGTTAATGCCTGGAACGGTCGTGTTGATTACCAGAGCATCGAAGATTTTATCAGCAATAATCCTTACCGTGTGAGGGGCAGTTACAATTACACCAATAACAGCCGCGATTACCTCTTGGCCAATCCGGCGGCCGATTTTAATGTAAACATGTACAGTTTGTATGTGCAGGACGAAATCAGGATTAGCGATAAATTAAGCATTACGCCAGGTTTACGCGCCGATGTGGTGAATTTACCAACCATGCCAGCCTTGAGCGATAAGGTAAAAGATATTATGGCCGATCCAAATTTTGGCAATACCTATACCTATACACCGCTTAGCCGCATCGAAAATAAATTTTTAAACAAGGTGCAGTTGTCGCCGCGTTTAGGTTTCAGGTATGATGCCCTCGGTACCCAGAAGCTGATTGTAAGGGGAGGAGCGGGTTTATTTACCGGCCGTATTCCTTTCGCCTGGTTAGCTTACGCCTATTACAATACAGGCAATAACTTTGGTGCTTTCGATCAGCGGGCCGATCAGCAGCCTTTTGCGCCGGGCAGCGATGCCATTAAACCGAGTCCGGACGGGATAGGGAATTTTATTGAGCAGAACGGTGCGGTAATCAATAACCCAAACAGTGGCCGTACACAAATCGATCTGGTGGATAATAATTTTGTGATGCCACAGGTATTCCGTGGAAGTTTGGGCATCGATTATGAAACCGATAATAACTGGCGTTTTACCGTTGAAGGCATGTACACGAAAAGTTTAAAAGATGTACTCTTTCAGCAGTTAAATACCAAAGATAATCCTCTGTATTATGGTTACGATAAAGAAAAACAGCAGCCCGTGTATAGCGGAACAGTTGATCCCCGTTTTTCGAACATTTACTTATTAAGCAATACCAGCCAGGGTTATCGTTACAGCCTTACCGGATCAATCACCAAAACATTTATTAAGGCTTTAAATATTACCGCCTCTTATACCTATGGCGAATCGAAAGATTTAAGCAATGGGGTGCGGAACTCGATGGAGAGTAACTGGCAGTTAAACCAGGCTTTGGTACCCAATAATCCGGCATTGAGTTATAGCAATTTCGATACCCGCCACCGCATCGTGTCCAGTATTGGCTATAACCGTGTTTGGGAAAAAGCCGGAAGAACAACGGTAAGTTTATTCTTTAGCGCGCAATCGGGCAGTCCGTTTAGTTACGGTATCGTAAACAACAGCATCCAGGGTTTATCTCAACAGGTAAGTTTGGCCTATATTCCACTGCGGGAAGAAGCGATCCGCTATTTTAAAGATCTGCCCACGCAAACCGCCGCTCAACAGGCAGCAGCCTTTAACCAGTTTATTGATGGCAACAAATACCTGAGCAGCCGCAGGGGTGATTTTACCGAGCGTAACAAAGGCCGTACCCCATGGAATGTTCAGGCCGATCTGCATGTGGCACACGAGCTGTTTGTAAATAGCGATAAATCGCAGTCGCTGAGCTTAAATGTAGATATCATCAACCTCACCAACCTCATCAACAAAACCTGGGGCGTACAGTATTTCTCACCCAATACCTTTAACTCTACCAGCAGTGTAGGTTTAACACCAACTTTGTTCCCACCACAGCAAAATGCAGGCAACTATCCGGTATTTACCTTCAATAACCCTGGTCAGCCTTATAGTATCGATTATTTTAGTTCGAGGGTACAGATGCAACTGGGATTAAGGTATAGTTTTTAACATCAAAGATAAATCTTATGATCATTCAACATAAAAAGAGTTTAAGTATCGTATTGATGCTTTTCCTGCTACTCATCATCGGGGCCTGTAAAAAGGATAAAACCGAAACTCAGGCAGTGGCATTTAAAATAGAAAGTTATTACCCAAATAGCGGTAATGCAGGTACCCTGGTAACCATTACCGGAACAGGTTTTGGTACCGATATCAAACAATATTCGGCAACTATTGGTGGTAAAGCCGCTGAAGTGATCAGCGCAACCGCCGAAGATTTGGTGATTCGTATGCCCGAAGGCGGAACTACAGGAGCATTGGCCATAAAGTACGATACCCAAAGTTTTGATATCGGCCCATATACCTATCAGGATTTAACCATTACAACCGTTTTACCGGCAAACGGACCTGCAGGTTCGCAAATCAGGATTACAGGAGCAGGTTTTAGCAGTACAACTGCACCTGCCACCGTTTTTATTAACGGTAAAGCCGCTTTGGTAGTCAGCGTATCGGATAACCTGATTGTTGCCGAAGTACCCGCCGATGCGGGTTTTGGTGCCATCATGGTAAAAGTGAACGGAAAAGAAGCAAAAGGGCAGAACTTTACTTACCAGGCTATTGCCAGTATTAAACCCTTAACCGGGGGTAAAAATACCGAAGTGACCATTGCCGGTACAGGGTTTGAAGAACTTGTTGCAGGCAATCTGGTCGATTTTAATGGCACCACCGCAACAGTATTGGAAGCCAGCAGCGAAAAATTGGTGGTAATGGCACCAGATGGTGTAAAAACAGGCCCATTATCGGTAAATATAAACGGACAGAAAATTACCGGACCAACTTTTACCGTGGTTGCGCCGCCCTCAATTGGTGTGGTTACCCCATTGAGCGGGCCAAAAGGCACCGAAATGACTATTTCAGGTACATTGTTCAGTAGTCTGGCTGATGAAAATAAGGTCTTTATCAATGGTGTTGCCATTCCGATTACTTCGGCCTCTGCGAGTGAAATTAAACTGACACTCCCAGGTGGAACAGGTAGTGGAAGCGTAAGGGTAGTGGTGAACGATCAGCTGACTGATGGACCACAGTTTAAAGATCAGACCCTGGGTATTCTTTCCGTTAGTCCGGATAATGGTTTGGCCGGAACAACCGTTACCATCAAGGGCTCTGGCTTTAGTAGCACTGCTTCAGATAATAAAGTTTATTTTAATGGTGTACAGGCAACGGTAAAAACTGCAAGCGAAAATACATTGGTATTGGATGCCCCGGCAGGATTGAGTACAGGCGATTTAAAAGTGGTGGTTGCCGGTCAGGAAGCTTTGGCACCGCAGGAATTTAGAAGAGCAGGTATGGTTACTTTAGCGGGGGGACCAAATAGCAGTACTTTTGGAACTTTTATGGCAGGTATAGCGGTTGATAACAGCGGTAATGTGTTTGTAACAGACCGAATGAACAAAGTAGTGAAAAAAATTGCGACCAACGGTACAGTAAGTGTGTTGCAAGCTAATGGTGCCGATGTTGTTTTTGATACTCCTTACGGCATTGCGATAGATAAACAGAATAACATTTATGTTTCGGATATTGGCCGCAACCAGATCAGAAAAATTACGCCTTCCGGTCAGAATACCGTATATGTTTCCGGTTTCTCGCCAGGTTTAATGACATTCGACAATGCAGGTAACCTCTATGTAAATATAAACGGCGCCTTTTTAGGAATGAACAAGGTAAATGCAATTGGTGGCTTTACAAAAATTACGGGACCACTTTGGCCTGTAGCCCATCCAATGGTTGATGCTTCTGGGAATCTTTATTATGTAGATTCGGGTGCTGCAAGCAATAATGCCATTTCATATATCCCTTCAGGGGGATCAAATCTGACCAACTGGATAGGTTTTAGTGATCCGGGTTACGTGGAAGGAATCGGAACCCAGGCCAGGTTTAACAGCATTGCAGGTGGCTTAATGCCTTATGGTACCGGGAAATTAATTGCAGGCGACCGCTTTAACTATGCACTCAGGGAGATTGATGTTGCCGCCAGAAGTACTTCAACTCTGGCTAAGTTTACGTCAGGTTTTGCTGATGGAACATTGGCAACGGCTAAAATTGGTTCTATGGACGATATGGCTGTAGATCAGGATGGAAATATCTATATTTTAGATGCCACGAATAAAGCAGTTCGAAAAATATTTTTAAAATAAATTGATCTGATGATTAACCCGGGGAGCATCATACTCCCCGGGTTTTAACTAAAATGAATGCAGGGGATTAATAGAAGCCAGCATGAGCATTTAAAAAGCCTGCTGATCAAACTGGAAGAAGGCCTTAGTATTGAAGAGGTTTACCCGATGGACGAAAATGCCCCTCAGCCACACGCCGAGCTTGAAATAATTAGGTCTAAACGTTTGCAAATGCAGGTTTTATATATCGAATACCTGAAAAAACTTGCAGATATTGAAATGCATATTGCGCATTACAAAAGGGCTTATAATGATATAAGTATTAATTTTGTAAGCGGCAGGATCAGGAAATTAAATAAAACTGAAAGGTTAAAATGCCTTAAAGAATATTGATATTTAGCAAAATATAAAATAAAGCATATTCGCCATCTCTTTTGAAAAGCTTGTATTCCTTTTTACTTCAATTAAATTAATTATTCCTTGATAGTCTTTAAAAGCGGATAAAACAAGCCAAACACAGATTTTGCTCCGTTATCATAGGTCAGTTAAAGCGGGAAGCAGTGTAACTTTTGAAAACGGAATGAGGTGTCATGACACTGACATACCCACTATTCCAACCGATGTTGACGGTTGGTATTTTAGATTGCTCATAATTTTTTTATTCGTGATAGCCTTTCTCAACCAGTCGTTTTGAAATCCACCAGTAATTTCCACATGGGTCAATTATTCCTGACTGTCTATCTCCATAAGGCAGATTGTCTGGTTCAAATTCAATTTTCGCTCCATTTTCAATTGCTCGTTGATGAACCATTTCTACATCATCAACAAAAAGATAAAGAGCTGTTTTCAGTCCTTCAAACTGCTCTCTGGCTTGACTAATCATCAGGCAGGTGTCACAAATTTGCAAAATACAGTTTGCAATATCTCCATTTGTCGGGTTGATTGAACGGTTGATTTCTTTTGCGAAAAAAGAATTCTTCAAAAAGTCAATTAACAATTGTGGATTGTCAACAAAAAGATAGGACGTTACGGTGTGAAAGTTGTCAGGTCTATATGTTTTAAATATGTTATCCATTGATAATTTTTTTTTTGTATTAATTTTTGTTCTTTTTAATTTTGAAAACATTCAATTTTATTTTTTGTTTTTACCTGACTATTATGAGTTTAGCGAAAGTTGCGCGTCACTTTTAACGCTGAAGTTAGGTTAATAAAAATTATCGAACGATGATAGCAGAGATGTTTTTAGATGTTTATGCAAGTATCTGATATACTTGATCCTTAACATAGATTTTGGTGACCTGGACCAGATATAACTATTATTATGTGTTTTAAGTTGCTATCTGTTAAAACTACTGTTTTGTTTTTTTTATCAGGCAGCTTGAGTAAATTGCGCGTAATTATAAATTGAATCATGTCCAGTTTTGAAGCGCTTTTTGATTACGTCCAGGAAATATCGGGCAAATTGCTGTCAGAGAATGACAAAAGTTTGTTAATGGCGCATTTTAAACCTAAAAAACTTCGAAAACGGCAGTATTTTTTACAGGAAGGCGATGTATGCAGGCATATAGGGTTTGTTATAAAAGGATCCGCCAGAACATTTACTGTAGATGAGAAAGGGCATGAACATATCTTGAAATTATCCCTGGAAAATTGGTGGCTTGCAGATTTTGAAAGTTTTTACAAACTAACACCAAGCCGATTCAATATTGAAGCACTGGAGGATTTGGAAGTTTTGCAATCAACCAATGCTGAAATTGAGGAATTTCTTAAACAAATACCTGCCTTTTTAGAGATGTCCAGCATTATCGGTCAAAATTATACGATCGCAAATCAGAAAAGAATCCAGGCTGCCATGAGCTATACTGCTGAAGAACGTTACGAAGATCTGATCCATAATTATCCTCATTTTCTAAAACGGTTCTCCCAAAATATGATTGCCTCTTACCTGGGTTTATCTCGTGAAACTTTAAGCCGGATCAGGAAAAATGCTTTAAAATAGATGATAAGAAAGCACCCTCATCTTTAGCTAATAAATGCAACAGAAAAGTCTGCAATAACTCGTACACATCATTCCGGTATTTTCTGATACCTGATAATTGTGATTTTGTTAATAGCTGTTAATCAGTTTTTTATAAGGATAAAGTGATTTAAGTCACATCCGATGATTGCCGTAAATCACAGTTACTTTATGATTCATGTCAATAAACAATTTGTTACGTGTTTGCATCTTTGAATATGCTTCAGAAAGTAAAAATACAGCTGGAGAATTTACATATGTGAACACTTAGAATCATGAAAAAATTAGAAAACAAAGTGGCGTTGGTTACCGGCGCATCAAAAGGAATAGGTGCATCAATTGCAAAACATTTCGCGGCGGCAGGGGCAAAGGTAGTGGTGAATTATGCATCAAGTAAAGAAAGTGCAGATCGTGTAGTGGAAGAAATAACTGAAAACGGCGGTTTCGCCATTGCCGTACAGGCCGATGTGTCGAACGAAGCCGATGTGATCAGGCTATTTGAGGAAACGAATACAGCTTTTGGTCCATTGGATATTCTGGTCAATAATGCGGTCCATCAGGGATATTTACCTGTTGAACAAATTACGGAAGAAACATTTCACCAGCATTTCAATGTCAATGTCCTTGGGGCTATATTAACTATTCAGGCAGCCTTAAAAGCCTTTGGAGACAGGGGAGGCAATGTGATCAATATCAGTTCAGGAGCGAGCAAATCTCCGCTTCCCGGTGCCTCTTTGTACTCTGCCACTAAAGCAGCACTTGACGCTATGACGATAGCATTATCTAAAGAACTGGGGGTAAAAAATGTGCGTATCAATTCTATTTTGCCTGGCGCTACCGATACAGAAGGAGCAACCAGTGCAGGTGTAACGCCAGGCAGTGAGTATGAAAAAATGTTCGTTGCTAAAACTCCGCTTGGCCGCAGAGGCCTGCCAGAAGATATTGCGAAAGCTGTTGTATTTCTTGCTTCGGATGACGCGGCCTGGATTACGGGCGAGCAGATTGGCGTTTCAGGTGGTATGTACGGTTTTTAAGATCAATTGAAATTGCAGTCGGATTGCGGATAAAACGGTTGACCGTTCGTCATCGCAAAAGCAATTCAGTTTCCAGTGCGGCAAATCAACGTGCAAGATTTATTTTTACCCATCAGGAAGCTGCAAATTGGTTAGATGGGACTACCGAAGACGCGTTGTATTTTTAGTCGATTAATGAACTTGTGCCGGAAACGAAAAAAGCCTGCTATCATACGATTTGCAGGCTTTTGTTGGTTTTTGAAACCATTTTGGCGGAGAGTGGGGGATTCGAACCCGCGGACCCTTTAACAAGTCAACAGTTTTCAAGACTGCCGCAATCGACCACTCTGCCAACTCTCCGCCGCAAAAGTACAAACTTGAAGCAAATCTGCAAATAATTTCTACTTAAATATTTTAATTAATATTTTAACTCTTGCTAATCATTTAGTTAGCAGGCATAAAAAAATCAAAAAGTATCAATATACAGCTAATTTAAGCCGTTTATGTTGAAGTTTTGTATTCGTGTTTTGGACTAAGCGGCCTGTTTTGGTAAGATTTTTTCGTGTTCTACTGATAAAATCCCATTTCCTTCAATGGCAAAACAGATTAATCCAACCAATACTGAAACCGAAATCCAAAATTCTGAGTAGGGTTTAAAAATGCCTCCCGAAGTATTGATAAAGAATACGGCACCGATGAGTATGGGTAAATTAATAAGGCAAAATGTACGCGTATAGGTGCCCAAGGTAATGGCTAAACCACCGATAATGTGTAATACAATAATGAAATGTGCCAGTAGGCTAATACTTATTGCTGTACCTAAGAAAGCGCCTCTCATTAAATTGCTAAAAGCCTGCATATTGATGTAAAAATCAATTCCCTTCCAGATTAAAACGAGGCCTAATAAAATTCTAAAATAATCTAACCATTTTGGGTGGTGATGATCGCCCCAGTTCTCGATTTTCTTAAGCATGTTCATAACATATATATTTTGGTTAATACAATTTACACATAATAAAGGATAATAACAATGGCTGGCTAATTGTTTGATTTTGAGATGGAAAATAACACGCTATCAATAGATAGATTCAATAAAGAGACTAGTAATCTCGCCTAAAGCGCAGCGAAAAGAAGAGATCTGTATGCATGGATTTATCGTTAAGATTGCTTCCACGAAAGGTCGGGGCATGCTGTCGGCTGAAAAAGCCTTCTTGCAATAACGATTTTAGTGCTTACTAACCCTTTGAAATTACACCTTCTTCTTTTCCGCTATCCTGCTGTTCAAATAATCAGTAGGAGACATTCCAAACTGTTTGGCAAAGTTCCGTCCGAAGTGCGATTGTGAGCTATAACCCACCATTTCCGAAATTTCGTAAATTTTCAACAGCCCTTCGTTTAAAAATTCGGCAGCTTTCTTTAACCTCGCCAGGTTGATCAGCTCGTTGGGGCTTAGGTTGGAAATCGATTTGATCTTGCGGTACAGCGTAGGGCGGCTCATGTTCATCTTCTCGGCCAGATGTTCTACATCCAGGTTGGGATTGCTGATGTTTTTATTGATGGTATCCTGCAATTTTTCTAAAAATACCTCATCTGCTTTTGAGTAGGCAATACTTTTAATATGCAATAGGGGAGAACTGGAGAAATATTCCTTGATTTTGTTCCTGTTTTTAATCAGGCTGGAAATCTGTACCTGCAAAAATTCTGGTGAAAAGGGTTTTTCAACATAAGCATCTGCTCCCAGTTCCAAACCTTCTATTTTTGATTGTAGCGAATTTTTTGCAGTAAGTAGGATCACGGGGATATGGCTAAACTCTAATGTCGATTTTACTTTTGCGCAAAATTCAAAGCCGTCCATTTCTGGCATCATCACATCGCTGATAATGAGCTGAACGATTTCACGCTGTAAGATTTCCAAAGCTTCTACGCCGTTTCTGGCCTGTAAAACATGGTATTTTTCTTCCAGGTCATCTGAGATAAAATCAAGGATATCCTCATTATCATCGACCAATAATACTACGTTTTTCTCTATTTCCTGTTGATCTTTCATCGTGAGCGAACCTACAATTTCTTCCATTTTCCGTTCAGGTTAAATTCAATAAGTTGATGGATGGGCAGTTCTAATACAAATATATTAAAATGATGGTCATTAATATCCAGGCACAACTCGCCGCTATGCAGCTGAGCGAGCGATTTGGAAATGGAAAGACCTATGCCCGTTCCGGTGGTAATCTGCGTCTCTTTAGCCCTGAAAAAAGGTTCGAAAATCTTATCTTTGATTTCTGCAGGTATTTTATTGCCGTCGCTTTTAACGCAAATCTTAAATTTATCTTGTTCGGCTGATTTCGATAAACTGATTTCAGCTGTCGTTTTTCCATATTTAATGGCATTATCAACCAGGTTGCTGATGATTTTGTAAAAAGCTTCTACATCGATATAAGCCTGGAATGCTTTTTCGGGCAGGTTGATGGTATAAATGATATTGCGTTGTTCGGCTGCGGGCTGAAACTGGAGGAAAACATCCTTTATTATCTCACTGATATCGGCCTTTACAAAGTTTAGCGAAAAATCGCTGGTTTCGGTTTTCCTGAAATCGAGCAATTGATTGGTAAGTTTGAGCAGGCGATCTGTATTTCGGCCCATAATCCGCAGGTTTTTTTCAATGGCAGGCACAGCATCGGCCTGTTTAATCAATTTTTCCATTGGCCCGATGATAAGGGTAAGCGGGGTCCTGATCTCGTGGGCAACATTCGTAAAAAATTCGATTTTGGCCTGATAGACTTCCTTCTGTTTTTCATGCTCAAAAACTTCCATGCGCCTGCTGTTTTTTAGCGCGATTTTTTGATGGTACCTCCGTACCAAAAAGAAAATAATTGCCCCGGCTGCCACCACATAAATAAAATAGGCAAGAGGGCTAAGATAGAAAGGCGATAGGATTTTAATGAGCAGTTTTACATTTTTGTTGCTCCAGGTGCTGCTGCCTTCCACCATGGCTTTCACTTCAAAAATATATGTGCCCGGTGCAAGTTTTGTGAAGTATACTTTCCGATTGGTTTTCAAGTACTCCCAATCTTTATAAAGCCCGGTCATTTTGTAAGCATACTCCGTCATTTCGGGCGAACGGTAGCTTAATGCTGCAAAATCAATGCTGAACGAAGATTGGTTATGGTTAAGTTCGATGGTATCGGCGTAAACGATCGATTTATTGGATATCGAATCGGTAATGTTTAAATCTGTTCCGGTACTGTTGATCTGAAATCCCGTTATGAACACGGGTGTTTGGTAAATGGTCGGTTTAAGGTCTGCAGGATCGAAGCTGATTAGTCCTTTTACGCTTCCAAAGTACATTTTGCCGTCTTTGTTCTCATAGGCCGAGCTGTAATTAAACTGGTCGGTAAGCAATCCATTTGCTTTAGTATAGGTTTTGCTTATTCCCGTTGAAGGATCGAAGTGGATTAACCCGCGAGTACTGCTGATCCAGAACTTATGAGAAGCATCTTCCTCAATACGGAACAGGTAATTACTGGGGAAACCATTTTTTACACCATAACGTTTAAACCCTTGAGTTTTTTTATCGAATCTGGAAAGGCCTCCGCCATCTGTAGTGATCCAGATATGGTGTTTGGTATCTTCAAAAACGCTGTTAATGGTATTGTGACTCAGGCTTTTTGGGTCATTCGCTTTATTTCGGTAGTGTACGACCCCAGGTTTGGATAAATTAAACTGAAAAACACCATCATTAAAGGTGCCTGCCCAGATATTGCCCTCACTGTCTTCAATCACCGAATCATAAAACAGAAAAGGTAAGCCTGCAATGGGTTCAAAATCGTCGCGTTTGCGGTTGTAGCGGTAAATTCCGTTAATGGTGCCTACCAAAATTTCTCCAGACCTTGTTTTGCAAAAAGTAACAATAAAATTAGTTCGAAGTGCATTTCCGATACCTGCCTGATAGTGTTTGATTACCTTTTCGGTCTTCAGACTGATCACATCCAGTCCATGTTCAAAAGTACCCACCCAGAGTTTATCGCCATCTACCAACAGGCCATGGATATTGGAATAAGCAACGCTCCCGGGTTTTCCATCGGGCAGAAAATGTTTAAATATTCCAGTTTTAGGATCAAGTTTGTTCAGTCCGGCATCTTCCGTACCGATCCAGAAATTACCAGCCTGATCTTTAGTGATTTCCCTTACATCGCTTCCGCTAATGGAATTTGAGCCTTTCTGTGGGAAATATTTGGTGAACAGCGAGGTATGGCTCGAATAATAGTTTACTCCGCCAAAATAAGTGCCTGTCCAAACGCCACCTTCACGGTCCTGACAAATGGTATAAACGGCATTGTCACTTAGGGAATAATCGTTGTTGTACTGTTTTTGAATATGAGTAATCTTCTGTGTTTCGTCGTTGTAGATATAAATACCCGATTCGGTTGCAATCCAGAATTCATGAGGATCGGTTTTTTTAATGTCCCTTACAAAAATCGGTGTCTGATCGTCGTTTAGTTTTATAATATTCTTAGATTCTAAGGTAGCTGGATTAAATAGTTTAACCCCCTGATTGGTGGTGCCGATCAGCAGCTGGCCGCTTTCAGTTTCTGCAATGCGCGATACCCAGCCATATTCTGGCTTTTTATTTTTACCGTTAACATTAAAACTTTCAAAACTATTTTGTTTGGGGTTGTATTTTTCCAGTGTCCCCCTGCCGGTGCTGATCCAGATACTGCCGTTTTTTAACACCGTAACCAAAGAGGCGTCAAAAGGGGCATTGGTGCTAAAAAGCTTTATTTTCTTGCTGCTTTTATGATAGAGGTATATTTTAAAAGAAGATAAAATCCAAAGGTTTCCGTTCTGGTCGCTGGCCAGATCGATAATCCGCATACCTTTTGTTTCTTTGATGAGCGAAAAACTTTCTTTTGATGGATTGTAACAATATACTCCGTCGTTGGTACCCACCCAAAGGATTTGATCCTGATCGTGGTGAAGCGCATAAATCAGGTCGTTGCCCAAGCTGCCGGCCTTTTCGCTATCGTGACGATAGGTTTTAAAAGAATAACCGTCAAACCGGTTCAGCCCGTCTTTTGTTCCGAACCACATAAAACCGTTCCCGTCCTGTACACTGCAAAAAGCCGTATTGTTGGAAAGTCCGTTCTCAACCTGGTAATGCCTGAAATAGTAAGGCTGGGCCCAAAGCAGGTTGGCCGAAAGTAGCAAACATAAAAGGATGATGAGTTTTTTCAATATATATTGGTCAGAGGCTTCAAATATATTAAAGAAAAGGCTGCCTTTCTGCCTAAATAAAATTTGAGCAGATAAGTAGAAAGATTGAGACAGATCGATTTTGTGCTGAAGTTCAAATGCTGTTATTTGGTGCCGCTAACCAAAGAACCCAACCGTGAAGAAATTTAAAACCCCTTGTTTATTTATATTGTTGTTTTTGTCGTTGGCTGCAACAGCTCAACAGGTGTATACCGCACCATCTCCCTTGTACCGAGATCCGATTTATGACGGAGCTGCAGACCCGGTGCTGTTATATAACCATGCCGAAAAGAGCTGGTGGATGCTTTATACCCAGCGCAGGGCAAATGCACAAACCAATGATGTGGCTTATTGTTATGGAACCAATATTGGTGTGGCCACCTCTACCGATAACGGACAGACATTTGTGTATAAAGGTGCATTGAATCTGAATTTTGAACCTGGCGTAAATACTTTTTGGGCACCTGATGTGATTTACGAAAATGGCGTCTACCACATGTACCTTGCCTACATTCAAGGCGTGCGCAATCATTGGGGCGGTACCGCTAAAATTGCACATTACACCAGTAAAGATCTTTGGAAATGGAAATACAAAGGTTTTATCTCCCTCAACTCAGAACATGTAATTGATCCTACCTTGCTGAAAATGCCTGATGGCAAATGGCATATATGGTATAAGGACAGTTCGAAGGGGAGCATTACCATGACAGCTGAAAGTAAGGATCTGCAACATTGGACGGCCCAGACCGAGCCTGCCATTGGTGGCGCACCGCACGAAGGTGCGAAGGCATTTTTCTTTAGTAACTGGTACTGGATGATTACCGATGAGTGGCACGGGCAACGTGTATACCGATCGAAAGATGGTAAAAGCTGGGAAAAACAAGGCATGGTACTGGATGTACCAGGGCATAGAGCAGAAGATACCCCAACAGGTGCCCATGCTGATGTTCAGATAATTGGAGGCAAGGCTTATATTTTCTACTTTACCCATCCCGGCCGTAAAACGCATTTTGAAGGAACGTTAGACCAAGACTTTACTTTTTCGTACGCCAATAAACGTACATCGATACATGTCGCGGAGCTGGAATTTAAAGACGGAACGCTGGTTTGCGACCGCGATAAACCTTTCGATTTTTATTTGGGGCAGCCTTAATTTACTTTTATTGGTTGCCGAATACTGCAGAAGGGTTTCAAGTAACTTCGATGGGTTGCTGCATACTGCAGGAGGGTTTCAAAGTAACTTTGATTTGGCTCTACCT
>NNBT01002093.1_pt1 | contig 82892 bp, 74 predicted proteins | sample 1173831 | NCBI WGS metagenome assembly NNBT01 (sample SAMN07173936, study PRJNA388173) | plant metagenome | isolation source: symbiotic tissue sample KVJ10 | place: Norway: Troms, Kvaloya island | reverse complement strand
TTGGTCTGGAAGGCAATTTCGTCGATGACGCCGACGATCTCCGAGATCTGGTCGGAGGATGTCTCGATGCCGCCCATGGCGAGAACCGCGGCGCGCACGATCACCGTCGACTGCTCGGCCTCACTCTTCACCTGGTTCGTGGCCTGGCTGGCCAGACGCGCGCTTTCAGCGGTCTGGCGCACGGTCGCGGTCAGTTCGTCCAGCGCCGTCGCCGTCTCCTCGACGGAGGACGCCTGCTGCTCAGTCCGGCCGGCGAGATCGTCGGCGGCCTGGCTGATCTCGACGGAGCCCGCCCTCATGCTGTCCGTATTGGTCGCGATCTGCCGCATCGTCTCCTGCAGCTTCTCGATGGCGGCGTTGAAGTCGTCCTTCAGCTTGGCGTATTCGGCGTCGAATGGCGCATCGATCCTGAAGGTCAGGTCGCCCTCGGCCAGACGCTCCAGTCCGTGCCCAAGGCTATCGACCACGGCTTTCTGACCGGCGGCCGACCGCTCGCGCAGGCTCTCCTGGTCGCGGCGCTCCTGATCGGTCTGGTTTCGAGCCGCCTGCGCCTGGTTGCGCGACATCTCCGCCTCGGTTTCCAAAGCCCCGGCTCGCACGGAGTGGTTGCGCAGCACTTCGAGGGCGCGGGCCAGCATGCCCAGTTCGTCGCGCCGCTCCGTGCCCTTCACGGACTCCGCGGTCTCGCCCCTGGCGAGCGCCTCGGCCGAGCCGATCATCCCGCGGATCGGGCGGCTGAGCCCGCGCGCCAGCAGGAGGGCCATGCCGACCGCCACGAGGAGGATCGCGGTCGCCGCCATGAACAGGTTCCGCTGGATCCGCCATTCAGCCGCCGCCGCTTCGGTCCTGTCCTTGATGAATTCCAGCACGATGACCGGCTGGCCCTGGTAGTTCAGGACCGGCAGGGCCGCGACGAGCACCGGGATCGCGCCCCGATAGGCGGCGCGCGGTGCGAACGTCGACTGATAGGAGGAGCGCAGGGCGGCCTGGTCGGTGATCGCTCCCTGCGAGACCGTGCCGCCGATGACGCTGAGGCCGTCGGGCTCGACGGCATGGACCACGACATCAGCGCCGATCGCGGCGCTGATCCGCTTATAGAAGTCAGGGCCAAGACCCATCTGCGCCGAAAGGACACCGATCTGCTCCCCTTTCAGCAAGAGGGGGGCGGCATAGGCAAGACCGAGCCCGTCGCTGCCGCGGGCAAAGCTCAACGAAGGCTTGCCGGTCGTCTCCACCGAGACAAGATCGGGGCGGCGGCTTGACACGTTGTCGCCGAACGTCTCGGGCCTGTTGGACCGATAGAACACGGTCGTGGGCTTCCTGTTGATGGACAGGGCCGAGATTCCGGTCGAGGCCAGCATGGCGTGGACGGGGGCCAGGCTCGCGCCGACGCCCTCCCTGCTGCCGGTCGCGACCGCCTCCTGCAGGCTGGGGATCGCCGCCATAGCGCGCACGAGGGTCTCAAGCCGGGCCGCTTCGGCCGCCAGCATGCGTTCGGCGGTCGCGACGATCTGGGCTCCCCCCGACGCGATCATGTCGGACCGGTTCTGGCTGGAGTCAGACAGCATGATCCCGCTCAACGGAATAAAAGCACAGAGCACAATGGTCAAAAATGCGCCGATGAGCCGAGCATTGATCGAAATCGCATGCATTACGTTAGCGTCCTACCTGAAACGATAACGTACTAGTTCACATCACGATTATCAAAACATGAAGAATATTTGCATTTTAACGCATTGCGCAAAATGCTAATTCGATCTCCCCGTTTTGAAATCAACGATTTTATTGACGAGGAACTGGGTCAAGTCACCGTCCCATGATCTCGAATGGGGTTCCGGGTTTTCTTGGCAGGCTGCGGCCCCGCCAGCCCCTCGCGCCCAATCTCGCGGCAGCCGTCGCATTCTGGCCCTGATCGACGGATCCTGTCCCAAGTGGGGCGAGCCGCTCTTCCCGCCGCCGGGCGCGCGCGTTAGAGACAGGCTTCGCGTCGCGACGCTTCGCGTATCGCCGGCTGCTTTCCAGAGATCTCCATGCGCACCGAAGACACCCCGTTGATCCGCCTCGAGGACTATCGTCCGTCGGACTGGCTGATCGACACCGTCGATCTCGACATCAGCCTGCATCCGACCAGGACGCGGGTGCGGGCGCTGCTGGGCCTGCGGCCAAACCCGGCCGGGCAGCCCGGCGCCCCGCTGGTGCTCGACGGCGACGAGCTGGCGCTCGGCGCCCTGCGGCTCGACGGGCTCCTGATCGACGAGAGCGCCTACACCGCCACCCCGCAGAAACTGACGCTGCATGCGCCGCCGGCGCGCCGCTTCACGCTGATGATCGACACCGAGATCGATCCGTCGGCAAACACCAAGCTGATGGGGCTCTATCTCACGTCGCGGGTCTATTGCACGCAATGCGAGGCCGACGGCTTCCGCAGGATCAGCTATTTCCTCGACCGGCCGGACGTGATGTCGGTCTACACCGTGCGGCTCGAGGCCGCCAAGCTCATCGCGCCGGTGCTTCTGTCCAACGGCAATCTCGTCGCCGCCGGCGAGCTGCCCGGCGGCTCGCGCCACTTCGCCGTCTGGCACGACCCCCACCCCAAGCCGGCCTATCTCTTCGCGCTGGTGGGCGGCGCGCTCGACCATGTCCGCCAGGCTTATGTCACCGCCGATGACCGCAGCGTCGAACTCGCCGTCTATGTCGAGCCGGGCAAGGCCGACCGCGCCGGCTGGGCGATGGACTGCCTGGTGCGCTGCATGCGCTGGGACGAGCGCGTCTTCGGCCGCAACTACGATCTCGATGTGTTCAACATCGTCGCCGTGTCGGACTTCAACATGGGCGCGATGGAGAACAAGGGTCTCAACATCTTCAACGACAAATACGTGCTGGCCGATCCGCAGACGGCGAGCGATGGCGACTACGCTTCGATCGAGGCGATCATCGCGCATGAGTATTTCCACAACTGGACCGGCAACCGCATCACCTGCCGGGACTGGTTCCAGCTTTGCCTCAAGGAAGGCCTGACCGTCTTCCGAGACCAGGAATTCTCCGCCGACGAGCGCTCGCGCCCGGTGAAGCGCATCGCCGACGTGCGCACCCTGCGCACGACCCAGTTCTCCGAGGACGCCGGGCCGCTCGCCCATCCGGTCCGGCCGCGGGCCTACAAGGAAATCAACAACTTCTACACGCCGACCGTCTACGAGAAGGGCGCGGAGGTGATCCGCATGCTCAAGCTCCTGATCGGTGCGCGGGCGTTCGGGGCCGGCATGGACCTCTATTTCGAGCGCTGCGACGGCATGGCGGCGACGATCGAGGACTTCCTGGCCTGCTTCGCCGAGGCATCCGGCCGCGATCTGACGGCCTTCGCGCGCTGGTACGAGCAATCGGGCACGCCGACCATCGTCGCCTCGGGCCGCTATGACGCGGCTGAGCGGACCTACACGCTCGACCTCGCCCAGACGACGGCGCCGACGCCGGGCCAACCCGACAAGCACGCACTCGTCCTGCCGATCGCGCTCGGTCTCGTGGGGAGCGCGGGCGATCTGCCGCTGACGACGGCGTCCCCTGCCTATGCCGGCGACGGCGTGATCGTGCTCGACCAGCGCTCGCTGTGCGTGACCTTCACAAACGTGGCCGAGCCGCCGATTCCCTCCCTGCTGCGCGGCTTCTCGGCGCCGGCACGGCTCGAGCTCGACCTCGCCGACGGCGATCTCTTGCGGCTGTTTTCGTCCGACAGCGACCCGTTCAACCGCTGGCAGGCCCTGCAGAGCGTGGCGAGCCGCGCGCTGATCGCGGCCGGACGCGATGCGGCGCAAGCCGACGCCCTCCTCGCGACGGCGCGCGACCTCGCCGGGGCGCTCGGTGCGTTCCTGCGCGTCGAAGCGCCGGCCGATCCCGCCTTCGCGGCCCAGGTGCTGCGCCTGCCGGCCCAGGCGGACATCGCCCGCGAGATCGGCGGCGATGTCGATCCCGATGCGATCCACGGCGCCCATCGCGGGCTCTCCATCGAGATCGGCCGGTTGCTCGGCGGGCAGCTCTTCGCGCTGCGCGACCTCCTGGGCACGCCGATGCGCTACAGCCCCGACGCCGCCTCGGCCGGCCGGCGGGCGCTGCGCAACGAGGCGCTGGGCCTGATCGCGCTGTCTGCGCCGGAGGACGGCGCCCGCCTGGCCGCAGCCCAGTTCGACGGCGCCGACAATCTGACGGACCGGCTGGCGGCGCTCGCCGCCATGACGCTGGTGCCGGGAGAGGCCCGCGAGGCGCTGATCGCGCGCTTCGCGCAGACTTATGCCGCCGAGCCACTGGTGCTGGACAAGTGGCTGATGGCGCAGGCGCTGATCGCCGAGGCCGGCACGCTCGACCGGGTCAAGGCGCTGATGCAGCACCCGGCCTTCTCGCTGACCAACCCTAACCGCGTGCGGTCCCTGATCGGGGGCTTCGCCGCCAACCTGACCCAGTTCAACCGGGCCGATGGCGAGGGCTACGCCTTCATCGCCCACATCGTGATCGCGCTCGACCGGACCAACCCGCAGGTTGCCTCGCGCCTGCTGGGTTCGTTCAAGAGCTGGCGCATGCTCGAACCCGGCCGGAGAGCCCTGGCCGAGGGCAAGCTCGCCATGGTCGCGCACACGCCCAACCTCTCGCGCGACGTCGCCGACATCGCCGAGCGGACGCTCGCGTGAAAAGGTTAACGCGCACCTGTCGGGAAGGTTAACGTTTCATTACCCGCTCAGGATTCAATCGCCTGAGCAACACAACCTGAAGGCGAATTCGTTACGTCTGATTCAACTCAAAGCTAGACAAACCGGCCCCCGCGGATTCAACTGAAACTGATTCGCGGGGATGCGGCACGTCTCCCGATCTACTGACGGTAAAGTATCCGAAGGGGGACGGGCATGACGCGTGCCAACGCGAGCTGCGCATCTGTGCGCGCAGATTCGATTCTGGGTGTTGCGAGATCGCTGACACATCCACTCTACCAGCGATTTGAGAGCCTTGAGCCCACCTTCCGTACGGTTATCCCCGGGCTGGTCGCCGTCTTCGTGATCCTCCTCGCGGTCGGCGCCGCGCTGCAGACCACGGCCATGCGCGAGGATGCGCTGGCGGACGCGGCGGGGGACATGGACCTCGTCTCGGCCCTGCTCGCCCACGAGATCGACAACGCCACGAAGAAGGGCGTGACGCCCGCCAGCGCGCTAACGGCCCTGTCGGCGCGGCACCTCGCCTCCCATGGCCGCATCGTGCATGTCAGCGCCGAGGACGGCCATGTCGTCTCGAGCGAACCCGCCATCGGCCAGACCCAGCGCACGCTGGTGGATTTCCTCGGACCGACCCAGGCGCTGACGGCGTTCGGCGACCGTGCCGGCGTCATGCGGATCACCCTGCCCGGCGGCCTGGAGGTTCTCGCCACCGTCCGCAACCTCGCCTCGCCGCTCGGCCAGGTCGCCGTGATGCAGCCGGTCTCGCGCGCCCTTTCGACATGGCAGCAACGCCGCAGCGGGCTCGCCCTGCTCTTCGCCGCCGCCGGCATCGTCCTGACCGCGATCACCATCGGCTTCATCGTGCAGTCCCGCAGGGCCCGCGCGGCCGACGAGGATTGCGACTGCGTCCGCGAGCGCATCGACACGGCGCTCAACCGCGGCCATTGCGGGCTGTGGGACTGGGATCTCGCCCGGGGGCGGATCTACTGGTCCGACTCGATGTACGCCATGCTCGGCTATGATCGCACCGGCCAGTACATGTCGTTCGGCGAGGTCAGCGGCTTCATTCATCGCGACGATGTCGATCTCTACGCACTGGCCGACGCGATCAGCCGCGGCGAGGCCGACCATCTCGACCAGGAATTCCGGGTCCGCGACAGCGAAGGCCGCTGGATCTGGCTGAAGGCCCGCGCCGAGCTCGTCACCGACCGCCGCAGCCGATCGCAGCACCTCGTCGGCATCGTGGTCGACATCTCCGAACAGCGCCGCATGGCCGAGCGCACGGCCACCGCCGACGCCCATCTGCGCGATGCGGTCGAGGCGATTTCGGAAGCCTTCGTGCTCTGGGACGCCGACAACCGCCTGGTGCTGTGCAACGCCAAGTACCAGCAGCTCCATCAGCTCCCGGCGGAGATGGCGCAGGGCGGCGCCAGCCATGCCGAGATCATGGCCTGCAGCGCGCAGGCCAACATCGACCGCGACTCGCTGCGTGCGCTGCGCAGCATCGACGGCGCATCGTCCTACGAGGCGCGCCTCGCCGACGGCCGCTGGCTCCAGATCAACGGCCGGCGCACCAAGGATGGCGGCTCGGTTTCGGTCGGCACCGACATCACCGAGCTGAAGCAGCAGGAAGAGCGCCTCACCCAGTCGGAGCACCAGCTCCTGATGCATGTCACCGACCTGAAGGCCTCGCGCCAGAAGCTGGAAGCCCAGGCGCAGCAGCTCGCCGACCTGGCCGAACGCTATCTCGAGCAGAAGGCCGCCGCGGAAAGCGCCAACCGCGCCAAATCCGAGTTCCTGGCCAATATGAGCCATGAGCTGCGCACGCCGTTGAACGCCATCATCGGCTTTTCCGAGATGATGCAGAAAGGCATTTTCGGGCCGCTCTGCGACAAATACTCAGATTATGTCCAGGACATCCACTCCAGCGGCGGCTACCTGCTGCACATCATCAACGACATCCTCGACATGTCGCGCCTCGAATCCGGCAAGGTTCAGCTGGAGAAGACCGACATCTCGCTCGGGCTCGTGATCGACGAGGCGGTGCGCAAGCTGCAGGACGAGATCGACCGCAAGGCCCTGTCGCTCACCATCGAAGGGGTGCGCGAGGCCCATATCGAGGCCGACCCGCACGCGCTCTACCAGATCCTCGGCAATTTGCTCGACAACGCCGTCAAGTTCACGCCGGACGAGGGCCAGGTCGCCATCCGGATCCGTCAGGTCCCGGGCGCGCTCAACATCTTCGTCGAGGATACCGGCATCGGCATCCCCCGCGAGAAGCTCGACCGCATCGGCCGGCCCTTCGAGCAGGTCGAGGGCGACCTCACCCGCTCCTACAAGGGCTCGGGCCTGGGGCTTGCCATCGCCCGCTCGCTAACCGAGCTGCATGGTGGCTCGCTGCGCCTGCGCTCGGCGATCGGCGCCGGGACGATCGTCATGGTCCACCTGCCGCTCGACGGTGGCGCCGGCCGGGTCATGGCCCGGGCGGCCTGACCGACGCCTTGCCGCTCAGCCGGCGCGAGCGGCGCCCAGCACGCGGGTGAAAATCGCGCGCACGCCGGCGCGGATCTCGTCGAGCTCCGCCCTCAGCACCTTCGTATCGGGACGCCCGACGGCGGTGGCGATGCGGTTCATGACGCGGGTTGGCACGGCGGCCGGGTCAAAGGCCTCCTCCACCGTGAAGCGCTGCCAGAGCTGGACGTCGCCGATCAGCCGCGCCGCCTCCTCCAGCGCCGCGGCATCGGGCGGCGCCAGCAGGCCGGCCTCGCGCGCGGCAGCGAAGACGGAGGCCGTGTCCCGCACCAGCAGGCCCGGATGGTCGCAGGAATGGGCCAGCACGAGGAACTGGGCGAGGAAATCGAGATCCGTCAGCCCGCCGAGCGCCAACTTGAGATCCCACGGGTTCTTCTCGCCCTTTTCCCTGGCAATCAGCGCGCGCATCTCGGCGACGGCGGCGGCGACCTTCGCGGGCTTGCGCCGGCGGGACAGGATGGCGCGGATCGAGGCCTCGGCGCGCTGCGCCAGCCCGGGATCGCCCGCCACGACCCGGGCGCGGGTGAGCGCCATCTCCTCCCAGATCTCGGCCTCGCCGGTGTGATAGGCCTCGAAACCGGCAAACTGCGTCGCCGCCGGGCTCTTGTTGCCGGACGGACGCAGCCGCATGTCGACCTGATAGAGCGCGCCGCGCCGCGTCGGCACCGTCAGCGCCGCGACGAGGCGCTGGGTGAAGCGGACATGCCAGGTGACGGGGTCGAGGCTGCGGCGGCCATCGCTCGGCTCCGCATCGTCGGGCCGGTCGTAGAGCAGCATCAGGTCGAGGTCGGAGGACGGCGTCAGCTCGCCCGCCCCGAGCCGGCCTAAGCCGAGCACGACGCTCTCCGCGCCCGCGATGACCCCGTGGTCGGCGATGAAGGCGTCGCGCGTGTCGGCGAAGGCGACGCGCAGGCAGGCCTCCGCCACTGCGCAATAGGCCTGCGCCGCTCCTTGCGCTGGGTAGACGCCCGAGAGGAGACGCGCACCGACGAGGAAATTCTCCTGCCGGGCCGCGTCGCGCAACCGGTCAAGCCCATCCTCGACACTGGGCGGCGGCGAACCGACCACGCTGCGGATGCGTCGGGTCAACGCATCGCAATCGAGCGTCGCCTGGCAGAAGGCGGGGTCGATGACGCCGTCGAGGACATGCGGATGGATCTCCGCGACCTTCGCAAGACGCGGCGCGCTGCCGAGAATGTCGGCGAAGAGGGTCAGCAGCGAATCCTGCGATCGCAGCAATGCCAGGAGTTCGACGGCCGCCGGCATCCGCACGAAGGCATTGTCGAGATGAGCCAGCGCGCCATCGGGATCAGCGGTGCGGCCGAGTGCAACCAGCAGCGCAGGCGTCAGCTCGGTGAGAACCTCACGGGCGCGAGCACTGGTGACGGCAGCGCGGCGGCCAAAGTGCCAGCCGCGCACCGTCTCGGCGGCGATCTTCGGCGTGCGGAAGCCGAGCTTCGCCAAGGTCTCGAGCGTATCGGGGTCGAGTTCGGTTCCGGTGAAGCTGAGCGTGCCGGCCTCGCTGGCGAGGCTCGGACCCTCCTCGAACAGCAGGGCGTAGTGCCCCTCGACGCGCCGGGCGTGGGCGGTCAGGGCCTTGCCGAAGGCGGCCGTCGAGGCATAGCCGCAGAAGCGGGCGAAGGCCTCCAGATCGGCGGCCTGCTTGGGCAGCGTCTGCGTCTGCTCGTCATGGCGCATCTGGAGGCGGTGCTCGATGGTGCGCAGCCAGCGGTAGGACTCGGCCAGCTCGTCGCGGGCCTGCGGCGTGATCCAGCCTTCGGTGGTGAGCTCGGCGAGCATCTCGAGCGTGCGCGGGCCGCGCAATGTCGTCCGCCGGCCGCCGAAGACGAGCTGCTGGGTCTGCACGAAGAACTCGATCTCGCGAATGCCGCCGCGTCCGAGCTTCACATTGTGTCCGGCGACCGCGATGGTCTCGTGGCCCTTCACGGTCTGGATCTGCCGCTTCATCGCGTGGATGTCGGCGATCGCGGCGAAGTCGAAATATTTGCGCCAGATGAAGGGGGCGAGGTCCTTCAGGAAGCGCCGGCCGAGCGCGAGATCGCCCGCGACGGGGCGCGCCTTGATCATCGCCGCGCGTTCCCAGTTCTGGCCCACCGTCTCGTAATAGGCATAGGCCGAGGGCAAGGGTACGGCGACATGAGTCGAGGCGGGGTCCGGCCGCAGGCGCAGGTCGACGCGGAAGACATAGCCGTCGGGCGTGCGCTCCTGGATGATGCGGGCAATCTGCTGGGTCAGCTTGACGTAGAAGCTCGTCGGCTCGGCCACGCCCGCCGCTTCCGCGATCTCGGGATCGAAGAAGACGACGATGTCGATGTCGGAGGAGTAGTTCAGCTCGCCGGCGCCGTGCTTGCCGAGCGCGAGCACGACGAGACCAGAGCCCTCGCCGGGCCTGGCCGGATCGGCCAGGCGGATGCGGCCGAGATCGGCCGCCTGGCGCAGGACATGCTCGCTCGCCAGTTTTACCGCCATGTCGGCGGTGGCGGTGAGCGCCGCCGTGACCGTCTCGACATCCCAGACGCCGCCGATGTCGGACAGCGCGATCAGCAGGGCCATCGCACGCCGGAACCGCCGCAGCAGGCGCATCAGCTCGGCGGCGTCGGTCGCTGCCCCGCCGCGTTCGGCGATGTCGGCGAGCAGTGCGTCGCGGTGCGCCTCCGGCGCTTGCGTCAGGCAGGCGAGCAGCCCGGCGGGGTCCTGCCGCATGATCTGCGTCAGGAAGGGCGCATGGGCGACGATGCCGGCGATGAGGGCAGCCGAACGGGGATGCTCGGCGACATGGGCCGCGAGCGCCTGCGCCGCCGCCTCGTCATGCAGGCGCTCGATCAGGTCTTTGGCAATGACGCTTCCGGCACGGCGCGCCGGAAGCACCGGCGCCTTGTCCAGCCTGTCACAGAGCCGCCCGGTCATGCATCGTCTCCCCTCAGAGGGAAGGGACGCCAACAGGGTTTGGCGCGGCTGTCGAGCCGGCAGACGCCGCGGACGCCTTCATGTCCACAGGCTTGGCGTCGGACGCATCGGGATCGGCAGGTTTGCTCGCCGCCACAGGCAGGGCGATGACGACGCGCAGGCCCGGCGCATTGTCCTCCAGCCGCATCTGTCCGCCATGCAGGCGCACGACCCCGGCGACGAGCGACAGGCCCAGGCCGAAGCCCGGCTTGCTGCGGCTGGCATCGAGCCGCACGAAACGGTCGAGCACGCGGCCGCGATCCTCCAGCGGAATGCCGGCGCCATGGTCTGCGACGCTCAACAGCACCTCGCCCTCCCGCTGGCTTGCGGAGACCGTCACAACGGAGGGCTGCCCATCGACCGCCTGGCCGTATTTGAGCGCGTTGTCGATCAGGTTCGCCAGCGCCTGGCCGATCAGCTCACGGTTGCCGGCGACGCTGAGGCCCGGCGCGACATCCGTCACGAGCGAGAGCCCGGCCTCCTCGGCCAAGGGCTCGTAGAGCTCGGCCATGCCTGAGACGATCTCCGACAGGTCGAGCCGGTCCATGCTCTCCTGGATGCGGCCGGTTTCGAGCCTGGCGATCATCAGCAACGCATTGAAGACGCGAATCAGGTTGTCGGCCTCGTCGATCGAACCGTCGAGCGCCGCGCGCAGTTCGTCCTTCGAGGTCGCCGTCCGCAGGGCTTCCTCGGCGCGGTTGCGCAGCCGCGTCAGCGGCGTCTTGAGGTCATGGGCGATGTTGTCCGAGACCTGCTGCATGCCGGCCATCAGCTCGCCGATGCGCTCCAGCATGGCGTTGAGGTTGAGCGCCAGCCGGTCGAGCTCGTCGCCCGTGCCAGAGATGGCAAGCCGGCCCTTGAGGTCGCCCGCCATGATCGACTGGGCGGTGCCGGTCATATCGTCGATGCGCTTGAGAACCCGCCGCGCCACGAACCAGCTGGCGAAGCAGCCGAGCACGAAGACCAGCAGCATGGACCAGCCCGCCGCGCGCCGGATGACGATGCCGAGCCGCTCGCGCTCCTCGACATCGCGGCCGACCAGCAGGCGAAACCCGCCCGGCAGCATGAAGATCCGCACGATGGCGCGGCTCGGCCGGTCGACCGTTTCGCTGGAGCGGGCATATTCGATCTCGGTTTCGCCGGGGCGGTCGAGCGTGCCCGGCGGCAGGGCCTCGACATTGCCGGCGATGCGCTCGCCCACCGGCGTGGTGACGAGGTAGAGCGAGGCGCCCGGCGCGCGGGAGCGCCGCTCGATGACCTGGACGAGCCGCCGGATGCCGCCGAGCCGCTGTTGCTCGGCCAGACCCTGGATCTCGGCGTCGATGGTCGAGCGGATCTGGTCGTCGAGCAGGCGCTTGGCGTTCCAGGCGACATAGCCGAGCAGGAGCCCGGCGAAGAGCGCGAAGACGACGAGATAGACCGCCGTCAGCTTGAACGCCGTCGTGCGGAACAGGTTCGGCAGGAAGCGCTGCGCCGGCCGTGGCGGCAGGGTCGCCGGCGCCGCCCGGGGCTCAGCGTGCAGTGTCACGGACCATGTATCCCGCGCCGCGGATGGTGTGAATCATCGGATGCTCGAAGCCCTTGTCGACCTTGGCGCGCAGGCGGCTGACATGCACGTCGATGACGTTGGTCTGGGGATCAAAGTGATAATCCCAGACATTCTCCAGCAGCATGGTGCGGGTCACGACCTGGCCGGCATGCTTCATCAGATATTCGAGCAGGCGAAACTCGCGCGGCTGGAGCAGGATCTCCGTGCCGCCGCGGGTGACGCGATGGGCGAGGCGATCGAGATCGAGATCGCCGACGCGATAGCTCGTGGGCTCGGAGGCCGGCGCGCCCCGACGGCGGGCGAGGACCTCGACCCGCGCGAGGAGCTCGGAAAAGGCGTAGGGCTTGGGCAGGTAATCGTCGCCGCCGGCGCGCAGGCCCTTCACGCGGTCGTCGACCTGGGCCAGCGCCGAGAGGATCAGGGCCGGCGTCGCATCCTTCTGCTCGCGCAGGGAGCGAATCAGCGACAAACCGTCGAGGCGGGGCAGCATCCGGTCGACGACGAGCACGTCGTAGCCGCCGCCCTCTGCCATCGCATAGCCCTCAAGGCCGTCGCCGGCATGGTCGGCGACATGGCCGGCCTCCCGAAAAGCCTTGGTCAGATAGGCCGCGGCCTCGGCATCATCTTCGACGATCAGCAGTCTCATGTCGTGACTCTAGCCCAAGCGACGCGAAAACGGCAGGCCGGACGATACGCATCCGGCCTGCCGCGGTGAAGGCTGGCCTCCCGGCATGGGGGCGACAGGCAGCCGGGAGAACGAGCCTCGCCTCTCGATGACGCCGGCCCGACCCGGGACGGCGCCATCAGTGTCCGGATCAGGCCGCCGGCTGGCGACCGACCTCGAAGCTGATCTCGCGCTCCTTGCCGTCGCGCCAGACCGTGATCTTGGCCTTGGAGCCCGGGGCGTAGGTCGCGATCTTCCGCGACAGATCGCGCGCGTCCTTGATCTTCTCGCCATCGACCGCGAGGATCGTGTCGCCGCGCTTGATGCCAGCCTTGGCGGCGGGACCGTTCTTCTCGGCCGCCGCGACGAGGGCGCCCTGGGCATCCTTGAGACCGATCGCGTCGGCGACCTCGCTCGTCACCGGCTGGATCTGCACGCCGATGAAGCCGCGTGAGACCTTGCCGTCCTTCTTGAGGGCCGCGACGACCTGTTCGACGGTCGAGGCGGGCACGGCGAAAGCGATGCCGACATTGCCGCCGGACGGCGAGAAGATCGCGGTGTTGACGCCGACGACTTCGCCCTTCTGGTTGAAGGTCGGGCCGCCCGAATTGCCGCGGTTCACCGCCGCGTCGATCTGCAGGAAGTCGTCATAGGGGCCCGAGCCGATATCGCGACCCTGCGCCGAGACGATGCCGGCCGTGACCGTGCCGCCCAGACCGAAGGGATTGCCGACCGCGAGCACCCAGTCGCCGATGCGGGGCTTGCCCGTGGCGAGCTGCACGAAGGGGAAGCTGCCGCTCTCGGTGACCTTGAGCAGGGCGAGATCGGTACGCGGATCGGTGCCGATGACCTTGGCGTTCAGCGTCTTGCCGTCGTCGGTGACGAGCTGGACCTCGGCAGCCTTGTCGACGACGTGATTGTTGGTCACCACATAGCCGTCCTGGCTGACGAAGAAGCCCGAACCCTGGGACATGCCCTGGCGCGGCTCAGGCCGGCCGGGACGCTGGGCGCGCGGGGGCTGCTGCTGCTCGAAGAAGCGGCGCAGGCCGGGCGGCAGATCGTCCAGGCTGCCCTGGGCGTCGTCGTCCTCGGCGCCGTCGATCTTCTGCTTGACGCGGACGGAGACGACGGCGGGCTTCACCTTCTCGACCATGTCGGCGAAGGAGGGAAGGTTGGTCTGGACGCCCGAGAGCTGGATCGGCTGGGCGAAGGCGGGATGGTCGAACTTCAGCGCGCCGTCGGCGAGGCCGGCCGCGAGGCCGATGCCCAGCGTGGCCGCGCCGGCAAGCAGCGCGCCGCGCTTGAGGATGGAGCGGGAGGGGGTGATGATGGTCGTCATGGCGGAAACCTCGAAATCAGCGGCAGGGCCTTCCCTGCTCGTGACGAGGACCATGACGGGCGGCGCCTTACGCCGGTTTCGCCCGAAGATGACCATTTCGTAAGGTAACGAAATGTTTCTGCGGCGCGCGACGCGGCTCAGGGCGCCTCGTCGCCGAGAAGCCGCGCCACGCGGCGACGCTCCTCCTCCGACAGCGGCGCGGCGCTCGCCGGTGCGGCCATCGTCCGGCCGCGGCGCCACATGAAGCCCAGAGCCGCCAGCAGGATCAGGAAAGGCGCGGCCCAGAGCATCATCGTCCTGATGTTGAAGGGGGGCCGCAGCAGGACGAAATCGCCATAGCGCGCGACGACGAAATCACGCACCGCCGTGTTGCTGTCACCCGCCACGAGCCGCTCGCGCACGAGCACGCGCAGATCTCGGGCGAGCGGCGCATCGGAATCGTCTATCGACTGGTTCTGGCAGACCAGGCAGCGCAGTTCGGAGGAGATCGCGCGGGCGCGCTGCTCCATCGCGGCGTCGGGCAGGATCTCGCCGGGCTGGACGGCGAAGGACGGTGCGATCGAGGCGGCACCGAGCAGCAGAGCGAGGATCAGGCGCGGCGAGATCAGACGGGGCCAGGCGGCGCGGCGCATCGCGTTCACTCTGCCGGCTGCACGGCGGCGGGCTGCGCCGGCGCGTTGCGGCGCGGCGCGGCCAGCCGGAAACGGCGGTCGGTCAGCGACAGCCCCCCGCCGAAGGCCATCACGATCGCCCCGATCCAGATCAGCAGGATCAGCGGCTTGTCGTAGAGCCTCACCGCGATCGCGCCGTCGCCCTGAGGCTCGCCGAGCGCGACATAGGCCTGGCTCAGCCCGTCCGTGCGGATGCCGGCTTCGGTCGTCGGCATGGCGCGGGCGGTGTAGACGCGCTTGGCGGCTTCCACCGGCGCCAACTCGCGGTTGCCGGAGAAGATCTGGAAACGCGCCACCTCAGCCGTGAAATTCGGCCCCTTCCGGGGCTGAATCGATTCCAGAACAACGGTGTAACGGCCGCTGATGAGGCGCTCGCCCGGCTTGAGCACGCCGATCGCCTCCGTGCTCCAGGCGACGGCGGCGATGCCGATGACGCTCAGGCCGACGCCGGCATGGGCGAGCGCGGTGCCCCAGGCGGAGCGCGGCAGGCCCCGCGCCCGCGACAGGACCGCGGACCAGCCGCTGGCCCGCGCGACGATGCGCTCACCGAGATCAAACAATGCGCCGGCCACGAGGAAGACGCCGAGCCCGATGCCGAGCGGCGCCAGCACGGGACCTCCCCATTTTACAGTGATGATCGCGAGTGCGACGACGATGCCGAGCCCGAAGGCGACGAGGCTGCGCTGCGCTGCGCCGAGCAGGTCGCCGCGCTTCCAGGCCAGCGACTGGCCCAGCGGCAGGATCAGCAGCAGCGGCACCAGCAGCGGCACGAAGGTGGCGTTGAAGAAGGGGGGCCCGACCGAGATCTTGTCGCCGGTCACCATCTCCAGCGCCAGCGGATACAGCGTGCCAATGAAGACGGTGGCGCAGGCGGTGGCGATAAAGACGTTGTTGACGACGAGCGCGCCTTCCCGCGAGACCGGCGCGAACAGGCCGCCCTGGCGCAGCAGCGGCGCGCGCCAGGCAAACAGCGCCAGCGAGCCGCCCACGAAGAAAATGAGAATGCCGAGGATGAAGAGCCCGCGGGAGGGATCGCTGGCGAAGGAATGCACCGAGGTCAGCACGCCGGAGCGGACGATGAAGGTGCCGAGCAGCGAGAGTGAGAATGTGAGGATTGCGAGGAGGATCGTCCATACTTTTAGCGCGTCGCGCTTCTCCATCACCACGGTCGAGTGTATCAGGGCCGTGCCGGCCAGCCAGGGCATCAGCGAGGCATTCTCGACCGGGTCCCAGAACCACCAGCCGCCCCAGCCGAGTTCGTAATAGGCCCAGTAGGAGCCCATCGCGATTCCCAGCGTCAGGAAGACCCAGGCGAGCAATGTCCAGGGACGAACGGCGCGGGCCCAGACCGCATCGATGCGGCCGTCGATCAGGGCTGCGACGGCAAAGGCATAGGTGATCGAGAAGCCGACATAGCCGACATAGAGCAGCGGCGGATGGATCGCGAGGCCGAGGTCCTGCAGGATCGGGTTGAGATCCTGGCCTTCCGGCGGCGCCGGCACCAGCCGGCGGAACGGGTTGGATGTCAGCAGGGTGAAGGCGAGGAAGGCGACGGTGACCATGCCCTGCGCCGCCAGCGTGCCGGCGCGCAGCCGTGCGGGAAGCGAGCGCCGCGACAGGGCGACCAGCGCCCCGAACAGCGTCAGGATCAGCACCCAGAGCAGCATCGAGCCTTCGTGGTTGCCCCAGACGGAGGTGAATTTGTAGATCAGCGGCTGCGTCGAATGCGAGTTCTCGAAGACGTTGGCGACCGAGAAATCCGAGCGCACATAGGAGGCGACGAGCGCGGCGAAGGCCAGCGCGGTCAGCGCGAAGCAGGCAAGCGCCGCCGCCGAGCCGACGCTGGCCAGCGTCCGGTCGTGCCGCGCGACGCCCCAGAGCGGAACCAGCGACTGGACGACAGCGACGCCCAGCGCCAGAGCCAGGGCGAAATGGCCGATCTCGACAATCATGTGCGTCTCACGGCCTCGCCTGTGGCGCCGGCCCGGCCTGTGGTGTCGGCGTGGACTGCGGGGGAGTGGACTGCTGGGTTTTGGCGTCTGCGGCGTCGGGCTGCCAGTGTCCCTGCTTCTTCAACGTATCGGCGACTTCGCGCGGCATATAGGTCTCGTCATGCTTGGCGAGGACGGAATCGGCGCGGAACTGGCCTGCGCCCTGAAAAACGCCTTCGGTGACGACGCCCTGCCCTTCGCGGAAGAGGTCAGGCAGCAGACCTTCATAGCTTACCTTGATCGTGGTGCGGCTGTCGGTGATCGAGAAGGCGACGCGCTGGCCGGGACCGCGCTCGACCGAGCCCTTCTCGACCAATCCTCCCAGCCGCATCCGCGTGCCCGGCGCGACGCCCTTCTCGGCGATCTCGGTGGGGCCGTAGAAGAACACGATCGTGTCGCGCAGCGCGAACAGGACGAGCCCGGCCGCCAGACACAGAACCGCCCCGGCCGCGCCGATCAGGACGAGCCGCTTCTGCTTGCGGGTCAGGCGCTTGGCGGCGACGGGCCGCGTCGACTCGGCCGCGGTCATGGCGCTGCGCCCTTCAACGAGAGTTCCTCCGCGAGGGCGTCGAGCGCAGCCATTGCCTGGGCGTCCTGCGCCAGCCGCTCGCGCGCCGTCGCCAGCGCGGAGCGCGCGGCCGCCCCGTCGCCGAGGACCGTCTGCGACCGAATCAGGCGGGCCCATTCCGGCAAGGTGCCGCCGCTAGCGTTCAGGCGCGCGGCCAGCCCCTCGACCATGCCGCGGATCGCCATCTGTCGATCAGCCTCGGGAAGACCGGCCACCACGCTTCCCGCGACGCGCGCCTCAATTCCCTCGAGACGCTCCCGCACGGCGACGGCCCAGGCGGCCCCGGGTCCGGCATCGGCCAGCGACGCTCGCAAGGCCTCGATTGCGCCCTGGACATCCCCGTCCTGTTCCTTGGCGATGGCGAGGAAGAAGCGCGTGCGGGCCTCGGCCGGATCGAGACGAGCCGCCTCGAGGAAGCTCTGCCGGGCTTCGGCGGTGACGACTCCTCCGGCCGCGAGCATCTGCGCCTCTCCCAGACCCGCCTTCATCGCCGCACTGGCCTCGCCATGGCGGATCGCGGCGGCGAAGGCCTTTGCGGCATCGTCGTAGCGGCCCTGGCGCATGTAGACGGGCGCGATCACGGACCAGCCCTTGGCGTCACCGGGATTGTTGGCGAGGTGGGTCTCGATCCGCGCCAGCGCCAGCGCGAAGTCCTGACGCGACGGGTCGGCCTGCAGGCGGGCGGCGAGCGGCTGGTCGGGGTTTCCCGGCGAGCCATAGGCCCCGTAGACCAGCAGCGCGAGCAGCGGCACGCAGGAAAGGGCCAGCGCGGAACTCGCCCGCCGGCGCCGCAGGGAGGATTCGGTCTCGCCGGCCGGGCCGGCCTCGTCACCCGCGCTGCGCAACAGGCGGCGCGCCGCCTCGGCCCGCGCGGCGTCCGCCTCGGTCTGGCCGATCAGCCGGCGCGCGACGTCGCGCTCGATCTCGCCGAGCTGATCGCGGTAAAGGCTCCGGGCGTCGGCCGCATCGGCGAAGGCCGCTTCGCGGCCCTGGCCGAGCGGCCACAGCAGCGCGAAAACCGACGCACCCGTCATGACCGCAAAAATGATCCAGATCAGCATGGCACGCTCATAGCCAAAATCGGGGTCCGCTTCATGTCCGAAGATGGCGACAAAGGGTCACGCGGCGCAACGGGCGTTCAGACGGAGGGCAAGGCGAGGCGCGCCCGCAGCCCCCCCAGCGGCGAGCGGTGCAACGAGAGTTCGCCACCATAGAGCTTGGCGAGGTCGACAACGATCGACAGCCCCAGCCCCGAGCCCGGCGTGGCCTCGTCGAGCCGCCGGCCGCGCTTGAGGACATCGGCCAGGGCCTCCTCGGGAAGGCCCGGACCATCATCGTCGATGATCAGGGCGATCCGGCCGGTGCCATCGTTCTGCAGCGGCTCCAGCGAGACTTCGACGGTCGTGTCGGCCCATTTGAAGGCGTTGTCGAGGAGATTGCCGAGCATCTCCTCGAAATCCTGCTTCTCGCCGCGGAAGCGCGCCCGCGCGGGCACGCTGTGGCTGCCGCTCACGCCCTTGCCCTGCGAAATCTTGGTGAAGGTCCGGATCAGCGCGTCGAGCGACGGCGCCATCTCGGTGACGCCGCCAAGCGCGCCCGACAGCGCCGCCGCGCGCGCCCGGTCGAGATAGTACTGGACCTGATCGCGCATGATGGCAGCCTGGCTCTTGACCGTCTGGGGCAACTGGCCGGTCCCGCCATCGGCCTCGGCCTCGTTCAGCATCACGCTGAGCGGCGTCTTGAGGGCGTGGGCGAGATTGCCGACCTGGGTGCGGGCGCGGTCGAGGATCTCATGATTGGCGTCGATGAGCTGGTTGAGTTCGCTGGCCAGCGGCGCGAGGTCGGGCGGATAGCGGCCGACGATGCGCGGCGTTTCCCCCGTGCGCACCATGCCGACGGCGGCACCCAGGCGCACGAGCGGGCGCAGGCCGAAGCGGACCTGGATGATGGTGGACGCCACCAGCGCCAGCCCGAGCAGGACGAAGGTCATGGTCAGCGCGAGACGAAAGTCGCGGATGTCGCCGTCGATCTCGTCTGAAGGGGCGGCAACCGCCACCGAGAAGCGGCCATCCTCGCCGACATCGATCTCGCGCTCGAGGATGCGCAGCGAGCGGTCATCGGGCCCGGAAATGTAGCTTTCCCGCAGGCCGCGGGCGTTGGGCACGATCGGCTGGTCGAGCAGCTTGGGCAGCTGGCCGCCGACGAGCGACCGCGAGGCGCGGATGTTGGGTCGCTCTCCGTCCAGACGGATGATCTGCCAGTACCAGCCCGACAGCGGCAGATCGAAACGCGGTTCGCCGAGATCGCCGATCGCCTGCCGCTCGGTCTCGGGAGGCGCCGCGAGATCGGCGATCAGCTCCTTGATGTAGACGCTCAGCCGCTCGTCGAAGCCGCGCTCGGCGGAACGGCGATAGAAGGTGGTCAGGCCGATGCCGGCCAGCACCAGCACCAGCGCGCAGCAGATCGCCGCCGACAGGAAGAGCCGCGCGCCCAGCGAGTAGCGATGCGACCTGAGCGGCATGTCTGCGGATCAGACCTTGGCAGGCGCGGCGCAGATATAGCCGAGGCCCCGGACGGTCTCGATGACCTCGACGCCGAGCTTCTTGCGCAAACGGCCGACGAAGACCTCGATCGTGTTCGAATCCCGGTCGAAATCTTGATCGTAGAGATGCTCGACCAGTTCCGTGCGCGAGACGACCCGGCCCTGATGGTGCATCAGATAGGCCAGCAGCCGGTATTCGTGCGAGGTCAGCTTCACCGGGTTGCCATCGACTGTGACGCGGCTGGCCCGCGTATCGAGCCTGACCGGGCCGCAGACCAGTTCGGAAGTGGCGTGCCCGGCGGCGCGGCGCAGCAGCGCCCGCACACGCGCCAGCAGTTCCTCGACATGGAACGGCTTGGTGACATAGTCGTCGGCGCCGGCATCGAAGCCCGCAACCTTGTCACTCCAGCGGTCGCGCGCGGTGAGGATCAGCACCGGCATGATCTTGCCCGCCCGCCTCCAGCCCTGCAGCACGGACACGCCGTCGACCTTGGGCAGGCCGAGATCGAGAATCACGGCGTCGTAGGGCTCGGTCTCGCCGAGATACAGCCCCTCCTCGCCATCGAACGCCTTGTCCACGGCATAGCCGGCGTTTTCCAGCGCGGTGACGATCTGGCGGTTGAGGTCCTTGTCGTCCTCGACGACGAGCAGTCTCACAGTGGGTCAGCTCCTGTTGGCGATGGGTCCGGCGGCGTCAGATCAGCGAATGGTCGCGACCTTGCCAGACAGTCCTTCGAGCGTCACGCGGGCAACGCGCCCGTCGCGCTTCAATGTCGTCACGACATAGATGTAGTCCTCGCCCTGGCGGCAAAGCCTGATGCGCACGACCTCGCCCGGTGCGGCCTGGCGTGCATGGCGGGAGGCCTCGGCCGGCTGCATGACCCGCCCGTCCGCGACGGCATCGCGCGTCTCGTCCGCCGACAAGCACGACATCGGGTCCTGACTGTCGACCTGGGCGATCGGCAGCGGCGCCGCGAGCAAGGCGAGGGCAAGGATCGTTTCGACGGGCATCATCGTCATTGGCTAGTCCCGCTCGCGTGAACGCGCCATGAATGTTGCGGAACCCCAGACTATGTCAGCGCACGGGGACACGTCCAAGCCATTCATGCCCCCGCCCGGCGATGGGGCTGATCTGGGCGATCACAATCGCGATGTCCGTCTGTGCAGCTCCGAAATCCGCCAGTTCGAGGGCTTCTGGGTAGGACCATCCGGGGCTTGTCGTCCTGACGCTGCGCCTCACCGCCGTTCCGTCGAGGATGGTGACCTCATAGAGTTCCGCCTCTTCGCCGAGCGGCACCTCGGCGAGATCCCAGGAATCGCCGTCGATGCGCGTGCGCCGGATCCAGCCGATCTCGATGCCACCCACTCCGCGCCGGGCGAAAGGGTGCACGGGTGACAAGGGCCTCAACGCCTCACTGCCGACGCGGGCCGTCAGTTCCGCCATCGACGGGTCGCCGATATCGCGCTGTACCGGCCCGATGCGGTAGCGGTTCTCGCGGCCGAGATCACCGAGATCGCTGGTGAGGGCGACGGCCGCCCCGTCGAGAACGACGAGACGCGAGCCGATCGGCAGGCTTCGCCCGGCTTGCTGCTCCGAGCCGCCCAGTCCCCGGACGAGGCCCGAGAGCCGGAAGCGCCCCGGGCCGATCAGTTCGACCGAGGCGGCCGTGACGATCTCGACCGCGCCGCTCTCGTCGAGCAGCGCGATCGCGTTGGCCCCTGCGAGCGCCGCCTCAGCCGACACCGACGACAGCACGCCGCCACGCAGGCGAATGTCGAGCACGGTGCGGGCATCGGTGCGCCAGATCGGTCCAGGCGGCAGGACCGTCAGCGTTTCGCCGACGATCGAGGGCGCCTCGATCAGGCGCAGCAGCTCGAACTGGCCGGCGCCATCGGCCTGCCAGACCGCGAGCGCGCCCGGCCAGGGCGAGGCGAAGGCCGCCAGGGAGAGCAGCGGCGGCGGCTGGGTCCGGACGATGGGCAGCGCGAGGGGGATGACCAGCGGACGCCCCGGCAGCGCCGGAGCATTGCGTGGCGGGCGAGGCAGGCTCGGCACGCCGCTGCTACGATAGATCGCCGGCTCGACGGCGCGCGCGCTCGCCTTGCGGCTCGGGCCGTCATCGATCCGGGTCAGACGGAAGAGGCGGTCGGCGGCGTCGACGGGCACCGCGACGACATCGCCGGGTTCGAGCGCGAGGCACCGCGGCGAGAGCTCGATCTCGAGCGTCTCGCGGCCCGCCCAGACCTCCTGAAGCCGCTGATCCGCCAGGCGCTGGCCTTCCGCGGGCCGCGTCACGATCGCGGTTTCGACCCCGATCTCGCGCCGGGCCGCCCCGGCGAGCCGGCGCGAGCGGGCGGCGGCGGTGCGGTAGTCGCTCTCGCCGTCGGCGAAACCGAGCCGCAATTCGAGCGGCAATTCGCTTTCCTGCGCCCGGCGCAGCGCGAACGGGTTTCCGTCGCGATCGGCCACAAGATCCTCACCGTCCAGGCGGCGCGCGATGGCTCCCGCACGACCCCGGAAGAACAGCCGCCCTCCGCTCATCGTCGCGTCGAACCCGAAGGCTTGCGCGAGCGGCTCCAGCGCCTGCCGGGCCGACAGCGGCCGGTCGAGCACATAGCCGTCGAGGAACCCGTCGACGGCGATGGCGTCGGCGGCCGGCAGGCCGAAATCGGAGAGGACGGCGCGCAGGAGCCGGTCGACAGGCGCACCCTCGATACGGCCGTTGAGCCAGTGGCCGGTGTCGTAAGCGTCGCCATCGGCCCAGATGCCGTCGAGGTCGGGGAAGGCGGGGAACGGCCTCGCGTCATAGCTCCAGACGAAGATATGGGCGGGATCGACCATGCGGATGCCGGTTCCGGGATGGACCGGATTACGCGCGGCCTCGTAACCCTCGCGCGCCGGGTCGAAACCGGACAGGATCGCCTCCAGCCCGCGCGCCTGGACGAGATCGTCGCGCGCGCCGCTCGAAAAATGCGGATAGCCGCTTTCGGCCGATTTCGCGTCGGGAAAGACGTTGGGCGCGTTGCCCCCTTTGTCGACGGCGGGGATGCCGATCTCCGTCAGCCAGATCGGCTTGACGCCGGGGACGAAGTCGGTCGCCGTCGTCTCCACCCCGCCGACACGCTCGATGTGGGGGTTGCTCCACCAGCCGACGAGATCCTTCGGGCGGAAGATCCAGGGCTTGCCATGGGCGCCGTCGGTGATCGGCAGGCGCATCTGCGCCAGCCGCCCCGGCGCATCGGCATAATACCAGTCATGCGCCTCGCCCGTGTTCAGGCGGGCGCGGAGATAGGCGAGATCGCTCGGCCCGCTGGCGATGGCGGTATCGGCATGGTCGGTGGTGTCGCGCCAGTCGGAAAGCGGGGGATAGAAGTCGATGCCGATCGCGCCGATCGCCGGCGACGCCCAGAGCGGATCGAGCGGAAAGGCGATGTCCTGCCCGCCATTGCGGACATGGGCGCCGTATTCGGTCCAGTCGGCGGCGTAGGTCAGCGTGGCCGAGGGCAGCAGCGTCGCGACCTCCGCGGCGAGATCGACGAGCCCGTCCACCATCGGATAGCCCGCCCCGCCGCGCACCCGCGTCAGACCGGGCAATTCGGAGCCCATGACGAAGCCGGCGACCCCGCCGGCCGCCTGAGCGAGCGCGGCGTGATGCAGAATGAAGCGGCTGTAGCTCCACTCATCGGGCTTGGCGCAGGCGATCTGCTCGTCCGCGACAGACATGTCGGACGCGGAAACGCTGCCCAGCAGTGTCGCGACCTGTATCTCAGCCGCCTCACTAACGTCGACGCTGTCGGGGCTGCCAGGAGCCGGGTCGCAGGTGATGCGGCCGCGCCAGGGGTAGCGCGGCTGGCCAACCGCGCCGGTCGCAGGGTCCGGCAGCGTGTTGCCGGCGGGGATATCCATCATCACGAAGGGATAGAGCACGACCTCCAGGCCGTAATCGTCGCGCAGGCGGCGGATCAGGCGGATCACGCTCTCATCCGACGGCGTCCCGCCGAAGGCTGGCCTTCCGCCGACCTCGCTGACGACGCGAGCCGTCGCGCGGGAAAGCCCCGCCACCCCCCATTCGGCCCCGATGGTGGGCTTGTGCGCGAGTTCGACGCGTGGCGACACCGTGCAGTCGCCTGCCCGCAGATCGTCGCCGAACCAGGCGACCACGAGCGCGACACGGCGGAGGTTGGGACACAGCGCGGTGAGATGGCTCAGAGCCGTTTCGACATCGGCGCCGCCATAAAGCTGGTGGCGGCTCAGGCTTTCGGTGATGCCGGGTTCGGGCTCATGGCTGACGGCGCCGGTTTCGTAGACGAACTCGCTGGCCCCGGGGATCAGCGTCACCGCCCGGATCATGCTCCCGAGCCCTTCGACGGCGCGCACAACCTCGAAGGAGAACTGTGGCACGCGGTTGCCGTAGTCGCCCAGCGGGAAGCGCTCGAACACGACATAGGCGAGGCCGCGATAGGCCGGGGCGGCGCCGGCCTCCTTGGCGGCGATCAGCGGGTCGAGATCCTGCGTCTCGTCGCCCTGGTGGACGCGCATGTTGACGGTGGTGACGTCGAGCTCGCGGCCATCGACCCAGATGCGCCGGACGAAGGCGATCCGTCCCTCGCAGAGCCCGATCGCGAGATTGGCGTAATAGCTGTAAGTCGTCTCGACCGTTTTCTGCTTCGGGCTGCCCTTGCCGCCGGTCTTGGTGCGCGTCACCGAGACTTTGATCTCCTCCTCGAAGCGCGTCGCCCAGATCAGCTGCCCGCCGATGCGGGCGCGGCCGTAGACCCTCGGGATCGCGGCCCCCTCGCTGGAGGCCAGGCCGTCGATCTCGCTCAGGCGCGGCCCCTCGACCGTCTTCGTGCCGGCGCCGCCACCCAGGAGGGACTGGTCGATCCGAGCCCCGGCGATGCCACCGATCGCTTGGCCGATCACGGCGCCGATCGGTCCGCCCAGCGCTGTGCCGAGCGCGCTGCCCGCGACCTGCAGAAGAAGCGTCGCCATCAGTCGGTCACTCCGGGAAAGGAAAAGGCGTGGCTCTGATGCCGCCGCCACCAAAGCGAGAAGGCGACCTCGGCGACCTGCGCGCCGTCATGGGCGTGGATGATGCGGTCGGGTTCGCTGAGGATGGCGCAGTGCCTGGCCGGCAGATGCGCGCGCCAGCGAAACAGCAGCACGTCGCCGGGCCGTTCCCGCCCGCGCGCCACCGGCTCGAGATGGCGCAGCGCCGCGGCCGCCAGCGTCTCGACGCCCGGGCTCTCGGCCCAGCTTGGCGAATAGGCCGGCGGCGGTTCCGGCTCGGGGCCGTAGAGATCGCGCCAGACGCCCCGGACCAGGCCTAGGCAATCGCAGCCGACGCCTCTTAGCGAGGCCTGGTGGTGATAGGGCGTCCCCAGCCAGAGCCGGGCGGCCTCGACGATATCCGCCCGCGAAACGGGAACGATCATCGGAACAGGCTCCCGCCATCAAGGCCGCCATCGCCGGGCCTGACGCCGCCGATGATGAAGTCGTTGCCGGGGATGTGCGGGAAGCCGCGGAAGTTGATGCCGTTGCCGAACTTGGCCTGGCAGGTGGCGAAGCTCTTGTCGCAGCCGGGCGAAACGAGGAAGGCGTCGCCCGGCGCAATCGCGGCCGGCGGTGCCTGCCAGAGCTGGAGCGCAGTCAGACCGCCGGCTGCGGCGTGGCGTTTGATTTCGGTGGCGAAGCCGACATTGCCGCCTGCGGTGAAGACGAGGCGCCCGCCGGTGAAATGCCCGTCGGCGAAGGCGGCCAGCGCCGGCGCCGTCAGGCCGAGCCGGCCGTCGCTCGAGCTGACGGTCGCCTCCACAGGCGTCAGCGTGACGCCGCAACGGGCATCGCCGAGATCGGCGGCGCAGGAGCGCATATAGAGCCGGCCGCGCTCTTCGTCGAAAGCCTTGGCGAGCCCCCTCACCTCGGCGGTGAAGCCTGCATCGCCGCGCCGAATCTCGCCGACGAAGCCGGTGTCCAGCAGCAGGCGCTGCGAGATGTCGGCCCAGTTCACCAGCCAGATCGTCACGCGCGCATCGTCGTAGAGACCTCGGGCGAGATCGGCCTCGTTCAGGCCTGCGGCGGCGAGCGCGCCGGAAACCTCGCCGCCGCCGATCGCGAAGCCCAGTTCGGACGCGCTCTCGGCCGCATCGAGCCCCGTCGCGGCGGCGAAGACGATTCCGTCGAAGGACAGCGGGCGGTCATGATCGGTGAAGCCGAGCACGGCGCCGTCGCGGCGAGTCAGGCTCCAGCAGCGGCATAGGGTTGTTGCGCCCTGGGCCAGATGGGCCGCCAGCGCCTCAGGAATCTCACGCATCGGAGCTGTCCTCGTCTCGCCTCACGGGATGATCTCGACGATCGGAATGCGGGGGATCTCGCCGGCCTCGAAGGCCGAGAGATCGACCTCGATGGCGTCGATGTCGAAGCGCACCGGCACGTCGAAGAGAAAGCCCGCGCTGACGATGGCGCCCGGCCCCGGCACATGGCCGGGAGCAAAGGTGACGCGCCCGGTCGTGGCATCGCAGGCGGCATGGGCGGGGTCGACGCCGACGCCGTCGACCGCAATCAGCACCTCGCCGGGCACGGGTTTGGTGATCTCCCGGCGATAGGTCGCGATTCCCGTGCCGTAGTGCTTGCAGAGCTGGAAGACCGCGGTGACACCGTCCCCCGTGCCGATGGCCTGGTCGGTGGCAGCCGGGGCCTGCGAGGGCGGGCAGCTCTTGGCGTCGAGCTGGTCGCGCCAGCGGAACCCATAGAGCCGGCCGCGACGCTCCTCGAAAAAGCCGACGACGGCCGAAAGCGCGTCGAGCGTGCGGATGCAGACGCCGGCATCATAGCGACGGCGCGAATGGGCCCAGCGGCTGTTGCGAACCTCCCGTCCGGAAGCGAGCGTGACGATCTGCGTCAGACGCTCGGGCCCGCCGCGCGCGCCCCGCGCAATGTCGGTGGGAAAGCGGATTTCGTGGAAATCGGGCATGATCCAGTTTCCTCACAGCGCCCGGCTGCCACGCGCCACGGCTCGTGCGATCGCCGCCGAGACCTGCGCCTCGGATCGGCGGAAACTCTCGGCGTCGGGTGTCGCGACCTGGACGACGACGTTGAGCGGGCGGCGCGTCTCGCCGCCGGACGAGCGCACGCCCAGTCGGCCATCGGCGCCGCGCGACAGCGGCAGGATCGCCTCCGCGCCACGCTCGCCCATCAGGCCAAGGCCGCGCCCGAGCGGGAAATAGGCAGGCGAGGCGATGACCCCGCCTTCGGCGAAGGGGGCGACGGAGACGCTCGCGCCGCCGCCGAGACCGCTGAGGCCGAGCCCGCCGCCGAACAACCCGGTCAGCCCTTTCACGCCCGTCCCGAGCAAGCTCGACAGGCTCGCCTGCAAGGGCTTGAGCGCCGATTTCAGCAGGCTCTCGGTGATCGAACGCCCAACGCTGCGCAGCACGTCCTCGAAGCGCTTGCCCTCAATGATGCCCTTGGCGAAGGCGTTGGTGATCGATTTGCCGAAGCTCGCGGCCGATTTGTCAAGGCTCTGGGTCAGCGACCCGAGAGCGCGCATGTCGGAGAGGCGTGAGGACAGGTCGATGTCGTCGTCGGCCATGGTGGACCTCGCATGGGAACAGGGTTTGGCGGCCTCATCAGGCGTCGGGATGGGCAGCCATCAGGGCGCGCAGGTCGGCCCGCCTGGGCACGGTCGCGCTGTCGGCGGACTGGTGAGCCCGCAGCGCCGCGCCGATCTCGCGCGGCGTCGCGGCCCAGAATACGGCCGGCGACCAGCCGAGCCGGCCGAGCCCGAAGGCCATGACCTCGCGCCAGGGAAAGGGAACGACCGCCGCCGGCGAGCTCACCTCACCGGCGGCGCCGGAGGGCGCGGCTGGTCATCCGCCTCCGCGGGCGTGTCGCCACCGGAGAAGGTCGCATCGAGGAGTGCGATCGCGGCCCTGATCGCGCCATTGAGCCCGCCATCGAAGGACAGGCTCGCGACCTGGTCGGCGCTGACGCTGCTGCCGGCGCCGCGCAGGCCGGCCGCGAGGATACGGGTGACGTCGCGGGCCGAGAGCTTTCCGCCCGCGAAGCGCTCGCCCAGTTCGGGGAGGCTGTCGACACTGAAGGCCTGTTCGAGTTCGGCGAGCGCGCCCAGCGTGAGCCGCATCGGCAGCGCTTCGCCATCGACCATCAGGGCGGTCTCGCCGCGGTGGCAGTTGATCATGGCCTGCTCCTCACAACGCGACGAAGGCGAGCTGGCCGGCCGATTCCAGCGACAGATCGAATGTAACCTCGCCGGCATGGTCGCCGCGATATTCCAGGCTCGAGAGCTGGAACGGGCCGGTGACACTGCCGAAATCGGGCACAATCACCTGCCAGTCGCGGATCGCGCCGTCGAAGAAGATCTGGCGGACCAAGGCGTCCGAGACCTCGTCCTTGAAGATCCCGGCGCCGCTGATCGCAGCGCGCCGCATCCCGGCTCCGGCGAGCAGTTCGCGCCAGCGGCCGGCGGATTCTGAATGTGTCACATCGACCGTCTCGGCGTTGAACGCGATCTGCCGGGCCCGCAGCCCGGCGACCGTCACGAAAACGCCTGCCCCATCCGCCGCCTTGAGCAGCAGGTCCTTGCCCTTCTGTGCCGACATCGCGGCTCTCCTTCGTGCTGCTGTGTTGAAATCAGAGGGCTTCGGTGACGGCCCGAAAACGGACGACGACGAAGGCGAGCCCGGTCGCGCCGTCTCGCGTAAGCCGGCTGGAGCGCCAGCGCAGATTGACCAGGCGATGCCCGGCCAGCGTCAGCGACGCCTCGTCCAGCACCGCGACGACACGCGCCGCCGCCTCCAGCGCCAGCCGTGACGAGCCGCTTTCGCCGGCCCAGACGGTCAAGCTGATATCCTGCTCGCAGCCCCGGTCGCTGCCGGTCGACCAGTCGAGCGCCTCGACATCGCCATGGACGATGTAGACGCCGCTGGCGGCGCGGGGCGCCTCGTCATGGACGCGGCCGGCACCGATCAGCGCGGCCAGTTCGGCATCGGCTTCAAGACGCGCCTGGATCGCCGCGCGCAGGCTGAGGATCGCGTCGCTCATCGCGAGATCTCCTGCACCAGACAGATCAGGCGACGGCGGCTGCCATCGGGATCGGCCACAGCACGGATGTCGAAGAGGCGATTACGGTCGCGCAGGCGCTGACCGGCATCGACGCCCGGACACCAGCGCAGCGTGACGCGGTGGGTCGCGACCTGTTCGGGCCGACCACGGCGCCAGTGCTCCCCGCCTGACAGCCACTCGATCTGGGCCCACAGCGCCGCAACGGTCTGGTAGACCTGCGTCGTGCCACCGAGACCATCGGGCGTCGCCACGGGAGCCTCAAGCGTGAAACGGCGGCGCATCGCCCCAACGGGTGCGGGGTCCTGATCCTGAGGCGCCATCGCTCACAGCCTCGCGCGGCGGAACGGCGCGATCAGCGCCAGGATCTCGGGCGGCAGCGCCAGTGCGTCGCGCCCGACGACATCGCCCCGCCGCTCGAACCAGCGCGCCGCCAGCCGCAGCACAGCCTGACGCAGCAGCACCGGCACCGCGGCAGACGTCGCGCCGAAGCCCGCGACGACGTCGATCTCGATCGCGCCGCGGTCCCGACCGATCTCTGGTACCTCGGCCGCGACGCGCAACATCGGCGGATCGGCCAGCGCATCGAGCTGCAGGGCATCAGTCGCCACCGGCTGCGCCGCGCCCAGCGCGTCGTAGACGCGTGCCGCCGTGATCGCGCTGACCGGCGAGAGGGGCAGCCGGATCTCGCCGCTTTCGGGCCAGCGGTCGATCACGATGCGCCAGGCCTGATCGACCAGCAGCCGGCCGGACGCCGCTTCGACCATCAGCCTGGCTGCCGTGATCAGCGTGCCCAGCAGATCGTCCTCGTCGGTCTGGTCGAGCCGCAGGAAAGCCCGGGCTTCGGCCAGCGAAACCGGCTCCTGGGCCGGCGGGGTCAGGGCAAGCGGCGTCATGGTCGCTCCGATTCAGGTTTGGTTCGCGGGACCGACGCGCTATGCAACGCTCCCCTTTCGGAGAGCCGCAGATGCACCTCGGACGTTTGATCGCCTCGGCCGGGCTGGCTTCAGGCCTGGCGCTGGCCGCCGCACCCGCAGACGCAGTCGTCGGCGGGCGCGATGGCGGGCCGGTCGCGGGCTCGACGCTGATGGTTCTGAATGCGCGTGGCGGCGTCTGCACCGGCATCGTCGTGTCGGCGCGGGCGATCCTGACCGCCGCGCATTGCGCGGCCGGCGGCACGGAACTGCGCATCCACTGGAAGGATGGCGGCGGCGAGCCGGTGCTGATCGCGCCCGCATCCGTTGCGCTCCATCCCGAATTCAAGGCCGATGCGGTGACCGCGCGGCGGCGCTCGATCGATCTGGCGCTGGTGCGGCTATCGGCGCCGCTGCCGGCCCGTTTCACGCCCGCCAGCCTCGTCGATGGCGGATTGCCACGCGCCGGAGCGCCGGTCTGGCTGGCCGGCTACGGCGTCGCGCGCGAGGGCGAGGCGCGCACCACCGGCATCTACCGATCCGCCGCTCTGGCCGTGGTCGAGCCCTATGGTCCCGGCAAGGTGCTGCTCTGGGCGGCCGATCCCGCGGGCGCGGGCAGGCGGCCCGGACCCGGCGCCTGCCAGGGCGATTCCGGGGGGCCGATGACATCAGCCGATGGCGGCGTCGTTGCCGTCACGAGCTGGTCGACGGGTCCGTCGGGCAAGAGCTGCGGGCTCCTGAGCCAGGGCGTCCTGGTCGCGCCGCAGCGCGGCTGGATCGACGGAACACTCTCGGGATGGGCCCTGAGCGCGAGCTGGACAGCAGCCCGATGAGGGAAAAGCTGGACTGCGCCGCTGCAGGCCATAGATTGGTCGGGAACGTCCATCTGGTTGCCATCATGATCTCGCGCCGCTTCACCGTCGTCCTCGCAGCCGCCTGTCTCGCCATCGCCTCGCCGGCGCTGGCCGTCGTCGGCGGCGCGGTCTCGCAGGATGCGCGCGGACCGCGGGCCTCGACGCTGCGTGTCGAGACCAGCCGGGGTGAACTGTGCTCGGGGGCGGCGATCGCGCCCGAACTGGTTCTCACGGCCGCGCATTGCCTGATGGGCGGCGGCTCTGTCAGCGTTGTCAGCCTCGATCGTCGCTTCCGCGCCCGGCGGCATGCCGTCATCGCGGTGCTGCCGCATCCGAGCTTCGTGCCGGGCACGACCCCACGCACACAGCCCGGCACCGATCTCGCCATGCTCAGGCTTTCGGCGCCGCTGCCGGGCGATATCGAGCCGGTGACGCTGGGGGGCGGGCTCTGGCAGGGCGAGAGCGTGACCATGGCCGGGTTTGGCCTTTCGATCGAGAACAACAAGAACACCGCGCGCCGGCTGCGGGAGACCAGCCTGATCAACGCGGGCAACTACACCACGCAGAACACCGTCAAGGTCGCCGTCGATCCGCAGGCGAAGGGCGAGAGCCCGGGCGCCGGCGCCTGCCGGGGTGATTCCGGCGGCCCGGTCCTGCGCGGGAACGCCTTTTCGCGCGACCTCGTCGGCATCGTCAGCTGGTCGAGCGGCCCGCTGAACATGCGCGAGCGGCGCATCTGCGGCGGCTTCACCGCGATCACGCCGATCAGCGAACATCGCGTCTGGATCACTGAGGCCGCGGCGCGGCTCCTTGCGATGGGCCCCAACCCGCGTCTGCTCGACCGGCCGCCACCGGCGGCCGGCTACAGCTGGTGGTTCTCGCGCTGAGAACGGGCGCGAGCCCACCCTGATCAAACCGCGAATTTCAGCCCCTTGATCGCGGCGAAGTCCTGAACGCCGCCGCCGACGCGCTTGGTCGTGTAGAACAGCACATAGGGCTTGGCGGAATAGGGGTCGCGCAGGATGCGGACGCCCGCCCGGTCGACGACCAGATAGCCGCGGCGGAAATCGCCGAAGGCGAGCGAGACGGCATTGTTGGCGATGTTGGGCATGTCCTCCGCCTCGACCAGCGGGAAGCCGAGCAGCGTCGCGGGGGCGCCGATCGAGGCCGGCGGCTGCCAGAGATACTGGCCGGTGGAGTCCTTGAACTTGCGCACCACGCTCTGCGTCTTGCGGTTCATCACGAAGGACGCGTTCTGGCGGTAGCCGGCCTTCAGCGCATAGACGAGGTCGACCAGGATGTCGGACGGGCTCGCAGCCGCGAAGCCACCAGCGACGCCGGTGTTGAGCACGCCGATATGGCCCCAGCTCCAGCTCGCCTCCGCCACCGTCGGATAGGCCAGGAAGCCCTTGGGCTTGTCGATGCCGTCCCCATTGACGAAGGCCGCGCCCTCCTGCTCGGCGAACGCGCTCTCGACCTCCTCGGCGATCCACTGGTCGATGTTGACGATGGCGTCGTCGAGCAGGGTCTGCGTCGCCGCCGGCATGGCGTAGAGCTCCATCGCCGGGAAGCTCAGCTCCGCCAGGGTGGGCGAGCCGGTCTGCGGGCGCGCCGCGGTCTCGCCGACCCAGCCCGAGGCCGGCCCCGTGGTCGAGAAGGCCTTCTTGTAGGTGCCGGACGAGATCGTCCGCACCGTCGCCAGGCTGCGGATAGGCGAGGCGCTGGAGAGGCGCCGCAGGATCTCGCTCTCGACGCTGGAGGGCGCGAGATAGCCGCCATCGGGGCCCGACCCCGCCGAGAGCGCCTTGCCCTCGAGCCGCTTCAGCCCGCCGGCCTCGCCGCTGCGGATATAGGATGCGAAGGCCGCCTTGTGCTCGCCGACCAGCGGATCGCGCGGCTCATCGCGGCCGAGCGCCGGGCGGTTGCGGTCGAGCGTCAGCCGGTCGAGACGGCGCGTGGCATCGTCGAGCGCGGTGTCGATGCGCGCCATCTTCTCCTCGGTCAGCGGATCGACGCCGCGGCGGCTCTCGATCTGCGCCAGGCGCTCGTCATTGCTGACGCGGTAACTTTCCAGCGTGTAGCGCAGATCGTCGAAGGCCAGCGACAGATCGGCGCCGGCGGCCTTGCTTTCGGGAGCGTGGTTGGCAGTGGTCATGGTCTCTCCTTTGGGAAAAACGGGTTCAGGCGTGAGCGAAGGCAGATGCGCTGCGCAGCGCCTTGACGGCGGAGATCCGCGCCTGCGGCAGCATCGGGAAGGTGACGATCGAGATCTCCCAGAGGTCGATCCGCTCCAGCCGGCGCAGGCCGCTGCGCGGCTCGGTGCGGGCGCGCTCGGAGCGGAAGCCGATCGAGAGCCCGTCGACGGCGCCTTCGCGCATCAGGGCGTGGATCTCACGGGCGCGGGCGACGGCGAGCGAAAGCTGGCCCCTGACGAAAAGCCCGCGCGAATCTTCGGTCAGCGCGATCCAGCGGCCGATCGGCTCGGCCGGATCATGCTGCCAGAGCAGCTTGACGCCGGCGGAGCCCCGCCGCGCCAGGCTCTCGCGAAAGGTGCCGCGTTCGACGATGTCCTTGCCGAGATCGGCGATGCCGAAGAGGCTGGCATAGCCCTCGAAGAGCCCGTCGAGGCCGATGCGCGCCGGCGGCAGCGGCAGGAACTTGGACTCGCGGTCGCAGGGGCCGGCTGGACCAAACGCCCTCATCGTGCCCGCTCCCCGGCCTTGCCCGCACGCCCCGCACCGCCTTCCAGACGGGCCAGATTGCGCAGGAAGCGGCCGAAGGTCTCGGTGTTGGCCGGCCCGCGCGCCGGCTGCCGTGGCGGGTTGCGGCCCGCGCCGGAGGATTTCGGCGGCGCGGGCTTCTGGTCTGCGGAACGCGTCATGGCTGGTCCCCCTCGTGACGGGCGTTGAAGCGGTTGAGTTCGCGCACGAAGTCGTCGAAGCGCCGGTTGGCGGCGGAGAGCTCGCGCATCACGAACCAGGCTGCGGCCGACGCCGTCGCAGCCCAGAGCAGGAGCCCGAGATGGCCGACATCGGCGCGCCCGACGAAGGCGGTGACGATCTGGTCGAGCAGGTTCATGGGCTGGCCTCTCCCGCTTGCGGCGCCCGGCCGTAGCCGACCGCCTCGCGCTTCTCGTCCTCGCTGAGGAAGGTCGCCGCGCCGAGCCGGCGCCAGAGCGATTCCCGCTCGTCGGCGAGTGCCTCGATCGCGTCGAGATCGGGCTCCAGCGTCAGCTCGCCGCCGAAGGCCGGCCCAAGCCACTGGGCCAGCGATTGCGCCGTGCGCCGGACCAGGGGGATGGCGGTCTGGCGCCAGAAGGCGCGGTTGGCCTCGGCGAAATTGGCGTGGGTGTTGTCGCCGGGCAGGCCCAGCAGCAAGGGCGGCACGCCGAAGGCGAGCGCGATCTCGCGCGCCGCCACGCCCTTGGCCGCGACGAAGTCGAGTTCGGCCGGCGTCAGAGAGAGCGGCTTCCAGTCCAGCCCGCCTTCCAGCAGCAGCGGCCGGCCGGCATTGCGGGCGCCCTGGAAGCTCTCCTCCAGCTCGGCCTTCAGCCGCTCGAACTGCGTGTCGGTGAGGCTCGACCCGTCCGGCCCGTCATAGACCAGCGCGCCGGAGGGCCGGGCCGCATTGTCGAGCAGGCCCTTGTGCCAGGCGCTGGCGGCGTTGTGGATGTCGAGCGAGCAGGCGGCGGCCTCGATCGGCGACAGGCCGTAATGGTCGTCGACCGGATGAAACAGCGTCAGATGCAGGATCGGCGGGACGACGCCCTCGTCCTGACGGAAGCGGATGGTGTCGCCGCCGACGCTGTAGTCATAGGCTTCCGGCCAACCATCGCGGCCGGGCACGACCTTCATCCGGTCGGGCCGCAGCGCATAGAGTTCGCGCGGCTCGGCGCCCGTGCCGGCCGCCTCGACATAGGCGTTGCCGGCGACCAGCAGATGCCCGAACAGCATCTCGCGGAAGGCGATGCCGCCCTGGCGCGGATTGGGCCTGTCGATGAGCGCCAGCGCCGGATGCTCCGGCATTTCGCGATCGCCGACCTTGGCGACCAGCGGCGTCTGCGCCGCAGCCTCGGCGATCAGCCGCACGCAGCGATGCACGACCGGGTTGCGCTCATAGCCCTCGCGAGCGAGCGCCGCATAATCGCGCGGCGTCCAGACCGGGCGACCGGCCTCGTGCAGCGCGATCAGCGGCCCGACGCGCGAGCGCTTGCGTTCCGGCGCGGCGAGGCCGCGCAGGTTGCGAAGGAAATTGAGCATGGAGGTCTCGCTTATGAGTGCGCCGCATTCGGCGGGTCGTCATGGTCGGGCTTGACCCGACCATCTCGAAAACCAGCGTCTTCTTGTCCTGCGATTCTCGGGTCCGCTGACGCGGCCCGAGAATGACGGCGTCTGAACCTAAATCCCCCTCACCCGCGGCCGGCCCTTGGGCCCCAGCATCAGATGGGTCAGCGCCCAGACGAGCGCGTCGAGCCGGTCCGGCGAGCGGCGGGAGCTGAGGCCGCCGGGGCCGAAATCGCACATCTCGTCTTCCAGCGCCGGAAAGGCGCCGGCGTGGCGCACCCTCCCCTGCGCATAGAGCGCCGCCACAGGCTCGGCCCGCAGATATTTGCCCCGCGTCGCCCTGACCGGGCTCACCGGCACGCCGGCATCGACCTCGCGGATCACGGCGGTCGCCATCTCGCCGCCCTGGTTGACCTCGACGACGAGCGCATCGGCCTCGAACCGCCGGTAGAGCGCGACCGCCTTCGCGGCCCATTCATGCGGGCGGGCGCCCGACACGGTGCCATCCTCCAGCACATGGCCGAGGCTGTCGCTGTCGATGCCGGCCACCACCAGCCCGCAGGAATCGGCCCGGGCCGAGGACGAGGCCGGTGGATCGACCGCGACCACGATCCGCGCCAGAGCGGGCGCTTCCCGCTCGCGGCAAGCCTCGATCATCGCCCGCGTCCAGAGCGCGTCCGCACTTTCCTCGACCAGTTCGCCGTCGAGTTCCTGCCGGCCGAGCCGCGTGCCGCCATAGCTCTGCGTCACGCTGCGGATGAAGTCGGCGGCGAGGTTGAAGCGGTTGGCGCTCGTCGCCGCGCGGCTGACAGCCACTTGCGAATCGTCCAGCAGCCGCTTGATCAGCGGCACGGGGCGCGGCGTCGTGGTGACGATCTGGCGCGGCCGGTCACCGAGGCGAAGCCCGAATTGCAGCATGTCCCAGGTCTCCTGAAGGTTCGGCCATTTCGCCAGTTCGTCGGACCAGGCGGCGCCGAATTGCGGGCCGCGCAGCCCTTCCGGATCTTCCGCCGAAAAGGCCTGCGCGATGGCGCCATTGGGCCATTCCAGCCGTCGCCGCGAGGGATACCAGCTCGGCCGCTCCCAGCGTGTGTGGATCGACAGCAGCCCGGACACGCCCTCGATCATGACGTCGCGAACCTGGCCTTGCGTCTCGCCGACCAGCGCGATCCGTTCCGTCGCCGCCAGCGCATAGGGCTCCTGCCCCAGCGCCATGCCCTTGACCCATTCGGCGCCGGTGCGGGTCTTGCCCGCGCCGCGCCCGCCCAGAACGAGCCAGATCGACCAGAGGCGTTCCGGCGGCTCCTGATCCGGGCGCGCCCAGATCACCCACTCGGCCTTGAGGACCTCATATTCATGAGGCGACGCTGTCTCCATCAGGAGTTGCAGGGCCGGCAGTCGGTCCTCCGCTCGCAATGACTTCAAGACGTCGTGCAAGCTCCTTTCGGAGTTCGGCGACGTGGCGCAGTCCGGCGGCGGGCGAGAGGTCATCGTTGGATCTGTCCTCCCGGCCGGGCGCCGCCGCGTCGAGCGCCACCAGTTCGCGCACCGTGCGGGCCAGTATAGCGAGCGCCTTCGCCTCGGATTCGCTGGCCGCGGCGCCCTTCGGCAGTTCGTCGAGCCGCGCCTCATGCGCGTCGAGCTGGCGCTGCGCCGCGCGCCAGAGCCGCGTCACCACAGCCTTGCGGCCCACGGACAGGCGCTTGCCCTTCGCGACCGGCAGCGCCGGCGCGTCATCATCGGAATCGGACATGGGAAAACCTCGCAGGGCCCGACATGCGAAAGCCGCCGGCGGATGAGCGCGACGGCCTGGCGTCTGGTCACACTTCGTGATCGTTCCTGATGTCTAGCGGATCAGCGTGACGGTGTCAAGGTATATTTTCCTACAACCAAGAGACGGTCTGCAGAAGGCCCTCACACCTCCTCCTTCTCCACCCATTTATACGTCACCGCCGGGACATACTGCTCCATCCGGTCGAGCAGGGTTGCGGGCTCAGTGTCGGTAATCGTCATGGCGCGGTGGGTCTGCTTGAGGAAGCCGGCCTCCACCGTGTTGTCGAGGAAGGTTGCCAGCGGGTCGTAGAAGCCGGCGACATTCAGGAAGGCGAGCGGCTTGTCGTGGATGCCGAGCTGGGCCCAGGTCCAGATCTCGAACAGCTCCTCGAAGGTGCCGATGCCGCCGGGCATGGCGATGAAGCCCTCCGACAGCTCCGCCATGCGGGCCTTGCGGATATGCATGGTCTCGACGATCTCGAGCCGGGTCAGGTGGTGATGGCCGACCTCCTTCTCGCGCAGCGCGCGGGGGATGACGCCATGGACCTCGCCGCCGGCCGCGAGCGCGGCATCGGCGACGATGCCCATCAGCCCGACGGCGCCGCCGCCATAGACCAGCACCATGCCGCGCCTTGCGATCTCGGCGCCCATGGCGCGCGCGCCATCCGCGTAGACTGGATCATTGCCGGGGTTGGACCCACAGAACACGCAGACGGATTTCATCGGCTCAAGCCCCCTTCGTCGCCAGCGCCTGCAGGATGCGTGCCCAGGAGCGCTGGCCCTTGTGGAAGGAGGAGAGGTCATATTTCTCGTTGGGCGAATGCACGCGGTCGTCGTCGAGCCCGAAACCGACGAGCAGCGTGTCAATGCCAAGCAGGCGCTTGAAATCGCCGACGACGGGGATCGAGCCACCCGAGCCGATGGTCACCGCCTTGCGGCCCCACTCTTCCGTCAGCGCGTTTTGAGCCTGGCGCAAAGCCTGGGACTCGACTGGCACGGCGATGGCCGGCGAGGCGCCATGGGCGACGAATTCCGCCTTCACATCGGCCGGCAGCCGCTCGCGCACGAAGGCCTGGAAGGCGGCCGCGATCTTGTCGGGGTCCTGCTGGCCGACGAGGCGGAAGGAGACTTTTGCCGAGGCCTTGCCGGCGATCACCGTCTTGGTGCCCTCCCCGGTATAGCCGCCCCAGAGCCCGTTGACGTCGCAGGTCGGGCGGGACTGAATCTGTTCGATCAGCATGCGCCCCTTTTCGCCGATCGAGTGCTTCAGCCCGATCTGGCCGAGGAACTCGTCCTCGGTGAGGTTGAGATCGGCCCAGTCGGCCTTCTGCTGGTTGGTCGGCTCCTCGACGCCGTCATAGAAGCCCGGCAGCGTGATGCGCCCGTCCTCGTCATGCAGGGCGGCGACGATCTTCGCGAGCACATGGACGGGATTGGCGGCCGCGCCGCCGAAAAGCCCCGAATGCAGATCGCGATCAGCGCAGGTGATCGTCACCTCCTGATAGACCAGGCCGCGCAGCGAGGCGGTGATGGCCGGCGTCTGCCGGTCCCACATGCCGGTGTCGCAGACGAGCGCGAAGTCGGCCTTCAGCTCGGCGGCGTTGTCGCGGACGAAGGCCGGGAGATTGACCGAGCCCGATTCCTCCTCGCCCTCGACCATCACGGTGACGCCGATCGGCAGATCGCCAGTTTCGGCGATCGTTGCCCGCAGCGCCTCGATGAAGGTCATGACCTGGCCCTTGTCGTCGCAGGCTCCGCGCGCGACGATGACCTTGCGACCGGGCTCGATCTCCTTGATCACCGGCTCGAAGGGCTTGGTGTCCCAGAGCTCCAGCGGATCGACCGGCTGGACGTCGTAATGGCCGTAGAACAGCACATGCGGCGCGCCGGGCCTGGGCCGGTGCGCCAGCACGATCGGATGGCCGGGCGTCTCGCGCAGGCCGGCGGTGAAGCCGAGCGATTCCAGATCCTTCGCCAGCCACTCCGCTGCGCGGCGGCTATCGGCCGCATAAGCCGAATCCGTCGAGATCGAGGGGATTTCGAGCCAGGATGACAGGCGGGTCAGCGAGGCGTCGAGATCGGCATCGAGGCGGGAGAGGATCGCGGGAAGCTGGGTCATGATCAACCGTGAGACGATGAGTCGGTCACCGCATCATGACGGTTCACCGCTCCCGCGTCAGCCACGGCGTCCGTGCAGCGCGCGACCACGGCGCGTCGCTGCTTCATCCCTTCACGATCGCGTCCAGATAATCGTCCGCGAAATCGGTCTCGATCTCGATCCAGAGGGGCGCATGATCGGACATCTGCCAGGTCCGCCATTTCTCGAACAGCTTTTCCGGCGTCGTCGCCTTGAAGGCCGGATCGGTCTCCGGGTCTGATTTTGGCAGCAACGACGCATAGATCGCCCGGTCTTCCACCGTGTTGCGGAAGACATCCTGGAACATGTCGATCAGGCCGCCGCCGACGACCTTGAAGCGGGGGTCCTTCACGCGAACCGCGATCTGATCGTAATAATGGCTCTCCGGCCCCCGGACCTTCTTGCCGTCGATCGCGGCCGGCACGGTGAAACCGTTGCTCTTGAGCGCCGCCATGGTCTTGTGCTCGGGGCTGACCACGTTGAAGTCGCCCAGCAGGATATAGTTCTCGACCTGCCCGAGCCGGTCTTTTTCCTGCTTGCTGGCCTTGTCCTGGCGCTCGGCGAAGAAACCGACGAGCTGCTCGATCTCGGCGATGCGCCGTTTGAGCGCTTCGCCGCTGTCGGCGCCGAAATAGATGTGAACCGTGCACAGGCTGAAACGAAACCAGCCCGACTGAAACGCGACGAGAAACGGCGTGCGGGCAAACTGCTGTTTCACTTCGATGAACGCATCTTTCGCCTCGTCAGCCGCCGCCACACTGGGCGACGCGGCAGCAGTCTCCGTCTTGGCGGCCTTGGCCTTCTTGCGAGAGACGATCAACTGGCCTTCCGGCAACACGATTTCGCCGGCGATCTTCCGAAACCAGACCTTTTCGGTGTTGAAGACGAACGCCATGCGCTCGTCGTTTCCGCCTGCGCCCGTCGTCGTATCGGTGGCGATATAGTCCCATTCCCGGCCGAGGATTCGCATCAGCCTGTCGAGCGCGGCGAGGTCACGATTGACCTCCTGGACTGCGACAAGATCGAAGCAGGAGATCATTTCGGCAATGTAGTAAAAGCTCTCGGCCAGTCTCGGGCCGAAGCCGAACTTGTTGGAATCGAAGTCGCGGATATTCCAGGTGGCGAGCAGCAGACTGGACTCGCTCTTGCGCTTGCGCAGCGGCAAGAGTGTCTGGCGAATCTGGCGCACGCGGGCGGCACAGCGCTTGGCCGCGTCAGGGTCGGTTTTCGCGAGCGTTCTGAGACCCGTGTAGTTGTTGGACATCCGACGCTCCTCCCCCGTCATCGCTGACAACGAAAAGCACGACACCGCTACCTTAGGTTGAAGACACTCGCGTGACGCCTCGGCTCCGTCAAGCCCATCGGCGCGAAGGGCAGCTTACCGCTTCCCGCCCATCATGCTGCCCAGCACGCCGCGCAGGATCGCGGTGCCGACCTGGCGGCCGATCGTGGTCGCGGCCGAGCGGGCGGCCGAGGTCAGGACCTTTTCCGCCATGCTCTGCGGCAGGGCGCCGCCACGGCTGCCGGGGCCGGTCTTGGGGCGCGGCTGCGGCGCGCCGCCGCCGAGCCAGCCGCCGATCGTGTCGAGGATGCCGCCGCCGCCCGTCGTCGAGGCCTCAACGACTTCGCCTTCGGGCGCCATGTTCTTGCGGCTCATCAGCTCCTCATAGGCCGACTCGCGGTCGACCATGGTGTCGTATTTGCCCTTGAAGCCGGACTCGACCAGTGCCTGCTGGCGGATCTGCAGCGAGCAGGGGCCGACCTGCGCCATCGGCGGCGCTATCAGGGTGCGCTCGACGATGGTCGGCGTGCCCTTGCCTTCGAGCGTCGAGGTCAGCGCCTCCCCGACGGCGAGCTGCATGATCGCTTCCGCCGTGTTGATCTTGGGGTTCTGGCGGAAGGTCTCGGCGGCGGCCTTAACCGCCTTCTGGTCGCGCGGGGTGAAGGCGCGCAGCGCGTGCTGGACGCGGTTGCCGAGCTGGGCCAGCACGGTGTCGGGGATATCGAGCGGGTTCTGCGTCACGAAATAGACGCCGACGCCCTTGGAACGGATCAGGCGGACAACCTGCTCGACCGCCGTCAGCAGCGCCTTGGGCGCGCCGTTGAAGAGCAAATGGGCCTCGTCGAAGAAGAAGACGAGCTTGGGCTTGTCGAGATCGCCGACCTCGGGAAGCTGCTCGAACAGTTCCGACAGCAGCCAGAGCAGGAAGGTCGAATACAGCCGCGGATTGGCCATCAGCTTGTCGGCCGCCATGATGTTGACGATGCCGCGGCCATAGCGATCGGTCTTCATCAGATCGGCGATCTCGAGCGCCGGCTCGCCGAAGAACATGTCGCCCTTCTGGTTTTCCAGCACGAGCAGCGCGCGCTGGATGGTGCCGACGGTCTGCGAGGTGACGTTGCCGTATGTGGTCGTTAGTTCCTTCGCGTTCTCGGCGATATGGGCGAGAATCGCGCGCAGATCCTTGAGATCGAGCAGCAGCAGCTTCTGTTCGTCGGCAATGCGGAAGGCGATGTTGAGCACGCCCTCCTGCGTCTCGTTGAGATCGAGCAGGCGGGCGAGCAGCAGCGGCCCCATCTCCGAGATGGTGGCGCGGACGGGGTGGCCCTGCTCGCCGAAGACGTCCCAGAACACGGTGGTGAACTGGTCGGGCTCGTAGGGGACGCCGATCTCCTCGGCGCGCTTGATGAAGGGCGGCTTGGAATCGCCGGGCGCCGCGATGCCGGAGAGATCGCCCTTGATGTCGGCGGCGAAGACGGGAACACCGGCTTTCGCGAAGCCTTCGGCCATCACCTGCAACGTCACGGTCTTGCCGGTTCCGGTCGCGCCCGTGACGAGGCCGTGGCGGTTGGCGAGCTTGAGCAGGAGGTTTTCGGCTTTCCAGCTCTTGCCGATCAGAATCGCGCCGTCTTCAGCCATGGCCCTGCCTGTTGCGTTATCGAAACGTCAGGGCAAGGGTGTAGCGAAACGCGCCCGCCGGCGGAAGTCCGATCGCGGGCCGCGCGGCCGACTTGATCGAAACGTTGATATGTGAACTATCTCGCGCCACACCCCAACGACAGGACGAACACCATGGATGAACTGATCTCCCGCGTGATCGCGGCCTCGGGCCTCAACGAAGAGCTCGCCCGCAAGGCGATCGGCATCATCCTCGCCTTCCTGCAGAAGGAAGGCCCCCCGGCCGAGATCGGCGAGCTGATGGCGGCGCTGCCGGGCGCGCAGGAGCTCGCAGCGGCCGAAGGCGGCGCCAAGGGCGGGCTGATGGGCATGGTCGGCGGCATGATGGGCGGCAGCGGCGGCGTGATGGCGCTGGGCGGCCAGCTGATGGGAGCCGGGCTCTCAATGGGCCAGATCCAGTCCGTCTCCAAGGAGATGTTCGTGGTCGGCCGCGAAAAAGCGGGCGAGGACACGATGGGCGCCATCGTCGGCGCCATCCCGGGGCTCGGCCAGTTCGTCTGAACCGCGCCGCGATTTGAACGTCACAACGCCGCCGCGAGGCGGCGTTGTCGTTTGCGCCCCGCGCGGGTTTGCGCAGCCCGGTTGCGACGAAGTAGGAATGGCGATGCGTCGCCCGCCATGGCAATCACCGCCTCGCGACTGCATGTTGAGCGGCGAGAGACGAGGACCGGCGCATATGAAATCGGCCCCAGCATCCGACCTCCCCGCCGACTTGCCCTTCATGGATGCCTTTCCGGCGCCATCGCAGGAGGCTTGGCGGGCGGCCGTGGACAAGGTGCTGAAAGGCGCCGATTTCGAGAAGCGGCTGGTGGCCAAGACCGCCGACGGCATCCGGATCGCGCCGCTCTATGAGGCCGTCTCTCCTTCCAGCCGGCCACTCCGGGGTGAGGCCGGCCGCTGGCATGTGGCCGCCCGGCTCGACCACCCCAACCCGGCCGAGGCCCAGAAGCTGGCTCTGGCCGATCTCGAGGGTGGCGCGAACGCCCTCACAATCGCTTTCGCCGGCGCCCGTGCAGCACGCGGCTATGGGCTCGTCGCGGATAATGTCGCAGCGCTCGATGCCGCTCTCGACGGCGCGATGCTTGATCTGATCCAGCTGCGGCTCGATCCGGCCCCGGAGGGACGCGTCAATGCGTTGCTGCTGGCCGCGCTGGTGGAAAAGCGCGGACTTTTGCCCGAGGCCCTCGCCATCGATTTCGGGATGGACGCGATCGGCGTGTTTGCCGCGACCGGCGGGCTCGCCGCACCCTGGTCCGAGGTCGGGCGCCGCCTCGCCGCGACGATCCGGGCGCTGAAGGAGCGTGGCTTCAAGGGGCCCTTCGTCACGGTCGATACCCGGCCCTGGCACGAGGCCGGGGCGAGCGAGGCCCAGGAGTTGGGCTATGGCCTGGCGACGGCGATCGCCTATCTGCGCGTGCTGGAAGCCGAAGGTTTTTCGCTCGACGAGGCGCGCGACGCGATCTCTTTCACGCTGGTCGCGGATACCGATGAGTTCCTGACGATCGCCAAGTTCCGCGCCGCACGCCTGCTCTGGCAGCGCGTGCAGCAGGCCTGCGGACTGACGCCCGCGCCGATGGTGCTCCATGCCGAGACGGCCTGGCGCTCGCTGACGAAACGCGACCCCTGGGTCAACCTGCTGCGTGGCACGATCGCGACCTTCTCGGCCGGCATCGGCGGCGCGGACTCGATCACCGTGCAGCCCTTCACGGCCGCGCTCGGTCTGTCCGACACCTTCGCCCGCCGCATCGCGCGCAACACCCAGCTCGTCCTGCTGGAGGAGGCCCATCTCTGGCGCGTCGCCGATCCGGCCGCCGGGGCCGGCGGGTTCGAGGCGCTGACGCAGGCGCTATGCGAGCAGGGCTGGGCCCAGATGCAGGCGCTGGAGCGTCAGGCGGCAGACCGCCTGCCCGGTATTCTCGCCGCGCTCACCGCCGGCAAGCTCCAGGCCGACCTAGCTGAACAGCGCGCCGCACGCGCCAGAGCGGTCGCCACGCGGCGCGAAGCGATCACCGGAACGAGCGAGTTCCCGAACCTCAAGGAAGCCGCGGTTGCCGTGCTGGATTTGGCCCCGGTCACCATGGGCAAGTCGACATGCCGGACCGGAACCGCGCTCGATCCCGACTCCTTGATCGTTCGGCTCGCCTCCGGCGCCGAACGCCAGGAAGGCCTGATTGCGCCACAGGACGGCTTGCGGGCGCAAGCGCTGCCGTCGCAGCGGCTGGCCGAACCCTATGAGGCGCTGCGCGACCGGGCCGATGCGGCTGTGGAGAGGCCGGTTGTCTTCCTGGCGACGCTCGGTCCGGTCGCCGATTTCACGGCGCGGGCCGGCTTCGCGCGCAACCTGTTCGAGGCGGGCGGGCTCGCGGCCCCCATCGGCGACGGCTTTGCGAGGGATGGCGGCACCGATCTGGCCGCGCTCGCGGTCGCCTTCTCGGCCTCGGGCGCACGGCTCGCCTGCCTGTGCGGGTCGGACGCCGCCTATGCGGCCGAGGGCGTCGCTGCCGCTCGGGCGCTGACGGCGGCCGGCGCGGTCGTCTGGCTTGCTGGAAAGCCCGGCGAGCTGGAGGCTGCGCTCAACGAAGCGGGGGTGGGGTCGTTTGTCTATGCAGGCTGCGATGCGGTGGCGGTGCTGACGGAGGCTCTCGCGATCTCGCTGCCAACCTTGTCTCATTAGCGCATTTTTGCTATGAAAACGCGGTCGGGCTGGAGGTTCGAATTTTTGAACGCGGTCGTCCAAAGCGAGGCCGACGCTTTGCCCGACGACATTCGGGCTCGATTGTTTCGCTATGCCGACGTCATCGAAGACGAAGGTTTGAATGCCCTGCCGGCCGGATGGATCAAACCATTAGGCGACAAGCTTTGGGAACTGCGGCTGACGGGGCGGGATGGCATTGCCCGAGCGATCTATGTCACGGCAACGGGCAAGCGGGTGGTGATTGTCCGGGTTTTCGTCAAGAAAACCGAGAAAACTCCGCCCAAGGAACTTCGAATAGCGCGCCTGCGCGCCAAGGAGCTTTGATGAAGAGCGTTCGCGAATGGGGGCTCGAGCAGATGAAGGACCCCGACTTCAAGCGCGAATATGACGCGCTGGAGGAGGAGTTCGCCTTGCTCACCTCGCTGGCGCGCGCGCGCAACCGGGCCGGGCTGACGCAGGAAGAGCTGGCGCAGCGCATGGGCACGACGCAGTCCGTCGTCGCCCGGCTCGAAAGCGGTCGAAGCAAACCCTCGACCCGCACGCTGGAGCGCTATGCCAAGGCGACCGGCACAAAGCTCCGGATCACATTGGAAGCCGCCGAGTGACCACACGCCATCCCATCGCGCTCACCATCGCCGGCTCGGATTCCAGCGGCGGCGCCGGCATTCAGGCCGATCTCAAGACCTTCGCGGCGCATCAGGTCTATGGCGCCAGCGTCATCGTCGCTCTGACGGCGCAGAATACGAGAGGCGTCAGCGCAATCCATGCCGTGCCGGCGGCTTTCGTCGCGCAGCAGATCGACGCCGTCTTCGAGGATCTCGATGTCGCGGCGGTGAAGATCGGCATGCTGGCGACGGCTGAGCTCATCGCGACCGTGGCCGAAGGGCTGAAGCGCCACAAGGCGCGCAACATCGTGCTCGACCCGGTGATGGTCGCGGCCTCTGGCGCGCGGCTCTTGGAAAACGAGGCCGTGGCTGCCATCCGGCGCCATCTCTTCCCGCTGGCGACGCTGATCACCCCGAACCTGCCGGAAGCGGCCGCCCTGCTCGGCACGAGCGTCGCCGAAACCGAGGGCGCGGTCGAGCGGCAGGCAGATGCGCTCGCCGCGCTCGGCGCCGCCAACGTCCTGATCAAGGGCGGGCATGGCGGCGGCGACAGCAGCAGCGACCTGCTCCTGCTCGCGGGCGGCAGCCGCCAGCGCTTTGCGGCACCCCGCCTGACGACGCGCAACACCCATGGCACGGGCTGCACCCTCTCATCGGCCATCGCCTCGGGGCTGGCAAAGGGGCTGGCGCTGCCGGAAGCCGTCGGCCATGCCAAGACCTATATATCGGCGGCGATCGCGGCAGCCGACGAGGTTCCGGTTGGCCATGGCCACGGGCCGGTGCATCATTTCCACCATTGGTGGGATCGTCAGGACGGGAGACAGCCATGACCGCCATCCCGGATTTCGCGACGCTGGCCTATGCCGACGGCGTTGGACCCGCCTCCCCCATGCTGTCCGCCGGCGAGCCCTGGCCGACGCCCGAGGGCATCCCGGTGAAGCCGGTCTACGGACCGGAGGATCGCGACGGGCTCCCCTTCGTCGACACGCTTCCGGGCATCGCGCCCTATCTGCGCGGCCCCTACCCGACGATGTATGTCAACCAGCCCTGGACGATCCGGCAATATGCCGGCTTCTCCACGGCCGAGGATTCCAACGCCTTCTACCGGCGCAATCTCGCCGCCGGCCAGAAGGGCCTGTCCGTCGCTTTCGATCTGGCGACGCATCGCGGCTATGATTCAGACCATCCGCGTGTCGGCGGCGATGTCGGCATGGCCGGCGTTGCGATCGACTCGATCTACGACATGCGCACGTTGTTCTCCGGCATCCCGCTCGACCAGATGAGCGTCTCGATGACGATGAACGGCGCGGTGCTGCCGGTGCTGGCGCTCTATATCGTGGCGGCGGAAGAACAGGGCGTTCCAGCGGCCAAACTCTCGGGGACCATCCAGAACGATATCCTCAAGGAGTTCATGGTCCGCAACACCTATATCTACCCGCCCTCGCCCTCGATGCGGATCATTGGCGACATCTTCGCCTACACCTCGGCCCATATGCCGAAGTTCAACTCGATCTCGATCTCCGGCTACCACATGCAGGAGGCCGGAGCGACGCAGGACCTCGAGCTCGCCTACACGCTGGCCGACGGCGTCGAATACATCCGCGCCGGCCAGCGCGCGGGCTTAGGGGTCGATGCCTTCGCGCCGCGCCTGTCCTTCTTCTGGGCTATCGGCATGAACTTCTTCATGGAGGTCGCCAAGCTGCGCGCTGGCCGGCTGATCTGGGCGAAGCTCGTCAAGGATTTCGGCGCGACAAGCGAGAAATCCCTGCCGCTACGCACCCATTGCCAGACGTCAGGATGGTCGCTGACGGCGCAGGATGTCTTCAACAACGTGCCGCGCACGATGATCGAGGCGATGGCAGCCACCCAGGGCCATACCCAGTCACTGCACACCAATGCGCTCGACGAGGCGCTGGCGCTGCCGACCGATTTCTCCGCCCGCATCGCCCGCAACACGCAGATCCTGCTGCAGCAGGAGAGCGGGACGAGCCGGATCATCGACCCGTGGGGCGGGTCCTATTATGTCGAGCGGCTGACGGCGGAACTCGCCAAGAAGGCTTGGGCGCATATCCAGGAGGTCGAGGCGCTCGGCGGCATGGCCAAGGCGATTGAGGCCGGCATTCCCAAGCTCCGGATCGAGGAGGCCGCCGCCAAGACGCAGGCGCGCATCGATGGCGGCCTGCAGGCGATCATCGGCGTGAACTGCTTCAAGCCCGACAACGAGGCCTCGATCGACGTGCTCAAGGTCGACAACGCCTCGGTGCGCGCGCAGCAGCTCGAAAAGCTGAAGCGCCTCAAAGCCGAGCGCAACGAGGGTGAGGTCCAGGCCGCGCTTGCCGCCCTCACCGAAGGAGCGAAGGGCGAGGCCAATCTGCTGGATCTCGCCGTGACAGCGGCACGCGCCAAGGCGACGGTCGGCGAGATCTCGATTGCGATGGAGCAGGTGTTCGGGCGCCACCGGGCCGAGATCAAGTCGATCTCGGGCGTTTACAAGCGGGAGGTCGGCACGATGAACCCTGCGGTCATGCGCGTGCAGATGATGACGCAGGCGTTCGAGGAGGCCGATGGCCGCCGCCCGCGCATCCTCGTCGCCAAGATGGGGCAGGACGGGCATGACCGCGGCCAGAAGGTGATCGCCTCGGCCTTCGCCGATCTCGGCTTCGACGTCGATATCGGGCCGCTCTTCGCCACCCCCGACGAGGCGGCCCGCCAGGGCGTCGAGAACGACGTCCACATCATCGGCGTCTCCTCGCTGGCGGCGGGGCATCTGACGCTGGTGCCGGAACTGAAGGCAGCCCTCGCCAAGGCGGGGCGGCCCGACATCATGATCGTGGTCGGCGGCGTCATCCCGCCGCAGGATTTCGAGGCGCTGAGGGACGCCGGCGCGGCGGCAATCTTCCCGCCGGGCACGGTGATCGCGGACGCCGCCGAAAAGCTGCTGGAAGACCTCAACGGCCGGCTGGGTTATGTCCAGCGCACGGCGGCCGAATAGCAGACAGGCGCGGCCGGCGGGCCGCGCCTGTCCCATGATCACGGGCGTCGCTGCGCGACACTAGCGCCAGCCGTGACCATAGCCGTAGCCATAACGATGGGGCGGCGGGGGCGGCGGACGGAAGCCGTAGCCGTCATTGTAGCGCTGCCAGCGGCGATGGCCCCAATAGCCGTGCATCGCAGGCGGCGGCGGGCGCCAGCCATAGGCGGGCGTGTCGTAATCACGCACCTGACGCTGTCCGAACGCTTCGGCTGGTGCGATGCTGACGACGCTCGCGGCCGCCAGGGCCACGGCGCCGATGGCGAGGCTGGCAAGGCTGGTCGCGGAGAGTTTGCGGAACATGGTCCTCGTCCTGTCTGGTGGCGAGGAGACATCCCCTCGCCTGACAAGGACATTCGCATGTTGCGGCTGAATGGCGGTTGAGGCCGGCGTTCACCCGCCGTTTAGCCGAGGGCAGTGTCCCGGCGTTTCAGCAGCAGCGACGCCGCGATGACCACCAGCGCGACGACGCCGATCATCAGCGTGCAGGCCGCGTTGATTTCGGGCGAGACGCCGAGCCTGATCGCCGAGTAGAGCCGCATCGGCAGGGTGGTGGTGCCCGGGCCCGTGGTGAAGCTCGCGATGACGAGGTCGTCGAGCGACAGGGTGAAGGCCAGCATCCACGCGGCTGCCACGGCCGGCCAGATCAGCGGCAGCGTGACGGTCCAGAAGGTCACCAGCGGTGTCGCGCCGAGATCGCGCGCCGCCTCCTCCAGCGAGCGGTCGAAGCCGACGAGGCGGGCCTGCACGACGATGCAGGCGAAGCCGAGGCCGAAGGTCGCGTGGGCGATGGTCGCGGTCCAGAAGCCACGCTCGACATCGACCGCGACGAACAGGAGCAAGAGCGACAGCCCGGTGATGACCTCCGGCATCACCAGCGGCGCCAGCACCATGCCGGAGAACAGCATGCGCCCGCGGAAGCGGCCATGGCGGGCGAGCGCCAGCGCGGCCAGCGTGCCGAGCACTGTTGCGAGCGTGGCCGAGACGAAGGCGAGGCGCAGGCTGAGCCAGGCTGCCGACAGGAGCGGCTCGTTGGAGAGCAGCGTCCCGTACCAATGCGTCGAGAAGCCGCCCCAGACGGTGACGAGCCGCGAGGCGTTGAAGGAATAGGCGATCAGCGCCAGGATCGGCAGATAGAGGAAGGCGAAGCCCGCGACGAGGGCGAGGATGAGGCCGGGGCCGAGCCGCGTCATGCCGCGCCTCCGCCCTCGCCGCCCCGCCCCAGCCGCGCGCGCTGCAGCAGCGCCAGCGGCAGGACGAGCACCACCAGCAGCACGACCGCCACCGCCGAGGCCAGCGGCCAGTCGCGGTTGGAGAAGAACTCGGTCCACAAAACCTTGCCGATCATCGTCGTGTCCGGCCCGCCGAGCAGGTCTGGAATGACGAATTCGCCGATGGCGGGGATGAAGACCAGCGCCGAGCCGGCGAGGATGCCCGGCAGCGAGAGCGGCAGCGTCACCGTCAGGAAGGCCCTGAGCGGCGTCGCGCCGAGATCGGCGGCGGCCTCGAGCAGGCTGCGATCGAGCTTCTCCAGCGTCGCATAGAGCGGCAGCACCATGAAGGGCAGGTAGGAATAGACCATGCCGATCAGCACGGCGGCTTCGGTGTTGAGCAGGCGCAGCGGCTGATCGCTGAGACCGAGCGCCGCCAGCGCCATGTCGAGCAGCCCCTCGGGCCGCAGGATGCCGATCCAGGCGTAGACCCGGATCAGGAAGGAGGTCCAGAACGGCAGGATCACCAGCACGAGCAGGATGGCGCGCCAGCGCGCTGGGGCGCTCGCCATCGCATAGGCCAGCGGATAACCGATCGCGAGCGCGATCAGCGTCGTCAGCGCCGCGATGCGCAGGGAGTAGAGATAGCTCTGCCAGTAGAGCGGATCCTCCAGGATCAGCCCGAAATTCTCGAAATCGAGGGCGGCCAGAAAGTCGCGTAGCGCCGCGAAGCCCTCGAAATGCGGGGCATAGGGCGGCAGCGCGGTGGCGGCATCCGAGAGCGCGATGCGCAGCACCATGACGAAGGGCGCGAGGAAGAAGAGCCCCAGCCAGAGATAGGGCACGGCCACGATCAGACGGGCGTTCCCGCGCTGGCCGGAACGATGCCGCAGGCTCATGCCGCCGCTCCCCCGTCATTCCGGGGCGACGCGCAGCGGCGAGCCCGGAACCCAGAACCGATGCCATCGCAGTCAGATCCGGCACGGTCCGACCCTGACAACGATCCGCCGCATCGGTTCTGGGTTCCGGGCTCATGCCTTCGGCATGCCCCGGAATGACGGCAGAGGTTCCTCGCCCCGCTCACGGCTTCAGCACCAGCCCGGCCTCGACATCCCAGGACAGCCAGACCGTATCCTCCCAGGCGAAGGGGCGCTCGATGCGGCGGGTGCGGTTGGTCAGCGAGACCTTGAACAACTGCCCGCCGTCGCCGCCGACCATGACCTGCACCATCGTCATGTCGCCGAGATAGCCGATGTCCCAGATCTCGCCGCGGACCTTGTTGACGCTCTGCACCGGCTCGTCATGGCTCAGCGCGATCTTCTCGGGCCGCAGCCCGATCGCGACGGTCGCGCCGATCGCGGGTCGCTCCGCCTCCTCGTCGAGTACCATTGCGCCCAGCAGCGACGCATGCGCTTGAACAACGTCGCCCTCGACGCCTGTCACCTGCGCCTCCAGCACATTGATGTCGCCGACGAACTCCGCGACGTAGCGGGTGGCCGGCGCCTCATAGATCACGTCGGGCGGCGCGATCTGGACGAGCCGGCCATGGTCCATCACCGCCATGCGGTCGGCCATGGTCATGGCCTCGTCCTGGTCGTGGGTGACGACCATGAAGGTGGTGCCGAGTTCGCTCTGGATGTCCATCAGCTCGAACTGGGTGGCTTCGCGCAGCTTGCGGTCGAGCGCCGCCATCGGCTCGTCCAGCAGCAGGAGCTTGGGGCGCTTGGCGAGCGCGCGGGCAAGCGCGACACGCTGGCGCTGCCCGCCGGAGAGCTGATCGGGCCGACGCTTGCCCAGCCCGTCCAGCTTGACCAGCGCCAGCATCTCGCCGACGCGCCGGTCGATCTCGGCCCGCGGCAGCCCCTCGCGCTTCAGGCCGTAGCCGATGTTGTCGGCGACGCTGAGATGGGGGAACAGCGCATAGGACTGGAACATCATGTTGACCGGCCGCAGATGCGGCGGCACGTGCGTGATGTCGACGCCGTCGAGCAGGATCTGCCCCTCGTCGGGCGTCTCGAAGCCCGCCAGCATCCGCATCAGCGTGGTCTTGCCGCAGCCGGACGCGCCGAGCAGCGCGAAGAACTCGCGCGGGTAGAGCGCGAGAGACACGCCGTCGACCGCGGTCACCGCGCCGAAACGCTTGGTCACGCTGCGAAATTCGACCAGCGGCTTGGCGGCGGAATCGTTCCAGGGCTGGAAGGCCCGGCGCACGCTGCCGGGTGATGCCTTGCGCATGGCCGGCGCGCGCTCCCGTCCGCCTGGCTGCGTCACTTGCCGGTCTTCACCCGCGTCCAGAGCCGGTTCACGAGGCGTTGGGACTTTTGGTCATAGGGCGTGATCGTGTAGAGGCGGCCCATCACCGCATCCGGCGGATAGATGCCGGGATTGTCGCGCACGGCCGCCGAGAGCAGCGGTTTTGATGCAATGTTGCCGTTGGCGTACTGGATGAAGTCGGAATTCTTCGCCGCCATCGCGGGCCGATTGACGAAATCGATGAAGGCGAGCGCTGCTTCCGGATTGGCCGCATCCTTCGGGATGACGAAGGAATCGAACCACATCAGCGCGCCCTCCTTGGGGATGGAATAGGCGATCTCGACCTTGTTCTTGGCCTCCTCCGCGCGCTTCTTCGCCTGGAGGATGTCGCCGGAATAGCCGACGGCGAGGCAGACGTCGCCGTTCGCCAGCGCGTTAATGTATTCCGACGAGTGGAACTTCTGGATGTGCGGGCGGATCTTGCGCAGGAGCTCGCCGGCCTTGTTCAGGTCGGCCTCGGCCTTCGAATCCGGGTTGAGGCCGAGATAGCGCAGCGCGGCGGGGAACATCTCCTCGACCGCATCCAGCACATGCACGCCGCAGTTCGAGAGCTTCTTCAACTGGTCGGGATCGAACAGAATCTTCCAGCTGTCGATTACCGCGTCAGTGCCGAGCCGCTCCCTGATCTTGGCGACGTTGTAGCCGATCCCGGTCGTGCCCCACATGTAGTTCACGGCGTGCTTGTTGCCGGGGTCGTATTTGGCCAGCCGCCCCTGGATCTCGGGCCAGGCGTTCTTGAGGTTGGGCACCTTGGCGGGGTCGATCGGCGCGTAGAGGCCAAGCGGGATATGGCGCGGCAGGAAGGAGGCGGTGACGACGATCAGGTCATAGCCGGTCTTGCCGGCGAGCAGCTTGGTCTCCACCGTCTCCATCTGGTCGAAGGTGTCGTAGACGACCGTGATCCCGGTTTCCTTTTTGAAGGCGTCCAGGACCTCTGGGTCGACATAATCCGACCAGTTGTAGATGCGCAGTTCCTTGGTCTGCGCCGCGGCAGGGTCCGTCGCCAGAAGCGAAAGTCCCAGCGCCGCACCCGACACGATCCCCTTCAGCCAGCCGCGCATTGTCATGTCGGTCGATTCCCCTCCTAGGCCATCGCCGCCGAAGGTAGCAGCTTGGCCGCGGGCGCCTCAAGCTGTTGTGATCCTTCCGGCCTGCGCGCGATCTTGCGATGCAACATGGCTGCCACATATCAAGGATCATGCGCGCCGCCCGTCTGATCCCCCTCTTGTTTCTCTTCCTCTTCCTGGTCCCCCTGCTGACCCATGCGGCCTGGTGGTCGATGCGCGGGACAGCGGATGACTGGCGCCGGGCCGACTGGTCGAGCGCGAAGCTGCTCCCCGCCGCAGCGACAGAGCCCGAAGCAACGGTCCATGTCTTCGCCGCCCGCGTCGGCCGATGGCGCGGCGTCTTCGCGCATCATTCCTGGGTGGTGGTGAAGGAGGCCGGCGCCAGCGCTTATACCCGCTTCGACGTGGTGGGCTGGGGCACGCCGGTTCGCGTCAACCACCGCGAGGCCGACGGGCGCTGGTACGGCAACCTGCCGGAACGCGTCACCGAGATCCGGGGCGAGGCGGCGGCCGCGCTGATCCCGCGCATCCGCGCGGCGGTGAAGAGCTACGCCTATGTCACACCCGGCAGCTATCAGGCCTGGCCGGGCCCCAACTCCAACAGCTTCGTCCAGCATGTCATGGCCGAGGTGCCGGAACTCGCGCGGGCCCTGCCGCCGACAGCGATCGGCAAGGATTTCCGCGAGGACGGCCTGTTCGCCGGCCTCACGCCGAGCCGGACTGGCGTGCAGGCCTCGCTCTATGGGCTGGCCGGCGTGACGGTCGGCTGGGTCGAGGGCGTCGAGGTCAACCTGCTCGGGCTGGTGGCCGGCCTCGACCTACGCAGCCCGGCGCTGAAGCTGCCGGGCTGGGGGCGGATCGGGGTTTAGGCCGCACGCACACCGCAGCCGTCATTGCGAGGAGCGCAGCGACGAAGCAATCCAGGAGTGCGAGCGGCCGACTGGATTGCTTCGCTGCGCTCGCAATGACGGACGGTAAGCCTCACACGGCCTCCAGCGCCTGCGCCAGATCCGAGATCAGGTCCTCGATGTTCTCGATGCCGACGGAGATGCGGATCAGCGCGTCGGTGAGGCCGATCTCCTCGCGCAGTTCGCGCGCAACGCCGGAATGCGTCATCGCGGCGGGGTGCGAAACCAGGGTCTCGGTGCCGCCGAGCGAAACCGCGAGCTTCATGATCTGGAGGTTGTCGAGCAGCGCGAAGGCCTCCTTCTCGCCGCCGACCACGTCGAAGGCGAAGGTCGAGCCGGCCGCGGTGCATTGCCGGTCGAACACCGCCTTGCGCGGATCGCCATCCTTCAGATCGCCGAGATAATGCACCTTGGCGACCTTCGGATGGGCGGAGAGATAGTCCGCAACCAGCCTCGCGTTCTCATTGGCGCGGCTCATGCGGATGTCGAGCGTCTCCAGCGAGCGCATCAGCATCCAGCAGGAGTTGGGGTCGAGCTGCGTGCCCAGCGAACCGCGCCAGCTCTTGACCTGCCGCACCAGCGCCTCCGAGCCACTGATCGAGCCACCGACGAGGTCCGAATGGCCGCCGACATATTTGGTCAGCGAGAGCAGCGAGAGATCGGCGCCCTGCTTCAGCGGCTTCTGGTATTTGGGGCCGAGCATGGTGTTGTCGACCACCACCGGCGGGCGGTGGCCCTGCGATTTTTCCAGCTCGTCGGCGATCAGCTTGCAGGCGGCGAGGTCGACCAGCCCGTTGGTCGGGTTGGCCGGCGTCTCGACCAGGATCATGCCGACGCGCCCCTTGGCGGCGGCGGCCTTCGCCGTCTCGCGCATCTGCGCGATGTCGAGCCCGTCGGTGAAGCCGAAGGCGGTGACGCCGAAGGCACCCATCTGGTTCTTCAGCAAGGTCTCGGTGCCGCCATAGAGCGGGCGGGAATGGATGATGGTGTCGCCCGGCCGCAGGAAGGCAAAGCAGGTGGTCGCGATCGCCGCCATGCCACTGGCGAAGACGGCGCATTTCTCCGCCTCGTCCCAGATCGCCAGGCGATCCTCGAGGATCTCCATGTTGGGATGGTTGAAGCGCGAATAGACCAGTCCGGGCTTCTCGCCCGGCTTGGGCTGGCGGCGGCCCGAGGTGAAGTCGAAGAAATCTTTGCCCTGCTGCGCATTGGCGAAGACGAAGGTCGAGGTCAGGAAGATCGGCGGCTTGAGCGAGCCCTCCGACATCGCCGGCGAATAGCCGAAGCCCATCATCAGCGTCTCGGGATGGAGCTTGCGGTTGGCGATGCGGTCCTTGTGATAGTTGTCGTCGGTCATGATGGCCTCGCTGGTTGCAACGCCGGCGGGAAACGCCCGGCGGCTCGCGCTGACCATCAAGGTAGCCCCGCTTTGCGACGATTGCTTGGCCGCATCGGACTGTCTAGGATTCCATTTCAGCAGTATTCTGCCAAGTTTCGCTTCATGAGGAGCAATCTATGCTCGACAGCGTCGATCGCCGCATGCTCGCCGTCCTCCAGGAGGACGGCCGCATCACCAACCAGGACCTGTCGCAGAAGGTCGGCCTGTCGCCGACGCCGTGCCTGAGACGGCTGAAGCGGTTGGAGGAAACCGGCGTGATCCAGGGGTATTCGGCGACCGTCGACCCGAAAGCCTATGGCCTGCCCTTCAGCGTCTTCGTCTCGGTGCGTCTTTCGCAGCAGACGCAGGAGCACATCGCCGAATTCGAGAAGGCGGTCGAGGGCTGGAACGAGGTCACCGAATGCTACCTGATGACCGGCAGCCAGGACTATCTGCTGCGGGTGCTGACCGACGGCATTGAGGGCTATGAGCGCTTCCTGAAGCAAAAGATGACCCGGCTGAAATGCATCCAGTCGGTGGAATCGAATTTCGCGCTCGCCACGGTCAAGAAGCGCATCGGCCTGCCGCCTTTGTGAGGCCTACCGGCCGCCGAACAGAAGCTCCGCCGCCGCATTCGCCATCCGCCGCGACTCATGCGCGACGCCGGGCACGACGACCTCGCGCCAGCGGTTCTCGACGCCGAGGCGGCCGGCTTCCTGCGTGGCGACCGTCATGAAGAACCGCCCACGCGCCAAGCGGTTTGAGCCCTGCGCCTGCGCGCCCCGGCTTTTGTTGAGCTGGGCATGATCGGGATCGATGTCCTGATCTCCCAGCATCACCAGCAGGGGCCTGGCGAAGCCGGCCCGCAACGTCGCCTCCGTCGCGGGGGTGCCATCGAGCGTGTAGGGATAGGCGAAGCCGCCTTGCTCGCCGCGCCAGTGCGGCAGCGTGTAATAGCCGGCATTGGCGCTGACGGCTGTCGAAAACCGCGCCTCCGGCATCAGCAGCGCCATGCGATGAACGAACTGCGCCCCGGCTGAATGCCCGAACAGGACATACTGGGTTCCCGCGACACGGCCGCTCTTCAGGGCGCGGTCAAAGAAGCGCTCGATCACGGCATAGACCCATCGCGAGCGATCGGGCTCGTCGCGCACGCCGCCCTGCTGGAACAGCCGCGTGGGGAAACGCTCCTTGTCGAAATGCGGCGCGGCGATCAGCAGGCTGTGGCGGTCGGCCGCTTCGACCCAGTTGTCCCGGGCGGCTTCAGCGTCGCGGTTGAGGCCGTGCACCGCGATCACCAGCGGACAGGGCTTTGCCGCGCAGGCCGCCGGCACGTAGGTTTCGACGTTGACGATCTCGACGCCGGAGCGGGCGCCGTCCTCGTGGATGACATGGCTGCGCCCTGTCTCCTGAAACGGAATCAGGTCATGCGCGCCGGTTTGGCCGGGCGCGAGGCCGGCAAAGAGCGCGAGAGCCATGCCAAACCGGACCATTACCCCTCCCCGTCACACCATCGTGCGATCCTGCGCAGGACAGCCCGGTCGGGCAAGTGGCTCAGGCGCCCTTGCCACGATCCATGGCCCGGCGCACCACCTGCGTGACCTCGCTGTCGGACAGGAAGAGGTCGTGCCGCAGCATGCTCCAGCCCCGCCCTTGCGTATCGGCGACCCGGACGCCCAGCGCTTCCAGCCGCGAGCGGTCGGCCGCGCCGGCGCGGGCGACGCCGCCGGCGATGCGGGCCGAGATCGCCAGCGCCCTGTCGCCCGGGTCGATGATCAGCGTCATGCGGCGGGCGAGCGGCCCGAGCTTGCCGACCGTCTGCTCGAAGGCGTCGATGTCGATATCGGGCGAGGCGAGGACGATCGAGCCGATCCGGGCATAGACATCGGCCGAATCGCGCAGTTCGCGCAGGCCTTCCAGCGTCAGGAAGGTGCCCATGGAGTGGGCGACGATGTGGATGCGGCCCACCGTCGGGTTGGCGACCAGCGCCTGCAGCGCCCTGACGAAGCCGTCGCGCGACCACAGCGCGCTTTCACGGTCATAGGCATAGTCGAACAGCTTGCCGCCGGACGGCCAGGTGAAGATGGCCGTGCGGCCCTGGAATTCGAGCGAATGCGAGAGCTGGCCGGCGCTGCGCGCCGCCGACTCGAAGGTCTCGTTGTAGCCGTGCACATAGAGCAGGACGTCGCGGCCGGTCGCGGCTTGCGCGAAGGCCCGTCCGGCATCGGCCGAGGTCTGGCTGTCGAGGCCCAGAACCGCCCAGTCTCCGCTGACGGCGGAGGAGACGCGGCCCGAAATGCCGTTTCCAGGCGGCGACAGACGCGCTTCGGCGAAGGTCAGCGAGCCACGATCCGAGCCGAAGAAGGGCTGGCGCGGGCCGACCGGCTTGCGCGTCGTCACCACGAGCAGTTCGGGCTCCTTGCCGATCGCGGATGCGTCGGCGCGGGTCGGCTCCGAGAAGGGCGAGACGGTGACCTCGCTCTGGGCACAGGCCGAGAGCGACAGCGCGAGCAGCGCGGCGAGCGCTGCACGACGGCAGGTGAGAGCGTGCCGCAAACCAAGCATCGTGTCGGGCATCCAGTCGATCGTGAGGGGCCGAATTGGCCAGCGCCCTCTTAACGACAGGCTAACGCGGCCAGAATGCGGCGATCCCCTCGATCGCGAGTCGTTGCACCGCGACCGTGGCTCAGCGGCCACCCGAGATGATGGTCACGGGTGCCGTCACGACCAGCCCGACGGTCGAGCCAACCGTGCCCACGACGCCGCCGGCGATGTCGCCGAGCCGGTCGCCAAGCTGGGGACCGGCCGTGGAGATGCCGCCATCCGCCTGGAGGCGCTGGCCGATCATCTGGACGACCTTCGGCGAGGAGGCGAACTTGCTGTGGTTGAGACTATCGCCGGATGCGACCTCGGACAGATCGATGATCCGCGCGCCGAGTTTCTCGAGCTCCGCGATGATGTCCTTGTCCTTGCCCGAGACCGCGCCCAGGCGCGTCTTGTCGCCGGCGAACCGCCGCGAGAAGTCGAGCGCGCGATCGTCGGCCGAGACGAAGACCGTGACCGGACGCCTGATCTCCGCCATCTGCGTCTTGAAGACGTCGAGATCGACATCGGGCGCCGCCAGCATGATGTCACGCAGCTTGCCGCCGAAGGTGCCATCGCCGCGGATCGACGCCTGACGCACCGCTTCCAGCGTCAGCAGCGTCCCCATCGAATGGGCGAGGATGTCCATGCGCGTCGTGCCGAGATCGCCCGCGATCGCCCGCAGATTGCGCTCGAGGAAATCGCGCGAGTAGTAGGCGCTTTCGCGATCGTAAGGGTAGGCGAGCAATTGACCGCGCGAGGGCCAGGTGAAGAGGACCGGCACACCCTTGAAGCCGGAATCATGAACGATCTGGGCAAAGCGGAAGGCTGCGTCGGCGAAGTTCGTGTTGAAGCCGTGGACGAAGACCAGCACGTCGCGCTCGGAGGCTGGCCGGCGCAGGATTTCGCGGCGGACATCGGCAACGACGGGCGCCAGATCCAGGCGGCGCACATTGGTGACCGTGAAGTGCTTGGCCGGATCGCCCGGGCCGGAATCGGGCAGTTCCAGCTCGCCCGGCTTGTGGCCGCGCGGAACCGTAAAATCCAGACGCGCGAAGGCGAGCTTGGGGCCGCGCTCGCCGCTGAAATAGACCGGCTCCGCCGAAGCCTCGCGCGTGGTCGCGACGAAGATCTCGACCTTGCCGGCGATGTCGGCCGAGACCGTCCTGTTGATGTCGAGCACGCGCGGCGTGCCGCAGGCGGCCAGCGCCAGCGGCGCCAGCACCGCCACCACAAAGATTCGAAGCCGCTGCGCCAACATCGCCATCATCATCCCCAAGCTGCTCTCACCGAACCGCGGCGTAATCAAGAGGCCAGCAAGACACAGCAATGAAGCAATCGCTCGCGCGGCCCGCCTTGTCGCGCGGCGCGCAGCCTTGCTAGGTGGTGGCCATGGTCGATCTCCCCACCCCCGTGATGGCCCTGGCCGAAGCCCTGCTCGTCGGCGAACGCGCCGCTTTGGCGCGGGCGATCACGCTGGCGGAGTCGCGCCGCGCCGATCATCGCGCCCAGGCGCAGGCCCTGATCCAGCATCTGCTGCCGCACACCGGCGGCGCGATCCGCGTCGGCATCACCGGCGTGCCGGGCGTCGGCAAATCGACAACGATCGATGCGCTCGGCAGCCTGCTGACGGGCATGGGCCGCAAGGTCGCGGTGCTCGCCGTCGATCCCTCCTCCACCCGGACCGGCGGATCGATCCTCGGCGACAAGACCCGGATGGCGCGGCTGGCCGTCGATCCCAACGCCTATATCCGCCCCTCGCCATCCTCGGGAACGCTCGGCGGCGTTGCCGCCCGGACACGCGAGACCATGCTGCTCTGCGAGGCGGCGGGCTTTGACGTCATCTTGGTCGAAACCGTCGGCGTCGGACAGTCGGAGACGGCCGTGGCGGAACTGACCGACTTCTTCCTCGTGCTGATGCTGCCCAATGCCGGCGACGAATTGCAGGGCATCAAGAAGGGGATCATCGAGCTGGCCGACATGATCGCCGTGAACAAGGCGGACGGCGCCGGCGCGATCGCCGCCCGAGCGGCCGCCGCCCAGTATCAGGCCGCGCTCCACATTCTCGCGCCGGTCTCGCCGCTGTGGTCGGTGCCCGCCATCACCGTCTCCGGGCTGACCGGCGAAGGCCTCGATGCGCTCTGGGCCAGGATCGAGGATCATCGGACCCGCCACGAGGCGAAAGGGCTGATCACGGACAAGCGTCGTCGCCAGGATGTGAAATGGATGTGGGCGATGGTCGAGGACCGGCTGCAGGCCAGGCTGCGTCACGATCCGGTGCTGAAGGCGCGGACGCCGGCGCTCGAGGCCGCCGTCGCCGCCGGCACCCTGGCGCCGACGCTCGCGGCGGAAGAAATCGCGCTGGCGCTGGGGCTCTGAGATGAAGGACGGCTCACATGACGGAAAGATCGGCGTGACGGATCGGCGACCGCTCGACATCCTGGTCACGGGCTTCGGGCCTTTTCCCCGCGTCCGGATCAACCCGACGACGCGATTGGCGCAGGCCGTCGCGTTGCGGCTGCGGCGCGCCGGGCTCGAAGCGAGGGCGCTGGTGATCGAAACGAGCTATGGCGCCGGCCTGCCGACGCTTCGAGCGCAGCTCGCGGCGCAACGTCCACGAGCCATCCTGATGCTGGGGCTGGCGGCCCGCGCCCGCCATATCCGCGTCGAATTGTTTGGGCGTGGCCGGTCCAGCGGCCTCCATCCCGACGCAACGGGTGCGACGCCGCACACCCGATCGCCCCCCTCGGACGCCCTCCCCCTCCGCGCGACCGGGCACCCCATCGGCGCGCTCGCCGCGCTCAGGCGGCGCGGTCTGCGCAGCGCCCTCTCGCCCTCCGCCGGTCGCTATCTTTGCGATGCCTGCTATGCGGCCGCCCTTGCCGCGACCCGCCAGACGACGACGCCCGTCCTGTTCGTGCATGTGCCCTGGCTGCGACCGGAACCGGGGCTGCGGCCCCGACAGCGCGTCGCGGCATTCCGGCCGGGTGCGCGGGCATTGACCGACAGCCTCACCGCGATCGGCGCCGCCCTGGCGCGTCAAGGCCGTCGGACAGCCTGAGCGCCGTGCCGGAACGGCACAGTGCGGGGCGGCATGGCGCTTGAACGGCCGGGGCATGAGGACGGATCCCCTGGTCTTTTCGCGGCGCCGCCTGTTGACGACGGCTCTTTTCGGCACGGCTGCGCTGGCGGCCGCACCAGCCGCCGCGCAAGCGCCCCTGCGCGCGGTGGCGGGAGCACTCGGGCATCTGGGGCTCGATGCCGCGCAGTTCGGCCTGCGGCCGGGTTCGCCGGACGACCAGTCGAGCCTGCTCCGGAAGGCGCTGGGTGAAGCCGCGAGGCGCGATGCCCCGCTGCTGATCGCCCCGGGTCGCTACCGCGTCACCGGCATCGCCCTGCCCGAGGGCGCGCGGCTGATCGGCGTTCCAGGCGCGACGCATCTCGTTTCGGCGCAGGCCGGTCCGCTGCTTTCGGCCCGGGGCCTCGGGAAGGCGGCGCTGACGGGGGTAACGCTGGACGGCCTCGATGGTCGCTCCGCAGGGCGCGTGGGCCTGTTCAGCGCCGACGAGGTCGCCGACCTGACCATCCGCGATTGCGCCTTCGTCCGCGCCGGCTCGGTCGGGCTCGTCCTGAACCGGACCGGCGGCAGCGTGGAGGCCAGCCTGTTCCAGGCGATGCGCGAATCCGCGCTGTTTTCGCTGGACTCGCGGGGCCTGCGGATCGAGCGCAACCAGGTGGCCGATTGCGGCAACAACGGCATCCAGCTCTGGCGCAGCCAGCCGGGCGACGATCGGTCCATGGTCCGGAGCAATCGCCTCGACCGCATCCGCGCCGATGCCGGCGGCGACGGCCCCAATGGCAACGGCATCAGCCTCTACAAGGCCGGCGGCGTGATCATCGAGGGCAATTCGCTGCGCGACTGCGCGCTCACCTTCATCCGCAACAATTCCGGCACCAGCGTCCAGATCCTCGGCAATCAGGGCAAGCGCTGCGGCGAATGCGGGCTCTACTCCGAATTCGCCTTCGAGGGCGCGATCATCGCCAACAACCTCGTCGAGGACTGCGCGCAGGGCGCCAACATCACCAATCTCGACCATGGCGGCCGCTTGAGCGTTTTCGCCAACAACATCATCCGCAATGCCCGCAAAGGCCTCTATCCGGGGGTCAAGGAGCCGATTGGCGGCATCGGCGTGCATGTCGAGGCGGAGGCCAGCGTGACCGGCAACGTCATCGAGGACGCCAGCGACATCGGCATCTCGCTCGGCTGGTCCTGGGGCATGCGCAACCTCGTCGCGACCGGCAACATGGTCCGCCGGACCGGGATCGGCATCTCCGTCTCACTGGTGCCCAAGCAGCGCAACGCGATGATTTCGGGCAACGTCATCGCCGAAGCCAGCCGCGGCGCGGTGGTCGGGACCGAGTACGGCAAGGCGGTCACCGGGGATCTGACGAAGGCGCCCGACGCGCGGGCCGCCGGCGTGCGGGTCGAGAACAATGCGGTGGGGTGAGGATCAGTCGGCGACGCCGAGGACGAAGGCCAGGCGAACATCGACATCCGTCATCTGCTCGTCGGTTAGCCGCCCGACGATCGACCGGCATTTGTGACGCAGAACCATGGTGGTCTTGTCCAGCATCACATAGCTCTGGTGACGAAGGCCGTTGCCCGGGGTTGGCGTGATGCCAAGACGGAAGGGCGCCAGTACATCCGTGCTCGTCGTGATGAGACAGACCAGCGTCGTATCGATATCGTCGATCAGATCGTTTTGAACGATCAGCGCCGGTCGAGGCTTGCCATGGTCGCCCTGCAGCGCGACGAGGACCACGTCGCCACGCTTCATGACCCTTCAGCCGGCCAATCCGTCAGCGCTTCCACGAATGCGATATCTTCTGCCTCGCCGGGGCTGTTCCGGATCGCCGCCATGTCGCGCTTCAGCTGCGACAGAAACGCCGGATTCGTCGTATCGAAGGTCCAGAGCCTGACCTCCTTCAGCCCAGCCGCCTTCTTCGCGGCGCGGTAGCGGGCCTGCTTGCTCAGGCCATCCTTGATCGCAGGGCGGGGCATGGCTGACTCCTCTCAGCGAAAGGTAGTGCGTGACCTTTCAGCCGTCAAACCGCGCCGCCCTCACCCGCCCAACCTCGATGCCGTTCCAGTTCTTCATCACGCTCTCGCGCAACGGAGCGAAGGCTGAGACTTCGGCGTCGTCCATCGGCAGGAAACGCGCAATCAGATCGGCCATCACCACCTCAGCCGCGCGTCCGGCGCCGTCGTCGCATTTCAGAGCGATGCCGTAGCCCAGTTCCGGCAGGGCGCCGCAATAGACGCCCTCTGCGCCGGTCTTGATGAAGATGCGTTCGCGCAGCAGCTCCATGGCGCGTGTGTCGAAGCGGCCGGTGCCGGCGACCATGAAGGGGTGAGCGGCGGCTGCGTTGCGGATGCGGGCGGCAGCCTTCGCGCGCTGCGGCCCGAAGCCGTGTCCTGTGCCGAAGCGGGCGAAGCCGAGCGCCAGCGCCTTCAGCGGCACGGCATAGGTCGGGATCGAGCAGCCATCGGTGCCCATCAAGTCCGTCGAATGGGCGGCTCCGGTGACCTCCTCCAAGGCGCCGCGCACGGCCTTCTGCACGGCGTGGCCGGCCTTCACATAGCCCGCCGGGTCCTCATCGAGTCCGCAGGCGAGACAGACGAAGCCCGCGTGCTTGCCGGAGCAGTTGTTATTGAGCGCGCTGGGCTCGTCTCCCGCCTTGGCCATGGCGCGGGCGGCAGCCTCGTTCATCGGCCAGTGCGCGCCGCATTCGAGGCATCCGGCATCGCGCCCGGCCTTGGCCAGCATCGCCAGGGAGGTCTGCGCATGCAGCGGCTCGCCGGAATGCGAGGACACCGCGAGCGCAATCTCGGCCTCCGTCAGTCCAAAGCGGTCGGCGGCGCCGCTCTCGAACAGGGGCAGCGCCTGGATCGCCTTCACCGCCGAGCGCGGAAACACCGGGCGGTCAACATCGCCGACGCTGAACACCACGGCGCCGTCGGCGTCGATCACCACGGCGGCCCCGCGATGGCGGGATTCGACCGTGTCGCCGCGCGTCACCTCGGCGAGGATCGGGTTTTCCATCGTCGTCTCCAGATCGGTTGCGTCCTGCATGAGACGCGCGGCGCCTTGTGACGCCCATGGCTCGACCTGTCAAAAGCCATGACCTGCCAAAAACGATGACCTGTCAAAAGCAATGGCGCAGACTGGCGACACCTGCCATGACGGCCCCTGCCCCTGCGGGCGGGGAGGCCTCTGGGCGTCAGGTCAGCCGGAGACGGGAATGTCGAGCGACTACGAAACGCAGTACAACAACCGCGCCCGCGTGCCCGAGCACCCTGCCCTGATCGCAGGTTGGGCGCGCGACGCCGAGGCCTATCGGTCCGAGGCGGTCTGCGAACTCGGCGTCTCCTATGGCGAGAGCGAACGCCAGCGCTACGACCTGTTCAAGCCGGAGACCGTGCGCAGCACCGCCATCGCGATGTTCATCCATGGCGGCTACTGGCAGGCGCTCGACCGCAGCTTCTTCTCGCATATGGCGCGGGGCCTCAACCGGCTCGGCGTGCCCGTGGCCGTCGTCGGCTACGACCTCTGCCCGCAGGTCGAGCTCGGCCATATCGTCTGGGAGATGCAGCAGGCGGCGGCCGCGCTGTGGCGCCGCTTCTCGCTGCCGGTGGTGGCGTCCGGGCATTCGGCCGGTGGCCATCTCGCGGCCTGCCTGCTCGCCACAAACTGGGCCGGTGTCGACGAAGATCTGCCGGCTCAGCTCGTGCCGGCCGCCTACGGCATCTCCGGCCTCTACAACCTGAAACCCCTGACCGAGACCAGCATCAACACGGCGCTGGGCTTGAGCTTCGAAGCGGCGGAACGGGAAAGCCCCTTCTTCTGGCCGGCCCCGTCCGGGCTCGTCCTGGACGCCGTCGTCGGTGGCGAGGAGAGCGAGGAGTACTTCAAGCAGAGCCGCCGCATCGTCGATGTCTGGGGCCTGTCGGGCGTGCAGACGCGGTACGAGGAGATCGCCGGCGCCAACCATTTCACGGTGATCGGCGGCCTCGCCGACCCCGAGAGCGCCATGACCCGACGCATCGCCGCACTCGCCGGCGCTTGATCTGAGGGGCTGAGAGGTTCTATCGAGAGCCCTCGGCCACACTCCGGAGCCCCGCGATGCAGACCTTCTTCGTCGAGATCAAATGCAAGCTCGGCAAGACCTACGAGGTCGCCAGCGAACTCGCCGACCGCGAGATCGCCTCCGAGATCTACTCGACCGCGGGCAATTACGACATCCTGGCGAAGTTCCACGTCGCGGCCGATGTCGATATCGGCCATTTCGTCGCTCAGAAGGTGCAGTCGATCCCCGAGATCGCGGATACCCATACGATCATCACGTTCAAGGCGTTCTGAAGCGCGCCTCCCGGCAGATCGAAGCAAGACGCTAGGTTCGGATTTCCTGTGCGGCCTGAATCGCTTGCCGCGATCGGCTGAGATGTCGATCGAGCTTCTTGACAGACTGATTCAACGCCGGGATCGCGTCCTTGCCACAGAGCTCGCGCCGCCAGCCCCTATCCCTGCCTGCGATTAATGCATCCACCGCGCTTGACGGCGTCCCCCCATTCGCGCGACCTCGGCTGCTCCTGACACTGAGCCTGCGCCGCCGGAGCCGCTGCGATGAAGAGCAACCTGTCCCCCGATCTCCGCTCCGGCGCGCTCGTCTATCACCGCCTGCCCCGCCCGGGTAAGATCGAGATCCAGGCGACCAAGCCGCTCGGCAACCAGCGCGACCTCGCGCTGGCCTATTCGCCCGGCGTCGCCGCCGCCTGCGAGGCCATCGTCGACGATCCGTCCCAGGCGGCCGAGCTGACCTCGCGCCAGAACCTCGTCGCCGTCATCACCAACGGCACCGCCGTGCTGGGGCTCGGCGACATCGGCCCGCTGGCCTCCAAGCCCGTGATGGAGGGCAAGGCGGTCCTGTTCAAGAAATTCGCCGGGATCGACTGCTTCGATATCGAGGTCGAGCAGAAGAACATTGAGAAGTTCGTCGAGGTCGTCGCGGCGCTGGAGCCGACCTTCGGCGGCATCAATCTCGAGGACATCAAGGGCCCGGAATGCTTCGAGATCGAGGAGCAGCTCAAGGCCCGGATGAACATCCCGGTCTTCCATGACGACCAGCACGGCACGGCGATCATCGTCTCGGCGGCGATCCTGAACGGGCTCGACCTGTCGGGCAAGCATATCGGCGAGGTGAAGATCGTGGTGTCGGGCGCGGGCGCCGCAGCGCTGGCCTGCCTCAACCTGCTGGTGTCGCTCGGCGCCAGCGTCTCCAACATCTGGGTCACCGATCTCGAAGGCGTCGTCCACAAGGGCCGCAACACGCTGATGGACCGCTGGAAGGAGGTCTATGCGCAGGAGACCGACGCCCGCACCCTGTCCGAGGTGATCGAGGGCGCCGACATCTTCCTCGGCCTCTCGGCCGCCGGCGTGCTGAAGCCCGAGATGGCCAAGCGCATGGGTCCCAAGCCGCTGATCCTGGCGCTCGCCAACCCCAACCCGGAGATCACGCCGGAGGATGCGCTGGCGGTGCGCCCCGACGCGATGATCTGCACCGGGCGGTCGGACTATCCCAACCAGGTCAACAACGTCCTGTGCTTCCCCTACATCTTCCGCGGTGCGCTCGACGTGCAGGCGACGACGATCAACGAGGCGATGAAGCTCGCCGCCGTGCGCGCGATCGCGGCGCTGGCGCGCGAGGCGACGTCCGACATCGCGGCGCGCGCCTATGGCGGCGAATCCTCGACCTTCGGCGCGACCTCGCTGATCCCCAACCCGTTCGACCCGCGCCTGATCATCCGCATCGCGCCGGCAGTGGCGCAGGCGGCCATGGCGACGGGCGTGGCGCGTAAGCCGCTCGCCGACATCGAGGCCTATCGTGAAGAGCTCTCGCGCTTCGTCTTCCGCTCGGGCTTCATCATGAAGCCGCTCTTCGCCCAGGCGAAGGCCGACCCCAAGCGCGTGATCTATGCTGAGGGCGAGGATGAGCGCGTGCTGCGTGCGGCCCAGATCGCGCTGGAGGAAGGGCTCGCGATCCCGATCCTGATCGGCCGCCCGAGCGTGATCGAGAGCCGCGTGCAGCGCTTCGGCCTATCGATCCGGCCCGGGATCGACTGCGAGGTGATCAACCCCGAGGACGATCCGCGCTACCGCGACTATGTCTCGACCTATCTCGACATCGCCGGCCGGCGCGGCGTCACGCCGGAGGCCGCGCGCTCGCTGGTTCGCACCAACAACACCGTCATCGCCGCACTGGCGGTGGCGCGCGGCGAGGCCGACGCCATGATCACCGGCCTCGAGGGCCGCTTCATGTCGCGGTTGCGGCACATCAAGGACATCATCGGCCTGGCGCCGGGCGTCTGCGACATCTCGGCGATGACCCTGATCATCACCAACAAGGGCGCCTTCTTCCTCGCCGACACGCATATCAAGCACGACCCGACCGCCGAGGAGATCGCCGACATGACGTTGCTGGCTGCGAGCCATGTCGCCCGCTTCGGCATCGAGCCCAAGATCGCGCTGCTGTCGCATTCGGATTTCGGCGCGGCCGACACCCCCTCGGCGGTCAAGATGCGCAAAGCGCTGGCGCTGATCCGCGAACGCGCACCCGACCTCGAATGCGACGGCGAGATGGAGGCGGACACGGCGCTGGTGGCGATCGTGCGCGAGCGCGTGTTGCCCTCCTCGACGCTCAAGGGCGTCGCCAATGTGCTGATCTTCCCCAATCTCGACGCCGCCAACATCGCCTACCAGTTCGCAAAGGTGCTCGCCGACGCGCTGCCTGTCGGGCCGATCCTGATCGGCGCGGCCAAGCCGGTGCATATCCTCACCGGCTCGGTGACCGCGCGCGGCGTCGTCAACATGACGGCGGTCGCGGTGGTCGAGGCGCAGGAGCGGGCGGCCGCAGCGGCGGGCTAGGCGCGTCACTCGACCATTCCTCTGCGGCACATGCGGCACATGGCTCCGGACGGCTTGGCAGGCTCTGCAAGCCGGGCTCTACTCCTCTTCGCGAATCCCTGCTTTGTGGCCGCTGCGTGGTCCTTGGGGAGATTGTCGATGTTGAGCGCCCTTCGCCATGCTGCCCTTCCGATGCTGGTCGCCCTGCAGGTGCTGGCGGGTGCTGGTCCGGCACAAGCCCAGGGCGTGCTTCACCGCGGCAATGACGGCGACCCGCGGACGCTCGATCCCCACCAGTCGACGACCGCCGCCGAGGCGCATCTGCTGCGCGACCTCTCGGAAGGACTGGTGATCCACGATATGCGGGGCGCGGTCGTCCCGGGCGTCGCGCAGAGCTGGACGACGAGCGAGGACGGCAGGACCTGGCGTTTCGCGCTGCGCGAAACGGCGCGCTGGTCCAACGGCGATCCGGTGACGGCGGCCGATTTCGTGGCCTCGTTCCGGCGCGTCCTCGACCCGCGGACGGGGGCGCCCTCCGCCACCCTGCTCTACCCGATCCTGAACGCCGAGAAGCTCCACAAGGGCACTGAGGGAACGACGCCCGACGATCTCGGCGTGAGCGCACCCGACGCCTCGCGGCTGGAGATCACCCTGGAGCGGCCGACGCCCCATCTGCTCGCACTGTTGACGCACCCGGTCGGGCTGCCGGTGCATCGGTCGATGATGGAGCGGTTCGGGAGAAGCGGCGCCGGGCCGGAGCCCGTAGTGACCAACGGAGCCTATCGCCTGCGCGAGTTCGTGCCGAACTCGCATATCCGGCTGGACCGGAATCCGGCCTTCCACGACGCTGCGAACGTCTCGATCGAGACGGTGATCGTCTATCCGACCTCGGAGCCTGCCGTCGCGGCGCGGCGCTTCCAGGCCGGTGAGCTGCATCTGACGACCGACATCCCCGCCGATCAGATCAAGGGGCTGCGCGAGAAACTCGGCGCGCAGGTCAGGGTCGGGCCCGCCTTGGGCACCTATTTTCTCGTGCTCAATACGGCCAAGGCGCCCTTCGACGACTCCCGGGTGCGGCGCGCGCTCTCGCTGGCGATCGACCGCGACTTCATCGCGGAGCGGATCTGGAACGGGGCGATGCTGCCGGCCTATGGCGTCATCCCACCGGGCATCGGCCAGTATGGCGAGCGGGCCGAGCTCGATTTCAAGATGGCCTCGCCGCTGGAGCGCGAGGACGAGGCCAGGCGTCTGCTGGCCGCCGCCGGGTTCGGCGCGGGCGTGCCGCTGCGGCTGGAGGTGCGCTACAACCGCAGCGACGACAACCGCCGCACCATCCTGGCGATCGCCGAGCAGTGGAAGGCGATCGGCGTGGAGGCCTCGCTGTTCGAAACCGACAGCGCCAGCCATTTCGCGCATCTGCGCGAGGGCGGGGATTTCGACGTCGCGCGCTATGGCTGGATCGGCGACTATTCCGATCCGCAGAACTTCCTCTTCCTGTTCGAGACAGATGCGCGCGGCTTCAATGTCGGCCGCTTTTCCGATCCGCCATTCGACCGGCTGATGGCGCTCGCCGCCGACCAGACCGATCTCGCGGCACGGGCCGCCATCCTGCGCGAGGCAGACAGCATCATCGTCCGCGAGCAGCCCTGGATACCGGTGCTGCACTACACGCACCGGAATCTGTTTTCGCCCAAGCTCGCCGGCTTCGAGCCCAACCTGCTGGGCGTGATCCCGAGCCGCTTCCTCAGCCTTCGGCCGTAGCCTGCCACGACCGACTTGAAAAAGCCGGGGCGCCCTGCGTTTGCACAAGGGCATTGGCCCTCGCGCCCACGGCTTTCGTCGGCTAGGACAGTCCAGCCTTTTCAACCCGCTGACGAGACCCGATCCATGAGCCGCATTGTCTATGTGAACGGCGCCTATCTCCCCGAGGAGGACGCCACCATCTCGATCTTCGACCGCGGCTTCATCTTCGGCGACGGCATCTACGAGGTTTCGGCGGTCATCGGCGGCAAGCTGGTCGATTGCGAGGCGCATCTGGCGCGGCTCGAGCGCTCCTGCAGCGAGATCAGGCTGTCCCTGCCCTGGTCCAAGGCCGAGCTGGTCGCGATCCACGAGGAGCTGATCAAGCGCAACAGCCTCGACGAGGGCGGCGTCTATCTGCAGGTCTCGCGCGGCGCGTCCGATCGCGAGTTCGCCTTCCCCAAGGATGTGCCGCCGACGCTGGTGATGTTCACCCAGGCCCGCAACTTCGTGAACGCACCCACCGTCAAGACCGGCATCAAGGTCGTCTCGACGCCGGACCTGCGCTGGGCGCGCCGCGACATCAAGAGCGTCAACCTGCTCGCGCCCGTGCTCGCCAAACAGTTCGCCGCCGAAAACGGCGCGCAGGAAGCCTGGATGATCGAGGACGGCGTGGTGACCGAGGGCGCCTCCTCGACCGCCTGGATCGTCAAGGGCAAGACGCTGATCTCGCGGCCGCTCTCCAACAAGGTCCTGCCCGGCATCACCCGGAAGGCCGTGCTGGCCTATATCGCGGAGACCGGCTTCACTTTCGAGGAGCGCGAGTTCACGCTTGCTGAGGCGCTGGACGCCGAGGAGGCCTTCATCACCTCGGCGACCAGCCTCGTCATGCCGGTGACCACGATCGACGGCCACAGCATCCACAACGGCGCACCGGGCCCGACCGCCCTACGCCTGCGCGAGATCTACATCGACTTCGCCAAGAAGGGCGGCGTGCTGGGTTGAGGCGCGAAAAGCTCAAAGCGCGTCCAGCGTGGCCTTTGGACCCCACGTGTTCAACAAAAACTCAAGGTGTTGAACACGCCAGTTCCAACCCTGCACGCGCCGCCTTCTCCCCCATCACATAGGTCGCGACGACGTTGCGCTCGTCGCCGAGCGTGACCAGCACGAACAGCTCCTCGGCGAGGTCGCGCACTGTCTCCAGCCGATGCGCCATGGCCCGCTGGGCGCTCGCATGGAGCACGACGATATCGGCCTCGTGGCCGGGTTCCAGCGAGCCGATCAGGTGGTCGAGCTTCAACGCCTTTGCATTGCCGAGCGTGATGGCGTGGAGCGCGGCGAAAGCCGAGAGCGACTGCCCCTGCAACTGCAGGACCTTGTAGGCCTCCGACATCGTCCTGAGCATCGAATAGGAGGTGCCGCCGCCGATATCGGTCGCGACTGCGACCGGTACGCCCTCCGCCCGGGCGCGAGCCCAATCGAACAGCCCCGAGCCGAGGAAGAGGTTCGAGGTCGGGCAGAACACGGCGACTGTGCCGCTCTCGGCAAAGCGCCGCCATTCCCGGTCGGTCATGTGGATGCAGTGGCCGAGCAGGCTCCTGGGCCCGAGCAGGCCGTAATGCTGGTAGATGCCGGCATAGTCGCCGGACTCCGGATAGAGTTCGTTGGCGAGCGCGATTTCGGCCCGGTTCTCGTTGATATGGGTCTGGACATGGCATTCCGGGTGCTCGGCCGCCAGCCGCCCCGCAGCCTCCATCTGCTGCGGCGTCGACGTCACCACGAAACGCGGGGTGATGGCGTAGAGTTGGCGGCCCTTGCCGTGCCAGCGCGCGATCAACGCCTTGGAATCGGCGTAGCTGCTCTCGGCGGTGTCGGTGAGCGCTTCGGGCGCGTTGCGGTCCATCATCACCTTGCCGGCGATCATGCGGGTGTTGCGACGCTCGGATTCGGCAAACAGCGCTTCCGCCGATTGCGGATGCACGGAGCAGTAGATCACCGCCGTCGTCGTGCCATTTGCGAGCAGTTCGTCGAGCAGGAAGGTCGCGAGCTTTTCGGGGTGGCCCTGCTGCGCAAGACGCTGCTCCTCGACGAAGGTGTAGCGGTTGAGCCAGTCCATCAGCTGGGCGCCATAGGATGCGATCACCTGCGTCTGCGGCATGTGAAGATGGGCGTCGATGAAGCCCGGCATGATCAGATGCGGGCGGTGATCGGTAATCTCCGTCCCCGCCGGCAAGGTCGGCAGGATCTCCTCCGCCGCGCCCACCGCGCGAATGACGCCGCCCTCGATCACCAGCACCCCATCCGCGACATAACGATGCGCGGCATCGCCGACGTCGTGCGGATCGGCGACGAACCACAGCAGGCGGCCGCGCAGGGCGCGAATGGCGGGGTTTTCCGTCACGGGCTTGGCTCCGGCTCAAATTCACATCACATCTGCACCAAATCAAAGCTTCCGGCCAAGCGGGGATCATGCCTAATCTGAGGGCATGATTTGTGTCCCACTGGATCAGCCCCCGGCCCTATCATTTGCGCCGTCATCCCGGACGCAGCGAAGCGAAGATCCGGGATCCATCGTAAAGCGCCGGAGCCCTCCGATGGATCCCGGAGCGGCGCGGCTTCGCCGCTTGTCCGGGATGACGGCGCGGATGTGGGATCATGCGTCTCGGTGTTGGGACACGCAGCCGGTGCAGAGTCATGCGTGACACGCTCCGCTTCCTCCTCGGCGACGCGCTGATCGAGATCGCAAACTGCGATCTGACGTTGACGGTGCTCGACTGGCTGCGGCTGGAACGGCGCCTGACCGGCAGCAAAGAGGGCTGCGCAGAGGGCGATTGCGGCGCCTGCACGGTCGTCGTCGGGCGGCTCGACCGCGGGCGGCTGCGCTACGAGGCGATCAATGCCTGCATCCGCTTCCTGCCGACGCTCGATGGCTGCCAGGTTCTGACGGTCGAGCATTTGAAACGTCCGGATGGCAGCCTTCATCCGGTGCAGCAGGCGATGGTCGATTACCACGGCTCGCAATGCGGCTTCTGCACGCCGGGCATCGTGATGTCGCTGTTCGCGCTTTGGCTGAACGAGCCTGCGCCATCCGTCTCGCGGATCGAGGACGCGCTGGCGGGCAATCTCTGCCGCTGCACTGGCTATGAACCGATCATCGCGGCGGCGCAGCGCATGTCCGCCGGCGGCGGCTGCAGACCCGATCGCGAGGCGGTCACGGCCAGGCTGCGCGATCTCGCCGACGAGGAGACGCTCGGCCTCTCCGGACCCGGCGGGCGCTTCTTCGCGCCAGCGACCGTCGCGGAGCTGGCGGATCTGGTGGTGGCCCATCCTCAGTCAACTCTGGTGGCGGGCGCGACCGATGTCGGTCTCTGGGTAACGAAGGGGATGCGGCGGCTCGATCCGGTCATCTCCCTCGGGCGCATCGCGGCGCTGCGCGAGATCGCGGATCGCGGCGATCATCTCGTCTTGGGCGCGATGGCGACCCATGCGGAGATCCGCCCCGTGCTGGCGTCGCTCTCGCCGCAGCTCGACGAGCTGATGCGCCGCTTCGGCGGCGAGCAGGTCCGCAATGCCGGCACGATCGGCGGCAATATCGCCAACGGCTCGCCGATCGGCGACCTGCCGCCCGCGCTCATCGCGCTGGGCGCGAGGCTCGTGCTGGCGAAAGCGGCGCCGGACGGACTATCCCGCCGCGAAATCCCTCTGGAAGACTTTTTCCTCGACTACCGCAAACAGGACCGGCGCGAGGGCGAGTTCGTCGAGGCGGTGATCGTGCCCAAACCCGAGCCGGACGCGCTGATCCATGTCTCGAAGATCTCGAAGCGCTTCGACGAGGACATCTCCGCCGTCTGCGGCGCCTTCCTGCTGCGGCTCGATTCCGCCGGCTGCATCGCGGAAGCCCGGCTGGCCTATGGCGGTATGGCGGGTACGCCCAAACGGGCCGCCGCCGCGGAGGCCGCGCTGACCGGCCGGCGCTGGGACGAGGCGGCCGTGAATGCCGCCATCGCCGCGCTGGCCAGCGACTTCACGCCGCTCAGCGACATGCGGGCCTCGGCCGGCTACCGGCTGACGGTCGCTGGGAACCTGCTGCAGCGGTTCCTGATCGAGACGACGCAGCCCGATGTCGAGACGCGCGTGGCCGGCCAACTCGCGGAGGCCGCCCATGGCTGATGCGCGCCGCCGGCTCGAAAGCGAAACCTCCGCGGTGGCCGGAGCGCCGCGCATCCACGATTCCGCCGCCCGCCATGTCACGGGCAAAGCCGTCTATATCGACGACATCGCGGCGCCTGAGGGGTTGCTGCACGCCTATCTCGGCTTGAGCCGCATCGCCCATGGCCGGCTGGTATCGCTCGATCTCGCGCCGGTGCTGGCGGCGCCCGGCGTGATCGCAGTGCTGACGGCGGCCGATGTTCCCGGCGTCAACGACATCTCCTCGACGCATCGCCATGACGAGCCGGTCTTCGCGACGCAGACGATCCTGCATCACGGCCAGCCGCTCTTCGCCGTGGTGGCGCAGACGCGCGCGGCGGCGCGGGAGGCGGCGGCGCTGGCGCAGGCGGTCTATGACGAGGCCCCGCCTGTGCTCGACGTGGCGGCGGCCCGCGCAGCGGGCGGCACGCTCGTCACCGACCCGCTCAAGCTCGAGCGCGGCGACGTCGCGTCCGCGCTGGCGGCCAGCCCGCGCCGGCTCAAGGGCTCGATGACGATCGGCGGGCAGGACCACTTCTACCTCGAAAGCCAGATCGCGCTCGCCATCCCCGGCGAGGAGGAGGACATGCAGGTCTTCTCCTCGACCCAGCATCCAAGCGAAGTGCAGCACATGGTGGCGCAGGTGCTGGGCGTCGCCTCCCATGCCGTCACCGTCGAGGTCAGGCGCATGGGCGGCGGCTTCGGCGGCAAGGAGACGCAGTCCAATCTCTTCGCCTGCGTCGCCGCGCTCGCCGCGCGCAAGCTGAAGCGCCCCGTGAAGCTGCGGCCCGACCGCGACGACGACATGATCATCACCGGCAAGCGGCACGACTTCGTCGTCGATTATGAAATCGGCTTCGACGACGAGGGCGCCATCCATGCGGTCGATACGGTCTATGCGGCGCGCTGCGGCTGGAACGCGGATCTGTCGGGTCCGGTCACGGACCGGGCGCTGTTCCACATGGACAATTGCTATTTCTACCCGGCGGTGCGCGCCCGCTCCGAGCCTCTGTTGACGCACACCGTCTCGAACACGGCCTTTCGTGGCTTCGGCGGGCCGCAGGGCATGGTCGGGGCCGAGCGCTTCATCGAGGAGGTCGCCTTCGCGACCGGGCTCGACCCGCTGGAGGTGCGCCGGCGCAACCTTTATAGCGGCACGCCCGGCGCTGGGCCGGGTCGCGATCTGACGCCCTACCACCAGACCGTGACGGACAACATCGCAGGCGAGGTGATCGAGCGGCTGGAGCGTTCCTGCGACTACCGCGCCCGGCAGGCGGCGATCCGGGCGGCGAATGCGACGAGCCCCATCGTGAAGCGCGGCATCGCGCTGACGCCGGTCAAGTTCGGCATCTCATTCACGGCCACCTGGTACAATCAGGCTGGCGCCTTGGTGCATGTCTACACCGACGGTTCGGTGATGCTGAACCATGGCGGCACCGAGATGGGCCAGGGCCTCTATATCAAGGTGGCGCAGGTGGTGGCGCAGGCCTTCGGCATCGGCCTCGATCAGGTCAAGATCACCGCGACGACGACCGGCAAGGTGCCCAACACCTCGGCCACCGCGGCCTCCTCCGGCTCGGATCTCAACGGCATGGCGGCACTCGACGCCTGCGAGACAATCAAGGCGCGGCTGACCGAATTCGCCGCCCGGCACTGGCAGGAAAGCCCGGAGGCGATCGTCTTCCGGCCGGGCTTCGTGCAGGTCGGCGCGCGGGAGATCGCCTTCGTCGATCTGGTCAAGGCGGCCTATATGGGCCGCGTCCAGCTCTCGGCCACGGGCTTCTACGCGACGCCGAAGATCCACTGGGACCGCAAGGCCGGGCGCGGCCAGCCCTTCTATTATTTCGCCTATGGCGCGGCAGCGGCCGAGGTCGCGGTCGATACGCTGACCGGCGAGTACAAGGTCGAGCGCGTCGACATCCTGCATGACTGCGGGACATCGCTGAACCCGGCGATCGACAAGGGCCAGATCGAGGGCGGCTTCATCCAGGGCATGGGCTGGCTGACGACCGAGGAGCTGGTCTGGGATGCCAAGGGCGTGCTGAAGACGCATGCGCCCTCGACCTACAAGATCCCCGTCGCCTCCGACCGGCCGCGCATCTTCAACGTCGCGCTGCTGGAGAACGCCCCCAATCGCGAGGCAACGATCCACCGCTCCAAGGCGGTCGGCGAGCCGCCGCTGATGCTGGCGATCAGCGTGCTGCATGCGCTGTCAGATGCGGTCGCGAGCGTCGGCGGGCACGGGATCTGCCCGAGGCTCGACACGCCCGCGACGCCCGAGCGCGTGTTGGCGGCGGTGGAGCGGGTTCGGGCGGAGGTGGGCCGATGAGCGCGTCTCCTCTGCGTTCCAAGCCAACGCGAACCCAGCGCGGGGAACCCTCTCCCGTAGGGAGAGGGCAGGGTGAGGGGTTGGCCGTTGGAGGCTTGAGGCAGAACCCCACCGCCGTTTTGCCGAAATGTATGAGCCTCGCTGGTCCAGGGGCCGACACCTCACCCCGGCCCCTCTCCTTACAGGAGAGGGGTTCCCCGCGCCTTCCTCCCATAAGCGCAGGCTCCGCATGAGCCTCTCTGCCTTTCTCGCGCAGCATCGCCGCCACGGCGCCATCCTGGTCACCCTGACCCACGCGGCCGGGTCCACTCCCCGCGAGGCCGGCGCGGCCATGGCCGTCAGCCCCAACGCCATCGCCGGCACGATCGGCGGCGGGCAGCTCGAGTTTCATTGCATCGACATGGCGCGCGAGATGCTCGCGAGCGGCGAGCGCGAACGCAGCCTCGACATCCCGCTCGGCCCGCAGATGGGCCAGTGCTGCGGCGGGCGGGTGAGCGTCTCGCTGAAGCGCGCTGGCGCGGCCGATCTCGCCATGCTGGCAGCCTCCGAAAAGGCCGAAGCGGCCGCGCAGCCGGCCATCCTCATCTTCGGCGCCGGGCATACCGGCCGCGCGCTGGCGCAAGCGCTGGCCCCCCTGCCCTTCGCGACGACGCTGATCGACGACCGCGACGGCGTTCTCGATGGGCTGCCCGCCGGCATCACCTGCGTGCGGATGGCCGATCCCGCCCGCGCCGTCGAGATCGCGGGGCCGGGCCGCGCCTTCGTGATCCTGAGCCACAGCCATGCTCTCGACTACCGCCTCACGGAGGCCGCGCTGATGCGGGGCGACGCGCGCTATGTCGGGATGATCGGCTCGGCGACGAAGCGCGCGCGTTTCGAATCCGGCTTCCTGCGCGCCGGTGGAAGGCCAGAGGCGCTCGCCCGGCTCACCTGCCCGATCGGCGGCGGCGATGTCGACGACAAGCGCCCGGAGGTCATCGCCGCCCTGACGGCGGCCGAACTGGTGCGGAGCTTGCTTGGCTGGGACGGGCTGGCCGCACACAGCAAAGCAGGAGAGAGGACGAGATGATGATCGCCCCTGCTCGCCTCGCCCTGTCGGGCATCTCCAAGAACTTCCCCGGCGTGAAGGCCAATGAGGACATCAGCCTCAGCGTCTGCCCGGGCGAGATCCACGCCCTGCTCGGCGAGAACGGCGCCGGCAAGTCGACGCTGGTGAAGATCATCTACGGCGTGCAGCAGGCTGATGAGGGCACCATCGCCTGGGATGGCGCGCCGGTCGCGATCGCCTCGCCCAAGGTCGCGCGGCGGCTGGGCATCGGCATGGTGTTCCAGCATTTCTCGCTGTTCGACGCGATGACGGTGATCGAGAACATCGCGCTCGGTCTCGACGAGGCGTGCGACACGAACGAATTGAAGGGCCGCGTCGCGGCGATCCTCGACAGCTACTCGCTGCCGCTCGACCCCGAGCGCGAGGTCCATACGCTGTCGGTCGGCGAGCGGCAGCGCATCGAGATCGTTCGCTGCCTGCTGCAGAAACCCAAGCTGTTGATCATGGACGAGCCGACCTCGGTGCTGACGCCGCAGGAGGTCGACAAGCTCTTCGGCACGCTGCGCCAGATCGCCTCGCAGGGCTGCGCGATCCTCTACATTTCGCACAAGCTCCATGAGATCAAAGCGCTGTGCGAGGCCGCCACGATCCTGCGCGGCGGCAAGGTCGTTGCGACCTGCGACCCGCGCGTCGAGAGCACGAAGCGCATGGCCGAGCTGATGATCGGCGCCGAGCTGCGCCAGATCGAGCATGGCGAAAGCGCCGGCGCCGGGCCGGTGCGGCTGTCGGTGTCCGGGCTGACGCTGCCGGGCGAGCCGCCCTTCGGCACCGATCTGCGCGCGGTCGCCTTCGAAGCGCGGGCCGGCGAGATCCTTGGCATCGCCGGCGTCGCCGGCAACGGCCAGTCCGAACTGCTGACGGCGCTGTCGGGCGAACGGCCGGCGAACACGGCCGATGCGATCGCGCTCGACGGCAGGCCGGTGGGGCGGCTTGACGCGGGTGCGCGCCGGGCGCTCGGGCTCTGCTGCGTGCCGGAAGAGCGCAACGGCCATGCCGCCGTCCCCGATTTCTCACTCGCCAACAATACGATCCTGACCGCGCGCCACCGCCTGCCGCTGACGCCGCTGGGGATCATCAGCACCAGCGACGTGACGCGCTTCGCCGATTCCGTGATCAAGCGCTTCGACGTCCGCACCACCGGGACGGCCGCGCTCGCCCGCTCGCTCTCGGGCGGCAATCTCCAGAAGTTCATCATGGGCCGCGAGATCGGCCAGACGCCGGGCGTGCTCGTCGTCTGCCAGCCGACCTGGGGTGTCGATGCAGGCGCGGCAGCGGCGATCCGGCAGGAACTGGTCGATCTCGCGGCCAAGGGCTCAGCCGTGGTGGTGATCTCGCAGGATCTCGACGAGCTGCTCGAACTCGCCGACCGGCTCTGCGTCATCAATGAGGGCCGCCTCTCCGCCCCGCGCGCGGTCGCCAGCCTCGGCATCGACGAGATCGGCCTGATGATGGGCGGCGTGCATGGCGCGGCCTCGCCGCCGGAAGCGCCCGCCCATGCTTGAATGGCGCCGCCGCCGCGAACCGAGCACAGCGATGCTCTGGCTCAGCCCCCTGATCGCGATCGGGCTGACGATGCTGCTCGGCATGATCGTCTTCACCGCGATGGGCTATGACGGCTTCCACGCCGTCGAGAGCATCTTCGTGACGCCCTTCATCGAGCCGCAGCGCTGGCCCGATCTCGGCGTCAAGGCAGCCCCTCTGGTCATGATCGCGCTCGGGCTGGCGATCGGCTTTCGTGCCAATGTCTGGAACATCGGCGCCGAGGGCCAATACATCATGGGCGCGATCGCCGGCACGGGCGTGGCCCTTGTGACGCATGAGATGACCGGGTGGTGGATCCTGCCCGCTATGGCGTTTGCCGGCGTGCTCGGTGGCATGGCCTGGGCGGCGGTGCCGGCCTTCCTGCGCGTCCGCCTGCAGATCAGCGAGATCCTGACCAGCCTGATGCTGACCTATGTCGCGGTGCAGGCGCTGTATTACCTCGTGCGCGGCCCGTGGAAGGACCCGGACGGCTTCAACTTTCCGCAGACGCGGATGTTCAGCACCGACCAGACGCTGCCGGCGATGATGGAGGGCTCACTCGTCCATCTCGGCATCCCCGCCGCTCTGGTGATTGCGCTCGTCGTCTGGCTGCTGATGGAAAGGACGACAGCCGGCTATGCGGTCAAGGTCGTCGGCGTTGCGCCCGCCGCCGCGCGCCATGGCGGCTTCAGCGCCGACCGGGTGACCTGGGCGACGCTGCTGGCCGGCGGCGGGCTCGCCGGGCTCGCCGGGCTGTTCGAGGCGGCCGGCCCTTTCGGGCAGCTCACCCCGCAATTCCCAACCGGCTATGGCTTCACGGCGATCATCGTGGCCTTCCTCGGCCGGCTAAACCCGCTCGGCATCGTGTTCGGCGGCGTGGTGCTGGCGGCGACCTATGTCGGCGGCGAGATCGCCCAAACGACGGTCCGCCTGCCGCAGGCTGCGACCGGCATGTTTCAGGCGCTGCTGCTGTTTGTCCTGCTGGCAACGGATGTGCTGGTGAAATACCGCATCGGCTGGAAGGTTCGGGCGGCATGAGCAAGCGCGGCTTTTCCTCCCGGCTCTCTCCACCCGCACCGTCATCCGGGACGCAGCGAAGCGGAGCTCCGGGATCCATCTTCGAGCTCCGGAGGCCTCCGATGGATCCCGGAACTGCGCGGCTTTGCCGCTTGTCCGGGATGACGGCGCGGGTATCGGAGAGGGCGGAGACATCGCGGGGATCGTCCCGATGACCACCGCCATCCTCGTCTCGATCCTGATGACCCTCGTCGCCGCCTCGACGCCGATCCTGCTGGCGGCGCTGGGGGAGCTCGTCACCGAGAAGGCGGGCGTCCTCAATCTCGGCGTCGAGGGCATGATGCTGTGCGGCGCGGTCGCGGGCTTCGCGGTCGCCTTCAGCACGGGCAGCACGATGCTGGGTCTCGTCGCGGCCACGGCGGCGGGGGTGGTCACCGCGATGGTCTTTGCCGTGCTGACGCTGTCGCTCACGGCCAACCAGGTTGCGACGGGGCTGGCGCTGACGATCTTCGGCATCGGCGCCTCCTCGCTGATCGGGGCGGGCTTCGTCGGCCGCACCATCACGCGGCTCGGCCCCGTATTTCCCGCCGCGCTCTCCGAGCATCCCCTGCTGCGCGCGGTCTTCGGCCATGACATCGTCGTCTATCTCTCGCTCGCGCTCGTGCTCGGCGTCAGCCTGTTCCTGCGCCGGACACGGCCAGGGCTGATCCTGCGCGCCGTCGGCGAAAACGACGCCTCGGCCCATGCGATCGGCTATCCCGTCATCGCCATCCGCTATGCGGCCATCGCCTTCGGCGGCGCACTGGCGGGCTTGGGCGGGGCCTATTTCTCGCTGGCGCTGACGCCGATGTGGGCGGATCGGCTGACCGCCGGGCGCGGCTGGATCGCGCTGGCGCTTGTCGTCTTCGCGGCGTGGAAGCCCGGGCGTCTGCTGCTGGGCGCCTATCTGTTCGGCGCGGTGATGACGCTGGAGCTGCAGGCCAAGGCGGCCGGCATCACCTGGCTCGCGCCCGAACTGCTGGCGATGACGCCCTATCTTGCGACAATCGCGGTTCTGACCATGATGTCCTTAGGTCGCAGGACCGGCCGGCTCGAGGCGCCGGCCTGCCTCGGCAAGCCTTTCTCGGCGTCCTGACGCCGCCACCATCACAGGGAGACACCAGCATGACCTCGATCATCACCCGCCGGCGGTTCAATTTCGGCGCTGGCGCCACGGCCGCGACCCTGCCTCTCATCGGCAGCGGCGCCCGCGCCCAGGCGCCGCTCGGCGTCGGCTTCATCTATGTCGGCCCGGTCGGCGACCACGGCTGGACCTGGACGCATGATCAGGGCCGGCTGGCGCTGGAGAAGGAGTTCGGTGGCAAGATCAAGACGAGCTTCATCGAGAACGTCGCCGAGGGGCCCGATGCGGCGCGCGCGATCCGTCAGCTCGCCCAGGCCGGCAACCAGATCATCTTCACGACGTCGTTCGGCTTCATGAACCCGACAATTCAGGTCGCCAAGCAGTTCCCGAAGCTGCATTTCGAGCACGCCACCGGCTATCAGCGCGCCGACAATGTCGCGACCTACAATGCCCGCTTCTATGAGGGCCGCGCGGTGATCGGCACCATCGCCGGGCACATGTCGAAGTCCGGCCAGGCCGGCTACATCGCCTCCTTCCCGATCCCCGAGGTGGTGATGGGCATCAATGCCTTCACGCTCGCGGCGCGGAAGGTGAACCCGAACTTCAAGACCAAGGTGATCTGGGCCTCGACCTGGTACGATCCGGCCAAGGAAGCCGACGCCGCCAAAGCGCTGATCGACCAGGGTGCCGACATGATCACGCAGCACACCGATTCCGCCGCAGCCCTCCAGGCGGCCGAGCAGCGCGGCGTCTTCGCCTTCGGCCAGGCCTCCGACATGAAGGCCTTCGCGCCCAAGGCGCATCTGACCGCGATTGTCGACGACTGGTCGGGCTACTACATCAAGCGGGTCAAGGAGGTCATGGACGGCAGCTGGAAGACCGGCGACGTCTGGGGCGGGATCAAGGACGGCATGGTCAAGATTGCGCCCTACAATGACGCCGTAACGCCGGCCGCCCGCGCGGCCGCCGATGCGGTGCAGAAGGGCATCGTGACCGGCACGCTCCACCCCTTCACCGGGGAGCTGAAAGACCAGAAGGGCGAGGTCCGCCTGAAGGCCGGCGAGACGGCGTCAGACGCGATGCTCTCCAAGATGGACTGGTATGTGGACGGCGTGCAGGCGTAAGCCTTGCACCCACGATGACAACAACCTCGCCGTCATCCCGGACGCAGCGAAGCGGAGATCCGGGATCCATCATAGAGCACCCTTGAGCCCTATGATGGATCCCGGAGCGGCGCGGCTTCGCCGCTTGTCCGGGATGACGGCGCGGTTGATCGAGGCCACAAAAATTCCTGCGCAAGAACCCCTTGCAGATATTTTAAGCTTGAAACAATATGCCCTCATCGCGTGATCAAGGAGGTCGAGGGGACCCCTGTCGCGCTGTCGCTTTCTCGCTCGTCCCGGGAGGACATCCGACATGATACTCAAGTTTTCGCTTTCGCTCGGTGCCGGCCTTCTCGCGCTCGGCCTCGCCTCCGCCCAGGCGCAGGAGCCGCTCAAGATCGGCGTCGTCAGCGTTCTGACCGGCCCGGCTGCCGCGCTCGGCCAGCAGGTCCGCGACGGCTTCCAGCTCGCGATCGATCAGAACGGTGGCAAGCTCGGCGGCGTGCCGGTGCAGGTCACGGTGATCGACGACGAGCTCAAGCCCGACGTCGCGGTGGGCAAGGTGAAGAGCTATGTCGAGGCCTCGAAGGCGGATTTCGTCGTCGGCCCGGTGTTCTCCAACATACTCGGCGCGATCGCCAAGCCTGTGCTCGATTCCGGCGCGTTCCTGATCTCGCCCAATGCCGGCCCGTCCACCATGGCGGGCAAGGGCTGCCACCAGAACTTCTTCGTCACCTCCTACCAGAACGACCAGGTCCACGAGGTTCTGGGCAAATATGCGCAGGACCAGGGCTACAAGCGCGCCTACATCATCGCGCCGAACTACCAAGCGGGTAAGGACTCGCTCGCCGGCTTCAAGCGCTACTTCAAGGGCGAGGTCGTCGACGAGGTCTATGCGCCGCTGACCTCGATGGACTTCGCCTCCGACCTCGCCAAGATCGCCTCGACCAAGCCCGACGTCGTCTTCGCCTTCCTGCCGGGCGGCCTCGGCGTCAATTTCGTCAAGCAGTGGTCGCAGGCTGGCCTTCAAGGCAAGATCCCCTTCCTCTCCGCCTTCACGGTCGATGAATCGACCCTGCCGGCGCAGCAAGATGCGGCCGTTGGCCTGTTCGGCGGCATGACCTGGGCACCCAACATGGACAACCCGCAGACCAAGGCCTTCGTCAGCGCTTATGAGGCGGCCTACAAGATCGTGCCGGGTTCCTACGCCCAGCAGGCCTATGACGCCGCCATGCTGATCGACTCGGCGGTCAAGGCCGCCGGCGGCACCGCTGACAAGGACAAGCTGCGGGCTGCGCTCAAGAAGGCCGACTTCACCTCGCTGCGGGGCAAGTTCAAGTTCAACACCAATGGCTTCCCGATCCAGGACTTCTATCTGGTCAAGGCGGCCAAGCGCGCCGACGGCAAGTTCCAGACCGAGATCGTCTCGAAGGTTTTCACGGATTACGCCGACCCGCACGCGAAGGATTGCGCGCTGAAGTGATCTGACGC